>Ga0209166_10001154_pt1 | contig 22973 bp, 20 predicted proteins | sample Coa_R1_3_FD_187151 | JGI IMG/M metagenome (GOLD analysis project Ga0209166, IMG submission 187151) | Surface soil microbial communities from Centralia Pennsylvania, which are recovering from an underground coalmine fire - Coalmine... | ecosystem: Environmental > Terrestrial > Soil >... | reverse complement strand
CATAAGGATACGGATGCCCCGCTTGCTCATACAACTTATGAACCAGGTGCGAACAATCCGGCGACAGACCCTCCTCGTCGTCCGCCCAGGACATTTCCTGGACAATCGTGCGCCCTTCTTTCAGGCTGAGGAGCCGGTAGCCCGGAGGTATCGCTGGTGGCCGCGCTGCCTGCGCCTTAAGCCCTGAAGCTTGCTTCGGTTGGGGGCTGTTCTGCGCCGCCTGCGCCTTTTGGTTGGCAGTCGTCTTCACCGCTTCCGGACTCGGAGGCGCCGCTTGCACCTTTCCAGTGGAGGGCTGCTTCCCTGTCTGTGGGCTCGGGGTTGCGGCTGGCACTTTTGTACCCGAAGCCTGTTTGCCCGCTTTTTGACTTGGCGATGTGGCTTGCTGCTTCTGGGCGAAGGGAGGCCTGTCCAGATGCTGACTTGACGGCGTTGCGTTCTGCTGGCCCGAAGTTTGCGCCTCAGGGCTTTGCGCCTGATCCGCCAGGGCGAGGGACACTTGCCCCAGCAAGGCCGCCGCGCACATCCCAAGCGCGAAAAGAGGCAGTTTTCGCATGTATCAAGCTTAGATGATTGTTTTGGATTACGCGCCGTCCCTACGGCCGACTCTCTATTGCCCCTTCGTACAGCCTCCGAACTCTTTGTTTCAAAAGGACTTAGAGCATCGTGGGCGCCACACGTCCCACAGACTGACTCAGAATACGCCTCTTTCAGGTGCGCTCAGTCTCACCCCTTTGCTCAGATTGGGGGGATCCAGCGGATGCGTGTCCTTAGTCGCCGGTTCGCGCTGGAACGGCAGCTGCAGCAGTCAATGACGCTTCTTTGGAAGCTTGAAACGCGGTAGCTAACTTTGCTTTCATGCGCTGCGACTCCTTCTCTAGAAAGACCAGACCTCCAACTTTGCCGAGTGCAAGTTCTTGGGCCGTCCAGTGGGCGTGCATTATGCCTTCTGTGGAGTGGGAATTCGTACCGAGGAGAAGATGTCCAATTTCGTGCGCCGCCACATGGGCCAGGAGACTTGCGATGTCCGCGCCGTCGCTTTGGTGCAACTGCTCCATGGGTTCGTAAAACAGGTCGGCGTAGCAGCCGCTTCCGTCGTCTGCTTGAAAAGAGATGCCCATCGTCTCTCCTTTCAAGCCGAGCGACCTTCGCACGATGCGCAAATGCAGATGTTCCGGGAAAACGGCTTCGCGGCAGTCTCGCGATGCCTCCTCACTCACGGCAGGGAGGCGGCAATTCAGCCAAGTCACTTCGATTCCCGCGAGGCGAAAGACTTGGGACGCCTCGTTCTCGGCTAGCTTCAGCACATCTGCCGGCACTTCCGCGTCGTTGTACACCGAAATGGTCACCCGCGCGCTTGCAGGGGCCCTCGCGGGAGCCTTACCCAAAAGATTCGTGCTTGTTGTCGGCAGGAGAGAAAAAAGAAGGGCAAACCGAAGCCCCGTCTGAAACGTCTTGACTCCCGTGACCAACATGGCGCGCACCTCGTGATGGCGCCAAAAATGGTTCGGACTGGCGGGTACCTCAATGGCGAGGAGGAGGCGAGGCTCTCATTTCCGGATGACGAGATAAGTTCTCTTGCGTCAAAGAGATAGGGTGAGAAATTACACTGAGTTTTGCTTGTGACTAGTTCCTTTGGCCTGTTCTTTACAAATGGGAACCTTTTGTGACGTCGGCTTCTATTTGTTCTGGCTCAATTGGATCGCTGCAGGAAACTTTGTCTTAGAGAGGGTCGTTATTACTTGAGGAACCCGGCCAAGGTGGCCCAAATGCCAGGAGATGCTGCGAACGGAGTTATCCGCTTTGGAATCTTTGAGGTAGACCTGCGCGCCGGGCAGCTGCACCGCAAGGGGCTCAAAGTTCGCCTCCAGGAACAGCCTTTTCAGGTCCTGGCCATGCTTCTCGAGCGTCCTGGTGAAGTTGTCACACGGGAGGACCTTCACGCCCGGCTATGGCCTGCTGATACTTTCGTGGACTTCGAGCACGGGCTGAACGCAGCCGTGAAGCGCTTGCGCGATGCCTTGGGTGACTCGGCGGAGAATCCCCGGTTTGTGGAAACGCTCGCGCGCCGTGGGTATCGCTTCCTCGCCCCGGTTGAATCGCCTACGGCAGAACCCCCTGCCGGGCAACCCGTCTCGTCTCAAGATGCAGCGCTTTCAAAAGCGGGTAAATCGCGGTGGCGGCTGGTGGCTGCAGGATTCGTTATTGTTTTGATTGCGCTCGGCTTGGGCCTCCATGTCGGAATGCGTGCATCCCGCGCGCTGCAGCCGGTTCTTCCGAAAGAGATTCGTCTGACCGCCAATTCTCCTGATGCGCCGGTTTACTTGGGGGCAATCTCTCCGGACGGGCGCTACCTTGCTTACATTGACCCACGTGGGGCATTTTTGCGGGAGATTGCCACGAACGAATCCCACGCGCTGACCCTCCCGGAGGGATTCCGCGTGCATCGTGTGAGCTGGTATCCGGATGGGAGTCATTTGCTCGCGGAAGCCATGGCGGGGGGCGAGGAACGTTCCGGTCTGTGGAACATCCCGTTGCTCGGGGGAGCTCCGCGAAAAGTGGCCGCCGACGGGGAAGCTGCAAGCGTCTCGCCCGACGGCAAGCAAGTCGCTTTTTTGCGCGGCGACAAATTCGATCATGCCGAGATTTGGCTGACCGGCACTGACGGCGGCGAACCGCGTAAGGCTGTCAATGTTCCTGGATTTGTCATTGGCCCGCCAGCATGGTCGCCGGACAGCCTGCGATTCGTTTACCTGAAGGACGTTTATTGGCCCGGCTACAGCGCCGAGGACGTGCAAATCGAAATGTACGAACTGGCCAGCGGCAAAACGGACTTGATTCTCAACGATTACCGCCTGCAATACGGCCTGGTCTGGACGCGCGACAACCGGATTCTCTTCTCGCGCGCCGAAGAGCCACCCAATCAGGGAGAATCCAACGTGTGGTCGCTGAAAGTGGACACGCGGCCCGGATGGCGGTGGGGTGCCCCCGTTCGTCTCACCAATGGTCCGGACTGGAAACCGGTCATCAACATGTCGGCGGATGGAAAGCACGCGGTGTTCATTCGCACGAACATCGCGCCGGCCGTTTTCGTGGCAGACGTGGATGCCAGGACGGAGGAAATTGGCAAGTTGCAGCGCCTCACTATGGAAGAACACCAGAGCCGTCCGTATGAATGGACGCCCGACGGCAAATCCGTTTTGTATGTTTCCGACCGCGACGGCACGTTTCGCATTTTTCGGCAGGAAATCGGAGCCGCGACTCCCGAACTCATTGCCGGAGTACAAGGGGCGCCGATCATTCTGCGGCTCAATCCGGAGCGCACCGAGATTCTTTATTTGGCAGAAGCGGAGCGGAAGGCCGTCGAAGCGGGCAAGGAGGCTTCTTCGAACCAGAACTCGGGCGTTGCCGGCCACAGCACTTCGAACACGCAGCCGGAAGGCGAATTTCAATCGCGCAACTTGCGTCTGATGCGCGTGCCGCTGGAGGGCGGAACTTCGCAACTTGTGCTGGAGGATTCCGGCATCAACAATTTTCAATGTGCGCGCCTGCCTTCGCGCGAATGCATCTACAGCAAGTTCACGAAAGACACGTTGGTCTTCGAGGAATTCGACGCCCAAAGCGGTGTGAAGAATGGAACAGCGAGAAAGATTTTTGGCATCCAGGAGCCGGAATGGCAATACTTCAACTGGAGCCTCTCGCCGAATGGACGGACGCTGGCGCTGGCGAAGAAGATGCGCGCTTCGACGGAAGCGGAGATTCGCCTCGTCCCGACGCATGGCGGCCGGGAGCGCGTCATCAGAGTGAAGGACTGGGGTCGGCTCGCTACGATTGATTGGGCCGCGGACGGAAGAAGCTTCTGGGCGAGCGCGGTACGGCACGGAGAAACAACGGCGCTGATTAACATTGATCTTCAGGGACGCGCAAAAGCGGTGCTTCAGGAAAGCAAGCCGTACGTGGGCTGGGCGATTCCTTCGCAGGATGGCAAGCACCTGGCCATCTGGGAAGCTACGGGTGGCTCGAACGCGTGGATGCTGGAAGTGCCTCCTGCGTGGTGATGATGCTAAGGCCCGATATCGCGTCATTCAGCTTCCTCCCCCCCAAGCTTGAGAAGGAAGAAAGGCCGGGCTGAAGCCTGCCTGCGGCAAGCAGGCCTGGCCTCTACGTGTCACGCGGAACGTTCTTGCTCGAAGCGGGAATGACTTGCAGGAGCAAAACGACGGTGAAAAGCTGCATTGACGATGCGCGGAGGCGCCCCGTATAATGGGAGTTTCCGTTGAGCGCCGAGAAGCGCTAAGAGTGCGCCCAAGGGGCGTTGAAGAGACCTGGAGGAGAGATGTACGCCGTTATACAGACCGGGGGGAAGCAGTATCGTGTCGCGCCCGGCGACACCATCCGCATCGAACGGGTGGAAGGCAAAGTGGGTGAGAAGGTCAATTTTGGCAACGTCCTGGCGGTTCATGGCGACAAGAAAGTGTTTGTGGGCTCCGAGGCGGAAAAGGCGACCGTGACGGGAAAGATCGTCGAGCAAGGGCGCGCGAAGAAATTGACGGTGCTGAAGTTCAAGAAGGGGAACCAGTACAAGATTCAGCGGGGGCACCGGCAGAATTACACGGCGGTGCTGGTGAGCGACATCAAGATCTAAAGAGTTTTAAGTTATAAGTGATAAGTTCTAAGTAAAAAGGATTGGGTTATGGCACATAAGAAAGGCGGCGGCTCTTCAACGAATGGCCGCGATTCCCACGGACAAAGGCTGGGCGTGAAGCGCTTCGGCGGGCAGTTGGTGAATGCAGGCACAATTCTGGTGCGGCAGCGCGGCACCAAGCATCAGCCGGGCGAAAACGTTGGCCGGGGCAGCGATGACACGCTGTACGCCATGGTCACTGGCTACGTGAAGTTTCAGGAACGGGGCCGCCAGGGCCGCTTCATCAGCATTCAGCCGGCAGAGCAAGCGAAGTCCGCTGCAAACTAAATAGCTTCCACCGAGCAGAGTTTATCCTCACTCGGTCTTGCGCGGTCCAGCAATGCTGGACCGCATTTTTCTTTCCCTTATTGGCTGGAAACGCAGGTTAAGGGGCCGGCGGGGAAGAATTTTTTGTAGGCGCTGCGGCCGTGAGCGGGAATGATGGCTAGGGCAGGCACGGCTTCGTGGAGTTGACTGAGTTTGCTGACGATTTGATTTGCAAGCACAGGATCGTTGTCGCTGTCGCGCAGGAGAAGCGTTTTGGCCACGCGGTCTTCGAAACCACGCTCGTCGTCAACGCTGTCCCCAACGTAAAAGAAGCGCCGCGCTGGAGAGAGATTCACGAAGATGCCCACGCTTCCGGGAGTATGGCCGCGCAGGGGTACGACCACGACCGAGCCATCGTGGTACAGGTCGGCGCTTTCATCGAAGGTTTCGTAGGGCTTTGCGTCGAACTGCAGAGTCGGTAGGGACGGATTGGGTAGCGTTTTGGTGTAAGCGGCGAGGACGTAACCTTTGGCTTGCGCAGCGGAATCGTTGGCGAAGAGGATCTCTTCGCGGGTCATCAGAACGGGCAGGCGCGGCAAGTCCATGAGGCCGCCGGCGTGGTCGAGATGGACGTGCGAGAGAATGGCCCAGCGCAGTTTGGCGGGATCTTCGGCGATGCGGCGCAGCATCTCGGGAAGCGGAACCTCGGGATTCAACTGGCCTGCGAGCGATTGGAGTTTCAGACGCAGCCAGAACGGGTAGACGCTGACATCCTGCGCGAAATGGCTGGAGTTGCCGACGTCGATCAGCAAATCGCCCGCGGGATGCCGGACCAGAATGCTGCCGGCGGTCATGCCGATGGAAAGGCGGCTGAAGGTTTTTCCGGTTTCAATCCAGCAGGCAGACAGTCCGGGAAGAGTGGAAATGGCGGGAACCGCGCGTGCATGCGACGGAGCGAGCGGAAGTGGCGTGCGGCGAAGGTAGAGCACGTAGAACGCGGCGGCCGAGATGGCCACGAGGACGAGGAGTAGTAAGAGGATGTGCTTGAGGACACGAAGCATCTGGGCTTTGCCTCCGTTGGGGGAAACCGCGTTTCGCGAGTTGGCTTATGTTATCGTTTTTGAGAGTGGCGGCATAGCACCTCATGTTAATGAGAATTTCATTTCTGAAGGGAAGAGTCAGGAATCTCAAACGAACAGAGTTCATCACTGAGGATCGGTTGAGATCCTTCGACCGCAAAAATCGCGGCCTCAGGATGACAGGGTCAGGCCAATGGCCGGCAGGGCGAACTCTGATTGGTATGGGTGAGGAGTCAAACGGAAGTGTTTGTTGACGAAGCGAGAATCTATGTGAAGGCGGGGAACGGCGGGAACGGCTGCGTGGCGTTCCGGAGGGAGAAATACGTTCCGCGAGGCGGGCCGTCCGGCGGCGACGGGGGGAACGGCGGAAGCGTGTATGTGGAAGCGAACCCGAACGACAACACGCTGCTGCGCTACCGCTATAACCGCGAGTTCAAGGCGGACCGCGGGCGGCACGGCGAAGGCTCGAACTGCACGGGGCACTCTGGCGGAGATATGATCTTGCAAGTGCCGGTGGGCACGCTGGCGTTGGACGATCAAACGGGAGAGACAATCGCCGATTTAGCGACGCCCGGACAGCGAGTGCTTGTAGCGCATGGCGGGCGCGGCGGGCGAGGGAATCAGCACTTCGCGAAGCCGTGGCACCAGGCGCCACGAGAGCATGAAGATGGATTCCCCGGCGAGGAGCGGCACCTTCGGCTGGAACTGAAATTATTGGCGGACGTGGGGCTGGTGGGGTTTCCGAATGCCGGTAAGTCCACTTTGATTTCAGTGATTTCGGCGGCGCGGCCGAAGATTGCGAATTATCCTTTTACGACGCTTGAGCCCAATCTCGGAGTGGTGAACGCCGACGGAGGGGTGGGCAAGGAGGGCCGGGAAATTGGGCGCACGTTTGTGGTGGCGGATTTGCCCGGCTTGATTGAAGGCGCGCATCAAGGCGCGGGATTGGGAATTCGCTTTTTGCGGCACGTGGAGCGCACGCGGCTGTTAGTGCACTTGATTGATACGAGCGATGCGAATGCCGAGGATCCGGTGCATTCGTTTGACGTGATCAACGGCGAGCTAGCGGCTTTCAGCGAGTCGCTAATGCACAAGCCGATGATTGTGGTGGCGACGAAGCTCGATGCGACGACGGACCGAACGCGCATGGAAGCGCTACGTGATTATTGCAAGAAGCGTGACCTGGAATTTCGTTCCATTTCTGCTGCCGCCGGCGACGGCGTAAGAGAGCTTGTTCGCTCCATTGCGGATGCACTGGACAAGATTCCGAAAGCGAACCTGGAACACACTGTCGAAGACGAGAACGTTTCCGCGGCGGTTGAAGTTGATCGTTCTACGCAACCGGCCACGCAACACGCTGCCGAAGACCGCAATTCATGAGAAAATCGGGAATAGAGACTCCCTGGGAGGCGCATTGACGACAGCGCAGGCGCACCGCACCGCCGCGAAACATCATCCTCGCCGCATCGCCTTGTTCGGCGGCTCCTTCGACCCCATTCACAGCGGACATTTGAGCGTAGCGCGCGCCGCCGACCGGCGGTTCAATTTTGATGAGATTCACTTCATTCCCGCGAGCCGGCCGCCACACAAGTTAAAGCAGCACCTGGCGCCATTTCCGCATCGCTTTGCCATGGTGGCGCTGGCGTGCACGGAGCATCCGCACTTTGTACCGTCGCTGGCGGAGGCAGGCGAGGACTTCAGCGGAACGCAGCTTCATTATTCCGTGGACACGGTGCGCTATTTCCGCCACGTTTATCACGGGGACGGCGACCGGCTTTTTTTCATCATTGGAGCGGACGCGTTTCTCGACATTCCGATGTGGAAGGAATACGAGACGCTGCTGGGGCTGTGTGACTTCATTATTGCCAACCGCCCGGGAATCCGGGCGGAGGCGCTGCGGCTAGTGATTCCACCGGAGCTGACGGCGCGGCCGGGAAGCAAGAAAGAAACAGAAGCGCCACCGTCGCAGGTGGTGGCGCACCTGCATTGCACGACTGTGTATTTGCTCGAAAACGTTTCGAACGAAGTTTCGGCGACAGACATTCGACGGCGCGCGCAAAAGGGGCAGTCCATTCATGGACTTGTTTCCGCGCGCGTCGAGGAATACATTTTGAAACAGGGCCTATACCGTTGACCTTGACCTTAGAATCCTTGCCGCAAGGCGTGCGTGCTGTCGTTCAGGCGGCGCAAGAAAAGAAAGCTGCGGGCATTGTCGTGCTGGACCTGAGCGGCGCGAGCGCGTTTACGGACTACTTTGTGATTTGCACAGGCTTCAGCACGCCGCAAGTGCAGGCGATTTGCACGGAGATCGAAGAGCAGCTCCACAAACAAATGGGCCGGTCGGTGCGGCACCGCGAAGGCTACCGGTCCGCGGATTGGGCGCTGCTGGATTTCGGCGGCTTTATCGTGCATGTGTTTAGCGAGGAAGCGCGGCGGTATTACGATCTCGAGCGGCTGTGGCGCGCGTCGCCGAAACTCGAAATTCTCGATGCTGCGGAAGGGTTCGCCGCCGCGGAGGATGCTGGGGGGCCAGCCTTTCCGCATGATGCTTACTCTGATGAACACCTGTCCGGAGGCGGGCAGGGCCGCCGTTCCGGGACATGACCACTGAGCGATTGCCTTGGATTGCGGAAGACCCGGCCTCGCTGCGCTTGATGGAACTTGCCAGAAAAGTGGCGGCTGCGCCAACCACACTTCTGATCACCGGAGAGAGCGGAACCGGCAAGGACCACCTTGCGCGGTTGGTTCATGAGCTGGGCCCGCGGCGCGATGCGCCTTACCTGAAGATCGATTGCGCGAGTTTGCCGCCGCAGTTGGTGGAAAGCGAATTGTTCGGGCATGAACGAGGTGCGTTCACCGGAGCGGTGGAGCGCAAGCTCGGGCGCTTCGAATTGGGTGGGAATGGAACTATTGTGTTGGACGAAGTGGCGGCGCTTTCGCCGAATGGGCAGAGCAAGCTGCTGCGCGTGCTGCAGGAGCGGGCATTCGAACGGCTGGGAGGCACGGAAACGCTGAAGATCGAGGCGCGTATTATTGCGCTGACGAACGTGGACCTCCCCGCGGCCGTCAAAGCGGGGAGTTTTCGCGAGGATTTGTACTTCCGGTTGAATGTGCTGACGCTTACGGTGGCACCGTTGCGCGAGCGGCGGGCCGATATTTTGCTGCTTGCGGACCATTTGCTGGCGGGGCTTCGGTCTGCGCACGGACGTCCCAACCTGCAATTGAGTGAGTCTGCGCGACGCATGTTGGCGGCTTATTCGTGGCCGGGAAACGTGCGCGAACTGAAGAATGCTCTCGAACGGGCGGTCGTCTTCTCGGGCGTAGGCCTTGGCGCGGGAAGCGGCGAGAACGATATTTTGGAGCCGGGGAATTTTCCCGAGACGGTTCGAGCCGCCGCTCCGGGCGCGGCCAGCCCGGTCGCGGGGTTGCGTTCGCTGGAAGACGTGGAACGCGAAGTGATTGCCGCGACGCTGGAAGCTACGCATTATCAAATCAGCCGGTCGGCGGAGATACTCGGCATCAGCCGCAAGACGCTCTTGGAAAAGCGGAAGAAATATGGACTCAAGTAGAGTCCGAAACTCAAAAATTTGAAATTCGAAAATCGAAAGCGGAGAATAAGGATAAGGAACCCTTCCTACCTGATACTGAGAACAGACTGCTGAAACTTAATGCGCCTGCAACTGCTCATGATCGGCAAAACGCGCCGCCCGGAAATGTGCGCGATCATCGATGATTACGTGAATCGCATCCGACGGTCGTGTCCGATTGAGATTCTGGAGGTTCGAGATGCGGACGCGGCTCTCAAAAAGCTTGACGCCGACCGGAGCGCAACGCCCATCCTGCTTGATGCGGGTGGCAGAAGCATCGATTCGAATGCTCTCGCGAGGTGGCTCGGCGAACTGCGCGACCGCGGCACGCGCCAGGTCATTTTCATTTGCGGAAATGCGGGCGGGTTTCCCGAATCGCTGCGCGAGCGCGTTTCGCAGAAGCTTTCGCTTAGTGCCATGACGCTTTCGCACGAATTGGCACGCGTGGTGCTTGCCGAGCAGCTCTATCGCGCTTTTGCGATTCTCTCCGGCAGCCCCTACCCGAAATAGCCCGCCTGGTGTACAACCTTAGCTGCCATGCCTATGCGCATCATTCCGGACGAGAACCAGCCTTCCGCAGCTATCGAAATCCCGCTCGAAAAGCCATTGCCGGATTACGATCTGGAGGAACTCGAGCAGCCCACGCCGCGTCATGTGGACGGAATTCTGGTGACGCAGGGGTTCCGCGATTTGGTGGACGACGCGCGCGGCATCCTGACGGAGCTGATCGCCGCCCCACCTGCGCAGCACCATAGCAGCGGAGAGGTCCTCGATATCGACTTGACGACGGCAAAACCGCATCCTCTGGAGATTACGCAACTCACGGGCGCCATCTGCCCGACCGAAGACGAAGTCTATCGCCCGGGACTGTGGATTGTTTTGTTCGATCCCGTCGCGCGGCCAAGATTTGCGCTTCCTGAGCCGATGCTGCGGCGGATCTCCGCCATCGCCGCGGAACTTGTCAAGCGGCTGCAACTAGCTTGACCTTTTCGCGGTAGGCTGCGCACACTTCCTCTCCACGACTCATTTAGGGAAAGCCATGCCGGAAGAAAAAGGACTCTTGATTGTTTACACAGGGCCGGGCAAGGGCAAGACGACTTGCGCGCTCGGCACCGCGTTTCGCGCGGTGGGACAGGGGCTGCGCGTGATGATGGTACAGTTCATCAAGGGCTCGTGGCATTACGGAGAACTGGATGCGGCCAAGATGCTGGGCGACGACAAGTTCGAGATTCGCCCAATGGGGCGCGGGTTCGTGAAAATTGGCGGCGCCGAGACCGATCCCGAAGACATCAAGCTGGCTCAGGAGTGCTGGCAGGCGGGACGCGACGCCATTTACGGCGGCAAATATGATTTGGTGGTGCTCGATGAGATCAATTACACCATCAGCTACAAGATGCTGGACACGGACGAGGTTGTGGAAGCTCTCAAGAACCGGCCCGAACGCGTTCACGTGATTTGTACCGGCCGGAATGCGCATCCAAAGCTGGTGGAACTGGCGGATCTGGTGACGGAGATGCGCGAGGTGAAACACCCGTACACCAAGGGTATACTGGCTCAGCGCGGGATTGATTACTGAATTAGAGGCCAAAGATTCGAGATTCGAAGTTAGAAGAAGGATTCGCATAGGACTAACAGCTACTTCAATGGCTTGGTTCAAACGAGAGAAAAAATCGATTGAGCAGACGACCCCGCCTGAAGAGCGTCGGGTACGCACCGAGGGGTTGTGGATGAAGTGCGAGTCCTGCCGTACTATCGTTTTCCGCAAGGACCTGGAAGCCAATCTTTACGTCTGCCCCAAGTGCCAGTTCCATTTCAAGATGGGCGCGCGGCCGCGGCTGGAAACGCTGCTGGACGGGCGGTGGACCGAACACGATGCCGGGATGACCTCGACCGACCCGCTGAAGTTCGTGGACACCAAACCCTACGCGCAGCGCCTGAAGGAAGCCCGGAAAAAACTCGGCATGAACGATGCCATCATCACGGCAGAAGGCCAGTTGAACGGACGGCCGGTGGTGATGTGCGCGATGGAATTTGGATTCATTGGCGGCTCGATGGGCGCGGTGGTGGGGGAAAAGGTGACACGCGGAATCGAGCTGTCCATCGAGACGCGCCAGCCCTTCATTGCGATTTCCTGTTCCGGCGGCGCGCGCATGATGGAAGGCACGGTGAGCCTGATGCAGCTCGCAAAGGTTTCTGCAGCGCTCGCCCGGCTCGATGACGAAAAGCTGCCGTACATTTCCATTTTGACCGATCCCACTACGGGCGGTGTCACCGCGAGCTTCGCCATGCTGGGCGACCTGAATATCGCAGAACCCGGCGCGCTGATTGGCTTTGCGGGACCGCGCGTCATCGAGCAGACCATCCGCCAGAAACTCCCTGAAGGCTTCCAGCGTTCCGAATTTCTATTGGAGCATGGATTTCTCGATGCTGTCGTCCATCGCAAAGAATTGAAAGCCTACCTTGCCAACGCGCTCGATCTGCTCATGAACTGAGATGAATTACGACGCCGCGGTCCGGTATCTTTTAACTCTGGGAAGAGAGCTGGCGGCACCCACACAAGCTGCAGCAGCGAAGTTTGACCTCGAAAACATCACCATCCTTGCGGAACGGCTCGGCCGCCCGGAGCGCACATACCCCAGTGCGCACATTGCCGGGACAAATGGCAAAGGCTCGACGGCGGCATTTCTGGAATCCATCCTCAGGCGTGCAGGCTTCCGGACCGGACTCTATACCTCGCCACACCTCGAGAGAATCAACGAGCGCATGCGCATCAACGGTGAGGAAATCGAAGATGAATCCTTCGCGGCCATTTTCACGCGTTTGCAAATGCTCATTGAGGAACTTCTTGCCGCGCATAAACTGCGCGCGCATCCCACGTACTTCGAATGTGTGACAGCCATGGCATTCGAATGCTTCGCGCGCGAACGCGTGGAATTCGGCGTTTTCGAGGTCGGCCTTGGCGGACGTTTGGACGCGACGAACATTCTTTCGCCTGTCGTTACGGTCATCACGCGCATCGATTTCGACCACGAGAATTTTCTGGGCCACTCGTTGAAGGAAATCGCCAGCGAAAAGGCGGGAATCCTCAAGCCGGAAATCCCGGTGATCGTTGCCGAACAAAAGCCCGAAGCGCACGAAGTCATCGTGGCCCGGGCCAAGGAATTGCGTTGTCCCGTCATTGAAACTGCGGAGGGATTCAAAATCACACAGGAATCTTTGCAAAACGGGTTCTCCCTCGCTCGCGTTACAGAACTTTCCTCCGGCGATACCTTCGACATGGCACCGAGCCTGCCCGGCCGCTTCCAGTTGCAAAATGCTTTGAACGCTCTGGCTGCCACGCGTTATTTGACCAAACGCGGTTTCCGCATTTCTGCCGACGACATTACAGAAGGTATTTCCAAGACGGCCTGGCCTGGGCGCCTTGAAAAACTACAATCCAGGCCCGATGTTTATCTCGATGGAGCGCACAATCCCGGCGCCGCGCGTGAACTCGCGCAATTCCTCGAGGAAAACTTTGCAGGCCGCAAGATCTGGCTCGTCTACGGAGCACTTCGCGACAAGGCAGTAGACGAAGTGGCAGGCCAGCTTTTTCCTCACGCGGCCGAAGTTATCTTCACCGAGCCGCGCACTTCCCGCGCTATCTCTGCGCCACGACTGGCCGACATTGCCTCCCATCATGCTTGCAGCTTCAGCGTGATTTCCTCGGCCGAGCAGGCGCTCGACCAGGCGCTGGCCGAGGCTGCTCCCGATGATGCGATTTTCATTACCGGCTCGCTTTATCTGGTCGGCCAGCTTCGCCATTACTGGAAACAGCGCGAGCAGGTCGCAGCGCGCTAAAAAAAGCCGTAAAATATCGCCTTCCATGAATAACCAACTCGACCGCAAGGACGCCAATCCCCTCGTCGGCATCATCATGGGTTCGACATCCGACTGGGAGACCATGGAGCACGCCTCGAACATCCTCACGAGCCTTGGCGTTCCGCATGAGACGCGAGTCGTCTCGGCCCATCGCACTCCTGACCTGCTATTTGAATATGCCTCGTCGGCCGAGCAGCGGGGGCTGGAAGTCATCATCGCAGGCGCAGGTGGGGCCGCGCATCTTCCCGGTATGACCGCTTCCAAAACCGTTCTGCCGGTTCTCGGCGTTCCGGTCGAGTCGAAAGTTCTCAAGGGCCTGGATTCGCTCCTCTCCATCGCACAAATGCCGGGAGGGATTCCTGTCGGCACGCTGGCCATAGGGAAGGCTGGGGCGGTCAACGCAGCGCTGCTCGCCGCGGCGATTCTGGGCAACAAACACGCCGCTATCCGCGAAGCCCTGCGAAAATTCCGCGCCGAGCAGACGGACCGTGTCATGGCGCAGCCCGATCCTTCCGTTTCCGGAGTGGCCATCCCCTTCAAGGAATCGCAGAAAGGGAAACGCCGGTGACCATCGGTATCCTCGGCGGAGGACAGCTTGGTTACATGCTCGCGCTGGCGGGCTATCCGCTGGGGTTGCATTTTCGGTTTCTCGATCCTTCCCCCGAAGCTCCCGTGGGCCGCATTGCCCAGCGCGTGACGGCGGACTATACGGATCACGCCGCGCTGGAAAAATTTTCCAATGGCCTGGAACTCGTCACCTACGAATTTGAGAACGTGCCGGTCGAAGCCGCGAAGTTTCTTGCCGAGCGCGTTCCCGTGTATCCTCCGCCCGCAGCCCTGGAAGCGGCGCAGGACCGGCTAGCCGAAAAAATGCTCTTCCGCAGCCTTGGCATTAACACGACGGATTTTCTGCCGATTAGGAAACCTGGGGAGTTTGAAGTCGCGGTCAAGGAGCTTGGCCTCCCCGCTGTGCTCAAGACTTCACGAATGGGTTACGACGGCAAGGGTCAACTGATTCTTCGGACCGCGGACGACGTTTCGAAAGCCAAGGCGGAACTCCCCAATGTTGCGCATATCCTTGAGCGCTTTGTTCCCTTCCGGCGAGAACTCTCCGTTCTCGCGGTGCGTTCTAGCAACGGAGAAACCGCTTTTTACCCGCTAGTCGAAAACCATCATCGCGGCGGCATTCTGCGCCTTTCTCTTGCGCCGGCTCCGGGGCTTGCTCCGGCTGTGCAGCGTGCGGCCGAAGACATTGCCCGCCGGGTGCTTGAATCGCTGAAATACGTCGGGGTCCTGGCCATCGAGTTTTTCGAGCAAGAAGGGCGTCTGCTAGCCAACGAGATGGCGCCCCGCGTCCACAATTCAGGCCACTGGAGCATCGAAGGAGCCGTCACCAGCCAATTTGAGAACCATCTTCGCGCCGTTCTCGGCCTGCCTCTGGGGTCCACCGGCGCGGCGGGTCACTGCGCGATGCTGAATCTGATTGGCGACCTTCCGGAACCCTCGGAAGTTATGGCGGTTCCCGACGCGCACCTACATTTCTACGGAAAAGCCCCACGACCGGGCCGGAAACTCGGCCATGTCACGCTGCGCGCCGCTTCTCTCGAACGGCTGGCGCTTCGTCTTTCCGAACTCCCTGGCTTTTTCCACCGTCCGGAATTCTGCCTCGACTCGGCTCTGGTGCATTCCGCCTCTCACCGCGTTTGACGTCGTCGCCAGCTGAATTCGCTGATTGACCAGCCAGAACAAGCCTCGTAGATACTGAGCTTATGCCAGAGGAGCCCGAACGGCTCCCTTTTTTTTTGCCGCGACTCTTCCCGCGACGACTGCTTGTGGATGTTGCATGGAAAGGAAGATTGGGGCAAGCTACGCGCGTTGTGAGGAGGGTGTGATGAGAAACGGTAGTTTTCGTGCGGCAATGGTGATTCTGTGCGCAGGAATACTTGGGTTGACCGCTAAGGATTTTGTGCGGGCACAAAGCACAGCGCAGGCCACTGGGGCTATGACCGTAATTCGCGCGGGAACGCTAATCGACGGAGTGAGCGAGACTCCGCGCAAGAATCAGCTGATTTTTGTGCGTGGCGAAAAGATTGTAAAGGTCGCTGGGCCGGGGGAAACGATTCGCTCAGGCGCGAACGTGATTGACCTTTCGAATGCGACGGTGTTGCCAGGGCTGATCGATTCGCATACGCACATTTTTTTGTGGGGCGAGGATCCTGCCAAAGGAGGGTACGACGAGAATATCTTGAAGGCCGGGATCGCTTTGCGGGCAGCGCGGGCTACGTTTGCCGCACGCCGGGCGCTCGAGCAGGGATTTACCACGCTGCGCGACGTGGAAACCGAAGGCGCGGGCTACGGAGACGTCGAAATCAAGCAGGCGATTGAAGAAGGAACGATTCCAGGGCCGCGGCTCTTTTGCGCAACGCGCGCCATCTCCACGACGGGCGGTTACAACCTGGAAGGCTATGCGCCGGAGTTGGATATGCCCAAGGGCGCGCAACTCGTAGACGGCCCCGTGGAAGCGCTCAAAGCAGCGCGGCAGCAGTTGGAGCACGGAGCCGACTGGATCAAGGTGTACATGACGCACCGGTCGTGGGTGGACAAAGAGGGGAGGCTCGTCTCGCAACCGACGCTGACCGTGGAGGAATTGAAGGCCATCGTGGACGAAGCGCATGGGTGGACCAAGAAAGTGGCGTGCCACGCGTACAACGGAATCGGTTTGCAGCGCGCGCTGGATGGCGGTTGCGACTCGATCGAACACGGACTGGAGATGACCGACGCGCAAATCGAACAGATGAAGCGGCAAGGCACGTGGTATTGCCCGACGCTCTCGCCGTATTACGGGGACTGGGCGCCAGCCGATACTCCTGCAGGAAAACGCGATCGGGCGCGTGCCGCGGTGCACGAAGATACTTTCAAAAGGGCGCTGAAGGCCCGCTTGAAGATCGTGTTCGGGACGGACATAGGCGGGATGCCGTGGACGGAGCCGATCGCGCAGGAGTTCATTCGAATGGTGGAAATGGGCATGGGGCCGATGGATGCGATTCAATCAGCGACGTCGCGGCCTGCTGAAATGCTGGACATGAAAGGAGAAATCGGCGTGGTCGCTTCAGGAGCATATGCCGAGGTCATTGCGGTTTCCGGCGACCCGCTGAAGTCCATCGGCGAACTGAAGCATGTAAGATTTGTGATGCACAACGGTTCCGTATTCAAGAATGAGCTGACGAAGTAGAAGCCAGAAGGAGAAAGCAAATGGCCGAGCAGAACCTAAAGAATCACGGACGATTTGTCCCTTTGTATCATTTCTTTGCGTTGCCCGTATTGATTGGCAACTTCGGCACGCGAGTGTATTTCTGGATCAAAGCGGGATTTGAGCTGTCTCATTTTTTCCCCATATTGTTGGCTGCGGCATTATTTCTCGGAGTTCTTTATGCGCGGCTGTTTGCGCTGGCGGTACAGGACCGCTTGATCCGGCTGGAGGAACGGCTGCGGTATGAAAAAGTATTGCCGGAAGAATTGCGCTGGCGCGCCGATGAACTTACCAAGGACCAGTTTATTTCGTTGCGATTTGCCAGCGACGATGAATTGCCCGCGCTGATGAAAAAAGTGCTTGATGAAAAGGTGACGAGCCGCAAAGCCATCAAGCAACTGGTCAAGAATTGGCGGCCGGATTATCTCCGTGCTTGAGAACTCTTCAACTCTCAGTTCACGGTTTCCATTTATCAAGAAACAGCAGTGACGGCGGCACCCTCGATCTCAGCGATTTCGTCGGGCCTGAGTTTTAGCTCCACGGCGCGCATGATGCCTTCGACCTGCTTGGCGTTGCGCGCGCCGACGATAGCACCCGTGATTGGCGGATGCTTGAGCACCCAAGCGATAGCCACTTCGCCCGGCCCACGGCCATAGCGCGCTCCAACCTGCCGAAGCCTTTCCACCAGCTCAAGGTTCTTGGAAAGACGCGGCTCGCGAAACTCCGGATTGCGGCTACGAAAGTCGTCAGAGGGAAGCGCGGCCGCTCGCTCGCGGGTCATGGCTCCGGTAAGCAAACCGGAAGTCATGGGGGCATACGAGATCACTCCTATTCCTTGCTTTTGGCAATAGGGAAGAATTTCGTCTTCAATCTTGCGGCGGAGTAGAGAGTACGGCGGCTGAAGAGACGTGACGGGCGCGATTTTCTCGGCGCGCTGAATTTGCGCGACATTGAAATTCGAAACGCCGATCCAGCGGACTTTGCCTTCCTTCTTGAGCGCGGCGAGAGTTTGCCAGGCTTCTTCCAAGCCCGGGCCGTTGTCCTCCGGTGGCCAATGAATCTGGTAGAGATCAATCGTTTTCACTTGCAGGCGGCGCAGGCTGTCTTCGCATTCGCGGCGTATGGATGCCGCGCTGTGTTCCTTCGTGATTGCCCCTTGCTCATTCCAGCGCATCGCGCATTTGGTGAAAATGTAAGGCTTTGAGCCATGCCACTCCTTGAGCGCTCGAGCAACCACGGTTTCGGAATGGCCCAGACCGTAAACCGCGGCAGTGTCAATCCAGTTGACCCCCATTTCCAGCGCCTTATGAATTGCCGCAATGGAGTCCTTGTCGTCCTGCGCGCCCCAGGCAAATTCCCAGCCTGACCCGCCAATCGCCCAGGCGCCAAAACCAACCAGGGTAATCTCTAAATCGGAGTTTCCAAGCTTTCGTGTTTCCATCTTAACCTCGCACTCGCACGCACGGACGGCAGCGTTCCCGCGCCGCGGATTCCCTTCTCTTTGTCTCTCATAAAATGGGATAAACAAGAAGAAGAAAAAGTTAAAAGACGGCCGCAGGCCGACTGAAGGAATTTAGTTTGCCGTGATTGCGGCGTCCAGAGAAACACTTTCGCCATCGGGATTAGTGATGGTGATTCGCTGTGGACCCGCTGTAAACGCGGGAACTGTGACGGAAAGCGTGTTGGCATCCTTGAGCGTAACCGTTGCGGCTTTCCCATTGAAGGTGAGCCCAACTCCATTGACGAAACCACTGCCGCGAATCGTAAGAGTTGCGCCTCCAGCAGCGGAAACCATGGAGGGCTGAATCGTGCCAATGCCGAGCGGGACAGCGGCAAGCTGGACAATCGTGAGCGCCGCGTTTTGCGCCGTGCCATCCGAAGAGGTGATGGCGAAGAGCCGCTGACCGTTTTCATCGGTTGCGAGGAAAGAACCGTGAAGGCCGTCCACGTCGGTCATGAACTGCTGAGGAAGAAACACGCGCAGGCGAAGGGCACCGGAGTGGGCGTCAAGAATGTCTACGCCTCCTTTCACCCCAGTGCTTCCTGGTGCGCCGGTCAGAAAAGGCTGATAAAGCAGCGCGCCGGAAGGATGAAGAACCATTCCCGGCACGGAGACACGACTGGGGATTTGCTCCAATTCAGAAAAAACTGGAACCGATCCGACAGTGAAATTCGGGGCGTAAATCTCCGTCGCTGCATTTGCAACGGCAAAAGTAGAGCCATCGGCGGACGTGGTCAAATCAATGGCGGAGGAGTTTGCGGCGGACGTGACGAAATGATTGGGAGAGTTGGCACTCCATGAAGCCAGTGGCCCACCAGGAGCCGATGCAAACGCGAGAAAGACTTGATCCCCCGCTGCGCTGGATTGAAGAAGTGGAGCACCCGTAAGGCTGGTGACTTCAGGCTGCGGAGCGGTTTGAATTGTCGGGGGAGAAGCTGCGAGGTTCACCTGGGCAAGGCAGGTGGAACACGCTCCCGAAGATCCGCCTTCGCCGTTCAGTCCCACAAAGACAGTCTGCACGCTCGTCGGCGCAACACGAGTTGGGCCGGAATTCATGAAACCGGAAACCCCACCCACAAAGGCGGTAGTGCCAGTTCCCAGCACGGGGTCAAGTAGGTATATGTTTTGCGCCCCAAAGTCCGCAACCACTAGTTGCGAACCGTCGGGCGTCAAGGCTAGGCCACGGAGATCGGCAAAAATAGAGGGTCCACCAGGAGGGTCGATAGGAGACAAGAATAGATTTTTCTGTAAGTCGAATACATCGACGTGATCGATATTGGATAAACAAATCCGCTGCCGCGGCTGATCATAGATCAAAAACTTAAACGATGCGGCTTTCGGATAGGAGTGGACACTCTGCAAGTATTGAAAAGATTTGGAAGAAACTGTAGTGCCTGCCGGCGCCGCAATCAAAATGTCTGCTTTGCCCGGTGAACCCGAGGGCGTCTGCAGCGTAATGCGCTCGATAGGGAACGGATAAGTGGCGTCGAGACCGAGAGATGGAGCGACCGTCGTGACGTTCTCGACTCCTTGCACGATGCCCGGTGTCCCGCCGATCTTCACGTTGATCTTTGTTGGATCCGTGCCAAAGCCGTAGCCGTAAATCTGTAGAGAATCACCGCCCGAGCTCGATCCTCCGTTGGGAAGAACCTGCAGGATTTGCGGACCATAGCTGAAGGCATCCGGAGCGAGCGCGAGCCAGGCGTTTTGGAAATAGGCCGTCAGGTTGACCGCGCCATTGACGACGCTCGAAGGTGAAGCTGCTTGGATTTGCGAGCTACTCACGGTAGGGTTGGCAGCCAATTGCGAACCAAATTTGACTTGCGCGGGACTGGCAAAGTTTTGGCCGTTCAGAATTGTTGAAGTTCCTCCTGCGATTGGCCCTTCCGACGGCTGTGCGCTTGGCGCTGCGGCGATGATGGGCGCGACCAAGGAAATCGCTCCCAGCGTTGACGCATCAATGAAGCTGACCCCACGATTGGAGAGCGCAAAAAGTAGCTGTGTTTCGTCGGTATCTTCAATCATCGAAGCAACGCCCTGGATCGGAATGTCTGGCAATCTGCCGAGGAGTTGTCCCGACTGGCCGTCGAGCACGGTGATGAGCGAGGCGCCGCTGGAGGTTTCCGCAACGTACAACTCCTTACCATCGCGAGAGAAGGTTGCGCTGCCGACGTTCGCGGCTAGGTAAGCAGAAGCTTGCTGGAGGGATGCATTCAACAAAAATACTTGCGCATTGCTGCCAGCGACAAAAACGACTGCGAATCGGCTTCCGTCGTTGTTCGCAGCCGCCCACGTTAATTTGCCGGTCCCTATCGTGACCGGGCTGGCAACAACATTGCCTCCGGAATCAAACAAGGCGAGTTCCCCGCTGGAGTCGTTCGCGGCGGCAAGAACTTTCGAATGATCGCCGGAACGTGCCAGGACGCCAACTCCCTGTTGGAAGACGGCCGGAGCAGAAGGCGTCAAATCAGTGAATGAATTGGAAGCGGGGTCCCAAAGAGCGAGCAAAGCCTCGGCGGAATTAGGCTGACGTAAACGAACCATGGCCTTACCGTTGGAAAGGGACAAAACCTCTACAGGGCGGTCAAAAATCATGTTAGGAATGGGTGTGAGTCCTGCCAGCGCATAACGATTCTTGACCGTAAGCGAAGCCGAATCGACAGCGACAATCTCATTCCGCCCAGTGCCGATCCAAACCGTCGCGCCATCGGCGGAAAGATCGGCGCTCGTGGCTGCCGCCACTGAAATCTGCGCGATTCGCGTTTGGCTGGAGGAGGAAAATACTTCGACGAGGTTCATGGCCCGGTTGGCAACGAAGACCTGCTTGTTGGCTGGATCGTAAGCGATGTGACGATGGTGTGGCTCACCGAGAGAAGCATCCGCCGTCGCGACCGAATCCGTCCGCGCATAAGCGGTTCGCGGCAGCGTCGGCACCACACCGGCTTGCACCGTGAGAGCCAGCGTTTGTGAATGAGACAGCGATCCGCTGCTTCCTTGCGCGGTGACCGAGAAATTTCCCGTTGCGGCGTTCGTCGCGGCGCCAAAAACAACAGAAGTGCTAGTGCCAGCCGCCAAATCAAACGGACTCGCCGGATTCGACGTCACCCCTACCGGAAGCCCGCTCAGTGTGACTTGCACGTTGCCAGTGAATCCGTTGCTGGCATTGATTGAGACATTCACTGCGGACGTTGTGCCACCCTGAAAAACAGAGATCGCATTCGTAGAGAGATTCAAGGAAAAGTCAGGCGGAGGAGGGGGCGGCTGTGTAACAGTTGAGCCTCCCCCACACCCCGAGAAGACGAAGGCAACTAACAGCATATCCAGCCACAAAACTCGACTGGGTAGTCGTCCCACGACACGACTCCACAAAGAAGAAAGCTAAAAATAGACGATAGCTACGACTGCAGGACGTGTCAAGCTGATAAACACTGGCATGGGAAAATCGGCTGTGAAAAACGAGAGAGCGCCTCGGTCCATTGAGGCGCTCTCTAGAAGGGATTGGATGCGGACAAACTATATGGTCTTGGTAGCTGCCGCCACAGGAGCCGCGGAGCTTCTCGCAAACGCCTGGCTGCTGGAATCCTTCTGCTCGCTCTTGTCGATCTCGATCGAGCCCTTGAAGTAGGCCCCGTCTTCGATCATGATGCGCGCGGTGGTCAGGTCGCCGTTGACCGAACCATCTTTCTTGATTTCAATTCTGTCCTTGGCGCGAAGGTTGCCCTTCACCGTGCCATACACCACCACCTCGCGGGCAATGATGTCGGCCGTGACTTTCGCCGTGGCTCCGACGGTGAGTTTCCGCTCATCGAGTTGGACCAGCCCTTCGACTGAGCCATCGATCACCAGATCTTCGTTGCCGGAGATCTCTCCTTTCACATGCAGACTTGCCCCGAGCCGCGCTGTTCCGCGGTCCGCGGTCCCTCCTAATGGACGCATTGCATCTGTACTCATTGCCGGTTTATCCTCCCAGGCCGCCGGAGCTGGTCGCGACGGCTGATTCGAAATTGGATTTCTTTGTTCCGGTTGCCCGGGTTGCGGTGCATCCGGTTTCTTATTACCCCACATCGATCCTCCCTAAGGGACAGCACACCCCACGTAGATTTTCGCCCGGGGGTACTGCAAACTCTATTCCTCGAAGGGGCCCTCAGCAAACAAACTCTGGACGCGCTGTTCCTGATAGTTACTAGACTGTCGGGCAGTGCTGGTTAGGCGTGGCGATTCTCCAAGAAATCCCGCGGAAAGTAAAGAAGAGCTTTATTCATAATCAATTAATGCGAAGGCTTGTCCGGAACAGGCTGCATGGCCAGGAAGTCCTCGATAAAGCGGCGCGAATACGAATCGAGTAGCTGTTGAATTCGCTCCTGGCTCACGGATTTGAGAATGAATCCCGCGTGATGAAACTTGCTGACGCGATAGACGATTTCCGCGTCGTTGTAAGAAGAAGTGTCTGGATGCTCCTGCCGTGCCAGGGAAAGAATCACCCCGGCATAATAGCCTCTCATTTCAGGAAGTTCGTAGGGCTCCTTCCCCGCCCCAACTTCGAGCCGCGCCCACTCACGCCAGAGATTGATGCCCGTGGCGGCTTCGATGACATCCGCAATGTAAGCGCCGCCAACCCGTGCAGCAATCTCGAGAAAATAGAATTTCCCATCCGCATGAGCCTTCAGGAATTCGGCGTGAGTCACGCCGCGCACCAAGCCAAGGCTCTCGATGAGATTGCGATTGATTTCTTGCAATGCCCGCGTTT
>Ga0209166_10001153_pt1 | contig 22982 bp, 22 predicted proteins | sample Coa_R1_3_FD_187151 | JGI IMG/M metagenome (GOLD analysis project Ga0209166, IMG submission 187151) | Surface soil microbial communities from Centralia Pennsylvania, which are recovering from an underground coalmine fire - Coalmine... | ecosystem: Environmental > Terrestrial > Soil >... | reverse complement strand
CCAGCACCGCCAGCAAGGGATCGTTCCGCAACTCCTCGTGATCGTTCAGATCTTCGTATCCCAGGGCCAGACCATAGACCCTCTGGGCCACCAACTCCTCCACCCCATGTTCAATCAGATCTGGATTTCGATAATCCGTGAAGCAGGCGGCAAACTGGCGCAGCACCCTGTTTCTGTGGCCTCCGCGGAGATACTGAGGTAAGCTTTTTTGGTTTATAACTAATCCTGGGAGCGGACGCTCTTGAACGAGTGGAACAATTCACGATGACTCTCTTCTGGAAATGGACGATTGCCGTCTTCCTGGTTCTTTTGCTCGCGGTCTTTCTTGTGCTATGCAAACTGGCGGGCAGCCCGAGGGACGCCTACTTCATGGTGCGCTACGCCTTGCCGCACATGCACCGCGGCAGCCTGAAGGTTGGGGACAACGCTCCGGACGCTCGCCTCGTCGCGCTCGACGGGTCGAGACATTTCCATATTCGCGAGCGCACCGGCGCGCGCCCGCTCGTCATCATCTTTGGCAGCTACACTTGACCGCCCTTTCGCCGCCACGTCGGTGACGTGGTGCAGATTTACAACGACTACAAGGATCATGCGGACTTTTTGACTGTCTATGTCCGCGAAGCCCATCCCACCGACGAATGGCAAATGAAGTCCAACGTGAAAGAAGACGTCTGCTACGCCCAGCCGAAAACCCTCGCGCAGCGCGTAGCCATCGCCAACGATTTCATCAAACGCTTCCACTATCCCATCGCCTTCGGCATCGACGACATCAACAACGCCGCCAATGACGCCTACTCGGCATGGCCCGAGCGTTTCTACATCATCGACGAATCCGGCCGCATTGCGTATCGCGGCGGCATGGGCCCGTTCAACTACAACCCCGACGAAGTGCGCGCCTGGCTCGCCGCCCGCTACGGCGCCGTGAAGCACGATCCGCCCGCGGCGCCTACTTCTGCTGCTCGATCCACTCCACGGCCAGCGTAATCGCGTTGGACCGTTTCTAATCGTTCGACTGCTTCGACGATCGCATCTGAAATTTAAGTAGCTAAAACTTTCGCCATGACACTCCTCGCCCCGCTGTGCTACAAAGAAGTGAGGCTACGGTAAAAGGTGAAAGAGTGAACCATGGCGCTCGACTGGTCACAATGTCCACTGGTAGAGATTAACCCCCGAGTGCAAGGTGGCACTCCCGTTCTGCGCGGGACGCGGCTGCCGGTAAACGCGATTGTAGACAATTACGACTACGGTCTGAGCGTGGCCGAAATCTCGGAACAATTCGATGTGTCTGAGGAGAATATCCTGGCCATTCTGACCTACGTCAAGAGTCATCGCGTTGCGCATCCTGCTTGACAAGAACGTACCCGTCGGCGTGCGCCATTTTCTGGTCAGCCATGAGATCCGAACGATCGAGGAAATGAAGTGGCCGCCTCAGCTCGAAAACGGAGAGCTTCTTCGATCCGCCGAGGAGGCAGGTTTTCACGTGCTGGTCACTGCGGACCAAAACATCAAATATCAACAAAATCTAGCAAACCGAAGGCTCGCCCTAATCGTGCTGGGATCTAATATTTGGCCCGTGGTGCGCAACTACAAAGCGGTGATAGCAACTCGCACGAATGCTGCGAGACCAGGAGGCTGCGACTTTATCGAGATGCAGCTTCCACCCAAGACCGAAAAGAAGTCAACGGCCACATAGGTGAATGCACCATCGATCCCTCGCGCCAGTAGAGTGGGGTTGGCGCGAGCGCTTTCCAAGTTAGGTGCATGCTCCAGAGCGCAAGCCGCTCAACTCATTCGCGCGGGAAAAGTTTGCGTCAACAGTGTGGTGCGGCGCGATCCAGAAACTCCCGTAGGGCTCGGTAAGGACCGCATTGAAATCGATGGCCAGCCAGTCGCTGCGTACAAGAAAATCTATCTGTTGCTGAACAAGCCGCGGGGCATTATCACTACCGCCTCGGATGAAAAAGGCCGCGACACGGTTTACAAATTTCTCGACGCCGAGCTTCCCTGGGTCGCCCCCGTGGGCAGGCTCGACAAAGCCAGCGAAGGGCTGCTCCTTCTCACCAACGACTCCGAGTGGGCCGCCCGGATCACCGCGCCGGAAACGCATCTCGACAAAACCTATCACGTGCAAATTTCAAAAATCGCAGATGCCGCGATGATCCAAGCCGTCAAGAACGGCGTTCGGACCAAAGATGGGGACTTCCTGCGCGTGAAGGACGCTTCCCTGCTGCGTCAAGGAGAGCGCAATTCCTGGCTGGAGATTATTCTCGATGAAGGAAAAAACCGCCACATTCGCCGCATGATGGAAGCGCTGGGCATCGAAGTTCTTCGGCTGATCCGTGTGGCGATCGGCCCGCTCGAGCTGGGCGACTTGCCAAAATCGGATGTGCGCGGGCTTACGCCCGAAGAAAAACTCTCGCTCGACCGCGCGATGCACCGCAGCGCTAGAAATTCCTAGCCCGCCTACTTCTTCTTCCCTGCCGTCGCCGGCTTAGGTTCGGCCGCCGGCTTTAAATCCGCCGCGGCTTTCTCCAAACCGGTTACCGCGCTGGCGTCCAATTCATACAACGATGGCTCGTTGTCCCGTTTCGCGATGTAGCGATCGCCGTTCTTCGAAATCAGCACCTTCTCCACGTTCTTCCCGCCATTCGAAGCAGCCGTCACTTCGATTGCCGGCGTCGTGAAACCGGTGTCCACAAATTTACTAGCGGAAAGGTCCCGCACTTTTCCTTCGAACGACTCCGCGGTGATCGCGTCCGCCTTCTTCCCGTCCGCCAACCACCAATCAGCGCCACCTTTCGTCAAGTAATACGCGGTCGGGCCATCTTGCAGCTCAATCTTATCGGGATCGGTAAATCCAAAATCAAACAGCTTTTTGTTTCGGAAATCGTCCACGCCTTTGTCCAGCGCGGCGCCCAAATCGCTACCGACTTTGTATACGCCTTCGACTGCGGTCGATTTTGCGTAGTAATCGTCCTTATTCTTGCGTACCTGCAACTCTTCCGTGCCCGAAGCGTCCGTAACCTTCGCAACCCCCACGACTGTCCCGGAAGCAAACGCCGACGCTGCTTTTTTTTGGTCCTCGCCGGAGGCATTCAAGTCCATCTTCGCATCCGCGAGCTTGCGAATCAGTTCTTGCACGTTCGAATCGTCCGCGCGCAATGGCTTGGGCTTCACAATCTGCCACTGGTCCTTGTTCCGCCCGAATTCGATGTCCTGCTTTTTCGCCGTCAGTTCCACGCGGCTCAATTTATCCTGATCGAACACCAGGAGCCGCTTGTCTCGCAAATCCTTCGCGCTCTTGTCCAGGCTTGTTTTGTTGTAGCTGGCCAGCGTAAACACACGCGGATCGCCGGCAAGCGCAACGTACGCGGCATTCCCCGTCGGCGTGCTGTCTCCAATCAGCAACTTCTGCGACTTATTGTCTTTCTCCGTTACATCGACCTCGATCGCGGGCTGCGCCAGCCCATATTCCGCAAGGTTGCCAGCCTTCTCATCGATCAGCCGCTCGGAACTGAGCGAGGAGAGTGTCGATAACATGCTTGAAACTTCGTTCTGGTCTGCTCTTAGCGGCTTAGGCGTTACAATTTCCCATTTGCCCGCTTCGTTCTTCGCGAGCGAGACGTCCTCTCCGCTTTTTTTCTTGATCTCAACTTTCGTGATGTCCGCTTGAGGCAGAGTCAGAATTTTCGGCGGCGTATCCGAGGAGACTTTTACGTCGCTGGCCGACGTCTTTTTGTGGTTCGACCAATACAAAACTCCAGAAAGCGCCGCCAGGACGATGGCGGCAACAAGCAAGCTATTCATTTTCATTGGAATTGCCCCGACATTTTGTGAACTGCTCTAAGCGGATCTGGCAGAGCCTTATCTTCTCCGCCACCAAACCGAAATTCCGGCGAACACAATTACCAACGGAAACAGGAACTGGCTCGAAATGCGCACCCAATTCATCTGCGCCTTCGTCATGGTAATGCGGCGGTCCTCCGGCTGTTTCGGCCGTATGGAGATCAAGTCTTCATCCGAAGACAGCCAATTCATGGCGTTCAGCGCGAGGTCGCGGTTTCCATTGAACCGCAGAAACGAGTTGGCCGCCCACTGCGAACTGCCCACGACGACGAATCGCCCCTGCACATTCTCTTTGCCTGTCTTGTACGATCCCGCGGCCGCGAGGGTCAGCGGCCCCTTCTTGTTTTTCGGGTCATTGGCATCGACGTTTGGCGAATTTAATTTCGTCGTGGCCAGGCTAGTCTCCGAAGTATCAAATAGCTTCTCGACGGTGGTCTTGTCGCCGTTTTTTGTGTCCAGCGAACGCGACAGTGGAAACCCTGTCGCGGAGCCTTTCATGTCATTCACGATGGGCTGCGATTCGTACTTCGTCACCAGCGCCACTTGCGGCCCCAATCCGGCGAGCTGTCCAATCGGGTTCATATCCAGGATCAGATCCTTGTTCGGGGTCACGCCCCAGCTCGAGAGCAGGCCGGATAGCGCATCATTATCCGCGATATCTTCATGTCCCATCTTCAGCGGCGGATCCAGCAGAAACATCGCCCGCCCGCCGTCTTCCACATATTTCTTCAGCGCGTCAACCTCGGGCTGTTGGTAATCGCTGCTCGGCCCTCCCACGACAACCACCGTGCAATCGCCCGGCACTTCCGCCTTCTCCAGAAGATTGATTGATTTCGCCTGGTAGTCATCCTTAGCGAGCAAGTCCTTAAAACCGGAATACCCGGTGCGGGCCGTGTCGTCGATCTGATGTTCCCCGCTTCCGGTCACAAAACATGCCGTCCGCGCGGTATGTTTCAGGTCGCGGATCAAAGCGCCCGTAATATCCTCTTCACTGGTGCCCTTGGCTTCGTTCTTGTTAGCGCCGATCTGCACAATCGTGGTGCCGTAGCTTTTGACCCCGGCCTCGCGCGCCAGTTCCGGTTTCTTATCCGGGTCCACGTATTCGACATGAACCTTCGGCGAAAGATTCGCGTAAAGGTCCAGCTTGTCTTTTGCGTCCTGGAAGCGGGTGGCCTGATCGAAGTAGGTGATGTGCGCGTCCTGCTTGAGGCCTTTCACAACCTTCACAGTCTGTTCCGAGAGGCTGTAGCGCTTGTTGGACGTCGCGTCGTACGATTTGTCGTAGCGGTCCGCGAGGACGTTGGCAATCGTCACCACCGCCAGCGTCACTACAATGTAGAGCGTGGCGTAAGCCGCGTACTTGGTTTGTCTGGCCTTCAACAACTCGGTATTCACTTACGACCTCCACCGCAACGACTCGAGCGAGCGCGCCGTGAAAAAAATCCCGAGAAATGTAAGCGTCACGTAGTAAACAGCGTCCTTCGAATCCAACATACCCTTCGAGAAGGATCCGATATGGGTGACAACCGACATGTACGACAGCACTTTGGCCCAAGTTGCCGTCTCATATCCCCCGGCCCATTCCAGAACCCACAGCAGCAGGCAAACTCCAAACGTTGCCGCACCGGCAATAATTTGATTCTTCGTGAGAGTAGAAATAAACATCCCGATGGCGAGAAGAGCGGCGGCTTGCAGTAGCAATCCCAAATAACCGATCGCCAGCGGCTTCCAGTCTGGATTTCCGTACTTGAAGAGAAAAATGAAGTTCAGCGCGGTAAGCAACAAAAGAACACCGTAAAGCGTCAGCGCGGCCAGCCATTTTCCGAGGATGATTTCGCCGTCGCGGATTGGGGACGTGACCAGCAATTCAATCGTGCCGCTGCGTTTCTCCTCGGAGAACAGGCGCATGGTGATCATGGGAATAAAAAACAATCCGATCACGCCGACATTCGACAGCAAAGGGCGAATCACCTGTTCGTTCACGTTCATCGGAAACATCTCGCCGCGCATCTGCGATTCCATTCCCGTGAAAACGAAGTAGCCCAGAATGTTCCAGAAGAAAAATCCGAAAATCACCGCGAACATTGCCAACAACAAGTATGCAACCGGGGAAACAAAGTAGCTGCGCATCTCCTTGCGCCAGATGATGAATACGTTTCTCACTTGCCCGCTCCCTTCGCCGCCAATTCTTCGTTGGGAGCGGCGGCGCGTTCGGCGGCATTGTCCCCGGTCAGTTGCAAGAAAACCTCCTCGAGACTCATCGCCGAAGGCCGCAGCTCATTCAGATCCCAGCCCGCTTCCACCACCGCGCGTGCCAGATCCCCGCGCACGACCCGCTCTTTTCCGCTCTCGACCTCAAAAACGTTGCGAGTTTCCCGCTTTTCCTTGAAAAGCACCTTGCTCACGCCGGAAATCTTCTCCAACCGGCTCTGGATCGCCGCGGGATCGAGGGCTCCATTGCGGCCGGCCACTTCCACAATCACCGATTCCGCGCCGCGTGCCCGGTTTTGCAAATTATTCACGGAGTCCGTGGCGATCACTTTGCCCTTGTTGATGATGATCACTTGCTCGCAAGTCTGTTCCACTTCCGGCAAAATGTGCGTGCTCAAGATAATCGTGTGATCTCCGGCGAGGCTCTTAATCAAATCGCGGGTCTCGTTGATTTGCTTGGGGTCCAGACCAGCGGTCGGCTCATCCAAAATCAGCACTTCCGGATTGTGGATGATGGCCTGGGCCAGGCCCACGCGCTGCCGGTAGCCCTTGGAAAGTTTGCTGATGAGCTTGTCTCGCACGTCGGCCACGGCGCAGCGCTCGCAAACATAATCCACGCGCTTGCCGAGTTCCGGCTTGCGCAGGCCTTTTAAGCTGCCCACGAACTCCAGATATTCCACCGTGCGCATTTCCGGATAGAGAGGAGGCGTTTCCGGCAAATAGCCGATTCGCTTCTTCACTTCCAGGGGCTCTTCGAGGACGTCGAAGCCCGCCACTATCGCGGTGCCCGCGGTCGGCGGCATAAAACACGTCAACATGCGCATGGTAGTGGTCTTGCCGGCTCCATTGGGCCCCAAAAAGCCGACAATCTGGCCTTTTTGGATCTCGAAGGAGATGTGGTCGACAGCCGTGTTGCGCGCGTACCTCTTCGTAAGCTCTTTAACTGTGATCATAAATTTTTATTTCTTGCCGCGAGATGCACAACTTTTGAACCGCCTCTAGCAGATTCACAACTTCAATTTGTGAAGCATCATGTTATGAACTCGCAGGGGCACATGTCAACCCTTCCTCCGCGAAATTGATGAAATAACCTGATCCAGAGCTCTCACTGAATTCAGCCGCCTCGACATCACGTTGGACGTGTAGAGTAGCGGGCCGGTTTCGAAACTTTTCCGGCAAGGATTCCGATGCGGCCGCCGGTCCGACCCTCGCGCTCGCTCAACGCCCCCAAAGAAGAGCCGATCGCAGGTTTAAGTCCGGGGGGCAGATTCCGCCTCTTGCTTGTTCCGATGGGCATGCATTCTACTCAAACTGCTTTCGAAACTCCGCAAACTGCCGCTTCAAGTCAGCAATTTCTTGTTGCAAGTCCGCGACTTCACGTTCCAGCTGTGCAACCCGGTCCCCGTCCACAAAACTCTTGGATACGGCGTTCACCCTATTTGGTTGTACGTGTGGCGATTCCTGTACTTCCACATTTCCCGAAAGCAAATGCGCGTATCGCGCTTCTTTCGTGCCGGGTTGCCGCGGCAGCAGCGTCACCAGAGGCGGCTCGCGCTCCATCAAATGCTTCAACGTCGTGTGCACCACGCTCAAATCCTCGAACGGATGCATGCGCTCGGCGCGGCTGCGCAATTCCCCGGGCGTTTGCGGCCCCCGCAATAGCAACTCGCAGAGGATTGCCGCCTCCGGCCGCGTGAAATTGAACATTTCCGCGAGGCGGTGCTCATACTTCGCCACGCGGCTATCTCCGCTTGCCGATCTGGCGAGAGCATGTTCGCCCAGCCCGCGCAAGGCATGCCGCACGGCGTCTTCCTCCAGATTCATCAGGGGTTCGCGATTCGATTTCTGGTTGCACGCATGAAGCAGCGCGTTTAACGAGAGCGGATAGTATTCCGGCGTGGTGATTTCCTTCTCCACCAAACAGCCCAGCACGCGCGCTTCCACGTCACTCAGAACAATGTTCACGGCTTGAAATGATACAGAAACGCCAGCCACTTCCCAAATCTGCTCGACCAAGGCACGCTTGTGGAACCGTCCCTTTCCTTTTGCGCGGAGCCGGAGGGCTAACGCCGGCCCTCCCTCTGGCTATGCAATTAACAATCCCATTCGATAGAAATTGATCAGATTTCCCTCCACCTGCTTCCTTATGGTGTCGCGTGAAATATCCGGAGATTCCTGGGCCAGCGCGCTGGTGAGGGCTTGCCGGTCTCTAGTCCCGTCCAAAAGCCGCAGAAACTTTCGTCCCTGCTCATCCTCGATGTTGACGTGAGTGTGAAGCAGCGTCGTCACCATTCCGCCGTCCTCCACCATCAGCCGCGCCAGCTTGCTTGCTGTCGGTTTCTCTCCGATACCATCTGGAAGCGGGAGCCGGTAGGTGCGCACGTCCGCCAACATGCTCGCCGCCAGCTTTAGAACGACTTGCGCGAGGTGTGCCACTGCATCGTTTCGCTGAGCTTCTTGAACGGGAGACAAGGTTGTGCTTATTAGCTCGTCGAATCTTTCGGCCCGCGGCCAGATTTCTTGCAGGCGTCGAAGGATGGCGATGATCGCGGGGTTATTAGTCTCGATCGTGCCTGCGCCCCGGGTGTTGATGAATTCCACGCTTCCATCCGCTTTCTCCACCGACATTTTCATCGGGGAAGCTACCAGCAGTCTCCCTAATCTCTCGAGCACCCCATCGCGCTTCAACGGCACTTCGGCATGGCATAAGAGGGTCTGCCGGAATTTTCGGTATCGCGCGAAGTCGAGATATTGCTGGAAGGCAATTAGATCGCGCTCCGCAAGGCGGTTGAGCGCCCCAAGCCCTTCCTCGCTCAACTCAGGTGTCAGCACATCCGTGACTTGTGCCTCGCTCAAAAATCGCAATCCACAATTTCCCGCCCGTGCGGCAAATTCGGCGAACGATACGGGCAAGAAATATTCCGCAAGATCATCGTGATAAACGACGTTTTCATCCCGGCTGAAGGTGAGCTTCAGCTCTTCTTGCAACAACGACTTCCAGGGCGACTTCGTATCTGTGGCTTTCAAGAGTGCCTCAAGAAAAGCTCTCGCCGCCTTTACGCGGTCCCCTGACCCGTCCGGTGCCCGCGCGGTTCGCCCTTCGTGGAACTGCACCATTTCTCGCAGGGTCTTTCGAACGAGTCCTCCCGGGTTTGTGTTGTAACTCACGAAGGCGACCCCGTTCACGCTGAGGTTCGCGCTGCAAATTGCGAGGATTTTTTCCTGTGCTAGTTCCGGCACCCAGGCAAACACACCATGCGCAATGATGTAATCAAACTCGCCGAAATCCGGTTCAATCTTCAGCAAGTCCATCGCCTCGATTCGGATGTTCTTAAGCCCTAACCGGCCAATCCTCCCTTGCGCCATTTCCACCGGTTTCGCAGCCAGGTCCACGCCCACAAATTCACTTCCCGGGAGCCCGTAGGCCATGGGAATCAAGTTGCTGCCGTTTCCGCAGCCAATCTCCAGCACGCGGCAACGCTCCACCGCAGGAGGCTGCATGCCGAACAGCGTTCCCATGAGCGCGAGGCGGTCCGGATGAGTTTGCACAAACGCCAAACTCGGATACGGCACGCTGTCATAGACATTCGAATCGGAAGACATGGTTGCTACGTTATCTCTTTTCCGCTCCTCTGGGTATCTTGGTCTGTCCCCCAGCTGAGTGGGCTTGAGTGTCTCAGAGCGTCAGCCCCTGATTCTTCCTTGGTTTGCGCGTTTAACGCGATGCGCGAAAGCAATACGCCACCCTGCCGGCGCCGCGTTCGCGAAGCCCCGTTTTGATGTACCATCTCCCTCCCTGTGGAACTCGAAGGCTCGAACGCTGGAGGCCGCACTGTTATGTTGAGACATCAGCACCGCCTTTTTTGTTTCGCTTTTTTGCTTACGATCTCCGCAAGCTTTTCCGCAAGGATTTCCGCGCAGGACGAGGGCGATGCGTGGGCCAAGAAGAAATCTTCCTGGCTGCTCCTTATTCCCGCGGAGCGCACGAAGGTTCAGGACTTTTCCGAGGATTATAAGAATTACTTGAACATAGCGAGATCGGCGCTCGGCTCCACGCGCGAGGTGCTCCGCCGCGCCCGCGCAGCCGGTTTTACCGAATTCACCAAACCTGACCAAGTAAAACCCGGCGCGCGCTTGCTGATTCCGAATCGCGATCGCAGCCTGATTCTCGCCGTGATTGGCAGCGATCCCATCGTGGATGGTTCGCGGGTGGTCGGCACGCATCAGGACAGTCCGCACATCGAGCTGAAGGCACGTCCGATTTACCCGGCCGGAGGATTTGCGCTCTTCAAAACAAAATATTACGGCGGCATCAAGAAATACCAATGGTCCAATCTGCCGCTCGCGCTGGTCGGGCGCATTGACACCGCCGACGGACGTACCGTGGATGTATCCATCGGCCTCAATGCCGGCGAACCGGTTTTCGTGATTCCTGATGCCGCACCACACTCGGATACCGAATTGCGGAACCGCACCTATACCAATGTGCTGCAGGGCGAAGAGCTCGAGCCCGTGATCGGCAGCATCCCCGGCGAGAATACTTCCGTCGCCGTCGAAGTCACACGGCTTTTGACGTCCACTTACAAAATCAAGGAAGAAGATCTTGTCAGCGCGGAGCTTGCACTCGTGCCCGCGGCTCATCCCGCGGATGTTGGCTTCGACCGCGGGATCATTGGCGCGTATGGACAAGACGACCGCGTTTCTTCTTTCTGCGCCGCGCGCTCCATCATCGACCTCAAAGGGACGCCGAAACTCACGGCGCTGGCTTATCTTTCCAACTTCGAGGAAGTCGGCTCCGTGAATAACACCGGAGCAGGCTCGCAATTTCTAAATTCCACGATTGCGCGGCTCATCGGCGCGCAGCGTGGCTCGGCTTATAACGATTTGGACTTGCGGCGCGCGCTGCACAACTCGCAAGTGATATCCGCCGATGCCAATGACAGCATCGATCCGATTTTTCCGTCTACCTCCGAAGCCACAAACGCCGCGCGGCTGGGCTATGGCGTGACTATCAAACTCTACGGTGAAGGCTTCGATGCCCCTTCGGAATATGTCGCCAAGATGCGCGGCCTCCTGGATCGGAATGGCATACCGTGGCAGACGCACACTTATAAAGTGGACTTTGGCGGCGGCGGCACCATCGGCGGATTCATGTCGCGCGAGGATATGGAAGTGATTGATTTCGGCGTGCCTTTGCTCTCGATGCATTCTCCGTTCGAGATGTCCTCCAAAGTGGATGTATGGAATTTTTATCGGGCCATGAGCGCCTTTTTCACGCAATAAGACCGGGGGATTACCGGGAGAGGATCAGATGAACATTGCCTGTTGCGGCTGGCTGCGATGAACGCCAATCTTGCCAAAGCGACCGCGGTTGGTGCGTTGGGCGGCTTGCTATTCGGTTTCGACACTGCCGTAATTTCCGGCACAACGCATTCGCTGACGATTGCGTATGGATTGACGCCGCGGGAGTTGGGCATCACGGTGGCCATGGCGCTTGTCGGCACGGTGATCGGCGCCATGTCCGCGGGAGTGCCCGGCCAAAAATGGGGAGGCCGCGAGACGTTGCGCGTTCTCGCGGTTTTTTATGTGATCTCGGCGTTGGGCTGCGCGTTCGCATGGAACTGGGACGCGCTTCTCGTCGGCCGCTTCATTGGAGGGCTTGGTATCGGCGGGTCCTCGGTGCTCGGGCCGGTCTACATCGCGGAGCTGGCGCCCGCAAAAACGCGAGGCCGTCTTGTCGGCACTTTCCAAATCAATATAGTGATCGGCATCCTGCTCGCTTATTTTTCCAACTACTGCATCGGCCGGCTGGGACTGGGCGCGGCCGAATGGCGGTGGCAGCTTGGCATCGCCGCGATACCGGCGGCACTTTTTCTCGTGTTGCTCTTCGGCATTCCGCCCAGCTCGCGCTGGCTGGTTACGAAGAAACGCGTGGATGAAGCGCGCACCGTTCTCCAAATGATGGGAGCGGAGAACCCCGAAGGCGAACTGCGCGAAATCGTCGATTCCATTCACCTCGAGCGCTTGCAAACCGCCGAACCACTCTTTTCCTGGAAATACCGGTTCCCTCTTTTTCTGGCCATTACCATTGGTATGTTCAACCAGCTCTCGGGTATCAACGCCATTCTCTACTATTTGAATGACATCTTTGCCGCAGCCGGATTCAGCAAGGTGTCCGGCGACTTGCAGGCAGTGGCCGTCGGCGGGATGAATCTGCTGGCGACCCTCCTGGGAATGTCCATGATCGACAAGCTGGGGCGCAAGACTCTTTTGCTGATCGGCTCCGTTGGAACGGCTGCATGTCTATTTGGTGTTTCTTGGGTGTTCTTCACGCACAGCCATCAAGGCGATCTTCTTTGGTTTCTCGTCGCCTACATTGCCTTCTTCGCAATTTCACAGGGCGCGGTGATCTGGGTATACATCGGCGAAGTATTTCCCAATCGCGTCCGGGCGAAGGGACAAAGCGTGGGAAGCTCATCCCACTGGATAATGAACGCCATCATTGCGTATACGTTTCCGCAACTCGCGAAATCTTCCGGCGCGTATCCTTTTGTATTTTTCGGAGCGATGATGGTGGTGCAATTCTTCGTGGTGCTTTCCTTTTATCCAGAGACCAAGGGACATTCTCTGGAGGAGATGCAGCACCGACTGGGAATCGAGTGATTCCTCTGCTGAACACATAGGTCCAGAGATTGAAAGCCGCACGCACATTCTCGCTCGGTGTGGACATTGGCGGTACCAAAGTGGCCGCGGGACTGGTTGACGCCGAGGGCCAGATTCTTTTTCAGGCCCGTGTGCCGATGCCTGCGCGCGGTAGCGCGGCCGAGGGATTTGCCGCCGTGCAATCCGCCATCGAGGCCGTTTTTGCCGCACACCCCGAGGCGCGCTCGAGCCTGAGCGGAATTGGAATTTGCGCGCCGGGCCCGCTCGATCCGGTCAGCGGAGTGATCCTCAATCCGCCCAACGTGCCCTGCTGGCGAAATTTTCCGCTGGCCGCGGAAGTGCAGCGTGTGTTTGGACTCTCCGCGCGAGTGGACAATGACGGAAATGCGGCGGCGCTGGCCGAAGCGATTTGGGGCGCCGGCGTCGGTTACCGGAACGTTTTTTACGCGACGCTCGGCACGGGCATTGGAACCGGGATCGTTTTCGATCGCAGGATTTATCACGGGCGAACCGGCAGCGCCGCCGAGGGCGGCCACGTGACGATCGATTATCGCGGACCAAAATGTGGCTGCGGAAAGCGCGGCTGCATTGAGGCGTTGTGCTCCGGCCCGGCAATCGCGAGGCGAGCGAAGGAACGGCTTGTTGAATCGCAGCGAACTGTATCATCTCTTGGGGCGGAATCGACAATGGTCGCTTTAGCCGGCGGCTATGTGGACGACGTGACTGCCGAAATTGTGGCGGAAGCGTTTCGCCAGGGTGACGCGCTTGCCATCGACGTGCTCCGGGATACTGCCGATTTCCTGGCCATTTGGGCCGGGAACGTCATCGATCTCCTTGAGCCGGATGTGTTTATTTTTGGCGGAGGCGTTGCGCAGCTGATGAGCAGTTTTTTCAGCCGCATCCGTGAAAAGTTGCTTGACTGGTGCGTGAATCAGCGCTCTGCGGAAATGCCGATACTCCTCGCGAAATACGGGTCGGATGCCGGTATAGCTGGCGCGGCCGCACTCTGCCACTACTGAAAAACCCACCGGGAGAAATCGGGAGCGCAGCATGGAGCGGTCGAGCTTGGAAGGACCATTGCGACTTCTCGTTTGGCTCGCGCATCCAAGGTTTTTGGCGTCGAGGCGTTGGGTGCAGATTCTGCATGCTCGGTGGAATCGGCCCGCCGCAGACGGCGCGCCCTGTACTACGACGGCAGGCTTATGAAAATCCTTTAGTGAGAAGATGGAGGAATATGACCATGAGCGACAAAGCAACGACAACCGGAGGGGCTGAAAAAGCAGGCAAGAATTTGCCGGCAGCGAAGAGCGGCGAGTTTCGGATTGGCGGGGATCTGCCCGTGTGGCGGATGGGATTTGGAGCGATGCGAATCACCGGCAAAGGAATCTGGGGTGAGCCACAAGACCGCGACGAATCGATTCGGGTGCTTCGCCGCGCGGTCGAATTGGGAATCAATTTTATTGACACAGCCGATTCGTACGGACCGCACGTCAGCGAGCGATTGATTGCCGAGGCGCTGCATCCCTATCCAGCAGAATTGGTCATTGCAACGAAGGCCGGGTTCGACCGTTCGGGACCAGATGAATGGACGATGAACGGGAGGCCAGAGCACTTGCGCAGCGCTTGCGATGGCAGCCTGAAGCGGCTGAAACGGGAACGGATCGACTTGTATCAATTGCACCGAATCGACCCCAAGGTGCCGCCCGAAGATCAGCTCGGGACGCTGAAGGATTTACAGGCGCAGGGGAAGATCAAGCATATCGGCCTTAGCGAAGTCAGTGTCGCGCAGATCGAACATGCGCGAACGATCGTGCCGATCGTTTCGGTGCAGAACCGCTATAGCCTTGCGGACCGGGCGGCCGAGGATGTTCTGGATTATTGCGAGCGCGAAAAAATTGGCTTTATTCCGTGGTTCCCGCTTGGAGCGGGCGAATTGTCGGCTCCGGGCGGCAAGTTGGCGCGCACGGCGGCCGAGCTGAAGATCACAACATCTCAACTGGCGCTGGCGTGGCTGTTGTGGCGCTCGCCGGTAATGCTGCCGATTCCGGGGACGTCTCGCGTGAAGCACCTGGAAGAGAACGTGGCCTCGGCTGCGGTGAGGGTAGACGATCGCAGGATGCGTGAGCTGGGCCAGCTGGCGAAAACGGCGTAAGCCTTAAGTTTGCGAAAGCGGTGGCGATACGTGGAGAGCGGACTGCCGCAGACGCCGGGTCCTACCCTGCGCGGACGGAACAGAGACTTGCGGGACGGCATGTTAGTTCCACGACTTGATGTGGAGCCCTACGGATTCGCCGGAGATGTAGATGCACACTTCTTGTTTGCCCGCCGGTTCGACGGCACACCACGCCTTGACTTTGGCGCCAGTCAGTTCCTCCGGTTGATCTTCCTGCCGGATTGACCAAGTTGACGGTGCTAGGATTTGAAACCGCGAGATGAGATTGCCAAACCTTGCGTCGGCGGCGGAGACGGAAGTTTCCGGCCAGTAGCATACATACTGCGTACCAGCTTCCCTCGAGCCAGATTTTAATGCTTTGTTGACAGCGCACGCCCCTGCCCCCGGGAGTTTGATCGTGGCCTCTGACATCCCTCCATTTCCTTTGGCAGCACGCAAATCATCAAAGGAGTTCACGCGGGCCTCAAAGGCCTTCTTGAGGCCCTGGCACAGCTCGTCGCAACCGCCGACAACGGGGACCATCGCGTTTTTTTTGGCAGGTCCTGGCGGGCGGTTAACCAAATACGGCGATGAGAGCGAACTTATCCAAAGATAGACCTTCGCCGTTCCATCGGTGTCTTTTGTGATTTGCAGATGAAGAGGACAATGGCCGCGGTACGGTCCCTCGGTCGCCGGGACTTCGCAATCCGGCAAACCTGCGTCAACAAAGTGGTCGGAAACCGGCGAGTTGATTTTAAATTGCCACGCTGGCTGAAGAATCCGCAGGTCGGCAAGAGTGCTGGTGTACCAACTTTCTGCGGACGGAAACGGAATTTGGGCGTAACAGATGTACATTGGCACGTTGTTTGCCCATACCGACATTTGACAGGGGATTTTCGCTCCCTCGAGGGAGAGGTCGGGAGCAGCCGCGCTGTTCGTTCGGTATTCTCTAAAGTCAGTTACCGACGCGTAGAGAATATTCTGCAGATTCTGACAGAGCTGGTCTTTGCACTGTGCAAGTGCACAGACTGGAAGAACAAAACTTAAGCCCAATAGGAAGAATTCGCGGAGGATTTTCTTGATCATAGGCCGCCGACAGACAACAAGTGGATGTGAATCCAATCCGGGCCAGGGCAGTGGGAGGATTTTCCCAACACAGAAATCGTGCCTGCCACCGACGGTGGTGTCAACGTCTATTGTTACTTTTCGGAGTTCAGGCTCAAATTCGAACGGATGGAAGTGTCGCCGCGCAGGCGGCGTCTACTGGATACCGCGGGGGTTGGTCCTAGTGTAGAATCCGGGCCCCGATGGCGGAGAAGGGACAAATCCGGGTGGGCACGTCGGCGTTTACGGCGGCGGGTTGGGAAGGAAGCTTCTACCCTGCCGGAATGAAGCCCTCGGAATATCTGAGCTACTACGCGACAAAGTTCGACACCGTCGAAGTGGACAGCACGTTTTACCGGACGCCGGCACTCTCGACAGTGCAAGGCTGGTACGCGAAGACACCTCCAGGATTTGTGTTTGCGGCGAAAGTCCCGCAAGTAATCACGCATGAAAAGATGCTGGTGGATTGCGAAGAGGACTTAAAGCATTTTTTGAAAACCATGGACTCGCTGCGCGAGAAGCTTGGGCCGCTGTTGTTTCAATTTGGCTACTTCAACAAGACGATGTTCAAAAGCGGGAAGGAATTTACGGCGCGGCTAACGCCCTTTTTAAGGAGGCTGCCGAAGAATTACAAATTCGCGGTCGAGATTCGGAATAAATATTGGCTGGACGCGCGATTTGCAGACACCCTGCGGGAAAACGGCGTGGCGATGGCGCTGATCGATCAATCCTGGGTGCCGCGACTCTGGGAAATGAAGGCGAAGTTCGATCTGATCACGGCGGATTTTACCTATATTCGCTGGCTAGGCGACCGCAAGGGAATCGAGGAGCAGACGAAAACCTGGGAAAAGACGATCGTCGACCGGCAGCCAGAGATGACGCAGTGGGTGGAACTTTTTAGAGAATTTATCGCCAGAAATATGAAAATATTTGCGTTTGCGAACAATCACTACGCCGGCCATGGTCCTGCAACGGTGAAGCTTTTTTGGGAATTGTGGGATAAGAAAAAATAAAACCTCCGGTGGCTCTACGGCTGGCCCAAACTACATGCTTCCCACGCCTACTATCTGGAGAGGCCGAGAATCTCGCGCAGCGCGGATTGATCGGCGCCCCCGCTGGCGAAATCGTCAAATGAAGTCTTCGCCGCCTCGATGATATGGCGGCGGATGAAGGGCGCTCCCTCTCTTGCGCCTTGCTCGCTGCTCTTGATGCAGCATTCCCATTCGAGAATCGCCCAACCGGGAAAATCGTACTGCGTAAGTTTGGAAAAGACCGCCGGAAAGTTGACCTGGCCATCGCCGGTCGAACGGAAGCGGCCGGCGCGGTTCAACCACGGTTGGTAGCCGCTGTAGACGCCTTGCTTTCCTGTGGAATGAAACTCCGCGTCCTTGACATGGAACATCTTGATGCGGGAGTGATAGAGATCGATGAATTGGAGATAGTCGAGCTGTTGCAGAACGAAGTGGCTGGGATCGTAAAGAATGTTGCAACGGGGATGTTGACGGACGCGATCGAGAAACATTTCGAAGGTTGCGCCGTCGTGAAGATCCTCTCCGGGATGAATTTCAAAACAAAGATCCACTCCGGCTTTGTCGAAGGCGTTGAGAATGGGAAGCCAGCGCTTGGCGAGCTCTTCGAAGGCCGTCTCGATAAGACCCGCAGGGCGCTGCGGCCAGGGGTAAATGTAGGGCCAGGCTAATGCGCCTGAGAACGTGACGTGCGCTTTCAAGCCGAGGTTCGCCGAAGCGCGCGCCGCGTAAAGCAATTGTTCGACTGCCCATGCTTGCCGGGCATTGCGATCACCGCGCAGCTTCGCCGGCGCGAAGCCCGCGAACATCTCATCGTATGCGGGATGAGAGGCAACGAGTTGGCCCTGAAGATGGGTCGAAAGTTCCGAGATAATGAGGCTGTGCCGAGCAGCCACGGCGCGAAATTCGTCACAATATGCTTTGCTCTCGGCAGCGCACTTCAAATCGAATAGGCGCGCGTCCCATGAGGGAATTTGCACGGCCACGTAACCGAGACTCGCGGCCCAAGCGCAGATCGAATCGAATGTGTTGAACGGCGGCGTGTCCGAGGCGAACTGTGCAAGAAATATCCCGGGACCCTGAATAGTTTTCACTTGTATGCTCCCATAGCTACCCAAAGTAATCCGTGCGCAACCTTAGTGCGTTGACCAGTTCTACCCACTCCCGAAAAGGCATTCTATCGTCACGCAAGCCGAAATCAGCAATCATTTCGTGCCGTGAACAGATCTCACATCTGGGTTTGGTGGAAAGGAGAACCGAGCTGAGAAAAGCAAATTAAGCCTGAGGTTTCTGGAGCGGGCGATGGGAATCGAACCCACGTCCGAAGCTTGGGAAGCTTCTATACTGCCATTGTACGACGCCCGCTCGTTGTTTTTAATTGTACTCAGGAATCGATTCTCCGTACAGCAGTTTGAGGGGTTTTGCAGGTAGTTTCCGGCGGATCTGTGGCACTGCAGAAGGCCTGTCTTCTAAGCGCCCGCAGACACAGGCCAAGCACGTCTGAAATTCTCCGCTCGCTTATGGCCAACTGAGGGATCGTGGTCATCGGAATCATGATGGTCACGATGACCGCAGTGTTGTTCTACATGAACACCGCTTATACGCCGACATTCGGCGACTCCGTGCTACGTTTGGCGAACATTGAGGGTTTATTCATCACGCTGTGCGTAGGAGCATCCAATCTCTTTTGTCTTCCTGTCATGGGCGCGCTGTCCAACCGAATCGGACGCCGCCCCTTGCTGTTCTCGTGCACGGTAAAATGCTGCTCACCGGCTATCCCGCCATGTTATGGCTGGTCCGTGACCAAACCTTTTCAATATTGCTGACGGTCGAGCTCTGGCTGGCTTTCATCTACGGCAGCTACAACGGCGCCACCAAAAGCCGACCGGAGCAACAACGACGATTGGAGTTCCTCGAGCGACAGTCAAGCGACTTGCCGGTGCATTCGGTGGCGCTCGCCATCGCGAGGCTAGCTGGACGCACCGAAGGCCAGCAGGAAGCGATCGGCGTCCAATTGACATTCGAGGATTTGCTGATTGGGGCGACCGCGTTGACTCTCGGCTATGATGTCGCGACGCTGAACCTCCGCGATTTCCAGAAAATCCACGGCCTTCCCGTCATCCAACTTAGAACGATTGATCGCCAACGAAATGGGAACTTTGCGGCCAGGGCCGATGATCAAGTGCCCAGCTCTCGCCAGCTGCGGATTCGCTCGGAGTGACTCCCCCAGTTTCCGCGCCCCTTCATGGGGGATGATCCCGAGAAGAACCTCCGCGGCGCAAGCCCTTCCCTGATTCGAGCACTCCTCAGCGCTTCCGAACCTTCTTCGCGATCAGTTCTGGTGGAAGAGCGCCGCTATTGAAAAGAAGCCCTCGCAGGGACACGATGTTGCCGTCAACCAAAGCGCTGACGCCCGACACCCCGCTGAAGTCCGTCTCGCTCGAGGTTTGAACGTGGATGCTGCTAATCCCCGCGCCAGTGAAAAGCGCTGGCAGCGTATCGACGCTAAAGTTGGGCGGCACGACCGAGCCGGCCATCACATTTGCCGTGAACTGAGTCATCCGTAGCCGCACCCGGTCAGCGGTCACCGCGACAGGCGGACCTGGATTTGCCGGAGCCGTCAGCCGGATCTCGATCGTTTGACCCGGCAATAGCTGCGAAGTATCCGTCGCTGCTTCGAAAACGCCCTGCAGCGTACTCGGTACCGATAGGCCGTCAGCCTTCACCTGGAATTGAGGATTGCTCAACGTAACCACGATGGGGTTGCCGATGTTCACGTTGTTGACGCTTCTAAGTTCGTCGAGCACAACCATCTCGAAGTGCGTTGCGTCATCTATCTTGAAAACGATGCCTTCGAGTTCGTCATCCTCCGCGTCGTCTTCGAATTCAATCTTCTTGGCCAGGAACATTCCACCGGCCATGAGCATTGCGTCCACCTCGACAACCTGATTGTTCTGCAAGCAGGTGAAGTTGTTCGCCGCACACGCTTCAAACTCGAACTCCGTATTGTTGTCGGTTGTGATCGGAAAGTCGCCATCCGATGTATGCAGCGTGAAGTTCTTGTTGGTGGTATCGAGGTTTTGAACCGCTCCCCTCAAGTCATCCAAATCGTCCAGCTCACCCGCTGGCTTCATCGTGAGTTGTTGGGCGCTGATTGCTCCCGCGAGACTGAAATCCACACCCAAAGTAGCGCTGAGAATTGTGTTTGGGTTGACGTCCACCTGAATGCCGGTCGGCGAATTCGCCAGGATGACGATACCCGACCCTGGAAAATTAACCGTCGAGGTAAGCTTTCCCGTGGGCTTAATTTCGCAGACGGCTCCAACGGCACACCCAGCCAGCGCGGCTCCGGTATTGTTTTTGAAAGTGAGTTCAGGATTGGCAAACGTGAGGTCAAGGCTCGTAAATGTCCCTGGGGTTACACTGGCGGTGCTGAGAAACGCCGATTCGGTTTCGAGCTGCTTGACCTCAATCCGGGTTGGTCCCTTGCCGCCCAGCAAATCCACGCTGCCCGGATTAAGCTCTGCTCCTGTGACGCTTACTTCGAACGATAGAAGCGTCAGCCCTGCTGGCGGCGTATCCGTTATCGTGACCGATACCGCCGCAGCTGCCGCGGCTGCCCCCGCCGTAACGGTGATCGTGGCAGTGGAACTCTTCGAGGCGTCGTTGACCGAGGTAGCAGTCAGCGTTACGGTGGCAGGATTGGGAACGGAGGTCGGTGCATTGTAGGTCACCGCACTGGAGGTCATATTGGAGAGCGAACCACAGGTGGCTCCGCTGCAACCTGTGCCGGAGAGGGCCCACGTGACTCCTCTACTCAAGTAGTCATTCATGACTGCAGCAGTGAAGTTCTGCGTCCCAGTGCCAGCTGGCACGCTGGCGCTTGCCGGAGAGATGGTCACCGAAGTTGGGGTTGGCGGCGGCTGAGAAGGCGCACTATAATTGCCGCAGCCTACAAGGCCGAGTAGGCCCGCAGACAAGATCAATCCACACGAAATGAAGCGTGGCATCAGACTGTCGTTGTGTCGTGGCATGTTTGAGCGCCTCCCGGATCAGTAATGTAGCTCGGCCCCTTTTGATTTGATTGCCTACTGCCAGCTACCCCGAAAATGGAGGTTAGACAATTCGCGTAATCGGGTTGTCAAAAAATTGTCGGGTAGATGTAAAAAGAAAGGAAAAAGCGAGGAAAAGTCTTGGTACTAGTACATTCTTCTGGCGGGCCCTCGATGAGCGACGCCACAGAGCAAAGACAGGGACAGGAGATTAGCCCCTTCTCGGTTCGGGGGTGCGTCTACCGATGTAGACTCTCTCCGTGAGACTAGTACAAAGCTTAGGTCGGGTCAGGTGGATCCGTCCAAGCTCAGATTTTCTGTTGTGCTCCGGGAAGAATTCGCCCTGGTTGAATTCCTGCTGCTTGTAGAGTGCTTGTAGAGGAGGTCGTCATGCGAAGCATGTTCCAAGCGATACGCCCACTTGGCGTGAGTGCATTCTTTGGCTTGCTCTTGTTACAGCCGCAAATTGCCTTTGCACAGGAGACCGGGAATGCCGGCACGACCGGCGCTTCGCAGACTGTGAAGAAGGCCGATGTCGCGACGATTATATCTTTGCTTCAAACGCTGGAAGCCGAGGTGCAGGGTCTACGCGCGCAGGTAAAGGACCTGAGGATTCAGCAGCAATCAGCGCGGGCTGAATCCGCGGCGTTGAAGGAGGAACTCGAGCAAACTAAATCCCAACTCCTCGCCAAGGCAAACTCCGCGAAAGCCGTTGCTTCGGGGCCTGTGGCATCTGAAACCCCGACAGACCAAAAATCAACAGAAGAGCGCATCGCCAAACTCGAGGAGGACCAGCAACTCACGGACGCCGAGATTGCAGAGCAAAGCCAGGCCAAGGTCGAGAGTGCCTCAAAGTATCGAGCTCGGCTATCAGGCCTCTTGCTGATTAATACGTTCGGGGAGCGTGGATCCGTATTAAACGTAGATTTCCCGCAGTTGGCCGTTCCTCCTGGCCTCCTGTCTTCAGGCGGGTCTTTCGGAGCCTCTGTGCGTCAGTCGCAAATCGGCATTCAGGCCTTTGGTCCGACGATTGCCGGCGCACGTACAAGTGCGGATATTCAATTTGATTTTGCGGGTGGATTCCCCGAAGCGCAGAACGGCGCGACGTTTGGAATTATGCGATTACGGACTGGCACAATTCGATTTGATTGGACGGATACGTCGATAGTAGGAGGGCAGGATTCATTGTTCTTTGCACCATTGAGTCCTACTTCCATCGCAACGCTTGCCGTCCCTGCGTTGGCATATTCGGGCAATCTTTGGAGTTGGACGCCGCAGCTCCGCGTGGAGCACAGGTTTACCTTATCGGATTCCTCTAGTTTTTCGTTGCAGGGTGGAGTTCTGGACAATCTGACGGGGGATCCACCCCCTTCTCTATACGAACGATATCCCAGCTGGGGAGAGTATTCTGGCCAGCCGGCGTATGCGACGAGACTTTCGTGGACGCAAAAGGTTCGTGGACAGGACCTCACGGTCGGCGCCGGAGGATATTACAGCCGGCAGCGTTGGGGATTCGGCCGGAGCGTGGACGGCTGGGCGGGCACGATGGACTTGAAGCTTCCACTCGGCAGGATGTTTGAATTTACCAGTCAAATTTACCGCGGCCGGGCAGTAGGGGGCATCGGCGGAGGGCTGGGGCAGAGTGTTCTGTGGAATGGCCCGCTATCTGACCCAAGTACACAACTGCATGGCCTGGACTCCACCGGAGGGTGGGCGCAACTAAAGTATAGAGCCACGCCGAAATTGCAGTTCAACGGAGCGTACGGACAAGACAATCCTTTCGCTTCCGATTTGAGAAATTTTGGCGGCAATGGGAGCTATTACGGCGTGTTATTCTCAAGAAATCAAAGCGCTCTTGTGAATTTTATTTATCAGCCGCGGTCTGACTTTATGTTTTCTTTGGAGTACAGAAGGCTGAATACTCTT
>Ga0209166_10001150_pt1 | contig 23025 bp, 17 predicted proteins | sample Coa_R1_3_FD_187151 | JGI IMG/M metagenome (GOLD analysis project Ga0209166, IMG submission 187151) | Surface soil microbial communities from Centralia Pennsylvania, which are recovering from an underground coalmine fire - Coalmine... | ecosystem: Environmental > Terrestrial > Soil >... | reverse complement strand
CAGTGGACTCGGCATTGCCGCTGTTGATGTCGGCCTGGTGAGGGAAAGTGACATCCACCAGGGTTGCGCCGGCAGCGGTTATAGCGGCCAGTGCAGCATCGAAGATGGCCGCCGTTTTGGGGCTGGCCCCATCAATACCCAGGCGAGCTACTCCGATGCGCGCGCCGCTCAGTCCGTTGGGATTGAGGAACTGGGTGTAGTCATTAGGAATGGATGGCCGGCTGGAGACGCCGCGCAGTCCAAGAGGAACGCCGCCGGTGGCAGGGTCGCGTCCATCGAAGGCGTGGCTGGCAATCACGCTGAGCACAGCAGCCGCGTCGGCAACAGTACGCGTGTGCGGACCGACCGTATCCTGAATTTGTGAGATGGGGACGACGCCAGCCCGGCTCACTAAGCCGACCGTCGGCTTGATGGCCACTGCGCCGCTGTTGTTCGCAGGAGAGACAATGCTGCCATCAGTCTCAGTGCCGATAGAAACGGCGGTGAAGTTGGCCGAAGCGGCCGCGGCTGAGCCAGAGCTGGAGCCCGAGGGATTGCGGTCAGTAGCGTAAGGACTATTCGTCTGGCCGCCAATACCGCTCCATCCGCTGCTGGAGAAGTTGGAACGGAAGTTGGCCCACTCGCTCAGGTTGGTCTTGCCTAGAATAACGGCGCCACCGGCGCGCAGCTTGGCCGCCACGGTGGAATCCTGTACCGCGGGCAAGCCGGCGAGAGCAAAAGAGCCGGCGGTGGTTTGCATTCTGTCGCCGGTATCGATGTTGCCTTTCAGCAGCACGGGAATGCCGTGCAGCGGCCCCAGCACTTTCCCCTGGCGGCGAAGCGCGTCGGCTGCGCGGGCAGCATCCAGCGCATCGGGATTGACCTCAAGGATGGTATTGACGCCGGGTCCACCCTGGTCGAGCGCCCGTATGCGTCGCAGATAAAAGTGTGTCAGTTCAACAGCGGTGATCTCTCCTGAGGCCATCGCGGCTTGCAGCTCGGCAACGGTGGCTTCGTTGAAACGGGTGGGGGCGTCGTCAGTGTCGCCATTGCTGGCAGCGTGCGCGATCGCTGGGGATGAAAGTGCTCCTGCGATAGACGCACCGGTACCGGCAATCGCGCTCCACTTCAAAAAGTCCCTGCGGCGGACTCCTGCGCCTTGCTTCGGTTGGGTTGAATTGCTCCACAATGTTTCCAGAAGTTCTTGGGCTTGATAGCGAAGATATTTCTTTTCGGATTTCATTCGCGACTCCTTGATGTGCTGGAATGGGGGGTTGTGGTTCGAACGGCAAGCCGGATTAGCAGCACGCGCGTGACTGCCAGGCAGGCCGTCATTGGAGAGCCGGGAACCCTGGCCGAATGATTCCCCGCTGAAGGTGAGGGTCGTTTGTTTAGATCTGGATCCTGCGAGGTGGAATCCAGAGCAGCAGGATTATACACCGGCAGAGGACCATGGAAAATCAGGCAATGCACACGGCGTGCGGGCGGCGCCAGCTCTGGATGTACTCTGCCGGAGCTGAGTTGCTTCGTCTGACATGCGCCAAGATGAGCCAACCCCTGTCTTGCTGGCTTGTTCTTAACAAGGAGAAGAAAGGTGCTAATGCTGCTCTGACGTAAGCCGCGGTTGAGCCCAATTCAAAGCAAAGCAGTTCAATGGTGTAACCATGTTATCGAAATCTGCTGCCTTAGTTTCAATCCCTTTGATCTCTGTTCGCCGGAACCCGGTTTCAGAGAGCCTCAGCCATGCACGCGCGGTCTACAAGGAAGCAGCCGAGCAATTATTCATAATGTGCCACCAGATCCAGGTTACAGGCCAGCTTCCCCATCCCACCGCTTTGACGAAGGTGTTGGCACGGTTCTTGCACGCACACGCTGAGGTGGAACTGCTGGAAGATCTCCGCAAGACCGTGCCAGTTCCCGCATCCGCCGCGAAGTAGCATAAACCACCTCGATAGAGATGGTTTATGCTACTTCGCGGGTGCGGCATTTGAGAATTCGAAGTAATCCGTCCAGGGATATACGTATATACTCGGCCAATGCGGCAGCCACGCGGCTCACTTGCGAAGTTGTTCCTGGTGCTCGTCTTCGGCGGGGCCTTGCTCTACGCAGTGGTCGTCCTGACTGGCCCGTGGGCCGTTCATATCGGCGGTCGCTGGACCCCACTGTTGACCTGGACTGGATCCGGCAAACTGCTTACGAAAAGCGGAGTCGCGTATCCGCTGTACGTTTCTTTCTTCCCGTCTTCACATTTCTCCCAGCTTCGCATGGATGGCCAGCGTCCCACCGGCGGTTTGCAGGGTTCGGCCTGGCTGTGTACTTCGCCGGGCGTGACCCAGCGGCTCGAGCTGAGCGGCACGATTTATGGCGCCTGGCGTAGCACCGAGGGCAGCCTGATGGCGTTTCGCCTGCTCGAACCGAAGGTTATCGATGTTGGGCAAGGGCAGGGCTTCTTCGACCTTATGGGCAGATGGCACGGGCCAGAACTGGTGATGGATGATCGCGGTAGTATCGGAAGCCCCTTCCGCTCCGGCCTGAAAATCGAGCACGCTTCGGTGAGCCTGGACTGGGGCAGTTATTCGGACTTCAAAGCTGTGTGTGCGAGCACAACCAATTTCCCCGCGCACCGATGAAGGTAAGATTGCAGGATGAACGGGTGACGCGATCCAAACTGCAATCTCACAGTTGATCTCGAGCGTGCCCCGCCCTAGCTTCTTTTGCTAGGCGGGGTCTTTCTTAAGCTTCCACTTTAAATATCAGAGCGTTATCATCGCCTTTTACCGCTGCTCCTGCCATGCCCGCACCCACGCCGCCAAATCCGGATGTTTTTGCTGAGCTGCGGCGACCAATTCGGCTCCGGTCGCTGGCGGTGTCAAACCAAATTCAGCGGAAAGCCAATCTCTCAGCGCGTCAGCACTGTCAGGATCTTCCGGTTCCAAAGTCGGATAGCGCCCAGGCTCTTCGTATCCCATCGCAAGTAGACGCAGGAATTCCCGAACATCAGCAGCTATGACTTTGTTGTCCGTACACTCGGAATCGAGAAGAATCACCGGCGCGCGCCCCGCTGTCTGCACCGGCATGAAGCCAAAGTGCATACAATGAACCATCCGGGCCGCGGCCGAAAACGGCGAACTGGGATGCTGCGCTGTCGTCGCCGGCAAACCAATCGCGGGCGGCAGCATGCCCATCGGTCTCGAACTCGAAACATCCGCCTATTCCGGCGTCATTTGCCTCGGCGAACTCGCACAATCGGCGCAAGTCCTTCGGCATCTGAACGCCGTCGGGGAAACCTTTTTGGATATCATCCGCGAGCATTCAATCCTCCTTGTAGGATTCCGTCTAACTAACAGGCCTACTTTTTGGATTCCTGGACGCACAATGGCGGAATTCGCCATCAGATTCCCTGTATTCTCATGATATCGAATGACAACTTCGGCGTGAGGTTCCCTACACTGTCCGGATTGGCCCTGGATACTGGGCCACCAAAGAATCAGTCGTAAGTAGGGTGATACCTTCTACGGTCGCCTGCGCTACTAAGATACGGTCAAAAGGGTCTTTGTGAATTGGCGGCAAGCTCTCGATAGCGACAACGTGATCGCTGGCAATCGGCAACTCGCTATAGCCATTGTCAAGCAGGCCGCGGCGAAGGAGTCGCGCATCGACTTGAAAATCGTCGCGGCCCAACCCGCGCTTAATCACCACTTCCCACAAGCTGGCGGCACTAAACAGAAGCTCATTTTCTGGATTGTCGATCAAGCTACCGGCGGTCGCGGGCAGCCGATCGGGTTGACCGGCCGCCCAGAGCAGAAGGTGTGTATCGAGCAAGAGCTTCATGCTCCTCCACCGAAGATTCGCTCAATCTCCTCCGCACCCATTCGATCGAAGTCGTCCGGCACCGAAATCTGCCCCACCATGAAGCCGAGGCGACGCACTTGAGCGCCCACTGGAGCGCTGAGTGCCGTGACTTTTACGACGGGCTTACCGGCTTTCGCGATCACGAAAGACTCTCCTTTCGAAGCTTCGTCAACAAGCTTGGAGAGTTGGGTCTTGGCTTCGTGAATGTTCACCGTCTTCATACTAACTCAGTAGACTTAGTTTCGTTAGTCTAGTTTATCATGTGACGCAGTCTTGTACGCAGAAAAAGCCACGTTTACAAATCTATTGATAACCTGCTGAGAGAATTAAGCTGTAATCGAGGATATGCCCAACTGTCGCCATCAACGTGAAAATTGTAGGCATACATGTCCATTTTGTTCCTCTTATCAATCCCGCAAATAGTCGAACGCGGGATGGCGTTGCCGTAAAACCAAAGGACATTCAAATAATAAAGCCCCTGCCGAAGCAAGGGCTTTTGATTTTACACTTAGAGTTGGACTTTAAATGTCATAATACAACGCGAACTCATACGGATGCGGACGCAACCGCATGGCGTTCACCTCTTTCTCCCGCTTGTAATCAATGTAAGTTTGCACCAGCTCTTCGGTGAAGACGTCGCCCTTCAGCAGGAATTGGTGGTCGCTTTCCAGCGCATCAAGGGCATCATCGAGCCCGCCGGGCATGGAGGGAACCTTGGCCAATTCCTCCGGCCCCAGATCGTAGATGTCTTTATCCAGCGGCTGGCCGGGGTCAATCTTGTTCTCGATTCCATCCAGTCCGGCCATCACCATCGCCGCAAACGCCATATAAGGATTGCAGCTCGGGTCTGGCGGACGGAACTCCACGCGCTTCGCCTTGGGCGATGCCGAGTACATCGGTATACGGCACGCTGCCGAGCGGTTGCGGCGCGAGTACGCCAGGTTCACCGGAGCTTCAAAGCCCGGCACCAGGCGCTTATAGGAGTTGGTGGTGGGAGCGATAATTGCCGCCAGCGCCGGGCCGTGTTTGATCAACCCGCCAATGTAGTGCAACGCGAGCTGCGAGAGTCCCGCGTAACCGTCACCGGCGAACAGCGGCTTGCCGCCCTTCCATAGCGATTGGTGCGTATGCATGCCGCTGCCGTTGTCCTGAAAGAGCGGTTTGGGCATGAAGGTCACGGTCTTGCCGTACTGGTTGGCGACGTTCTTCACGACGTACTTATAAGTCATCATGTTGTCGGCCGAGCGCACCAGCGAGTTGTACTTGAGATCGATTTCCGTCTGCCCGCCGGTGGCGACTTCGTGGTGATGGCATTCCACCTCCAGCCCGCACTGCTTCATGGTCATGGCCATCTCGGTGCGCAGGTCCTGGTAGTGGTCGGTGGGAGGCACCGGAAAATAGCCCTCTTTAAACCGCGGACGATAGCCCAGGTTGTTTGCTTCTCGTCCCGAGTTCCAGCGGCCTTCCTCGGCGTCAATGTAATAAAAGCCGTGCTGCTCCCTCTGGTCGAAGCGCACGTTATCAAAGATAAAGAATTCTGCTTCGGCGCCGAAGTATGCGGTATCGGCAATTCCGGTGGAAGTGATGTACATCTCGGCTTTCCTGGCGATATAGCGGGGATCGCGGTCATAACGTTGCTTGGTAACCGGATCAATCACATCCGCCACCATCACCAGCGTAGCGACTTCGGTGAACGGATCGAGCACGAACCAGCTCGGGTCAGGAATCAGCAGCATGTCGCTCTCATGGATGGCCGCCCATCCGCGAATCGAGGAGCCATCCATGCCAAAACCCTCCTCGAACGAAGCTTCACTTACCTGGTCGATCGGATAAGAAACGTGGTGCCAGAGGCCCGGAAGGTCCGTGAAACGCAGGTCGAGCAACTGCACCCCGTTCTTCTTCACGAACTCCATTACAGTCTTTGCATCAGCCATAGGTTCTCCTTTTCCGGCGCGGGCCTTCCCCGGCCGGTTCTAAGTTAACGACGTTAGTTTTTGTTAGGGCAGGAATTAACGGTATGCGGCTGGCGAGCGCCGTCGCGCGCGCGTCATCCGCGAGCACCCGGCAGTCTCGCTCTGTGAGACTGTTGAGCACTCATATGAATGCATACAGGTGAAAATTCCGGCGTGGACAAAACATTTTACGATACCGCAGCCCGACCAAAGCCTCAATTCAATGTTTTTATACATCATATAAAGCCGTTTTATCGTACACTAACAGTTTCTCGTTATAGATCAGTTAATACGGGAAGACAACCGGCTCTCGTTTCCTCCTGAAGAAGCATCTTTTCAGTAGGGAGTTCAGCCGAGGAGCGAAGTGTGGTTTGCAGAGTACCTGGATTTGAGGGCCCATCGAGGAATTTAAATTCGATACCTGCTTCGATACAGCCAGAAGCTAGTAGCTAGTAGCTCGACTGGCAACCGGCAACTGGTAGCTGACAACTGCCCCCATGGATTTTGACCAAATAGAAACGTTTCTCGAAGTTGCGCGCCATTGCAGCTTCTCTCGCGCCGCGGAAAAGCGCTTCCGCACGCAGCCGGCGATTTCCGCCCAGATCCGCTCGTTGGAAGATGAGGTCGGGGTCAAGCTCTTTGACCGCACCGGAGGCAAAGTCAGCCTCACCGCCGCCGGCAAGGCATTCCAGGACTATGCCGAGCAGGCCGTCGACTCCCGCAAGCAGATGATCGTCAACCTGGCCGAAATGGAGCGCGTCCCCCGCGGCGAGCTCATTGTGGGCGCCAATGAAGCCACCTGTCTGCATATTCTTCCCGAGGTCTTTGCCGAGTTCAAGAAGCAGTATGCCGGGGTAGCGGTCAACGTCCGCCGCACCGAAAGGGTCAAGATCCTTGAATATGTCATTGATAATTCCGTGGATTTCGGCGTCGTCTCACTCCCCGTCAATGACAACCGCCTCACCCTGATCCCCATTCACCGCGATGAATTGGTGGTGATCGTGTCGCCACAGCATGAGCTTGCCAAGACGAAATCCATCACTCTCGCTGAGGTGCTGAACCATCCCTTGCTTCTGCCCAAGTCCGGACGCACCCGTGACTCGCTTGAAAACCTGTTTCACGAGCACTTTCTGAAGCCCAATATCTCCATGGAGCTCGATTCCAGCGAGTTGCTGAAACGCTTCGTCGCCGCCGATATCGGCGTTGGCTTTATCGCCCGCTCTAACATCCTGGAAGACGTGAAAGCCGGTGCTCTGGCTGCCATACCTATCGCCAACGTCCAAATCAAACGCGATCTGGCGCTGGTCTACCGCAAAGACAAGGCCTTGAGCCGCGCCGCCCTGGCCTTCATCAATATAGCCGTCGAACTGAAGACCGCCGCCCAGTTCCCTGCCACCGTGCAGAAGATTCGTAAGCAATCTCATTAGTAGCTGTTAGCTCTTAGCTCTTAGCTTTTAGCCGTTAGCCAAGGATGTATGCATCTGTCGAAAAGCGCCCATTTTCGAAAAATGTCATTCTGAGCGGTAGCGAAGAATCTGAGAAGGATGTGCGATCCACCTCAACTGGCGGCGCATCTCCATGTTCGCTTGGGACCGGAATTGCCCGGTCATGACGACTTTTGTGGTTAATCCTTCCCCCAGGGCTGCCGGAAAGCCCGAATTGTAAACACAAAGCTAAGAGCTAAAAGCTAACAGCTAAGAGCTTCTTTAATTAATAAACTTTTTTCAGCGCATTCCGCTCTCTTGTGTTAGTTTTTTAGATTCACGTTCATTAACAGATTATTTCCTTTCGGAGGATCGAGAATTGGGCAAAGACATGGTTCCCAAAAAGCTTTTTCTCACCAAGGGCGTGGGAAAACACAAAGAGCGCCTTTCGTCATTTGAGCTGGCCCTGCGCGATGCCGGCATTGCCGCGCAGAACCTGGTGCGCGTGTCCTCGATCTTTCCGCCCAATTGCAAGTTGATCTCCCGTAAGGAAGGCCTGCAGTATCTTTCACCCGGCGAGGTGGTCTTCGCCGTGATTGCGGAAAATTCCACTCGCGAGCCTCACCGTCTTGTGGCTTCCAGCATCGGCGTTGCCCTTCCCGCCGACCGCAGCACCTACGGATACCTCAGCGAGCACCACTCCTTTGGCGAAACCGACGACCAGGCCGGCGACTACGCCGAGGAACTTGCCGCCGAAATGCTGGCGACAACCCTGAACGTCGACTTCGATCCTGACCGCTCCTGGGACGAGAAAAAGGAAATCTACCGCATCTCGAATAAGATCGTGCGCACCGCCAACGTCACCCAATCGGCCGTAGGCGACAAACGCGGCCTGTGGACCACGGTCATCGCCTCAGCGGTGTTAATCTTCCAGTAACCGTGGCCCCAATGCGTCAGAAAAATTAGCTGATACATTGAAAACTGTCTTGGCGCCGCCGGCATCATAAGAACCGGTATCCCTTAAAAGCTGTAATCCTGAGAATGCTTCAATCCTCGTGCCGTGAGGCATTCTCAGAAAATTGTGGAAATCCGCGCGATCCGTGAAATCCGCGGTGTGCTTTGTTCTGAGTACTTATTTTTGAGTGCTAAAATCGAAAAACAATGTCCACATCCAGCGCCCAAAATTTTCGTGTTGGCCTGGTCCAGCTCCGCTGCACCACCGATCCGGATGAAAATCTGAATCGCGCCGTTGAGCGGGTGCACGCCGCCGCCAGGCAGGGGGCGCAGGTAGTCTGCCTGCCTGAGCTTTTTCGCACGCAATATTTCTGCCAGCGTGAAGACGCTTCCCTGTTCGACCTGGCCGAGCCCATTCCCGGCCCGACGACGGAAAAACTTTCGCAGGCGGCACGGGCCGCGGGTGTTTCCGTGATTGCCTCGGTTTTTGAAAAACGCGCCGCTGGCATTTACCACAACACCGCCGCCATGATTGATGCTGACGGCAAGCTGCTGGGGATTTACCGCAAGATGCACATCCCTGACGATCCTTTGTATTACGAGAAGTACTACTTCACTCCCGGTGATCTCGGCTTCAAGGCTTTCGACACCAAATTCGGACGCATCGGCACGCTGGTCTGCTGGGACCAGTGGTATCCCGAGGGCGCGCGCCTGACCGCGTTGCAGGGAGCGCACGTGCTGTTTTATCCCACGGCCATCGGATGGCATCCTGCAGAAAAGGCGGAGTACGGCGAAGTGCAGCACGATGCCTGGCGCACCATCCAGCGCGCGCATGCAATTGCGAATGGAGTGTACGTCGCCGTGGTCAACCGCGTAGGACACGAAACCGGCAGCATTCGCGGCCACGCCGCTCCCAACGAAAATAAAAATCCAGGACTCGAGTTCTGGGGCGGCTCGTTCCTGTGCGACCCCTTCGGCAAAGTGCTGGCCGAGGCTTCGCCCGATAAAGAAGAGATCCTGGTGGGCGAAGTTGATCTGCGCGCGCTTGAGGACGTGCGCCGCAACTGGCCGTTCCTGCGCGACCGCCGCATCGACAGCTACGGCCCGATAGCGCACCGTTTTTTGGATTGAGAACCTTTTCACCACGGAGGCACTGAGACACGGAGAAAAGCAAAAAAAATCGAAAATCGTAATTCGCAAATCGTAAATTACTCAATTACCCGATTTCGCAATTGCCCAATTCTTCTCCGTGTCTCCGTGCCTCCGTGGTGAACTAGTTCTTAGCATTGGCTGAATGCCTGAGTGCTGACTGCTGAGTGCTTTTTAACTTGAAACTCGAAACCCGAAACTCGAAACTCCCCGCCCGACCAAAGACGCTGACCGAGGCGCTCAAGCCGGCGTCGCTCGGGTACCGCATGCCTGCCGAGTGGGAGCCCCACGCCGCCACATGGATCGCCTGGCCGCACAACGCCGACGACTGGCCCGGACGCTTCGAGCCCATCCCCTGGGTCTATGCCGAGATCGTCCGCCAGCTTGCCCGTGTCGAGCAGGTTTGCATCATCGTGAACAGCGCGCAGGCGGAAGCCGAGGTGCAAAAAATTCTGGCTGCGGTGGGCGCGAATCTCACCCAGGTATCGTTTCATCGCTGGCCGACCGACCGCGTCTGGACCCGCGACTCGGGGCCGATCTTCATCCGCCGCGAGGGCGACCCCCACGCCCGCCGCCTGGGACGCCCCGCCAGGCGCTCCGAGTTCGGAGACCTCTCCTGCCCCCTCGCCATTACTCACTGGCAGTTCAACGCCTGGGCCAAGTACTCCAACTGGCAGAAGGACGCCCGCCTGCCCACCCACATCGCCTCGCTGCTTGAGCTTCCCGCCTGGCAGCCGACCGTGATGGTGAAGAACGAGCAATACCGCATCGTGCTCGAGGGCGGCAGCATTGACGTGAACGGCCACGGAACCATGCTCACCACGGAAGAGTGCCTGCTGAGCGCCGAGCAGGCGCGCAATCCCGGACTCGACCGCCGCTGTCTCGAGACCGTCTTCGCCGACTACCTGGGGATACGCAAGATCATCTGGCTCAACTGCGGCATCGCCGGCGACGATACCCACGGACACGTGGATGACATCGCCCGCTTCGTCGGCCCCAACACCGTCGTGGCCGCCGTGGAAACCAACCGCAAGGACCCCAACTTCGCTCCGCTGGCGGAAAATCTCGCCCGCCTGCACGCCGCCACCGATCAGGAGGGCTGCCCGCTGCGCGTCGTCGAGCTGCCCATGCCCGAGCCCATCTATTATGAAGGAACGCGCCTGCCCGCCAGCTACGCCAACTTCTATATAGCCAACAACCTGGTGCTGGTTCCGGTCTTCAACGACGCCAACGACCGCCTTGCCCTGCAGATCATCGCCACTCTTCTGCCCCAGCGCAAAGTAGTGCCCATCTACTGCGGCGACTTCATCTGGGGATTCGGCGCCATCCACTGCGCCACCCAGCAGCAGCCGAGGTAAAGCAGTTCTCAGTTCTCAGTTCTCAGTTCTCAGTTCTCAGTTCTCGGTTCTCAGTTCTCAGTGACGGAAAACGCTCAGCATTCAGCCATGAAACAAGTACTCAGTATTTTAGAAAACCCAAATCAGCAAATCTAAAATCGTAATTCGCAAATCGTAATTACTCAATTACGCGATTACGCAGTTACTCAATCCAGCAATGATCCAATGATCCGATGACCCAATCTTCTGATCAGCGTTAATCCGCGTAAATCCGCAGCGAAAAGATTTTGCGTTTGCTTTTGAAACTCGAAACTCGAAACTCGAAACTGCTTTTTGAAATCCGCGGTAAGCTTTTGCAGTTGCCTTTGAAACTTGAGCCGTTTTCGCGGCGTCCGAGCCGCGAGGCGAAATCCCGAGCACAGTCGAGGGATCTGGATTCTTGAAACCCGAAACTTGAAACTGCTCTTCGCATTCCTTTGTGTTGCTTAGTGTCCTTTGTGGTTTGCTTTTGTTTTTCACTGGCAACTGGCAACTGGCAACCGGCAACTTCCCTGGGGTAGAATCTTTGAGCTAAAAGCCAAGAGCTAAAAGCTTCCTTCAAGAGGTCACGCATGCACAACTTCCGTCTATGGATACTTCTCGCCGTATCAGCAGCGGCCATCCTGGCATTTTCCCAGAGCGAAAGCAAGGCCAAGCCCGAGTCCAAGCCGGCCGACTCCACTCCGAGCGAAGCGAAGCCCACTTCAGCCGAGCCGAAGACAGCCGAATCCCAGACCGCCGAGCAGATGTACAAGAACATCCAATCTCTCAAAGGGACACCGGGCGACCAGATGCTGCTGACCATGCAATATTTCAGCGCCTCGCTCGGGGTGCAATGTTCTTATTGCCACGTGACCAAGCCCGCCTGGGCTCCCGACAGCGACGACAAAGAGGAGAAGCGCACCGCGCGCGAGATGATCGCGATGACGCAGAGCATCAACCAGGCAAACTTCAAAGGACGCCCCACCATCGGATGCGCCACCTGCCATGCCGGCCACAACAATCCCAACCCGGTGCCGCCCGTGGTAGAAGCCGCAAAGCAGATGCCCGAGGCGAATCCGTCGCCCGATGCGTTACGCCTGCCCACACCCAGCGCCGGCCAGGTGCTCGAAAGCTACTACACCGCCATTGGCGGCAAAGAGGCGCTGGCCAAGCTGACCACCAAGGTAACGAAAGGATCGGCCACCACTCCGCAAGGCCATCCGCACTTTGAGTTAGACCAGAAGTCCCCGAATCTCTACCTGGTATCTTTTACCGTTCCGGGAACCGTGCCCAACGGAGGCCCCGGCAGCGCCGCAGGCCAGGCTTACGCCGAAGCCTTCAACGGCAGCGCAGCCTGGCGCAAGCGCGGCGAGGGCGCCACCGAACTCGAAGGACCGGACCTCGCCCTCTCCCGTCTGCAAGGCCGGCTCTTCGACCCCGAGCTGACGCCTGCTGCCAAAGCCATCAACAACCGCGTAGGCACAGAGACCATCAACGGACACGACTGCTACGTCCTGCGCGAGACCCCGCCCGAGCCCGGCTTCGCCGAGCGCCTCTACTTCGACCAGAAGAGCGGATTGCTAGTGCGCCGCATCATGCTGCAGCGCACCCAGTTCGGCCCGCTGCCCATCACCTGGGACTACGACGACTACCGCGACGTCCACGGCATAAAGGTCCCCTTCAAGCTGACTCACACAACGTGGCACGACAGCATCACCTTCAACGCCGACTCGGTAGAGTTCAACACCCCGTTGGAAGACACAAGATTCCAGAAGCCGGCAGAAAAAAGCAATTAGCAATTGGCAATTAGCATTTAGCCAAAAAGCCGCCAGAAAAAAGCAATTAGCATTTAGCCAAACCGAGTTTGCTTTTGCCCTTTGAAACTTAACCACAAAGGGCACAAAGGAACACACAAAGGCGGGTAGGTCAAAAAATCGCAACTCTCAAATGACCCAATGATCCGATGACCCGATGACCCAATCTTCTGATCTGCGTAATCCGTGAAATCCGCGGTAAGCTTTTGCTTTTGCTTTTGTCTTTGAAACTCGAAACTTGAAACTCGAAACTGCTTTTTGAAATCCGCGGCGAAAGATCTTTTGCTGTTGCTTTTGCAGTTGCTTATTCCTTGGAGCTGAGAGCTGCGAGCTGGAAGCTGTTTCTTGTGAACCTGTATGACGTTTCCGTGCAGCTAAAGTCTGTCATTCTGAGTCCCGCGTTTTTTGCGGGGCGAAGAATCCAGAGGATGTTTCCGTCGCCCATGCCGTTTCAAGGCATTCTCTAAAGCAATGATAGTTGCTTGCGGTTTCCACTTCCGTACTCGCCGGCTCAGCGAGGCACGCGCAACAAAGCGGAACGCCCCAGATTGCCTTATAGCACCTTGAATTCTTTGAGATTCGGGGGCCACAAGATTACGAAGCCTTCCTTCGCCCCATCACTATACGGACGATCACGATACGCAGCAACGGGAACTTGGTTTTGGTGGAAGAATACGGCTTAGCCATCGCGTCCAGTGACTCTCAAGAGGTTACACCTCATCTGCGGAAACGACGACAGCAAACGGAACTCCAATTGCATCGAAGTCCGCTGCATTACCTTCTGATTCTACCCTTTGTGCTTACTTTCGTGTCCTCGCCAGCCCCGGCGTGCCGTGGGTGGTTTGCTTTTGTTTTCTTGGAGCTGCGAACTGCGAGCTTGGAGCTGTTTTTGAGCCGCAGGCCAGCGCGCAGCCAAGCGGAGCGCACAAAACAAATCTCTAATTTGCCCATCTCTCGCTATAATTCTCTCTTCACATGCCAATTACTCCCGAGGATCGGGCTCGCCAGAGCATTGACAAGCTTCTGGCAGATGCCGGCTGGACAGTCCAAGACCGCAAGCAGGTTAATCTTGCCGCTGGCCGGGGTGTGGCTGTGCGCGAATTCCCGCTTAAATCCGGGCATGGTGAAGCTGATTATCTTCTCTTCGTTGATGGGGCAGCACTGGGAGTGTTAGAGGCGAAAAAAGAAGGAGACACTTTAACCGGGGTCGAAGTGCAAACCGAGAAATACAGCGTCGGACTGCCCGACAATCTGCAAGCGCCGCGCCGTCCGCTGCCATTTCTTTACCAGAGCACCGGGATAGAAACCCGGTTTACCAATTTGCTCGAACCCGATGCCTGCAGCCGTAACGTCTTCTCATTTCATCGGCCTGAAACGCTTGATGAATGGATTACCCAGGAGCTCCAGCATCCCGGCTCGACTGTCAAAGCCCGCTTGCGCCAACTGCCCGCATTGATCGAAGAGAAGTTAAGACCAGCGCAAATCACGGCGATCAAAAACCTTGACGTTTCGCTCGCCGAGGGCCGCCCCCGCGCACTCATCCAGATGGCTAGCGGCGGCGGCAAGACCTTCACCGCTTGCAACTTTATCTATCGGCTGGTTAAGCACGCCGGGGCACGGCGCGTGCTCTTCTTGGTTGACCGCAGCAATCTTGGCCGCCAGACGCTGAAAGAATTCCAGCAGTTCCGCACGCCCGAAGAGCAAAGGCACTTTACCGAGTTGTATAACGTGCAGCATCTGCAATCGAACAAACTCGATCACGTCAGCAAAGTCTGTATCGCGACCATCCAGAGGCTTTATGCCATGCTGCGCGGTGAGGAGCTTGATCCCGAGCTGGAAGAGTCTGCCGGGTTTACGCTGGAAAGCCTGCGTCACCAGCCGCCGCCCGTTGTTTATAACCCCGCGATTCCCATCGAAACCTTTGACTTCATCGTGACCGATGAATGTCACCGTTCTATCTACAACCTGTGGCGGCAGGTGCTGGAATACTTTGACGCTTCTATTGTTGGCCTTACCGCTACCCCCTCGCTGCAGACCATCGGCTTCTTCAATCGCAACCTGGTCATGGAATACAACTTCGAGCAGGCCGTGGCCGATGGCGTAAACGTTGACTTTGACGTCTACCAGATTCGCACTGCCATCAGCTCTGGTGGTTCTACCATCAATGCCGGTTACTACGTTGACTTCCGCAACCGTGAGACCCGGCGTGTTCGCTTTGCCAAGGCCGATGAGGATATTCGCTACAACCCCGAAGAGCTTGACCGCCGCGTTGTCGCCAAAGATCAGATTCGCACCATCCTTCAGGCTTTTAAAGACAAGCTTTTTACGGAGATTTTCCCCGGGCGCAAAGAGGTCCCCAAGACCCTGATCTTCGCCAAAGACGACAGTCACGCGGAAGATATTGTCCAGATCGTCCGCGAGGTTTTCGGCAAAGGCAATGAATTTGCCCAGAAGATAACTTACAAAGCGGGAACGGCCCGCGTCGTGACCAAGAAGAAGGCAGAAGACGGCAGCGAAGTTGAAGAAATCACCTGGGTGAATTCGGGCGCAAAGCCGGAAGAGCTGCTGTCTTCTTTCCGCAATAGCTACAACCCGCGCATCGCCGTTACGGTGGATATGATCGCCACCGGCACCGACATTCGACCGCTGGAAATTGTCTTCTTCATGCGCGCGGTTAAGAGCCGAACCCTGTTTGAGCAGATGAAGGGCCGGGGCGCGCGCACCGTGACTTCAGACGAGCTACAGGCCGTTACCAGCGACGCCAGGAACAAAGACCGTTTTGTGATTATTGACGCCATCGGCATTGACCCCGATGAGATGAATGAAACCAAGCCGCTGGAGCGCAAACGCAATGTCTCGCTGGAAAAATTGATGGAGTCCGTCGCCTTCGGTAACCGCGAACCTGAAGTGCTTAGCTCGATTGCCTCTCGCTTGGCACGATTAGATCGCCAGCTTACCAGAGATGACAGGCTCGAAATTGAAAAGCTGGCTGGCGGCCAGAGCGTGCCTGCCATGATCGGCCAGCTTGTGCGCGCTGTTGATCCCGACGTGCAATTGACCGCAGCGCAACAGGCAACTGGCAAAGACGAGCCAAGTAAAGAAGAAGTCACTGCGGCAACCAAGAAACTCTTTGATGAGGCGGCAAAGCCCATTGCAACAAATCCGATGCTGCGTAAGCGGCTGGTGGAAATCAGAAAATCCTACGAACAGATTATTGACACGATCAGTCAGGATAGAGTCACAGCCGCTGGCTACTCGCAGGATGCCCGCGAAAAAGCGGATAGCTTGGTGAAATCCTTTGAACGGTTCATCGAAGAACACAAAGATGAAATCACCGCTTTGCAGGTGCTCTACAGCCGTCCCTATAAGCAACGGCTTACCTATGAGCAGATCAAAGAGCTCGCGCGGGCCATTCAGAAGCCCGGTGATGGCCTGAGAGGCATGACGCCGGAGCATCTCTGGCGGGCCTATGAGACGCTCGATAAATCCAAGGTGCGCGGCAGCGGCGGCAAAGTGCTTACTGATATTGTTTCGCTTGTGCGCTATGCCATTCACCAGCAGCCGGACTTGCACCCGTTTCAGGAAGATGTAAACTCCCGTTTTGCCGTTTGGATACCCACTGGCATTTTCTACTCGCAAGGCGTAAAGGCAAACGTCTTATTCTTCGACCGCAAACCCGCCAGCGAGACGCCCTGGACGAAAAAACTGTGGATATACGACTTTCGCACCAATCAGCACTTCACTCTAAAAACCAACACTCTCAAGCGCAGCGACCTTGACGACTTTGTGGCCCGCTATAATCCGGAAAACCGTCATCAGCGCAAAGTAACCGACCGCTTTAAGTCCTTTGCCTACGCTGACCTGGTCAAACGCGACAAAGCCAGTTTGGATATCTTCTGGTTAAAAGATGAGAGCCTGGAAGACTCAGCCAACCTGCCCGATCCCGATATCATTGCCGCCGAAATCGCCGAAGATCTGCAGGCCGCCCTCGACCAGTTTGCCCAAATCGCGGCTGATCTGAGAAAAAGGTAGCAAACAGGACACCCACAGCGGCAGATTGTGAAACAAAATGGGGAAAGGCTAGGCTTTCTTTTTCTTAGCCTTTGCCCAGCGTGCCTGGACAGCTTTGCGGGCAATTTCTTGGCGCTGTTCTGGGGTGAGTTTTTTCATGCGGGCCGGACCGCTCTTTAGGCCGCCGCGTCGGCCCAGGGCTACTGCTGCAGGATCCTTCTTTTTCGCCACGGAGAACATTTTACACAAAAATAGCTTGACTATACTGAAGCGCTTCAGTATCCTCTGCTCTGTAAGACGGGCAACGCCCGGTGCTACTAACACCGGACGCGCCCTAACCGAATGCACCTACGAGGAGGCGCACATGGCTGTATCTCAAGTTATACAAAAACAGTTTCGAGTTTCAAGTTTCAAGTTTCGAGTAAAGCAAGAGCAACCGCAAGATTCTTCGCCTACGGCTCAGAATGACAAAAAACAGTTTCGAGTTGCAAGTTTCCAGTTTCAAGTTTCAAATGCAAGAGCCCGATCTTTCCACAACCCGAAACCTGAAACTCGAAACTTGAAACTGTCTTCCGGAGGCTGGCTATGAACTCCCCCTCTTCCCCGCCCCTCTGGAGACCTTTGCCGGCCAAGCTCCGCGCCTATGAGGCTGTTTACTGGCTCAATCGCTCATTCCAGGCCGCCTTGCTCAGTCTGGAGCGGCTGGAGCGCCTGGGCATCTTCCGGCTGGAGCACCTGCACGAATACAAAATTCGGCTGGAGCAGACCCGCGCCGAGGCCAATGAAGAGCTGAGCGACACCCTGCATAACTACGAAATGGCCGAGGCCGCGCGCTTTGACCGCATGCAGCGCGAGTACGAGCGCCGGCGCCAGGACCCTGACGATGTCTTTCTGGCGGCGGCCAAGCGCCAGCGCGAGATCAAAGAGCAAATCAAAGAGCTGCGGAACAGCTCCAGGCTGGCAGCTCGCAGCTCCAAGCGACGAACAAAAGCTTAAACAGCAGGAAAGTTTCAAGTTTCAAGTTTCGAGTTTCAAAGGCAAAAGCAAAGGCTTTTCGCCGCGGATAGACGCGGATTTGCGCGGATTTGCTTTGGCTGGCGGCTATGCTCGGCTATACTTCCCTCGCCCCACAAAAACAGCTGCACGTCGCAAGCTCCAAGCTGCAAGGGCCAAGGAGACTCATGCCTCGCACATTCTCGCTCGCTTTGCTGGCTGTACTGCTTTCATCGGCTCTGGCTTCTGCGCAATTTCGCACTGTGACGGTGCAGAATGCCAACAACAATCCGGTTCCGACGACCATTCAAAACACGCCTACGGTCAACGTCAGCGGCACGGTGCCGGTGAGCGGCGGGGTCGCCATCACCAACACGCCCTCGGTCAATGCCGCCATTACCAACACGCCCAACGTCAGCGTCACGGGGACGCCGACCGTATCTGTCACCAACCTGCCCACGGGAACGGCTGGGGCAGCCAACACCACCGGAGTTGTCATCAAGGACCTGGATGAGCCCGCGCGGCAGCCTTTTCAGACGCGGTTACTGTGCAGTACGACTGCGGCAGGATCAATTTATTGCCAGGCTTCCTATACGGTCCCGGCGGGAAAGGAGTTGGTCATTGAGTATGTGCAGGTTTCCTCAACGGAAAATGGCGGAAGCGGCACGTATTACTATGGCTTGCAGACGACCGCAGCAGGGCAAACTCCACCTTACGTTTTTGCTCCCGGCACCCGCGCCTCCAGCAACTATCCCATCGGCGACCATTTGGTACGAATCTATGCGGATCCGGGAAGTACGGTTACGTTCACGGGATTCGAGACTAACAACACCGGGAACGTCATTTTCGCAATGGTCTTGTCCGGCTATCTGGTGAATGTACCTTAAAAACAGCTACAAGCTCCAAGCTGCAAGCTGCAAGGAAAAGCAAATAGTTGCCAGTTGCCAGTGGCCAGTGGAAAGCAACGACAACCGCAAAAGCAACCCCAAGATCCTTCGGCTTCGCTCAGGGCAGGCTACGGACACAAAGGGTTACCGCCAAGGACACCCAACACGAGCTCCAAGCTATCAGTTACAAGCTACAAGGGAAAAACAAACAACGGCCCCTGGCGGGGGACCGGGTCTTTCGCCAGGGGCCGGTTTCGCCAGGGGTTTGTTTAGTTAGTTGTGTGAGGCCGGTTTCCGATCCTCTGGTTTCGGGTCGTCTAGTTTTAGATTTTGGGTCGAACTTGCTGCTACTACTGTGTCCGTGCTCGGCTCGGGTGCGATCTGCAGGGTCCGCAGAATTGCATCGAGGCGCAGCATGACCCTGTCAGGATTGACTTCTCTGGCCAGGCCATTCTGGTTGCCGGTGTTCACTCCCATCTCGACTTCGTAGCAGGTGCCGTTGGTGTAGGTTACATACCGGCGGAGCTTCGTTGCCTCGCCGCCGCCGGCGGTCTCGATGTCGATCCAGTGGAAGCCGGCTCCGTTGACGGCGTCAGTCTCGATCTTGCCGCCTTTGAGCACGTGGAACGTCGCTTCGCATTCGGACTCGCTGGCGATCTCCGGGTCGAGGCTGAGGGTGAAGTATCCGCTTTCGAAGTCGGTCCCCTCATAGAAGCCCTTGGGAATGTCGATGCGGGCGAGCGTGATCTGGGAGCCGTGACCGTCGGGCTTCGGACGCAGCGAGGCGTTGGCGCTGGATTTGGCGATGGTCTTGGCGTTCACAAACGCGTACTGCCATGGGTAGTCAAATGAGACTCCGTAGTCGCGGCTCTTGTAGGTGACAGGCTTCGGCACAAGCGGCTTCTCGGCGGATGGCGTCCTGGCGTTGGTCGTGGCCAGCGCGGCCGCTGGGGCCCAGCCGACGGTGGCCGCCGCAACGGCGAGCGCGGCCAACAGAGTTATAAGGCTGACTGTACTGATAGATGGTGTGGTGGATGCATTTGTCGGTTTCATAACGGCCTCCTTGGGGCTGCTCCTGGAGGTGCACAGCACCAGCCAATCGGGACCGCGTTGATTCTTCGGGACTTAGAGTTTTCTCGAGCCGGCGGCGAGCGTGGACGCGCTGACACAGTGTCTAAAAGCAGTTTCAAGTTTCGAGTTTCAAGTTAAAAGAAGCAATTGGTACTTAGCACTTGGCATTTAGCCATGAGAGTGCCTTTATGACTGGCGAATTTCATGCCACTCAATAGCAGAAATCTTGAGCCTCCTGGATCCAGGCTGTTTAGGGGCCAAATGCTAAGTGCCAAGTGCTAAGTGCAAAAATCCAAAATCGTAATTCGTAATTCCCACAATTACCCGATTACGCAGTTAATTGAAAATCTGCGTTAAATCTGCGTTCATCCGCGGCGAATCTTTTGCTTTTTCCTGCTCTGGTATCAAAACAGTGCTTTTTCACCGGTTCCGGGTCATCATTGTTCTGGCATCCAGTATGCCTTGTCTCACACGAGATCTCTAAAATCCTGATTCCCTGCCGGCTGGGTTGGTGTGGCACAGCTTGTCCCCGGTGAGCCGGGGGCCGTCCCCGGCTGTGGCCTTTGGCCTGGCGCGCTGTCGGGCCTGCCGTGGCTGCCCAAGCCTTGCCCCTGGAAAGACTGAAAGTTTACCAACCAGTAAAATCTCAGAACTACACCCAGGACTACTTTCGACCCCTCAAGCATCCTCGTATGTCATTGGATTCTTATGATTTAGCTAAAAACTGACTACTTGCTGTAATGGGGGGGAGGGACACTGCTACACGCGGCAGCCACATATTACCAGGAAGGCAACAGCGATAGGAGCTCTAAGTCCGCAGCGTGCCGGGGAAACTTAAAACCTTAAGAGCTAAAAGCCAAAAGCTAAGAGCTAATAGCTCCCTATGGTACATGTACCAATGGACATCAACATACTGGCCTACGGCCTGATTAGTAGCCGAATTATATGCTTTCGGTACATGTCCTATTCTGGTATTCTATTCACCCCCCCCCGAAAGTATGTCCTAGACGCACGTCCTAAGGAGTCCCCTATGCTTCGGTCGATTCTGACTGGCAAGCTCGTTGTCCTGTTGTCTTTTGTCCTGCTGTGCTCGGTGGCGGCGTTGGCCCAGTTTCGCACGGTGACGGTGCAGAATGCGCCCAATAACCCTGTTCCCACAACCACGACCATCCAGAACACGAGTCCAATCCCCATGACAATTCAGAACACCGATCCTATTTCCACAATCATCAACGGCACCGTGAATGCCGCCATCACCAATGTGCCTTCGGTGAACGTCGCCAACACCGTGCCCGTGGCCGTGAGTAATACTGTGACCGCGAACATCGCCAATGTGCCTTCGGTCAACGTCAATGGCACCGTGCCCGTAGCCGTGGGCAACACCGTGAACGCTAACATCACCAATGTGCCGGCAGTCAGTATCAATGGCACTGTACCCGTAGCGGTGGGCAACACTGTGACCGCTGACATCGCCAATGTACCTACGGTCAACATCAATGGCACCGTGCCTGTGGCCGTAACTAACACCGCGAACGCTGCCATTGTCAATGTGCCTACGGTGAACGTTAATGGCACCGTGCCCGTGGCCGTGAATAATACTGTGACCGCGAACATCGCCAATGTGCCTTCGGTCAACGTCAATGGCACCGTGCCGATCAGCGGCAATGTCGGTATTACGGGTACGCCCAGCGTCGTCGTCAGCAATCTGCCCCTGGCAACTGTAGGGACGGCTGGCACAACCGTCGTCCTGGTAAAGAACGTTGACACCACCACGTTAGTGCAGCAGGTGTTCCAACAGTCGCTATCGTGCTCCACCAGCTCGGGCATGGCCAGTAACTGCACGGCAACATTCAATGTTCCGGCGGGAAAGCAGCTCATGGTTGAGTACTTGCAGGTGGTCTCCACGGGAAATGTCACCAATGGCATGCAACACTTCGAATTCCAAACCACCGTGAGTGGACAGGCCCAGACCTATCTGTACGGGCCCGGCAACAAACTTCTCTCTGATACGGCCTCCGATGACCATGTGGTGCGTATCTATGCCGACCCGGGAAGCACCGTCCAACTCACAGGAGTTCAGGGCATGGCCGGCCCCGGTATCACGTTTAACCTGCTGCTCTCCGGACATCTGATCGATGTGCAGTGAAACATTGAGTCATTGAATCATTGGTTCATCGGGTCATTTTGGGAAGTACGAAGTACGATTTGCGATTTTCGAATTACGATTCTCGATTTATTTAATAATTTGTAGTTTGCGATCTGCGTTGATCCGCGTCAATCCGCGGCGAAAAGCCTTTGCTCGAAACTCGAAACTTGAAACTGCTTTCCCAAAAAAACGCCCGGCGGGTCAGGCCGGGCAGTCTCCTAGTCAAACTTCGAGGATCGTTGCTTACTTCTTAAGCGTAAATACTCCAAACGCCAGTGACGCCAGCGCCAGCAGTGCCAGCAAGGGCAGTGGTGAAGCGGTCTGGGGCAGTCCCTGGCCAGCGGTTTTCTGGTCCGAAGTCGTGCTCGGGGTTGAAGCCGAGGACGCGCTCTGGTCAGAGGTTGCGCTCTGGTCCGCAGCGGCAGCGCCTTTGTGCTTCTTGCCTGCAGTCTCGTCGCTGCTCGAGGTCGCAGCAGTTTGATCGCTGCTGGGGCTGGTTGAGGTTGCCGAGCTCGACGAAGAAGGCGACGTCGCTGAGTTCTGCGCCGTGCTCGAGGTCGTGTCGCTGGTGGTTGGAGTGGTGGATGAAGACGAAGCCGAAGAACCCGGCGTCGCCGCCGCACTGCCCGTCATGTCAGGGTTAGTGCTGGTCGTGCCGTTCGAGGACGAACTGGTAGAACCCATCGAGCTGCTGCTGCTGCTCGAAGGATTGCTGCCGGCCGTTGTGGTATCGCTCTGCGGGGTCGTGCTCGGGCTGCCCGTTGCCGAGCTGCCAGTGGAGGTCCCATAGGGCGAAGAGCTGGTTGAAGGTGAAGTTGAAGGTGAAGTTGACGACGCCGAAGAGCTGGGCGAGGTCGTGCTGCTGGCCGCACCCTGGGTGGTCGAGCAGGTCGAAGATACCATGCTCGCGCTCGATACTTTGAAGGTGCCGTCGCTGTTGGGGGTGCCGGTTACTGCAACCGTGTGTCCAAGATGGTCTTTGAAGGCTGCGTTGTTGTTCGACTGCAACTGCCACGCTTTGCCATTGCTGTCGGTCAGGGTATAGCTGTCGCCAAAACCGCTGATGCAGCCCTGCACGGTCTGCGGCGCGGAGGAGGCTCCGGTCGCGGTCTGGTCGCTTGAAGAGGGAGAAGACGAAGATGGATTCGACTGCGTCGAAGAGGGCTGCTGGCCAGGCATGGTGCTTGTCTGGCTACCCTGACTCGACGGCTGGGATGATGTGCTGGGTTGGTTACTGCTGCCTGTTTGGTCGCTACTACTGGTTGACTGCGCCGCCACCATACCGGCGGAAAGCAGCAGAATTGAAATGCCGTACAAGAGTTTAGTCATCGATGCTACTCCTAGATTGAGTTCTGCTCTGAACTTCCTTAGTGCTCGCCGGCCCGGCGAGGATCTGAAGCCAGTTATACAAAGGGTTAGAAAGGAGTAACTAGCG
>Ga0209166_10001148_pt1 | contig 23071 bp, 15 predicted proteins | sample Coa_R1_3_FD_187151 | JGI IMG/M metagenome (GOLD analysis project Ga0209166, IMG submission 187151) | Surface soil microbial communities from Centralia Pennsylvania, which are recovering from an underground coalmine fire - Coalmine... | ecosystem: Environmental > Terrestrial > Soil >... | reverse complement strand
GCAAGCCGCACATCCCGTGGAATGGGAAGAAGCCATTGAAGAAATGTCGCAAGAGGCTTACCGCGTCTACCGCCGCGACATCGCCGAAAATCCCGACGTGCTCGAATATTTCGAGCAGGCGACCCCGGTGAACGAACTCGACACAGCCCGCATCGGCTCGCGCCCCTCGCGCCGCACCAAAGGCCGTCGCCTCGACGATCTTCGCGCCATTCCCTGGGTCTTCGGCTGGATGCAGAGCCGCCACGCCGTTCCCGCCTGGTTCGGCGTTGGCCACGCGCTCCAACACTTTGCCAAGAAGAGTCCAAGTCACGAGCAGCTGCTGCGTCAGATCGCCCGCGGATTCCCCATCTTTTCCGATCTCCTGCGCAACGTAGAGCTCGGCATGGCCAAAGCCGATCTCGGCATCGCCCGCGAATATTCCGGTCTCGTTAAAAACGCCGCGCTCCGCAACCGGGTTTTCTCCATGCTGGAGGACGAATTCCTGCGCTCGCGCCGTATGATTCTCCGCGTCAGCGGCCAACGTGAACTGCTGGCACGCAACCGCGTACTCGCGCGCTCCATCCGCTTGCGGAACCCCTACGTCGACCCCATGAGCCTGATCCAAGTCGAACTCCTCCGCCGCAAGCAACAAGGAGAACAAAGCTCAGAGCTGGAATATCCACTCGGTGCCACCATCAACGGAATCGCCGCCGGCTTGCACAACACAGGCTGATAATGGGGTTTTCCTTCGTGTACCTTAGTGCCCTTCGTGGTTGGTGCTTTTTGGCGTGCGCTAACCTCGCACCAAACCGCTCGTCTATAGTATGTTCTCCAGTCGGGTCGACGTGTGTCCTGCGACCGACAAGGAACTTGTCTCTCCCCTTATGCGTAATTTCTATCGGCTCAGTCCGTTCATTTCCAAATCAATATCACTTTTAAAAGAGGATCCATGCCCATTTCTCGAATTTCTGCGGCGCTGGTTTTAATTCTTGCCGCCTTCGCTCAAACTTCGTTGGCCCAGAGTTCACCTGCCGAGCAATCTAAAGAACCCAAGCTCGAGCACTTCGATCCAGACCTGGCCGACAAGTCTCTCGATCCCTGCAACGACTTCTACAAGTACGCCTGCAATAAATGGCTGACTGCCAACCCGATTCCGGCCGACCAGGTTTTCTGGAGCACCGGCAGCGGCCTCGAACTCTGGAACGAAGGCCTCCTTCGTGAGACGCTCGAAGCGGCCAGCAAGAACGACTCGAACCGCACCGCCAATCAGCAGAAGATCGGCGACTACTGGGCCGCCTGCATGGACGAAAACGGCATCGAAGCCACCGGCCTCAAGCCGCTAACGCCGGAACTCGACCGCATCTCCGCTCTGAAGTCGAAAAAAGAAATCACGCTCGAACTTGCGCACCTGCAGCACCTCTATCCCGGCGCCTGGCAGCCTGGAGACAACCAGAGCAGTTCTCCGCTCTTCGGCTTCACCGGACAGCAGGATTACGACAATGCCTCGATGGTCGTTGCTCAGTTCGACCAGGGCGGCTTGAGCCTACCCAACCGCGACTACTATCTGAATACCGACGAGAAGTCGAAAGAACTCCTCACCAAATACCGCGCGCACATTCAGAAGATGTTCGCCCTGATTGGCGAATCGGAGTCGCAAGCCGCGGCCGACGCCGGAACAGTCATCGAACTCGAAACCGCAATGGCGCAGGCCCAGATGGACAACGTCAAGCGCCGCGACCCCAAAAATATTAATAACAAGATGACCCTGGCACAGGTGCGCGCACTAGCGCCCTCCATCGACTGGGACGGCTATCTGAAAGCGGTACAGGCGCCACCCAGCGATCACTACATCGTGACCTCTCCGGATTTTTTCCGCGCTGAAGAAAAGCTTCTCGCCGCTCACCCGCTCGCGCATTGGCAAACGTACCTGCGTTGGCAGGTAATCCATCACTCGGCGCCGTACCTGACCAAGGCACTGGTCGATGAAAACTTCGACTTCTTCGCGCACACCCTCGCCGGGGCCGAGCAGCAACTCCCGCGCTGGCGCCGCTGCGTGCATGCTGCCGACCGCGATCTCGGCGAGGCGCTCGGCCAGGCCTACGTCGACCGCGCGTTCCCTCCCGAAAGCAAAGCCCGCACCCTCGAGATGGTGCACGCGATTGAAACTGCCCTCGGCGCCGACATCCAAAGCCTCAACTGGATGTCCCCGGCCACCAAGCAACAAGCCATCGTCAAGTTGAAAGGGATCGAAGACAAGATCGGTTATCCCTCGCACTGGCGCGACTATTCCAGCGTGAAGGTTGTGCGCGACAGCTACCTGAACAACGTCGCGCAGGCGTCATCGTTTGAGTTCGAGCGCTGGATCGCAAAGATCGGCAAGCCCGTCGATCGCGGCGAATGGACCATGACTCCCCCCACCATCAACGCCTACTACGATCCGCAACTGAACACCATCAACTTCCCCGCTGGAATTCTGCAGCCGCCGTTCTTCGATCCCAAGCAGGACGATGCGGTGAACTTTGGCGCCATCGGGATGGTCATCGGACACGAAATCATTCACGGCTTCGACGATCAGGGACGCAAGTTCGACGCCCATGGCAACCTCCACGACTGGTGGACTGCTGAAGACTCGAAACAGTACGACGAACGCGGCAAGTGCATCTCCGACGAATACACCCAGGAAGTTCCCGACGCCGGTCCCGGGGTCAAGCAGAACGGCCTGCTCACCCAGGGAGAAGACACCGCAGACAACGGCGGCATCCACCTGGCGCTCGCCGCCTTGGAAGCCTCGTTGAAGAAAGAAGGCAAGTCGCTCGACGACAAGGGCCCCGACGGCTGGACTTACCGCCAGCGATTCTTCCTCTCTGACGCCTATTCGTGGTGCGCGAATGTCCGCCCGCAAATCGCGCGCGTCGCCGTCACCAGCGACCCGCATTCGCTGCCCGTGTTCCGCATCAACAACGTAGTCTCCAACATGCCGGAATTCGCGCAAGCCTTCAGCTGCAAAACGGGCCAGAAAATGGTGAGAGCCAATGCCTGCCGCGTCTGGTAATGACGCGTGCAGAAGAAAAAAGAAGAGCAGAAGTAAAAATGAAGGGCCAGCTGAACTCTGGCCCTTTTCTTTTGTAATCGAACCTCAACACAACCGTGGAAGAGCGGCGCTTTAGCGCCGCGTAGCGGCCTCCGAAGATGACTGGGCTTTAGCCCCCGAGGCCCGGACCTACCGGTTAATGTCCTCCTTCGCCTGCAGCCGCTTCACATAATTCTCCAGATTCGACTTGTTCGAATCCGGCGCCCCCGTCAGCGAAAGCTTCACTTCCTTCACCGCATTGTCGAAATCTCCCTGCGCGCTATACACGCGGGCTAATCCCAAATGCGAAGTCCAATAATCCGGAAACTTCTTCGCGTTCGCGCGGAAAATCGTAAGAGCCTCATCCTGCTTCTTCTGCGCCTGCAACTGCCGGGCATAGAAATAAAGTTGCAGCGCCGAGCCCTTATCGAGCGCCTTGGCGCGGAACGCTTCCGCATCCTGCTTTTTCCCCATCGCCTCCAGAATCTTCGACTTGTTCAGCAGATTGTCGTAGCGCTCTTCGGCCTGGATCGACAAATCTTCATCCTTCAGCGCCTCATCCAGATTGATCTTGTTGGCCAGAAAATATCCCGCCGCATCGTCCCAACCTTCCCAGTAATACTGGTTCAGACCGTACAGCTGCCGGTGAATACTCGCCGTCACGATTTCATTGACGTTGACCGCGACCTTGAACGGCACCGCGACTTTATCCCAACGCATAGTGACGACCGCGGAATCGGCCTTGACGTCATCGAAATCGTAGGCGAGCGCATCGTGCGCGTCAGTGGCCTGTGGCTTTACCGTCACGCGTAGCGCATCCGCGTCCTGCTTGTAGCTGAAACTTCCCCACGCCGCCGAATCCTTCGAGAAGATCACCGTCCACTGGTTCTCGCCAGGGATCATGTGCAGCCCATACGTCCCCTTGTCGAGCGCCTGCCCCTCAATCGTGACCGGATCGCTGAACGTGATGGTCGTATTCTCATTCGCGCCCGCCCGCCACACTTGCCCGTAAGGGACGAGCTTGCCCCAAACCTGCCGCCCATTGGCCAGCGGGCGGTGATAGTTAATGGTGATATCGGTAATCCCAATGCGCTGCGTGACCAGCGCATGCTGGCTCTGCCGCGGCAGGTTGAGCATCAACGTTTCACCCGTAGCAGTCTGGGCATGAACAAAACTTGCGGTCAACAAAACACAAGACAACAAAGCAACCACACGAACTTTGTGCATGGAAAGCTCCTTCTCGCTGCCAAGTTGGATCAGGCAGCCGGCTAGTCAGAAATCAGGATTGGAATTGCACATCGACAAGACACACAGCGATGCTGTTGCGCTTAGACGGATGACGGAAAGTGTGGTGAGCGCGGAAGTCCCCGAATAAATTGAGCCGGTCGGGATATCCGGCCGGCTCCGGTTTTCGGAATTACTCCCCGCTCGGCTGCGGCGTTTGCGCTGTGCTCTTCGGCAGCTCTGGAGGCTTGATGTAGCTGGCCGGTATCTGTCCCGTCAGAGAATCCATCCACACTTCAATGGACTTGACCTGGGCGTTGGTGAGGTTGACCCCACGCTGGTGAACCGCCATGTTGCGGATCGCCTGGTCGAGCGTCGCCACTGAACCATCATGGAAATATGGTCCCGTCTTTTTGATATTCCGCAGCGAAGGGACCTTAAAAACCATTTTGTCCATGTCGTCCTTAGTCAACTGGTAGACGCCCTGATCTTCCTGCTGGGGCCATGGTTTCACCACTCCTAGTTTCTGGTAGGTTGCTCCGCCCACATACGCTCCGGCGTGGCACCACTGACATCCGGTTGCGGCAAACGTGTTGAAGCCAGCTTTTTGCGCGTCGGTCAAGGCCCTCTCATCTCCTTGAATAAATGCATCCCAATTTGACGGTGTGACCAGCCCGCGCTCAAACACACCAATCGCCAGCGCCATGTTGTTGTAGGTCACCGGATCTTTGTCTTTCGGAAACGCAGTCTGGAAAAGCGCCACGTATTCCGGCATGGACTTGATCACTTCCACGGTCGCGGCATTCGAGGGCATCGCCATCTCAACGGGATTGGTGATTGGACCCTTCGCCTGCTCTTCCACGGTGGGAGCCCGGCCGTCCCAGAACTGTACAAAATGTCCTGCCGCGTTGTAGACGGTCGGCGCATTGCGCTTTCCCTGCTGGTGCTTGAAGCCGGTGGAGACGCTGGTGGATTGCGCTCCATAGGCATCGAGCGGGTGGCAAGTATTACAGGAAATCTTCTGGTTGGCAGACAGGCGCGGATCGTAGTAGAGGATTCTTCCCAGCGTCACCTTTGCATCGGTCACCGGATTGTCAGGCGAGGTCATCACCTGCGGCAGCGGGGCAAACATCTGTAGGGCCTCGGCATTCACCTGCACCTTGCCGGGCGCAGAAACCAGATACGTAACGGAAACAAGAATGATCGTGAGTAATAGAGCGAACCAGCGAATGCGGCGTGAACTAAGAATGGTCATAAGCGCCCCCTGACGGGTCCCAGCCATTGGTGGATAAGCCGGGTACTTTCCCATATTCATGGGAAGCTGTCGAATCCTCAACGACATCCATCACGCTTGCCTGTGAATGGGATCACGTCGCGCGCCAGAAGGGGATTGACAATTGGCGCCCGCAAGAGCAGAATTCTTCTAGGCGAACAAAAAGCGAAAATAGACTGAGTCGCCTCCGCGGCTTTTTGCAAATCCAGCCCCGGTGTTCCCTGAAATTTACGAGGATTTTATGTCTTCCGCAGTGATTTCCACTTCGGCGGCCTTGGGCCGCCCTTTTATTTTTGATGCCGAATCAGAACCTGAAGTGCGCCCCATTGCCGGCCCCAAAAAGCCTGCCGGGGCGCAGGGTCCCCAGGAATCGCCCATTGCCCGAGTCTTTCAATCATCAATCAAAAATCAACAATCCACAATTGCTCGTATAACCCCAGCCTCGCAGCTCGAAATCCGCCCCGCCCCGGAAATGGCCTCCAGCGGCATCCCCGCCCTCGACGCCCTCACCGGCGGCCTGCCCCGCGGATGCCTCACCGAACTCTGCGGCCCCGCCTCCTCCGGCCGTACCACCGTGCTGCTGGCCGCACTGGCCGCCGCTACCCGCCGTGGAGAATTCTGCGCCCTCATCGACGCCAGCGACGCCCTTGATCCCCACTCCGCAGCCGCCGCGGGCATAGATTTGGATCGCCTGCTCTGGGTCCGCTGCAGCGAATCACCACAGAACCACAGAGCCACGGAGAATCACAAAATAAATCATCCCGGAGTCCCACCGATTCTCCCGGACCCAATCAACAATCAAAAATCAACAATCAACAATTCTGCTCGGTACTCGGTACTCGCAACTCGCAACTCTCTCCACCGCCTTGAGCAAGTCCTTCGCGCCACCGACTTGCTGCTCGAAAGCGGAGGCTTCGGCCTGATCGTCCTCGACCTCGCCGACCTCCCGATGCAAGCCGCCCGCCGCATCCCTCTGACCACCTGGTTCCGCTTCCGCCGCGCCGTCGAGCACAAACTCACAATCCTGCTCGCGATCGAGCAACATCCCATCGCGGGAAGCTGTTCGTCGCTACTGCTTCAGCTTGGAGTACTCAGTACTCAGCACTCGGTACTCAGTGATCAAGCTGAAGGTCACACAACTCAGGATCTGCCTGCCCACGCACACCTGCTAACCGGGCTCAACATCAATGCGGAATTAACTCACTCCCGCCTGGAACGCAAACCGGCACGCGCGATTGCGTTCGAAACCAAAACCGCCTGGGCCGGATGAAATGACAATGACTCAATGACCCGATGACTCAATGACTCAATGTCCCTATGCCGTTCGCCTGCATCTACGTTCCGAATTTCCCCGTGGCGGCCGCAATCCGCGCCGAACCCGACCTGCACGCGCACGCCGTGGCAATTTTTGAAGGCAAGCCTCCGCTGGAAAAAATTGTCGCGGTCAATGAAAAGGCCTACGCCCTGGGCATCTCTCCCGCCATGACCAAAGCCCAAGCTGAACTTTGCTCGGAACTCGCCCTGCGCCCGCGCTCTCCGCTGCACGAATCATCCGCGCACGCTGCCCTGCTCGACTGCGCCCAATCGTTCTCGCCTTGCGTGGAAGACTCCGCCAGCGACACTGTTCTCATCGATCTCGCCGGCATGGAATCGCTTCTGGGATCGCTCCCGCAAATCTCTCGCGCAATTGCCGCCCGCGCCACCACGCTCGGTCTCGAAGCCAACGTCGCCGTCGCTTCCAATCCTGATGTGGCCTTGCTCGCGGCCCGCGGATTTCCCGGCGTCACCGTGATTCCTCCCGGCAAAGAAGCCGCCCAACTGGGCGCACTCCCCGTGGAAGTTCTCTTCCACGACAGTCTCGAAGGCGAAGAGAAAAAATCCGCCGACCGCCTGCTGGAAACTCTCGAGCGCTGGGGCATTCGCAACCTGCACGCCCTGGCCGCCTTGCCTCAAGTTTCGCTGAGCGAGCGCCTCGGCCAGGAAGGTCTCCGCCTGCAGCAACTGGCCCGTGGCGCCGCTTCCCGCACCCTTGTTCCTGTGGAAGCCCCGCTGGTCTTTGAAGAAGCCATCGAGGTAGAGCACCCCATCACACTGCTCGAACCTCTAGCCTTCCTGCTGAATCGTCTGCTCGAACAACTCTGCGCGCGCCTCGGCTCTCGCGCTCTGGCCACACAAGAACTACGCCTTACTCTGGAACTCTCCAACCTCACCGGCATCGATGATGAATGTGAAAATGCCGATATCCCCAGCGAGAGTGACGGGACCGATACAGCAATGTTGGGGCAGAAAGTTTTCACTCAACAATCAAAAATCAACAATCAACAATTTGTTCGCGTCCTTCGCCTGCCCCTACCCATGCTCGATCACAAACTCTTCCTGAAACTCTTGCAGCTGGATTTAAACGCAAATCCTCCGGGCGCACCGATTGTAAAGATTCATCTCGCTGCGGAACCGGCGCGCCCGCGCTCTGCGCAAGGAGGCCTGTTCCTGCCTCCCTCGCCCGAGCCGGAGAAACTGGAACTCACCCTCGCCCGTATTGCCGGCATGGTGGGCGAGCACAAAGTCGGAGCGCTGGAACTGCTCGACACGCATCATCCCGAAGGGTTCCGCATGCGCCGCTTTGTGGCCGAAGTCGCACGCAAAACTCCGCAGAAAAAAACGTCGGATGCGGCAGCTCTAGGCTCAGCCGTTGCAAAATCCGCGGTCACCGCCCTGCGCCGCTTCCGTCCGCCATTGCGTGCGCATGTGACTTTAGAAAATGGCCAGCCTGTGTCTTTGGTTTGCCGGAAAAAAGAAGTGCAGGGCGACGTCCTCTGGAAGGCCGGCCCCTGGCGCTTTTCCGGCGACTGGTGGGAGCGCGAAGCCTGGTCCCGCGACGAGTGGGACCTCGCCCTGCAAAACGGCAACACCATCGCCCTCTATCGCCTGGTGCACGACCTGCTCGCAGGCGCCTGGTTTGTGGAAGGAACGTATGACTGAAGGAATTGAGCCATTGAGTGATCGAGCCATCGATTCATTTAAATCACTCAATGACTCAATGTCTCAATGACTCAATGTATATCGAACTTCACGCCCGCTCCGCGTTCAGCTTCCTCGAAGGTTCTTCCTTGCCTGAGGAACTGATCGGCGTGTGCGCTCATTACAAAATGCCTGCCATGGCACTGCTCGATACCGATGGCGTCTACGGCGCCCCGCGTTTCCACCTTGCCGCCAACAAAATCGGCCTCAAAGCGCATATCGGGGCCGAGGTTTCTTTCTCACCACAGAGCCACGGAGTCACTGAGAAAAATCATAGTCACGGATCTTCGCGGATTGTCACAACTTTAATGAACAACCGAGAATCAACAATCAACAATTTCTCCGTGCCTCCGTGTCTCCGTGGTGAATTCCGCCTTCCTCTCCTCGTCGCCTCACGCGCCGGCTATCAGAATCTCTGCCGCCTGATCACCAAAATGAAGTTGCGCGCCAAAAAAGGCGAGGGCGCCGTCACCGAACATGAATTGCAAGAGCATGTCGAAGGACTCATCTGCCTCACCGGCGGCGACGAAGGTCCGCTCGCCTCGGCCCTGCAGCAAGGCGGTCCTGCAGCAGCCCGCGACCAACTCGATCGCCTGATCGGAATCTTCGGCCCGCGCAACGTCTACGTCGAACTGCAGCGCCATTTCCATCGCGAAGAAGAATCCCGCAACCGCGCAGCCATCGACCTGGCCCGCTCGCTCCATCTTCCTCTGCTCGCCACCAACGGAGTCAACTACGCCATTCCCAAAGCCCGCGAACTCTGTGATGCCTTCACCGCCATCCGCAACCATCGCACTCTTTCCACCGCCGGACGCCTGCTCTCCCGCAACACCGAGCGTCACCTGAAATCTCCGCAGGAGATGCAGCAACTGTTCGCCGATCTTCCAGAAGCGATTGCCAACACACAAGAACTTTCCAAACGCTTGGAATTCACGCTTAACGATCTCGGCTATGAATTCCCGCGCTATCCCGTACCAGAAGGCGAGACGATGGATTCTTTCCTGCGCGCGCAGGCATGGATTGGTTTCCGCCACCGCTACGGCCGCGCCTCGCACGAAATGCAAGCCAAGGCCCGCCGCCAGATCGAAAAAGAACTCGCGCTCATCGAAAAACTAAAACTCGCCGGATACTTCCTCATTGTCTGGGACCTGGTCCGCTACTGCCGCGAGCAAAAGATTCTCGTGCAAGGGCGCGGCTCCGCCGCCAACAGCGCCGTCTGCTACTCGCTCGGCATCACCGCCGTCGACGCGGTCAGCATGGAACTTCTCTTCGAGCGATTTCTCTCCGAAGAACGCGGCGAGTGGCCCGACATCGATCTCGATTTGCCCAGCGGGGACGAGCGCGAAAAAGTTATCCAGTACGTTTACAAGCGCTACGGCGAGCGCGGCGCCGCCATGACCGCCAACGTCATCACCTACCGCAACCGCATGGCCGCGCGCGAAATGGGTAAAGCGCTCGGATTCGATCCCGAAACACTGGCAAAAATTTCCACCGCCGTCGCCACCTGGGAATTCCGCGACGAAAACGACGCCCTCGACCGCCGCTTCCGCGATGCCGGACTCGACCTCTCCCATCCCCGCCTGCGCAAATATTACGAACTCTGCCTCGCCGTCCAGGACCTGCCGCGCCATCTTGGCCAGCATTCCGGCGGCATGGTCATCTGCCAGGGACAACTCGATTCCGTGGTCCCGCTCGAGCCCGCTTCCATGCCCGGCCGCGTGGTCGTGCAATGGGACAAAGAAGACTGCGCCGACATGGGCATCATCAAAGTCGACTTGCTCGGGCTCGGCATGATGGCGGTGCTCAAAGATTCCATCGAACTTATTCGCGACCACTATGACGAAGAAGTCGATCTCGCGCACCTTCCGCAAGACGATGCGCCGGTATACTCCGCCCTGCAGCAAGCCGATACCATCGGACTCTTTCAAGTGGAAAGTCGCGCGCAAATGTCCTGCTTGCCGCGCCTCCGCCCCGTGCGCTTTTACGACATTGTGGTGCAAGTCGCGATCATCCGCCCCGGCCCCATCGTCGGCCAGATGGTGAATCCTTTTTTACAGCGCCGCCAGGGGCGCGAAGAAGTCACTTACGCCCATCCCTCGCTCGAACCAGTACTCAACCGCACGCTCGGCGTCCCACTCTTCCAGGAACAACTGCTGCGCATCGCCATGATCGCCGCCAACTTCAGCGGAGGCGAAGCTGAAGAACTCCGCCGCGCCATGGGATTTAAGCGCTCCCAAGCCCGCATGCGTGAGATCGAAGCCAAACTCCGCGCCGGCATGACCGCCAACGGAATCTCCCCCAAAGCGCAGGAAGAAATTATTCTCTCTATCACCTCCTTCGCGCTCTATGGATTCCCCGAATCCCACGCCGCCAGCTTCGCCCTGATCGCCTACGCCAGCGCCTATCTGAAATGTCACTACCTCGCTGCCTTCACTGCCGCGTTGCTCAACAACCAGCCCATGGGATTTTATTCACCGGCCACCATCGTCAAAGATGCCCAGCGCCACGGCCTGAAGTTGCTGCCGGTGGATGTGACGAAATCGGAGTGGAATTGCACGCTGGAAAAAGTAAATTCGCCACAGAGGCACGGAGGCACGGAGGAAAACAAAGCAATGGATTTATCCTCTGTGACTCTGTGTCTCTGTGGTGAATATGATTCTGTAATAGCTCTCCGCATGGGCCTGCGTTACGTCCGCGGCCTGCGCGAGGAAGCCGGCCAGGCTCTGCTCCGTGAACGCGCGAAAACGCCTTTCACTTCCATCCACGACCTCACCCGCCGCGTCCCCGAACTCCGCAAGGACGAACTCACCACGCTCGCCGAAATCGGTGCGCTGAATGCAATCGGAAATTCACCACGGAGTCACAGAGGCAAGGAGAAGAAAAACGGTTTTCAATCAACAATCAACAATCAACAATCAACAATTCCCTCCGTGTCTCCGTGCCTCCGTGGTGAAAAAGCTCTCCACCGCCGCGACGCCCTCTGGCAAGTCGAACGCGCTGTCCGCCCCTCCGGACCGTTATTGGAACAGCAAAACGAACCAGACTTCCCATCTCCGCTCGCCCCCATGAATCACGAGGAGCGCCTGGTCGCCGACTTCCATGGCACCGGACTCACCGTCGGCCCGCATCCCATGGCCTACCGCCGCGCCTGGCTCAATGCCATGGGCATCCGTCGCGCCTGCGAACTACGCGATCTGCCTACGGGCAAGCGTCTCCGCATCGGAGGCTGCGTCATCACCCGCCAGCGTCCCGGCACCGCCAAAGGATTTGTGTTTTTAAGTTTGGAAGATGAAACCGGAGTGGCGAACGCCATTGTCCGGCCATATCTGTTTCACGAAAACCGCCTGCTGCTCACCAGCGAGCGATTCCTGGCCGTCGAAGGCATCCTGCAGAATCAGGACAACGTGATCTCGGTCCGCGCCGAACGCGTCCTCCCGCTATTCGTCACCAAAGCCGAAACCCTCTCGCACGATTTTCACTAAAGATTCATCACCACAAAGGACACAGAGGATCACAGAGTTTTTTCGAATATCCGTGAAAATCCGCGTAAATCCGTGGCCAAGAATTTCTCTGTGTCCTCTGCGTCCCCTGTGGTGAGTTTTTATTTTCCCGTATAGCTCACCCTCCAGATCGAGTTCGATCCATCATCGCTCACCAGCAGCGATCCATCCGGCGCCACCGTGATGCCCACCGGACGCCCCCAGACTTTCCCGTCCGGCAGCACGAACCCGGTCAGAAAATCTTCATACTCGCCCGTCGCCTGACCCGTCTGATGCAGCGGCACGCGAATCACTTCATACCCCACGCGTACCGACTTGTTCCACGATCCATGCTCAGAAGCAAAAATGTCTCCTTTATATTCGTCGGGAAATTGCTTCCCGTCATAGAACGTGATCTCCAACGAGGCATTATGCGGCTGCAGCAGCACATCCGGCACAATCGCCTTATCTTTCAATTCCGGATGCTTACCCTTATGCCGTGGATCCTGATGCGCTCCCATGTACCACCAGGGCCATCCGTAAAATCCGCCCTCCTGCACATGCGTGATGTAATCCGGCACAAGATTGTCCCCTAAAGCATCCCGTTCATTCACCGAGCACCACAACTCGCCCGTCTTCGGATTCACTCGGATACCGCCTCCAGCATTGCGAATGCCGTACGCATACACCTTCAGCTGGCAATTATTGGGATCGCATACAAGAATGTCGGCGCGATCTTTCTCCGACGGATGCGTATCAGGATCGTCCACGTTCGAGTCCGAGCCTACCGCCACAAACAACCTCTTGCCATCGGGAGAAAATTCCAATGAGCGGGTGTCATGGCCGCCCGGGGGGAGATCCGCAATGTGCTGCGCCGCCCCGTTCGCTTTCAGGTCGCCCGTATGATATGGAAAGCGGACGATTCCATTCTCGTTGCCGATATAGATCCACTCAGGATTCGGCCCGGGCGGATAAAAGGCAATCCCATAAGGCTTCCGCAATCCGCTCGCGAAGATCGCTTGTTGCTCGGGTTTCCCGTCTGCGGTCACTCCGCGAAACACCAGTATCCGGCCCGGTTCCATCTCCGCCAGAAAAATATCTCCATTCGGGGCCGTGCGCAGCAGCCGTGGGTTCTCCAAGCCCGCCGCGAACTGCTCAACCTTGAATCCCTGCAGCGCCACCGGCCAAGCATTGTCCGGACGCGCCACCAGTTCCGCGCCGTTATTGGACGAGTGCGTCGCGTACGGCTCCGGCAAATCGTTCACCGTGATCTTCCGCGTCGTCCCCGGCTTCTCGTAGCGGAAGTCTGTGAACGGTGCCTTCGGGGGCGCCGCGCTCAACTTCGACCCGCTGTCCTCCGGCGCAGCTTCCGGCTTTGCCGCTGCGGACGCTACGGATTTGCCCGACGCCATGGCTTCCACATACGTCACGATCTGCCATCGTTGCTGCTCCGGCAAAAATCCCCATGCCGGCATGCCGTTATCTGTGCTTCCTTTGGTGATGAACCAGAACACCTCACCCGCAGTGATTCCGTGCAGTTTGCCATCCACCAGCGACGGGATGTTGCCCGTGCCCTGCAGCGCTTTTCCGTGGCACGAGAGGCAGTTCCGTGCATATAGAGTCTTGCCAGCGGTTGCTGCATCCGCTTGTCCGTCGTAAGGATTCTTCATCGCTTTCGCCGAGGCGGGAGCATCGCGAAAGGGTTTGTCCTCCGCCTTTAACGTCACCACTGCAACTAGAGATAGAACCGCCGCGGCCACTGCTCTCTTGCTCAAAGCCATAGGTACCCTCACCGGTAGGTTTTCCCTAAGATTAAAACGTTTCTGCAAAAGATGCGACCCCACGCCTCTTTCCATGCGCCTAGGCACACAAATCTCTCCATGCCTCGTCACTCGCCATCTCCACGGTTAATCTTCATTGCTGGCGCAAATATGTTCAAATATGCCATGGCGAAACCGACTTATATTTTCTTGAGTTTGTCCGTTCTCGTTCTCGTTTCTGCAGTCTCTTTTTCCCAGAAGTCCCGGAACTCCACTCATTTCCGTATCTACGTCACCAACGAGCGCTCCGGCGACCTCACCGAAATCGATTCCGCCACGCTCAAGGTCACCGCCACCATTCCCCTCGGTAAGCGTCCCCGCGGCATTCATGCCAGCCCCGACCATCGCTACATCTACATGACCCTGAGCGGCTCGCCGCTGGCCGGGCCGGGCGTGGACGAAAGCAAGCTCCCGCCGCCCGACAAGACCGCCGACGGCATCGGCGTCTTCGATGTCAAGCAGGACAAACTCGTTCGCATCATGCAATGCGGCTCTGACCCGGAGAATTTCGACATCACCAAAGATGGCCGCACGATTATCGTATCCAACGAAGATGACGCCAAAGCCAGCTTCTGCGACATCGCCAGCGGCAAAGTCACGAAATCAGTTCCCGTCGGCGAAGAACCCGAAGGCGTTAAAGTCACGCCCGACGGCAAGACGGTATATGTCACGTCGGAAGACACAGGCACGATCTCCGTCATCGATGTAGCCAGTGCCAAGCTGGTCAAAACCTTCAAAGTCGGGCGCCGCCCGCGTTCGATCGCGTTTCTGCCCAACGGTTCCCGCTCCTACATCCCCGCCGAAAACGACGGCACCGTCACGGTTGTCGACACCGCAAAATATGAAGTGATTCAAACCGTTCCACTGGGCGAGCACGGCGTCATCAAGCCCATGTCCGTCCTGCTCTCACCCGATGCCAGGACTCTCTACGTCAGCACCGGCCGTGGACACAAACTCTTCATCATCGACACCGCCACCAACCGAGTCAGCGCCTCGTTCGATATTGGAGAACGCCCTTGGGGGATCGCCCTTTCTCCCGACGCCAAAACCCTCTTCAGTGCCAACGGCCCCTCGAACGATGTCTCGGTAGTGAATCTCACCACCAAAACCGTAATCACAAAAATCAAAGCCGGGGACGGCCCCTGGGGCGTACTGGCCCTGCCCGACTGACCCTGCGCTAGATTGATATTTGGCTGGATTCAGCAGCTTAGGAAGGTTTGGTAGCGCTACCGGGAATCGAACCCGGGTTTGAAGATTGAGAATCTTCCGTCCTAACCCCTAGACGATAGCGCCATCAATGACTTACGGGCACTGCGAGAAGGCTTTTTCACCATTCTTTCACCGTCAACGGTCTTGCCACTCGTCAGCGATGCAGCCTCGACAGCCTGCATTGCGTTGGTGACATCGACAGGCGAAACGATGTGATAGCGGTCGAACACGGAACGGGTTTTGTGCCCTGTGATCTGCATTGCGACGCGCTCTCTGACACCAGCGTTGATGAGATTGCGGACTGCGCTGCGACGAAGGTCGTGCAACGTCAGCCCCTCATAGCGCGGGTCGTACGGCTTGCCTTCGACTTCGATTTTAGAGCCTAACCCGCAAGCGGCACAAGCCGTCATCCATTCTTTGCGGAGATTCGTCCCGTCGAAAACTCTCCCAGTCTTCGGCTCAACCGCTGACAGCATGTTGACGAGAACCGAGGGCAGTGGCAGGACACGGGCTTCGCTGGTCTTCGTCTGCTCAGATTCCAACCGAATGAGTCGCGCCGTGAGATCACACTGTGACCATTCGATCTGCAACGCCTCACCGATTCGAGTTCCGCAGTAGTACAGGAAAGTCACCAGCGGTCGAAGATGCGTAGGCAACAGGTTGATGAGTTCCTCGAACTTCTCGCGCTCCAGAAAGTTCTTGCGTGCGGGCGGTTCCTTCTGAAACTCGATGTACGGCACTTCGTGAATCTTCTTGTCACGCTTCGCAATGCGGAGCATCCGGCGCAATGCAGCAAGACTGCGATTGATGGCAGCGTTGCCTGTGCCGTCGTCACGACGTTTCCTGACAAAGCGACGAGCAGCGTCGGTTGTGATCTGTGCGACCGACATTCCCTTGTCTGTCACATTGACCTTCCCGTCAACGACTACGCTCTTGAACCCGAAGAAGTCGTCAAGTGCGGTCAACCCCGCGATAGTCTCCGACCCGTCGGCTTTTGATTTGAGGCTCTTGTTCCCCTGTGCGATATAGGAATCGATCAGTGCTTGGCGCAGGTCGGAGTACTTCAGTCGGCGCATGTCTGTGACAGGAGCGAGACCATTGTCCCGATCACCCATCAACTTGCGAAGAGTCTGGATCGCTTCAGCCTTGACTTCGGTCTTCGTCGAGACTCGAATCTGTCGTCCGTCTTGGTAATATTGCGCGTACCAGTAGCGGCAGTTTTTGAGTTTGATGAGTCCGCCCTCACCGTTCGCCCTGCGTCTCGATATCTCGCTCGCCCGTCCCATGTACCCCCCCTCGCTGCGCTCCGTGCAGTCGCTTTCACTACAAATCATCTGTCCTTTCACCAGTCAGCACAATGGCACGAAAGGAATCAGGGCGATGTGACTAAAGTACAATGCGCCCCTTGTACTAATTCCTGTCAAGGGACAATATCTTTCGTTCAATCCGGTTTGCTACAGTGTAATTAGGCAGAAGACACGCCCGCTGCGTCTAGCGGTATCGGGGAGACGCATAAGAAGTGAAGCACCCCACGGTCGGACACGGAATCAAGTGCCTCTGACCCTGATTAAGAACGCCAAGGGGGTGCTATGCAATCAACACAATCAATCACTCCGCGACTCCTGACAATCAAACAGGCTGCTGTCTATCTCGGTGCGGCTGTCTGGGCGGTTCGTCAGGCGATCTGGGCAAAGGAACTTCGCGCCTGCAAAATCGGGCGACGCTTCGTCATTCCTCGCGAAGAACTTGACTCGTATATCGACAACAAAATCGAGGAGCGTGCATCGTGACATCGTCGAAACCGCATGACACGGTTCGAGACAGCACAACCAGAATACTTTTGGGTGCCTGACGCATACTTAACGGCTGTCGAGTGGCATCGCAGCCTCCGAAAACCTGCGACGAGCAGACGACTACTCGGATTCTAGGGAAATGAGTCGGTCGGCTTCCAGCAACAGGTTTCGGAGTCGGCGCAACAACTTGCGGCGAGACGCGGGATTATTGTTGCTCGTCTTTAGCAGAGCAACAACGTCTTCAAGGTCTGTGCGCACTGCCTCAAAGTCACGTTCCGGCATTGTTGGAAGGCTCGACACGAAGGCGTAGTCTACCCGACAGAACGAAGGAACCGACTACAGGATTTCCTGTACGCCGCGAAACCGAAGGGCATAGAACCTCACGGCTACTGGCAAAAACGATCCTACATAGTTTTCCCTATACAACGTGCAAAGAATCGCGGTTTACACTGCCGCGTGGCATCTACCGAACGCATCGAGATATTGTGCGCCCAACTTCTTAGGGCGGAGCATCCGGCAATCATCAATGCGGTCGCCACTCAACTTCAGGAAGCAATTCAGGAGTATGCGCAGAACGCGACGCGTCACGTTCCCATCCTTGAACAACTCCCATCCAGCAGCGAGAAAATCGCGGCTTAGTCCGAGTGCTGTTTACTGGTCTTTGGGTCAAGTTCGCCCTGATAGTGCCCGCGATTGCTTTCACAAGGGCTTCGACCATATACGCAGTAGATCAACCTGAGCACGCCGCATCCCAACACGCAGCCCACAGGCCACAGTACGAAGGTCGTCCTAGACTACGCCCAGCGATCATCAGTTGAGTCCTGTGAGCGTCGTCTCAAAACGAGATAATCCCGCCTGCAGTGAAAGGTCGGTGAAAGCAGCGTGTAACGTATAGAAACTAAAGGACGATTATCAGGACGGAAGATCAGCCATCTCCTGCACTAAACCCGTTTTCAACCCGCTTAGCGACCGCATTTTGACTTGTTATTGAGCCTTACACTGCGGCTCTGCGGGCCGTGCACCGTACGCTGCGCTCTTGCACGCGGGAAAGGGGTTCACAGCGACGCGGCGCGAAGATACCCCTTCGGACAGGGGGTCACTATGGTAGAGCGCAGACGGCGGGGTGAGGGATTCGCACACCCTTCGCCTGTCAATTGTCGCTTGGCGACGCCAGAGCGCTGTCTGGTGCGCTGCTCTGTGCGTTACTTCGTACAGTGATTCGGAATTCGTCCTGTCTATTAGGGAGCACGCCTCGGGGGAAAGGTGCCCGAAAGCGACACCCCGGTAGGATTTTTGGGAATTGTTTACATTGTACACTGTTTGTTCGCCCAGAATAAAAAGCGAAAATGTCTTGACATGGCCCGCTGGATTTGAGATGATGAATAGAGAGAGGTTTTTTTCCTCATCGGCACGCTCGAATTCCGTGAGCGGTCGTGAATCGAGAAGGACGGCTGGCAGGATCAGTCAGGTAAGACTAAAGCGATCCAGAGTGCGGCGTGCAACGCGCCGTGGGCAGCAATCCCGAAACACAATCCAAACACCGTGAGTGCGTGGCTCTGCCACATCAGACCTGAGAAATCTGAACATCGCCATTGATCTATGTACCGCTGTGTCATCTCAGGCACGCAGCGCACTCACGCCCGCCGCTCACGTTGCCCTCTGCAACCGAGTGGCGGGCGCTCTACATTTAACACCAGAAGCGAAAGGAGAATGAGAAATGGCTCACCAAACGAAAATGACCCAAGAAGAACTGAAGACTTATCACGTCGGAGACACCATCCTCGATGAGAATTGGTGCGTCGTCGAGGTTCGCGAAACGGAAGCGGGTGTCAGGTACGTCGAATACGTCGATGAAGCGAACTGACGCGCAACCATCACGACCCGAGCGCAGAACGATGTGCTTCGGGTCGTGATGAAGTGATGAGCACCAGATAGAAGGAGAAACCTTATGAAGGAATCCAACGCCGTCGTGGAGACACGATGAGCCTCAAAATCACCAACGAAAAATCTGAACGCGAACAGATCGTCGCACTGCGCCGACAGGCTGTCTTCATGTTCATTGTGACGCACCTCGACGCGGACGGCTGCTTCAGCGAGAGCGACCAATTCATTGCCAACACAATCGCGGGGAGCAATCGTAAAAGCGTGAACCGCGCCCGCAAGTCTCTCGAAGAGACAGGCGATGTCATGGTCATTGAAACAAACCGTCAAGATGCCACGACGAAGCGACAACTGCCGAATAGGGTGCGCCCTGTTCCGGTCAAGACTTTCTGGGTTCGTGAGTGGATCAGACAGGGTTCAAAAACGGAAAGTTGTGTCCACGGCGAAAACGACTCTTCGTGTCCACGGGAAGAATTGTTGAGTCCTAAAGACTTACCATCAAAATCCCATGTCTCAGTGTCCACGGCGGGAAGCCGTGGTCATGACCACAAGAACAACATGCTGTACACAGATCAACCGTATTCCTTATCTGTAGGGTTACAGAGCACTGCGTATAGCGCATGTTGCGGTGTCCACGGCTTTGATCCGCCAGTGCAGCAAGCCCTCGACCGACTGCGCGGCGAACTTGCAGAGACACAGGCCCAGCAGAAAGCCTCGTCCAGCAATCCGTACTGGGGGACGAAGATCGAAGAGATCGAAGCGCAGATCGCAGAACTGGAGGGAACCTTATGTCAAGACTAGAAACGTTGTTAGCACGCGCAGCAGCAGAGAAGGATAAGGCTGCGATGAAATTCGCCAAACCCGTGAAGTCGAAGCCTCGCGCATCGAAGGTGAAGAGCGCGAAGCCCGCGCCCATCGCGCCGGACGTGGTGCGCTTCGACCCGAAGCCGTCTTTGCTCGATGCTGTGAAGACACTCACACAGGACGAACTTCGAGACACTGCAAATCAGATCAGAGCGTTCAACATGCTCGTCCTTGATGAAATCCTGAGATACCAGAAGCAAGACCTCTTCAAATACATCTCAGACAACACGCTTCGCAACATGGTTGCGCTCTCGAATGCGAAGGACATCAGAGTAGCGCGGGAATTGTGCTACCGCATCGTTGATGCATGTGAGTCTAGTTATCTGAATGACGGAGAGCCTGACGGCTCTGCACTCCGTCGCCTCGCGCAGATCGAACGGGCAATCGAAGTGAAGTCGCAACAAAAATCTACGGGCGGGGCGAATGTCGAATGCTGAGAGATCAGAACTCCGTGACTTCACGTTCGACGTGCGACTCGCTCCTGCGATCACGATCACTGATGAGCATGTCAAAACCTTCGCTGTCTATGGGTTGTGGAATGCACTGCGCGACTTCGGCGTCGGTCAATTCGAGTCCGACAGAATAATCAATTGGTATTGGCGGACGGCACCGACGTGGACGCCGAAAGCCTCTCAGTCTGAGTTCAACAGGTACGCTCGTGAACGAGTGAGCGACTACGTCGGATACACCCGTCGTCGCGTTGATGCTTGGGGAATCATCGACAGACTATTTGACGATGCGCGACAGAGCACCGTCACTCTCGCACAAGTCGTCAATGCCGTTACATTCCTGACGAAGACCGAGCCGTTCCCGTTCGATTTTGTCGAGAATCGTGCGGAGCACAATCGAGAGGCGGCGATTGTCGATTTGACGAAGAGAGCGGACAGCCCGAAATTACTGAAGGTCGATGCTACGTTTCTTCCTCTGCTGAAGAGGCTTTACCCATTTGAGCGTCAAGACGAGGCGGTCATCAAGACGATCCCAGTCGGCTCGACCGCACGCGAGTTAAATCTCGTGATGTTCGTTTTCTGGATGTTGTACCCCGACAGTGAGAAAGATGAACGGAGCACGGCAGTCAGTTTCCACAATGGAGACAGACTCGATTGGCGGGCTTCCAATGTTTACTCATGTTGGCGCGAAGGCCCACAGGCTAAGAGATTCCGAGATCGTTTCTGGCGGACTCCGACCGAGAAGGTGATGCCCTCGGGCGATATCGTTCTCATCGATTCGCCGGGGAAGGTCACCCGCGTTGATGACATCGGCAAATTAGGCGAGCAGTGGTTTGCGAAGCCGACACCGACGGCGGGCATGCTGAACAAGGCCCGACAAGATTCCTACGAGCGGGTGAAGGCTGGAAATAAATTCCCGTGATGCCCGTTTCGGCGGATTCCTGCGTTGAGGTTGACTCCAAGCGACTTAGCCCTGAAAACCCAAAGGAATTAGTGTGCCTCGGCTGTCTCTATTAGGGGGAGATCAATCTCAGGCATCTCAGCAGGACGTTGCTGTTTACATTGTAGATTCGCACTGAGGAGGAGCACATGCAATTCACAACCTACGACCATCGCACAGGGGCTAAACAATATTCCCCTGCTGGGGCATTACGGCGATTGCTCTCCTCAATGAATCGGCACTTCCTGTTGAAGACGCGCACCGCGCTTTGGTGTGCTGAATGCCAGAGTGTCGTCAGATGTCGCGATGTCTTTCCATCGCACGAAGCATTGCTCGTCTGCGGGCATCGTCGCAGTATCGCAGACAACGCGGCAGCGTTACGACGGGAGTTGTCCAGACTTGAACGCGAGGTCGAATGGGCCGCACCGAAGGTTGAGGAGGAACTTTGAGCCGTGAAGGGGAGAAGATTTTAGCGTGGCTCGCCGCGCAGCAAGATTCACTCAATAAGAATTCGATGCCTCAGGAGCATAATCCGATCTCCACGCGCACCGCAGCGGAGATCGCGAAGACCCTCGCCCAGCCCGACGAAGAAAACTTCGCGGGTCGCGAGCACACGACTGTAGCAGGTTGCACCTCAGTACAGTATGGTGGGCGAGTTCGTGACAGAATCGAGAGCAATGTCGCGAAGAGACGTGTGGAAGCCGCTCCAACACCTGTGAGGCATGAGGGTGCGAAGAGATTCGATCCGTGGGCAGCACTTGCCCAACTCGGGATCAGTAGAACTTAGGAGGAGAGTATGAACGGAAGTGTTCGATCACGGAGTGAGAGAGCGTATATCGACAGCCTCTACGAGAATGCGGCGAAGCGGAGTGCTAAGACACCCGAGCAAATAGCCGAGCAGACTGAGCAAGAGAGGCTTGCGAGGCTTCGTACAGCCGCTAGTGAAATTGAGCAGCAGGAAGTGGCTCTTCATCTCGCGCAGAGCGAGATGGACGCCGACGAGCTAGACATAATTTACCGTCGCATTTTAGCGGAAAATCCGAATGCCCTTGCGTCGGTTGATGTCTGGAATGCACAGCTTCTAAAAATTCGCGCCGAAGGTGGGCGAGCATTGGAAGCCGCACTGCACGACGCTACGCGCAAAGAAAAGTTGCAGGTGCTCGAAGCACTCGCGGGCGCAACTCCCGAGGAGCGTCAGGGATTAGACCAAGGGGTCGCGGCGCGAGAGAAATTGCGGAAGATTCGGAGCGATGCGTGGCTTGAGGGAGACGGACAATGAACAGACTAGAACAACCATCACAGCAGCAGATGACAGTCTCGGGCTACAGACTGAGGGAACAACGTGAAAAGTTTGAGCGCGAAGAGGCGGCTGAGTTAGAGGCGAAATTAGCCCCAGCGAAGATTGAATTGGCGAACGCTCTTGCAGAGCATGAACGTGTTGCCGCAAAATTCTGGAGCCAGCCTGTCGCTGCGCTCGCACGCGCACTCCAGCGCAATGAACCGATGGCGTACGAGGGCGCGACGTTCACGACGACGCCGACGCCGCAACCAGAGCAAGGACAGGACGCGTTCATTGAAGCGTATGAAAGGATTCAGCGTTCCGGTCACGTTTTGAATTCTGTCGGTCGTCAACGCCTAAGTCTGATGGCCGCTCATCTGTGCCTCGCACAGAACGTCGCGCTTACCGACGTTGATAACTACATCATCATGTTCAACAAATTGGTGGAGTGGGGCGCGTTCGAAGCATCAGGTGTGCTCGAACTCGGCTACGATCCTGAGAAAAGGGACGCCGAGCCTGTCGCACCGGAGCGCCGATTGACTGTCGATGATCTCGAAGGGATCGACACCTCGACAAAGGCTGGTGAAGCACTCGCGCATCAAATTGTTGCTGATGCTGTCTTCGATGGAGACGCAAAGTCCGTTTTTCGGGAGTGGATTACTTCTCTCAAGAATAACTTCGACTACGAGATGCCGCCCGAGGTTCAGCGTGACTACGTGATCCCGTGGTTCCTTTCCAATCAGCGTTCGTGGTTAGACCGGAAAGCGTTCGACGATTGCAGATTGAACCTTAT
>Ga0209166_10001147_pt1 | contig 23109 bp, 19 predicted proteins | sample Coa_R1_3_FD_187151 | JGI IMG/M metagenome (GOLD analysis project Ga0209166, IMG submission 187151) | Surface soil microbial communities from Centralia Pennsylvania, which are recovering from an underground coalmine fire - Coalmine... | ecosystem: Environmental > Terrestrial > Soil >... | reverse complement strand
CGGATGCTGCGGTAAGTTCAGAGGTGTCGAAAGCCCTCGCGCCATCGTCGTAAGCGTCACGCTTGCCGTAGATGCATGAGCTCCATCGAGCGTCACCGTGGCAGGCGAGACCGTGCACATGGCTCCCGTGGGCGCTCCTGTGCAGCTCCAGGTTATGGTCTGGTTGAAACCATTCGCCGGTGAGGCAGAGAGGGTGAAATTTGCCGACGCCCCTGCTGCAATTGTCGCGCTCGAGGGCGCCGCGCCAATGGTAAAGTCGGGCGTTCCGCTTGTTCCGCTCAAGGACATCAGCGCCGGAACCAGATCCAGCCTTCCATTTCCCATGCCCGGATCACTGAGCGGCGCGGCATGCGCGAGAGCCGCGGCGGCCTGCGATTCATTAATGGCAGTCTTCAGGCTTCGCAAAAGCGCCGCACCGCCGGATACAAAAGGCGCGCTGAACGAAGTTCCCCATCCCGCCGAGTAGGTGCCGAAGGGATAGGTAGTTACAATCTCCTCGCCCGGCGCGGCCACCCATACGATGGCATTCCCAAAATTGGAGAATGTCGACCTGGTCCCGTCCGTGGCGCTCGTCGATCCCACCGACGCCACCCCCATCACGTCATTCTGAAGCGCGGCGGGATAAACCGTCTCCTGCACGCCGTCATTTCCAGCGGACGCCGCGCAGATCACGCCGAGTTGGTCGGCATAGTCGAGAGCGTCCTTCAGCTCCGTAGACGGCGTCTTGGTGTCAAAACTCATGTTAATCACGTTCGCGTTGTTCTGCGCTGCGTAATAAATCGCCCGCAGAATGTCCGAAAGATTCGCCGTCCCGTCCGATTTGAACGCTTTCAATGGCAGCAATTGCGCCGTCGGCGCCACCAGGTGGATCACGCCCATCACCATCGTTCCGTGGCCGAAAGCGGCGTACTGCGCATTGGTGTCAAGGATGGCCGCTGACGATTGGTCCAGGATCGCGGCGCTCGATTGATTCACCTGGACTGCCGTGGGGCAGGTCGTTGTATCGCAGGGATTTGGCTGCGGAAAACCGGGAGCCAAATCCGTCATCTCCGAGCCACCGGGTTGATTCCGCGTGAAGTCGTAGCCGGGCAGGAGAACACCTTGCAATGCGGGATGATTGGGATCCACGCCTGTATCAATGTCCGCGACAATTCCTGTTCCCGTTACATTGAACATGCTCTGCGCGTTCTGGACCTCCACGACGCCAGCTGCCGGTTGGTTGGCGTAGCTGTTCCAGACCAGTGTCGTGGAACTAGAAGGATAGGGTACCGGCGTCCTGTCCGACATCAGTGTCGAGTCGATCGGCGAAGGAACCAGGTTCGCCGTACCCACCAGGCTCAGCAACTGATCCAGCTCCGCGTCCACGATGCCCGGAAGCAGAACCAGCGCATTCACGAAGGTCTGAGGATTTAGCGGTGTCGTCACCAAAAAGACTTGGTTAAGCGATCCGTCCAGAGCGCCGACAACAGTGCAAGTCTGCGTGGCGCACAATTGTTGCAATCCTTGGAGTCCGAGGGTCGTGCGGACGATTACTCCGCTGTCCGCCTTTACCGGCGCGGCCCACAACAGAGCCGCGAGTGCCCCGGCGAGCCCGATTCGACACTTCATGACTACATCTCCTTCTGATTGGCGGATTTCTTTCCCGCGCTTCGCCTGGTCTGCTGTCCCGATCCTGGATTCACCCTAACCGCTTCCACACCAGTACAACAGTTGCTTACAAATTCCGCCCGATGCTCAGCATCCCGCCGTCACTCCCTATCTTTCGTTGGCGCTGACGGGCGGACTTTCCCCGACAGCAGGTACGCTAAGAGCCATACCGGCTGGCGCTCAACTAGTTCCTTGCGTGTATTAGGGTCCAGAATCTGGCACAAGAATATAGGGAGAATTCCGGAATGTTCTCTAAGGTGAACTCCCGATGCTAATTCTGATTCAACTTGGTTCTTTGGCTTCGGGCTAACCGGTGCTGATCGCGCTCCTGAGCACTTCCCGTGAAATATTCGCTCCGCTCACAATCAAGACTACGTTCTCTCCGTAGTTCGCGTCCGCTGCCAGCAGAGCCGCCGTGCTGGCCGCTCCGGCAGGCTCGGCCAAGACATGCTCCTCGACGAGCAGGAATTCGATCGCGCTCAGCATCTGTTCCTCGCTTACCAGCACCACGTCATCCACAAGATTCCGCAGTTCGCGAACATTCATCGCCTCAGGAGTCCGCGTGGCCAATCCGTCCGCGATTGTGTCGCACGTCTCCGTACTCACAACCTTATTTTCTTTCCATGAGCGGAAATAGGCCGGAGCCTGTTCCGCTTGCACGCCAATCACGCGGATTTGCGGCGCCAACTGTTTCACCGCGGCCGCGATCCCGCGGATCAATGCCGTATCTCCCATCGGCACGACAACGGAATTGACGGCCGGAAGCTGATCCAGGATTTCGCAGCCAATCGTTGCAGGTCCTGCAGGCAAGTCCGGATCGGTCGCATCGTTCAGAAAATAGACACCGGGCCGCTCCGCGTACTTTTTCGCCAGTTCAAATGCCGCAGCCAGATCAGTCCCTCCGCATTCAACAATCTCCGCGCTCAGTTCTGCAATGCGAGCTCGTTTCACGGGATTGCATCGCGCCGGCAAGAAAATACGAGCCTTCACGCCAAGCAAGTTTGCCGCATACGCTACCGCCGCCCCGTGGTTTCCGGTGCTGGACGCAATCACTTCTTCCACCGCGTCGCGCTTCAATCTCCGCGAAAGCGCATACAAGGCCCCGCGCACTTTGAACGACCCGGTCGGCAACTCCGTCTCGAGTTTTAAGTAAACTTTCTTGCCCGACTTTTTGCTGAGGTGAGGCGCGGCCAAAAGACGAGTCACCGCAAAATGGTTTGCCAGGAATTCGCGCGCCCCTCGAATCGTGGACAGACTCAACCCGAAAGGCGCGCCAACGCTGCTCATGCCTCGTTCATCCCTATGCTCTTCCTGCGTTCTTCCGAGGACAGAGTAATTCCCCTATTGCGGACGTCGAAAACTGCCAATCCTAAAGGCACACTACCGCCGAAGAAGGCAGTGTGTCCCCCGCTACGCACTTGCATCGCGGTCCGAGTCTCCGCGAGCAAGCAGCAATTGTGGTTTGTTGCTCTTAAAAGTAGAAGCGCAGCGAAAGTTGCAGGTTCCTCTCGCCGCTTCCGCTCGAGGCGCCGCCCTTCGCCAGCACTTTGCCGAAGGTAGAGAGGTTAGTCGGGTTGAGACCAATGTTAGTTCCCCCGCTGCAACCGCTGCTTCCGCACCAGTTCGGATGGTTCCAAACGTTGTACGCTTCGGCCCGGAACTGGAACCCTCGCTTTTCACTTATCGGGAACGCCTTAAACAGTCCCATGTTCCAGTTCGAAAATCCGGGTTGGTAAATGAGATCGCGGACAAGCTGAGTGTTGAACGTTCCCGGAGGGGGAGGTGTGAAGATGGGTGATCCGTCAGGGTTGGTTGTAGCGAACCACTGCCCGCTTGGACCGAACGTTTTGACGAGGTTGGGGTGGCCGTTGAGCACCCAGTATTGGCCGTTAACGCCACAGCCGAAGTTGGAGTCCAAGCCCACCCCAGAAATGCCACTCCCCGCAGGCCCAGCCGTGTAATCATTCGGCCCGGCAACGCTGCAGGGCAAGCCCGTCTGGAATTGCGTGATGCCGCTAATCTGCCAGCCTCCTGCTATCTTGCCAACCAAGTCGGTTCGGTGACGGAACAAGGGCAAATCATAAAGGTAGTTGATGACTACGATATGGCGGGCGTCGAATTCGGAGGGCCCCCAAAGCATGGCCGGATTGTATGTATCAGGAACCACATCGCGCTGATTCGAGCCGTTGTCCATACTCTTCGAGAGCGTGTAAGAAACCCCGAACTGGAGGCCAGTCGCGAAGCGGCGGTTCCAGGCAACCTGAAGCGAATTGTAGGTGGAATTGGCCACATTATCTGTTTCCCGGATGGAGCTAAAGCCCTTGTAGGGCCGAAGTGCATCCCGGTTGACTCCGGGATTCGCGGCCATCACAGCGGTCGTGGGTTGGTTGATGTCGGCTTCTCTTTGCAGGTGCAGGCCGCGGCGGGCGACATACCCAATGCTGAGTTGCGACTTCCAGGGAAGCTGACGTTCTACAGTAGCATTCCAAGCCCACGCCTCGGGGCTCTTAAAGGCCTTGCTTTGCGTTGTCACGACAAGTGGAAGTTGGTTCGCGCCAACTCCTCCTGGGTTATCAACAGACCCGAAAGTTACGCTGGCATTCGGCTGGAATGGCGGATTTCCGCCCAAGAAAATAGAGTCGCTCACGCCCAGGCGAGTAAAGAAGCGTCCGCCGCCGGCGCGAACCACGGTCTTGTCATTGAATTGGTACGCGACTCCAAGGCGCGGCGCTATATCTCCCCACTGGATATCGGAGTAATGGTTGGTGGTCCCGCGGAAGAGCCCGTTGTATACACTCGTACTCGCTTCAGGGACGCGACCGATGGCCGACGTGGGGAAGCCGTTTCCGGGAATGACCATGCCATTATAAAGCTGCGCGATGGTGGGGTTGCCAGTGATGAAGCCGGTCTTGGGGTCGACGGTCACCGCGTTCGCCGGATCATAAAGACTGGGGTCGAAGGCGATCATGTTGTTCCAGATGGTATGGTAAGGAACGTTGATGGTGTAACGAGCCCCATAAGTGATGGTCAGATTTTGACGGACCTTCCAGGAATCCTGGGCGAAAGTCTCATACATACTCGACCGGAAAACCGTGTAGGCGCGGTGGCCAATTTCCGAGTAGGTGTCAAATAGCCCCAGAGCGGCGTTTGCGGCTGCGGCGTTCGAGGTTGCGAGCAGGTATCCAGGCCGGGTGAAACCCCCTCCGGTATTGCTGAAAGAGAATTGGCCATTCTGATTATTCGTGCATGTGGCGCAGGCCTGTACGTTAATCTCGTCATTGTCGTTTTCGCCGGAGTACTCGAACAGCCCCCCGAACTTGAACGTATGGTTTCCATGAACCAACGTAAAGCTGTCGGATGCGTTATAAATCGGCCCTGCCGAGTGCGACGGGTACGGCCCGCCGCTTAACCCGGAGAAGTTGGACATGTTTACGGTAGGAATGCGATTGGGAAGCAGTTTGCCGCTCGGAAATATATACGGATAATTTAGACCGAAGAAGCCGGCGCCTTGGACTGCGCCTTGGGTGCGGTCCAGGAAGTGGGCGGCATCCACCGGGATGTGAACGATGTCCTGGCTGTAGGTCAGCAGGATCTCGTTGACTTTCGTTGGGCTAATGGCCCACACATGGTCCAACGAGTACGTATAATTGGGGCGATCAAAAAACTTGGGAGTTTCGTTGGTACCGCCGTCGAGTGGTTGGTACTCATGGAAAGTGAAGTACACGCGGCGGAACCGAAGCCGTTGTTTCTCGTTAATATTGATGTCAACGGCGAGGGTATCCTTGCGTTGGTTCTGCGGATGCTGCGCGGAGAAAGACCAGTTATCGCCATTGATGGGCGTGGCTAGATTTGGAGCGGGATATGAATTTAAAATGCCGAGCCCGTTGGGGGTGGCCGTCGACCCAGTGGTGGTAGTCCCGGGCGCGGGAATAATGTTGCCGGGGAAGGGCAGGCCGGTCTTGGGGTCCATGAGCTGCACCGCTTTGCCATAGAAGATATTCTTCGGATCCAGGAGTTCGCTGAAATCCCCGGTTCGCATCTTCAGCGTGGGAACCAGCAGAAGGTTCGCGTCCGTGAAAATGTACCTTACCCATTCCTGGCCCCAATACCAGAAAATTTTGCTCTTGTCGGTATTGAAGTGATTGGGGATGTAAAGAGGACCGCCGATGTTATATCCGAACTGATTGTAATGAATCGGCGCTGTGATTCCAGTGGTCCGCGGATTCGCATTGCGCTGCCAGGGATTGGCATTGAACACCGTATTTCGCACATATTCATAGGCGGCGCCGTGAAAATCCTGGCCGCCGGCCTTGGAAGTGATGCGAATCTGGCCGCCGGAGGAGCGGCCGTATTCGGGGGCATAGTTCGAGGTAAGGATTTGAATTTCCTGTGTCGAGTCGACATCCGCTGCTCCGATGCTCGTGCCGTTGGAACGAGTGCGGACGGCAGGCGCGCCGTCGTACGTGATCAGGCTCTCCGGAGTTCGTGCTCCATTGATGTTCGATGGCCCCTGGCTAAAATTGAAGCTGAGACTTGCAAGCGTGCCACCGCGCGTGCCTGGTACGAGGTTGGCCATGAAGATAGGGTTGCGCCCATTGAGCTCGAGTGAGTCAATCTGTTCGCGGGTAACGAGCTTTTCGACGGTCGCTGACTCCGTCTGAAGCGTGACCGCCGAAGCCGAAACTTCGACCGTCTGATTCGCCGCACCCACCGCAAGTTGCGCATCAATCACCAGATCGGCGCTCGAATCGAGCTTATTGTTTGTGGATTCAAATTTTTGAAAACCCTCAGCCTCCGCAATCATTGTGTATAGGCCGGGCGGCACGTTTGAGACTACGTAGTAGCCCGATTCGTTCGTAGTCACTTGACGATCAACACCTGTGCTGTTTCGGATCGTGACTTTGGCGTTCGCGATTGTCGCTCCCGAAGGATCCTTGACGAAACCAGAAATCCTGCCAAGGTCAGACTGCGCCAACACCACCCCCGAACCTACAAGACTGACTAATAGCGCCAGTGCAGTCATGCGGCATGCTTTCCATGCGTTTTTCATGCTTGCCTCCAGAACTCCCCCCAGGATTCGTCGTACTTGCAGCTTTGAGTTTCCGGCCTCAGGTCAGAAACCGATCGAGCACGGTAGTCTTGTTCCGCGGTCCCACCCCACCAGCCGAATTTCGGCCTGAGTTTCCACCCGTACGCGGTTCGAGTCAAGCGTTCTTCTACTTAAATTTTGAGAAACCGAGGTAGACCCGCCCCGCACTATGCACGAGGTAGTCTTTCAATCTGGTGAACCGCGGATTTCGAACTCAAGAATATTGGCTACAACCGGGTAGGGTGAATCCCTGAGCCGGGATGGCAACCTCGGTCTCAGCCGACCATCCGCATCTGACAACGGGCCCGTCGCTAATGGTCGTTCTTGTTTTCGAGGAGGGCGTTCAGAAGGCTGGCGATTTGCGATTCCTGCTTCAAGACAGCTTGTTGATGTTCGGCTGCGCCGTCGCTATTCGCGAGCTGGGCCAGGTTGGCGGCCAGGTTTTTTACCGCCACGTCTTGCGGAACATAGCTCCGATCCGTAGGCGGGAAGGCTTCCCAACCCGCTGCCGTTCTTCTCAGCTCCCACCGAATTTTTTCGTGACGTCGCTTCACTTGAGCTGTGCCGCCGCCGATCGAGGCTTTCGAGTCAATCGACAATCGCGCCCATCCATGGTCGTGCTTGATATCCACTCGCTCTACCCGGAACTGCTCGACGATCACAACCAACTGCTCCCTCTTCAGTGGATTCTCGCTGCGCAGCACTCTTCCCATCGTGTCGTCGAGTTCGGATATCCCCTCTGCCACTTCCTCGCGCGTCGGCGCTCTGCTCCCGCTGGCGAGAATCACGCTTTGCGGAATCACGGGCGCGGCCTCCTCCTCATTCCTCGTTACCTCCGTCACACGGGGAGCAGGCGGGCCATAAACCTGGGCGCTGGTTTCATAGGTCGCCGCCGGGGGGCGGTTCGGATCCGCTTTAGCACCTGTGTTTCGTTCTTCATCCTCCGCACGTCTGATTCTGGATGTGTGGCCATTCGAATTCCCCGCTGCGCCTGCGGTGGTCGCCGCGCTCATCACTGCTGTGGTTCCTACTATGAAGCGATAAAACCGCGGTCTTCCCCGCGATCTCCAGTACGGCCCTTCGTAATCCTGGGCCTCCCATCCCGTTCTCACCATGCTATAAAAACTATGCTGCAACGGATCAACCACTATTCCCACGTGCCCAGGCCACGCCACCAGATCGCCCGCGTGAGGGGATTTCACGCGCTCGAAATTCTCGTCCCCTGCATAAATCTCAAACGAACTCGCGTACGGATACTCAAACCCGGCGTTGGCGTAAATCTGATGAACGAGATGCGAGCAGTCGCGCACTCCCGTTTCCGGCGGGTCTTGTTGCCAGGCTACATCCACGATCGAACGCCCTTCCTCTGGAGTCAACAATCGCTGGCTGGATTCGGACTCGTGCACATTCGTAGCTACCTGCGCCCCTGCCGACGCAGCGGCCAGCAAGCACACGCAGACTGTCCCCAGGAACGTCAGCGCCAGAGCGCCCAAGTTGTCCCGGGTCATAGCCCACTGGAGAGTCTTCTGTGTTACTCCCATCGACATGGTCCTTCCACGGACTTGGAGAAAGAGCTTCCCTCTTCCAAGGGAAACATTTAGGACCGGGACGGGCAATGGGACTTGTCTTGGGTGTAATGGGCCGCACGGCCAGTGGCCCAACAATAGAACTAAAGGCTGGTCACTCCTCTTGGATTCAAATGGCGCTCGAAGGGTTCTCGTAGCTCAAGGCGGCGTTCTTGTGCTCCATGACGGATAAGGGACGCATTTGATACTCTCCCGGGTCCACTGCAGGGGTTAGCGCTGGGCAGAATGAATCTTCCGATGCACCCAGCAAGGGTTAATCCCCACGCGTTCGGTACGCTGGATGTTACATTTCTACCCATCGAAATCACGTACCCTTCTGCCGCCCGTTCGAGGGCATCCTTAAATATTTGACAATAAACCACTTACTGAGCTCGTCGGATTGGTCCCAGGACTGCACCCTAGACGCCCCGTCGCTAGGCTTTCATTCAGCTCAGGACGTATCTCGACAGAGGGTGCAGCGTTCTTATGAACAAAAGCAATCAATTCCGGTCCCGAAAGACCCGCAAGAGCCGATTGGCCGGCTTCAGCATGATCGAGCTCGTGTTGGTCTTGGGAATCATGCTGATCGTCGCCGGCTTCGTGATTCCCAGCGCCGTACAAACCTGGTACGCCATGCAGTTGCGCGCCAGCGCCGCTCAGGTCTCCGACTTGATGCAGCAGGCTCGCATGCTTGCCGCGAAGAAGAATGCCACTTACCCCATCCGCTACAATCTCGCTAACGGGGTACAACAGGCTTACATCGACCTGAATAACAACAACGCCTTGGATGTCGGCGAACCCAGCGTTCTTCTTCCCCGCATGACTGCGGCGGCTGGCGCTCCCACGGGTGGAGCAGGACAGCCTTCCGCGTACGTCTTGGCAGGTGATACCTCTACAGGCACTCCTTTTGACAACACCAACATCCTGGCCTTCTCCCCGAGAGGTTTGCCCTGCAATTACTCGGCTCCTCCCACATGTTCGACGCCAGCGGCTAGCTATTTCGTTTATTACTTCCAGAATGGCAGGCCCAATGGTTGGTCCGCGGTCCTTGTCACCAAGGCCGGCAGAAGCAAAATTCTTATGTGGAATGGTTCAACATGGCACTAAAACTTAACAGAAAGAAATTCTCAACGCGCAATCAGCAGGGCATGACGCTGATCGAACTGATGATCGCCCTGCTCGTGCTCCTCGTCGGAGTCGTCGGCAGCATGTCGCTCGTGGCTCTCTCGATTGGCGGCAATGGCCGCAATCGCCAGCAGAGCAATTCGACGGCGATCTCCCAGATGATCACCGAAAAGATTTCAAGCGTGAAAGCCAGCACTTCACCGACTCTCACCCTAACCGACTGCACGGGAGCTAATTTAACCATTGTCACCGCCGCGGGCGGCAGCGCGCTCTTGCCCTCCGGCGACGTCGATTTCGCGCAGGCAGCCGTCGCGAATTACTCCATCGTTTATACGGCCTGTGGCACGAACGGAAGGCAAACCACCTACGACGTGCGCTGGAATATTACGCAACCTACCGCCTACGTGAAGTCCCTCACCGTCTCCACGAGAAGGCAGGGCGCGGGAAACGACTTGAAAATCTTCTCGCCGCCAGTAACCGTTCGCACTCTGATCGGACAGGGGACCTAAGACCATGAAACTCTACCGGAATTCGCGCCACAGCCAACAGAGCGGCTTCACACTGCTTGAATTGATGATCTCCCTGCTGATTCTGGGTGTTGTGACGGGTGCCGTATTCTCCCAGATGAACGTCGCCCAGCAGCGTATGACCACCGAACAGGTGAAACTCGACGATTTTCAGGAAGCCAGGGATTTCGTTGATCAATTCTTCCGCGACATCAACCAGATCGGCGATCCGAATCCTCGCATGTTTGACTTCACCGGCGTCATCTGGGCTCCGCCCTTGGACCCAAATCCGATCAACGATAGCCGCCTGGCTGCAGGCCTGGTCAAAATTGACGCTAATTACCTCCAGTTCGAAGGCTCTGTCAACGGCCTCGGTAACGTGCAAAGTGTCATTTACTCGATCAACGGCTCCGGGACCTGCGCGCTTTGCCTGCAACGCAGTCAGGTCGATAAAGTCACCGGCAATCCTCTCACCCAGGCGACCAACTGGGGCACGGAAGTCAATGACGTCGCCAGCAATCCCATTTTCCTCTTCTACGACACCACCGGAACCCAGATCACCGCTTTGCCGGTGGACATCAGCACTGCGGCTGGCGCCAACATCATCGCTTCCATAAAAACCATCAAGCTCAGTTTGACCATTCAAAATCCGGTGGTCATCGATCAGAAGACTAAACAGCCCATTGAAACCAATTTCGAGGGAGAAGTTTCCCTGAACAACTGTTCCATGGCCGCCACCGGCATTGGCATGAGTTGCAACTAAGGAGCACACATGAACACTTTCAAACGAATTCACAGGAAGAAGAATCGCGAACACGGCGTCGCTCTGGTTGCCGCCTTGATCGCCTTGCTTCTCATTTCCGCGATCACCGCGGGCATGATCATCCTTTCCAACACGGAAACCAATACCAGCGCGAACTTCCGCGACGAGCAGACCGCGTTCTTCTCCGCGAAAGCTGGCATGGAAGAAGTCCGCGACCGGCTCCAGAAGGGCGCTCCGAATTCCCTTCGAGCTGTCGGCATCCTCCCGACGACCGCCCCGGGAGTCGGCACCTCAGGCGTCCTCTATATCCTGAATCCGGCAAACGGCGAAGTCGTTGCTCCTTGGAGCGCCGCCAATAAATACCCTGACGACGAAATCTGCAAGGAGAACACCACGGTCGCCTGCTCAAGCGGTCTTCCGAGTGGCGGCGGCTGGTACACCACGACCACCGCAAGCCCCACCTACGCCGCAAATCCTGTCTATAACTGGAAATGGGTGCGCCTCACACTCAAGCAGAACAACTCCGTCGCCCCTTACTACACCAATGGCAACAGTGCCACTACCTCGCAGGTTTTTTGGAACGGCACGAATGAGTGTCTTGCGGCTTCTCCCACTTGTATCCCAGTCCAATTGCCTGTCTACAATGTTACGGCTCTGGCTGTCACCCCCAGTGGTTCACGCCGCATGGTGCAGACCGAAGTTGCCGAAGACCAAGTGGTCTTCAAAGCCCCCGCCGCGCTTACTCTGGATGGCACGGGAGATGCCTTTGGTGGTGGGAACTCCAGTCAGTTCAACGTGGACGGAAACGACCATCCTGGGTGCGGCGTCGCCGCCACAGGTGGCGCCCTGCCCGCTGTCGGCGTCACTGACCCTGCCGACGTTGCGGCTGTAACTGCTGGTATCCCCAATAATAGGCAAAAAAATTATACGGGTGTGGACGGCACGACACCGGACGTTAAGGACATCTCCTCCACCCTGCCGAGCAACATGCAGAGTGTCACGTCCTTGCAGCAACTGGTTTCGACCCTGAAGAACAGTATCACTCAACCCGTCATCAACGGCCCGGCTAGCAATCCCTCTAACGTGGGTACCGCAGCGGCGCCCCAAATCATCTACGTCAACGGCGATCTTACCCTTACCGGCAACACCACAGGCTACGGAATCCTGATCGTAACCGGTACGCTGACAGCCAAAGGTACTTCCGGCTGGAACGGCATCGTGCTTGTCGTTGGTTCTGGCAATGCTCAGCTGGACGGCACCACCTCATGGAACGGCGCGGTTCTCGTGGCGAATACCAAGACCGGTTTGCCAGGTAACCTGAACGTTCTGGGCCCGACGACAACCGGCGTCAACGGCGGCGGCAACGGCGGCATCAACTACAGCAGCGGCTGCATAGCCCAAGCCAGTACACTCAGCACGTTCCATGTGATCGCCATCCGCGAACTCATGAACTAATCCTTACCCCGCACTGGCTTTCGGGGCGCGTGGCCTGGTTTTCGGCTCACCGCGCGCCCCAAAGCCAGGTCGGGGAACTTCCCAAGTCCGGCACTACCGAAAGATCCTAGACCCGCTACCGCCTCTAGTCTTCTCCCCGCTTCTTGCAAATCTCGACTCCTTTCACGCAACACTTCCCTGCTTCGCGCTTACACCGCAGCCGCCGCTGCCTCTCTGTTCCTTGAAGCCTTCCACAATTCAATGTACGGCTCCAATTCCTTCATCATTTTCTGGAATTGCACCAGGTCCAGCGATTGCGCGCCGTCGCTGATCGCTTTTTCGGGTGCGGGGTGTACCTCCACGATCAGCCCGTCTGCGCCGATCGCCACCCCTGCTCTCGATACGGCAGGTACCAGGCTGCGCTTCCCCGTCGCATGGCTCGGATCGAGAATCACGGGAAGGTGCGTCAGTTCATTCAGCGCTGGAATCGCCGCGATGTCGCACGTATTTCTCGTCTCCGTTTCGAATGTACGGATTCCGCGCTCGCACAGGATCACATCCGAATTTCCGTGCGCCACGATATATTCCGCGGACATCAGCAGTTCTTTGATCGTCCCGCTCATGCCGCGCTTCAATAGAACAGGGCGCCCGCATTTTCCCAGCGCCTTCAACAGGATGAAATTCTGCATGTTCCTGGCGCCCACTTGCATGATGTCCGCGTACTGCGCGATCAAATCCACGTCGCGGTCGCTCATCACTTCCGTGATGATCGCCAACCCCGTGGCTTTCTTGGCCTTCTGCAATAACTTCAGCCCTTCTTCCTCCATGCCTTGAAAATCGTAAGGAGAAGTCCGCGGCTTGAAGGCGCCGCCCCGCAGGATCTTCGCGCCGGCCGCCGCCACGCCTTCCGCCGCGCGCATGATCTGCGCTTCCGATTCCACCGAGCAGGGCCCCGCCATCACCACAAACTCGCCTCCACCGATCTCCGTTCCGTTCACCCGCACGCGCGTCTTCCCCGCTCGAAACTGCTTGCTCACGAATTTGTACGGTGCGGAGATGCGCACCACTTTCTCCACTTGCGGCATCGATTCGACGGATTCCAGGCATGCGGTCACGTCGCCGACCCCTACGACACCAATCACCACGCGCTCTTCCCCTTCAATCGAATGCACCTTGTAGCCGAAGTGTTCCACCTGGCTGCGCACTTCGTCGATCTCCTTCCGCGTGGCGTGCAGCTTCATCGAGATGATCATGGCTTTTCCCCTTCAGATCTTTTCTCTTTTTCTCTTCCCGCCTAAAATAAAAAACCCACTCGGTGCGAGTGGGTCGAATCTTTTTTCCGCTGTTGCTGATTACAGAATCGCCCCTCGCTCCTTATGTGGGTGGGTGCCAAAATCGAAACCAATACGGGTAAGCGCCGCGATTCATGGGCTTATTTTATTGCGGTTCTTTTCTCGATACAACCAGTTTTTTCGAACGGCGTCAGGCCGCGTGGCGCTTCGGCTCATTTCTGTTTCCCGAATGCCCCTTCGCTGAATGCACCGCCTCCGGCTCTAATTCAGAATCACGGCAATGCGAAAGCGCGTGAAACCTCCAGAGTCGTGTTCGCCGCAGGCACCCACGGCCGCCTTTCGATACTCGTGGCTCTTGGCCTTCTCCAGCAATTGATCCGGGAGCTTGCTGAGGTCCGCCGCTTCGAACCGAATCATGTAGGAGGGCGACGACCCCGCAAAGCCGCGATTCATTCGGCAGGCTTTTCTCGCGTCTTCCGTCACCGCCACGAAAAGAAAAGCCGATCGCCGCAACAACGAAACCACTTTCTCTTCCTGTTGCTCGATGCTCAAATCCGCGACTGGCCGTGAAAAATCCTGCACCGCGAAGAGTCCGTCGCTCCCTTTCAGCGTCGCGATCCCAATGGCAGTGAGCTCGCCGTTGAGAATATTCCTGCGGTGCCCGGGGGAGTGCATCCAGCCGTCGTGAATCTCGGCGGCGTTCGGTCCCAGCGCGATGTTCTCTGCGATCGACGCGAATCTTGCGCCGGCTTGGGCGGCGCGCTCGGCGAGTGGCGCTTCACCTGGATATTGGTGCGAGAGAAGATGTTCGCGGGCCATGACTTCGGCGTGCCGGAAAGCAGCCGCGGCTAGAGCACCATCCCACTTGAGAGCTTGCAGTCCGGCTGCGGCTCGTTCCCGGTTTGCGGAATCCAACAGGAGTTTTTCGTCGCGCGAGGGCTGCGAAAAACGCGACGCAGCTGAACGTGGCACACCATCCTGGGCATGGCAAATAGCGATGAAAAAAATAAAAGCCAGGAGGCTGCCGGCAACCGCTGCCTTCGCGAAGCGGCAATTTTTCATGGAGCGTTAGCCGCGCACGCGCACCGCGCTGAAGCTCAGGATGACGTGGCCGCCCGACGTGGGCCTGCCAAAGCTCATCATGGGACGGAAGCGGGAGAAGAGAAGCATCTGGTCCAGTTGATGCCGCAAATCGGGGCTGCTGGGGCCGGAAAGTATCTGGTAGTCGGCCATCTGGCCCTGGGCATCCACGGTTACATCCACCAGTAGCCCGTGCGGCAGCGAAAGCTCGAGCTCGTGTTGTTCCGGCGCCCACGATTGTGGGTAATCGGACAACGAGAGCAGCTCGGCTGGCCGGAGAATATTCAGCGGCACATCATTGGAGACGGCGCGCACGGTAATGCCGGGAACCATCAATTGAAGCACGACAACGAAAATCACGATCGCGGAAAATACTCCGCCGGTGGCAGGCACGGAAAGCGGCCGGAAAACGTTGTCCAGCAGGATTTCCGCTCGGTCGCGCATCTTGCGCCAGCGGCTGGCCCAATCGTTGTGGGGCTGCAGTTGCGCGGCGGCCACTCGGATGCGAACCGCCAGATCAGCCGGTGGAGCATTTCTGGGAACCCGCGAAAGCAATACGGAAAGTCTGCGGAATCGTTGCAACTCGGCGCGGCAAACCTCGCAGCCGTGCAGGTGCTCGCTGATTTGCGATCGCTCCGCTGCGGGAGCAGTCCCCGTCGTCGCGTCGTCGAGATAGCCCGCCAGTTTGCTCCGTACCGTCGTGCACTTCATAGTGGCCCCTCCCCCGCGCCATCGAGACGCAGGGAATTCTCCAACGAAGAATCCTTTACTCGGCGAGCCGCGGAATACGCGTCGCCAAAGGGCGAGGGATGTGGCTCCGCCAGTGAACTGTGTGTTCCGCCCGACGCCGCGTGCGATTCAGGTTCGCCAAGCAGCGGCTCGAGCACTTCGCGCAAGGCCCGGCGTCCTCGAAGGATGCGCGACTTGACGGTCCCCACGCTGCACTCCAGCACCTCGGATACTTCCTCGTAACTCAGCCCCTCCAGATCCCTGAGAATTACAGCGGTCCTGAACACATCGGGAACTACTTGAAGCGCCTGATGCACCGCCGCCTGGATTTCGCGGGAGGCCAGCTGCTCGAAAGGTGTCGCGCCGAGATCTTCAATTTCAATTTGGGCATGGCCTTCGGTTGGCTCGGCGTCGATCGAAACATTCTTTTGCAAATGCCGCTTGAACCAGCGCTTGTGATTCAGCGCTTCGCGAATGGCGATGCGGTAGAGCCAGGTCTTCAAGGAGCTGCCATGCCTGAACTTGCGTATCCCGCGAAAGGCTTTCAAGAAAACTTCCTGCGATCCGTCCGCAGCGTCGGAAGTGTCTCCGAGCATGCTCAAAATCAGGTTGTAGACCGGTGCGTGATAGTGCGTGACCAGCCAGTCGAATGCCGTTTCCGAGCCGGCTTGCAGCTCGGAGACCAGTTCGGCCTCATCGCGGCCCCAAGTAAGGGCGCTAGCCCATTCGGACACTGCCGGCCTTTCCGACCCGCTTCACCTTCACGGGCCACCCTGCTGGTAGGTTCCACGTTCCTATGAAAACTTAGAACGCTGGACCCAGGCCTTCTTGCGAGTTCGCTCACGAACCTTCCGTGAGCGACTTGCGACCAGGAACTGCAGTCTGCGGCTGCCGAACCCGATGTCCGCTCTCCTTCATTTAGACACCAGAGAAGGCGGAGATGTTTCCCGATTGCCTATGTTACTCGCGTTATTCTGGCACCATGTTCTTTGAGGTGCAAGAGTACGGCTAGACTACTCTAGACTACACAAGCCGCCGCCGCACACCCAGCCCGCCTGGAATGCCTGTCCCACCGGATTGGCGATGAGTTTAGCGTTGGGCGTTATCAGTCAATCCAGTCCCTTTTCCACATAACATGCTGATAACACAGTGCTTACATGCAAGAGGTTCTTAGACAGCTTTGTTTCTTGTGGCTCATTCCAGGACGCACCTACAGCCAGGGAGGGAGACCTCACGGCATACCGGCCCAAATCCGTCCTCTGGAACACTAGCGCGGTCCCGAGCAAGCCATGATCCTAGCTGTGTACAAGAAGGGGACAGCGGTCCCTTCCTCGGTCCTTGGCCCCGCCCACCATCGGGCTAAGTCGCCCGTCGTGACGCCCCCGCACACGGCGGATTTGAAGTCCAATGGCCAACCAGCCCGGACGATACCCGAAGAGAACTCCCGCGGCTGTGGCCGTGATGCTTACCAGCCGGGAGCGCGCTTTCACCACAGAACTGACTCTAACCGAAAATATCAGCGAGCGCGGCGCGCGCGTCCTGACCAAAAAGCTCTGGTGGCCAACCGATTCCGTGGTGATTAAATCCCTCGAAGGTGATTTACAGTCCGAAGCGCGCGTCGTCTATCGCCAGCAGGTCCGCGAGAATGTCTACGCCATCGGCCTGGAACTGCTCGCGCCCAGGGGCGATTGGCGAGCGAAGCCTAGGTGAGATCAGCTGCTACATTTCTATCTTGCGAAGCGCCGCACGCTGAACGAAATCGGCAGCCCGATCACGACCATGTGTACCGCGAGCCCCAAAATCAGATCCTGAAGTTTGTAAGGGCCGTGGGAGTGCAACGCTGAAAGCGGCAGAACAACCAGCCTCATCACGTCTTCCACCGCGGCCCCAAAGAACAGGCCGCACACAAGTGGTTGCTCAACCATGAACCGCAACTTCCGGCTCACCGCGTAATAAACAGCCGCAGCCGAGCATGCGATGAAGAAATGCAGCCCGAGACCGAGAACGTAGGTTCCGGCGCCTCCCTGGAACGCTTGCCGCCCCAGCAATCCGCCTGCAATCACGAGCGGAATGTCCCATCCAAACAGGATGCACGCCTGTAACAGGTCCAGCGTGCCTGCTATCCCGCCGCCAACTGCGATTGAGAGCAGCGCCTTCCGTTTCTCTGAGGGCCCCGACCTCTCTGATGCGGATTCTCCATTCATTCCTTTTCCTCTCTTTCAGTCTAAATTCGTTCGCAATCCTCGCTCGCGTTGCCTTCTCGTTTTCCATCGCGCGCCTCTGGTCAGACTGACCATACTCGGGCGAGACTCGCGAAGTCCTGAACTCGGCCTGAAACATCCTGAATAATTCTGAATATCTGGTAGATTCGCTTCTCGGTTTGGAGGTAGTCGGCATTTCCCGGTGGCGTTGGTATACTCACCGTCACCGCTCATCTGTCCGAGGAAAGGCGGAGGAAACCACCTCGCATGGAACGCTCCTCTACGACAAAGCTTCGCATCGGCGCCTGGTGCGTCCATCCGGCCTCCGGACAAATCTCACGCGATGGAGAAACCGTGCGAGTGGACGCGCGGGCTATGCGGCTGCTCATGTGTCTTGCTGAGCACGCCGGCGAGGTCGTCAGCATCGATGACTTGTTGAACCAAGCCTGGGCTGACGTCACCGTTGCTCCGGATTCCGTCTATCAGGCCGTGGCTTCGCTCCGCCGTCTGCTCGGCGATGATCCCAGGCAGCCCGCGTATATTGAAACGGTGCCGCGGCTGGGGTACCGGATAGTGGCGTCGGTCAGCCCGTGGGCGGATTCTCCAACCGTTCACGCGGTCGTCGCGCCAGACATCGAGAAAGGCGCCTCGGGAATTTCGAGCCGCGAAAATCCGCCCGAGACGTCCACTGAATTGCGTGAGGATGGGCTTGATAATTCAAAAAAAACCCGCGGGGCTCGCCGGCCCGTCTATCTCTGGGCCGCTGGGGCAATGCTTTGCATCGCGCTGATCGCAGCTTTTGTGCTCTACGGTGCTTTCCCGTTTCGAGCTGGAACCGCGAACGCTCTTCGCACCTCCTCACCCGCCGCCGCGCAACCCGATAAATCCGTCGCCGTTCTGCCGTTTCTCGACTTGACCGACGAGATGAACCAGGAGCCCTTCGCCGACGGAATGACCGAAGAGCTGATCGATAAGCTCAGCAAGATCCCCGGCCTTCGCGTACCTCCTCCCACCTCCTCGTTTTATTTCAAGAGCAAACTCTGGCCCCGTTCGCATGGGTCTCCGCAAATTACGATCGCCGAAATCGCAAAGAAACTTGGCGTCGCTTATGTCCTCGACGGAAGCGTGCGTAGATCCAAAGCAAGGGTGAGGGTAGACGCGCGTTTGATTCGCGCTGACAACGGGTATGTGGTGTGGTCGGATACTTACGACCGCCCTTTCGACAATATTTTAATCGTCCAGGCCGATATCGCCGGCGAAGTGACGAAAGCCCTGCGCGCTTCCATCGATTCCAGGTAAACGAAATTTCGGCGTCATTCGCGCGCCATTGTATTGACTGCATCCACGATTGACGTTGTGTATGATTGATGGATTGAACGGCTGTCGTATAGAAATTCTCGACACCTGCTTGCCTCCAACGATAAAGATGGAGTGCACGATCGTGCGTCTAATCCAGATGACTTCCGAACGCGGACGGGGAGCAAGTACCACTATGTCCACGCTGGCCGAACTCGAATTCCTGCTGGTTTCAAACGACTACGCGACGCTTACAGCCGTATCCGGCGGAGTGAAAAAGTTCGGCGCCAAATTTGCCCTCGTGCCAACGGCGGAGGCCGGACGGGAATATCTCGAACGTAAGAAAATCGACGGCGTCTTCGTGGATACGCAGGTGACGGGCGCGATTGAGTTGATCGAAGCCGTCCGGAGAGGGCCTTCGAACGCGAAAGCCGCTATTTTTGCCTGCGTGAAATCTTCGCGCGAAACGACGGCCGCCCTGAATGCCGGAGCAAACTTCGTGCTCAAATCCCCCCTGACCACCGACAGCGTCGCGCTGCACATTACCATCGCAAAAGAAATCATGCTGCGAGAGAAGCGACGCTATTTCCGCCATCCCGTCAACCTTTCGGTGACACTGAAGCACGGCGACGCTGAACTGCACGGCAGGGTAGCCAACCTTAGCGAAGGCGGAATGGCCGTCCGCGGGAGCAAGCCCCTGAAGAAGGCAGAGGGAGTAGAGTTCGAATTCGAATTGGGTCTCGGCGCCGAACTGCATGGAAAAGGGCTTGTCGCGTGGACCATCTCCGAAGGTATGGCCGGAATTCTGTTTCAGACTTTGCACGGAATGGGGCGCGGTCATTTGGAGGCTTGGTTGACGGCCCGAGAACAACTCTTGCCCAGGCCGGAGAGCACAGAGGGCCAAGCTTAGGTATTCCACATGCCCAAGAAAACAATTCGGCCGGGATGCTGGGAAGGGATTGCCTTACTCGAAAAGCTCAATCAGTTAGGTAGGCGTTAGCCTGAAACATCTAGTAAAATAAAAGATACAGGTGGAATAGGCGGCATTCACGGCCAGGAGTTTGCCGAGGTCGGAATGCTGGCTATGGTGGTGTGTCAGGGTAGCTCCTAATTCCCTTGCCTCTGCAGTCTGGGGGGCGAGGCGGAGAATGCGGAATGACGCGTTCGGATGAGCTCAAGAATCTGGCTGTCGTGGCGAGCCTGGCTGCGGTGTACTTCATCGCGGGGAAACTCGGTTTGCAGCTGGCCTACTTGCATGCGAGCGCGACGGCCGTTTGGCCGTGCACGGGGATTGCGCTCGCGGGACTTCTGATATTCGGGTACCGCGTGTGGCCGGGCATTTTTATTGGCGCATTTCTGGCTAATTTGACCACGATGGGCACGGTGGAAACGTCCGCCGGGATCGCGGTTGGAAATACGCTGGAAGCTCTGGCGGGATGTTACCTGGTGAACCGATTCGCCGGCGGGCGTGAGGTGTTCGCGAAGGCGACAAACATTTTCCGGTTTGCGCTGCTGGCAGGGATAGCGGCGACAACGGTGAGCGCAACGATTGGAGTCGTGACTCTGTCGTTGGCCGGATTCGCGCAGTGGCAGGAATTCGGCTCGATCTGGTACACGTGGTGGCTTGGAGATGCGGTGGGCGCGGTCCTTGTGACGCCGTTGCTGCTGCTCTGGCGGGAGAATCCCCGACTCCGCTGGAAGCGCAATCAGATCGTCGAGCTGGCATTCTTGTTTTCGGGGCTCATTTCAGCGGCCGGGATCGTGTTCGGCCAGACCTTCCATCTCAAGTTGAAGAATTATCCTTTCGAGTATCTGTGCATTCCTTTTCTTGTCTGGGCGGCGTATCGATTTGGCCGGCGCAAGGCGGCCACGGCGCTGTGCGTGTTGGCGGGAATCGCGACGTGGGGCACTTTGCACGGGTATGGACCATTTGCGAGAGAATCACAAAACACTTCCCTTCTGTTGCTCCAGGCGTTCATGGGCATCATGGCGATCACGACGCTCGCGCTTGCTTCGGAAGTCACCGAACACAAGCGAGCCGAGGAGCGTGTGCGAAATCTGGCGGTGAGCGATCCGTTGACCGGACTTGCCAACTACCGGCAACTAGTGGAGGCGCTCGAGACGGAGATCAAGCGATTCGGAAGGAACGAGCGGCCGTTTGTGGTCTTGCTGCTGGACCTGGATGGCCTGAAGCAAATTAACGACGCGCACGGGCATCTTACCGGGAGCCGGGCGCTCTGCCGGCTGGCGGATATGTTGCGGCTGTACTCGAGAGAGATGGATACGGCCGGACGCTACGGCGGCGACGAGTTTGTTTTAATTTTGCCGGAGACGGATGCGGAAGCGGCGCGGCTGGTGGCGCAGCGGATTTCCAGGAGGCTGGCAGAGGATGGAGAAATACCCCAGCTTTCCGTGAGCATCGGTACGGCCATTTTTCCAGATGATGGAGAGACGGTACACGAAATTTTGGGCGCGGCGGACCGCGACCTCTACCGCGAAAAAAGCATCCCGAAGAAGAGAACACTCCTGCCGAGCTGATCGTCCGCGATTCCCACTTAAGCTCGATTCCAAACTTGTGCGAGTGAATTGACCCAGTGAGCGGTGACTGGCGAACTGTGACTGGTGACTCGTGTAAACCGCACCAAGCGCTTTGATGACGTTTCGAGGTTCACCGTAATTTTTCCGTGTTACTTCAAGTTTGCGTCGAAAAATTTCGCGGCCATAGTGGCTGTTTGCGCGTGGATGTCGTCGCGAAGGATGCCGGCTCTGTCGAGGCAGAGACTTGGCTGCGTGCGGCGGCCGAGTTCGGCGCAAATCGCAAGGAAAGTGTAGTGGCCGACGTCCTGAATGATGGTGAGGTGCGCTCCGGGAATGTGAGAGGCAAAAAACTTCGCGCTGGATTCAAGCGGGACGATGGAATCGGCTGAGCCGGCAACGATTTGAGTGGGAATGGAAATTTTCGCGAGAGTGCCGGGATCGAACGCCGGCCCGAGAGCGGGGGCGATGGCGAAGATAGCGCGGACGCGTGGATCGCGATGAGATTTTGCGCCTTCGCGAAGAGCGGCTTGCGTTGCGGCGTCAGAGGCGGCGAGAGCGCCAGCCTCGGCAAAGAGGCGTGGGAATTCGGGGGGATCGACACACGTGCCGTCGGCACCCGGCGACTTGCAAAAAGCTTGAAGACGGGAAAGTTCGCCAATGCCTCCCGCGATTTCAATCACCGTGAAGCCGCCCAAAGAAAAACCGGCGGCGCCGATGCGTTTGGAGTCGATGCGGGGGCCAAAGGTGGAATCGGCGAGCAGTTGATCGAGAACTGCGGTGAGGTCGGCGGCGCGCTCCCACCAGAGAGTACCTCCAGGAACGGTGTAGTCTTCGAGTGAATTATTCCCGGGGTGGTTGACGGCTGCGGCGATATAGCCATGTGATGCCAGGGCCGTGCCGAGCCACGCCATCATGAAAGACGAGCCGCCGAATCCGTGAGAAAGCAGAATCAGAGGAAGTTTTCCGGGAGATAGAGTGACCGGAGCTCCGGGGGCGGCTTTGCCGGCAAAACCAAAAGGCGCGCTGGATGAGCCAATCCATTGTTCCTTTTCAACAACGGGAGGCTCGGCGGGATACCAGATGGCGGTGATAAGAGCGTGGGTTTTTGCGCCCCGCCAGTCGTAGGGTTCCGGTGGAGTATATTGGCGATTCTCCATGCCGACCTTGTACGTGATAGTTTTGGGTGGGCCGGCCTGAACGGTGTATGGAGATAATGCCGGAGAAGAAAAACAGAGAACAAATAGGAATAGGCGAGTCCGGTTCATTTGGTTTCCGTGACCGTAAAATTTCAGAAACACTTTAGACGATTTGCGGCCCAATATGCGAGTTGTCGGTGACTAGTTACCGAGCCGATTTCAGAGCAACGCGTTAATCGGCCACACAGCTTGCACGTCCTTTTGACTGAACGCGTTAACTGAACACGGACTCAGAGGAGGGCACCGTGATCCGAGAGCGGGCGCTGAAAGTTGTGCTGGTACTGGTTGGATTGCTTTTCCTGGCTGCGATTTATCCGGTGGCGATGGACTTGAAGCATCCAGGTCCGCCGGATGATACGGGCGACACGATGATGATGGGGATCTATTTTACTCTGGGCGTATTCTTGCTGATGGCCGCTCGCAAGCCCGCGGCGCATCGCAGCCTCATCGCGTTTGCGGCGTGGTCGAGCTTCGCTCACGCCATTGTGATGTCCACGCTGGGATTCCATGTTCCGAGCGAAAAAACAGGATTCTTGACCGGTTCGGGAGCACTACTGTCCGGTCATCGGATTTTCAGTCATGCGTAAACCTTTTGCGGAGATGGTTTTAGGGGCGAAAAGAGGTGAAATCGATTTGAACTTGCATTGG
>Ga0209166_10001146_pt1 | contig 23117 bp, 24 predicted proteins | sample Coa_R1_3_FD_187151 | JGI IMG/M metagenome (GOLD analysis project Ga0209166, IMG submission 187151) | Surface soil microbial communities from Centralia Pennsylvania, which are recovering from an underground coalmine fire - Coalmine... | ecosystem: Environmental > Terrestrial > Soil >... | reverse complement strand
AGAGGCGCTGGCCGCCGAGCGTGGCGCTGAACCCGCCGACCTCGCCGATCGCCTCGGTGACCCCCTCGAACAGATCCCGGCGGCTGTCCGCCAGGTACCGCGCACCCCAGACGCCGCCCGCCTCCTCGTCGGCCAGGAAGGTGAGGACCACGTCACGGGACGGCCGCCGCCCCTCACGGAGCCGCTGGCGGATCACCGCCAGGATCATGGCGTCCATGTCCTTCATGTCCACCGCGCCGCGGCCCCAGACCTCGCCGTCGCTGATCTCCCCGGAGAAGGGGTGGACTTTCCAGTCGCTCGGGTCGGCGGGCACGACGTCGAGGTGACCGTGGATGAGCAGGGCGGGACGGTCCGGGTCTGTGCCTTCGACCCGGGCGGCGACGCTGGCCCGGCCGGGATGGGATTCGTAGATCTTCGCTTCCAGGCCAACCTCGCCGAGCAGCGCGGCGACGTGTTCTGCTGCTTTACGCTCACCGGGGCCGGAGTGGTCCCCCCGGTTGCTCGTGTCGATCCTGATCAGGTCGCTGCACAGGGTCGCGACCTCGTCTTCGGCGGTGGTGGCTGGGGTCTTGGTCACGTGTCCATCGTCGCAGGCTCCGCCGGTGGGTGACACCCTGCCCGGGGTGTGGGTGGGGTTCGGGCCTGGTGGGGCGGCGCCTCGGATCCTTGGCCGGGGCGGGAGCTTTGGCGTCTCGCCGTACCGGGGATGATTTGCTATCGTGATGCGGCCGACACGGAAGCTGCCGTGCTCCGGCCCTGCGTCCGGGTGGCGGAATTGGCAGACGCGCTAGCTTGAGGTGCTAGTGCCCGTTAAGGGCATGGGGGTTCAAGTCCCCCCTCGGACACCGAGGTCACAGGCTTATCAGACACCCATCGGCCCGGCTGGGATCGTTTCCCGCCGGGCCGATTGCACACCGGATTGCACATTCACCCGGCGCGAGCCGCCAGCGCGTCACGTGCGGCAGCCAAATCCTCGGGCCGGGCGTGGATGTAGGTCCGCATCGTGAAGGCCGCGTCTGTGTGCCCGAGCCACGCGGCGATGACATCGGGCGAGACCCCGGCGTGGGCGAGGTAGCTGCCTGCGGCATGGCGACTGGCCGTGTATGGCTTGATCTTCCGAACGCCGGCCTGCCGCATCAGCCGGTACCACACTCGCCGCAAGCGGGCAGGGTCGTAAGCGGCGCCCAGTTCATCGCACAGGACGTATCCGCCGACAGAGTAGGCCGTGCCAGCGGCCATCTTCTCGGCCGCCTGGCGGCCCTTGAATGCCTTCAAGGCGCCCACGAGGGCATCGTCCAACGGCAGGACGCGCTTCCCCGCAGCCGTCTTGGGCGGCTTCTCGACCACCTGACCGTCCACGAGCGTCCGCGACAGCCGGATATGCAGGGTCCGGCCGACGAGATCCACAGCGGTCCACTTCAGCCCGCAAACCTCCTCCGGGCGCAGGCCGAGGCACTGAAGCGTGATCAGCGGATGGAGCCTGTCGGCCGCTGCGGCAGCGTCGAAGCGGGCCATCTCCTCATCGCTCCACAGGTCGTGCTCAGGGCGTTCCTGCTTCGGGCGCTTCACCCGGCGGCACGGGTTGGTGGGCATTAGTCGCTCGTCCACGGCATCCTCGCAGGCCCGCTGGAAGTGCGTCAGCATCAACTGGACGGTGCGTGGCGCGAGCCCGGTGCCCGGCTTTCCGCCGCGCGTCCGGCCGCTGGTGAGCATCCAGTCCACGAGGTTGTCCACGTCCCGGCGGGTGATGGCCTGGAGCTTGCGGTCGCCAAGGCGGCTACGGACGTGCTGGAGCGCGTGGTGGATCTGGGCGCGCGATCCCTCCTCCAAGTCTCGGCCGTGGGCGGGTTCCCACGCATCGAGGTAGGCGCTGACCGTGATGTCCTTCGGCGCCACGAATCGCTGCTCGCTGATCTCGACCATCACGCGGGCGTATTCGGCGAGGACTTCCCTGCGGTTGCTGCCCGACCGGTAGACCTGGATACGTTTGCCCGCCGCGTCCCGGCCGGCGGACACCCGGAACCAATAGAACGTGGTCCCGTCGGGGCGGGTGCCCTTCTTGACTGGCTCTCTCACTTGGCCACCTTCCCTTGTCAGCGCGGGGGGAGTTTTCCGGCTTCACGTGCGGCCCGGATAAGCCGCTGGGCCTGGCTGGTCTCCACATGGCACGCCAGCATTACGGCCTCCCGCACTGGCTGCCCGGCTGCCTTAGCCGCCTTGTATGCGTCCGCCACCACGTCCAGACGGCTCCGGTCGGCCTGAGCGCGGCCACGGCCAATCCGGCCGGGGATGTGCGCGCCGTCAAACGGCCCATGTCGCGGCTCGGTCTCAACCCAGAACGTGCCGCGAACGCCTGTATCCGCTTCGGCGCTGGTGATCGGTTCGGCGATCCGGTCAATAACGAGCCGCAGATACCGGCGCAGGTTGATCTTCCTGAGTCTCGCTGTCGTCACATCCGGACCCACCGGCGGCCCATCCCAGCGCTCAACCACGAGAGTGTGGATAACCGCCACGTTCGTCGGGCTTTCCACCTGCACCCGGAGCCGCAGCAGATACGGCTGAGGCTGAGCGGTGTCCCAGATCAGCGCCCAGAATCGGTACGGCACGGCGCGCTGCCCGGGTATCGGGAGCCAGAGTGGAGGCGGCCAGGGGTCGGGCTGGACGGGCTCGAACCCGACCTTGATTCCGTCTATCCACCAAGGGTCGTCCATGGCTGAACGGTATATCTATGTCATGACTATGTCTAGTGATCTAAGCCATGTACTCAGGTAGATGCGCAGAAGTAGGTACAGCTATGCTCGGTATAGGTATGGCATCAACCTGTACCGTCGATATTTATGAACACGACGCAGCTAGCCAAGGTCCGCGCGGCGGCCAAGACAGGCTCGGCAAGGCGGGTGCGCCAGGCTGCGGGCATCACACAGCCGGAGATAGCCGCGGATGTGCGCGTGTCCGCTGCCGCGATCAGCCGGTGGGAAGCCGGCGCGAGGGCTCCGCGCGGCGCCGCAGCGCTCCGGTACCTGCGAGTGCTGGAGCAGCTTTCGGCCGCGACCGGCATCCCGTTGGCCGGTGACGCGGAATGAAGGTCGCGTGGACTCCGGAGGCGCTGGCCGAACTAGGACCGACCGTTGATGTACCGACGGCGGCACGGTTTCTGGGCATCTCGCGCAGCACCTCATATGAGCTGTGCAGGACCGGCCAATTCCCCGTAAGAGTGATCCGTGTGGGGTCGCGCTATCGCGTTGTCACCAGCGACCTAACCGGAAAATCACCCACCTGATCGGGGCAGGCGGCAGCGCCGGCGTGGAGGCAGCAGAGCCGGGCGAAAGTGGCGCGGTGGTCAGGCGGCCTGGGTGAGGGTGACGGTGTAGCCGAGGGCTTCGAGCTGGCGGACGTGGTTGCGGGTCTTTCGCTGCTTGTCGATGCGGCCGGCGTAATACCCGGCGCCGAGGTCCTGGTAGCGGGTGGCGCGGTCGGTGAGCAGGTGCCAGACGATGACCAGGATGGCGCGGGCGATGGCGACCAGGGCTTTGAGCTTGCCGCGGCGGCGGGCCAGGCGCCGGTAGCGTTCGCCGAGGAAGGTGTCGGTCCGGCCGGCCGCGGCGGCGGCCTCGCCGAGCACTCCCTTGAGGTAGGGGTTGCCTTTACCGGTCTTGCCGCCACGGCTGCGGGCGCCGGACTGGATGGTCTGCGGGCTGATCTTGGCCCACGACACCAGGTGGCCGGGGGTGGGGAAGACGCTCATGTGCAGGCCGATCTCGGCGATGATCACCTGGGCGGCGTCGCGGCCGATGCCGGTGACCTCATCAAGCCGGTCGACCGCAGGCAGTACCGGGGCGCCCTCACCGCGCCCGGCGGCCGGGCCGGTGGTGCCGTCGGCATCGATGCCCTGGGCGGCGGGGATCGCGGCGATCAGCTCCTCGATCCGGGTGGTGAGCTTGGCGATCTGGGCGGACAGGGCGTCGATCTGGTCCAGCAGCATCCGGGCCAGCTCGGCGTGATGATCGTCGAACTTCCCGGTCAGCGCCTGCACCAAGGCGGCGTGCTTGGCCTTCATCTTGCCGCGTGCCAGGCCCGCCAGGGCTATCGGGTCACGCTCTCCGGCGATCAGCGCCTCGATCATGTCGCGGGCCGATAGCGTGTCCAGCTTGCTGGCGACGGCTGAGATCTTAATCAGGGCGTCTTCCAGCAGTTTCTCCAGCCGGGAGTAGTGCCGGGTGCGCTCGCGGGTCAAGTCGGTGCGCAGCCGGGTGTAATCCCGCAGTTGCCGGATCTCGGCCGGGGGCACGAAGGAAGGCCGCAGCATGCCCCGCTCGGTCAGCTTGGCCAGCCACACCGCATCCAGCTTGTCCGTTTTGGGCCTGCCGGGGGCCTGTTTCACGTCCCGGGCCCGGACCAGCTGCACCTCCAGGCCGGCCGCCTCCAGCAGGTAGAACCAGATCCGCCAGTAATCGGAGGTTGATTCCAGGGTGACCTTCTCGATTCCCTCCGCTGCCAGGTGGTCAGCCAGTTCCAAGATCGCGTTCGTGGTCGCGCCCACCTGCCATACCCGGGTGCGGCGCCTGCCCGGCCGCGCCTGGTGCGGCACCCGGGTGCACACCATCCCCGACGCCTTGGCCACATCGACCGCGGCGACCCGCTCCAGGACCTGCTCGTGCTCCTCGTCCTCGATCTCCTGCGGTTCCATCACCGCGACCACCTCCTCGCACACCAGCACGGCACACAGTGAAGGGAGGCCCGCGGGGTCTCGTTCAGGAACGAAAAGCTAACCGGCGTGCTCGTGGCAACAGTGCGCGGCCCATAGGCCAAGACCCCGGCGCCAGACTAATCCGCGGGCTCAAAGTCCCAAGAGAGTCCCGGCGTTGGCGGGCAACCCGAACCCGATTTTCACGCCCGCGTGGCGTCCCCCGCAGGGGATACCAGGACTAATCCGGCTACTCGGCCTGAGCACCAGGACGGCGTAATGTGGCGCGGTGTGGACTCGCTGCCGAGGACTGTGCCGCCGACCACTGGTGCCCGGCGCTAAAGGGGCGCCGAGAGCGCGCGGGCTGGCGGGCGGACTGCCCCATTTGCCATGCCGAGCGAGCCCTCGAATGGGACGCCCCCGGACGCACCGTCCGCTGGAAGTCCTGGTGCGGCGAGCATGACAAGGCGGCCATCCGGCCCATCCTGACGAAGCTCTTGCCGGGCTGCCTGCCTGGCCTGAACTCAGGCCCGATCCCGATCGACCACAGCGACCTCGTCCAGCTCGCCTGCCGCGATTTGTCGCCAGCGGCGCTGCGGATCGGGCTGCTCCGCCTGGCCGGGTTTACCGCAGCGAAAGCACGCGCTGAACTTGGAATGGCGAAGTCCACCTACTATGACGCGCTCCGGGACCTCGGCCGATGAATCCGGATATCCGGACCGCGCCGCAGGTGGGATGCAGTCCGAATTTTCGGACTCACAAGAATCCGGATTCTCGGACAGAGCCGCAGGTCAAGAGGCGATAGAACGACCTTGACTAGTCGTGCTACTCTCAGTCCGCCGGGAGGCGGCACACGGTTTCTGTGCGCCTAACAGCTTCGCTGTCAGTCCCGATCGGCGACATAGGCGCCGCGTCCCTGGACGACTTCGACCAAACCCTCGTTAACGAGCACGCGGACCGCCTTCCGGGCGGTCAGCCTGGCTACGCCGTGCTCCTGCATCAGCCGGGTCTCGGACGGGATCGGTCGGCCAGAAGGGTAGTCGCCGCGCTCGATCGCGTCGCGGAGGATCGCGGCGATCTGTAGGTAGAGCGGCGTCTTGCCCTCATGATCAACTGTCACGCGATCAAGGTAGCTGACCTGCGCCGACACTAGATCGGGCTATCTGACTATAGACCGGTGTATCTGAGTAGTCGTAATGTGGACTCCTGCACATGAACGGGCGCGGCCGGTGTTCGCGGCACCCGCCGCGCCCCCAGGATCACGCCTGTCTAGGAGGCGATTCACCCGTGGGCACTGACGCTACAGGCATCCCTGCCGCACGCGAAGATGCGCTCAGGGTGACACTGGCACGACTACGCGCGGCGTACCAGCGGACGATCGAGACCATAGAGGCCGACCTCGCCGAAGCGCAGATCACCCACGCGCAGGCGCAGGACGCGACCCACGCCGCCCTCGCCGCCTGTGTCCGGGACTGCGACTTAGCGGAGGTCGAGGCCGCTACCGGCTGGCAATGCTGGACAGGAGTCGGCGGCATTCTGTACGCGCGGCGTCCGATGGCCAGCCCACCCCGGGTTGTCCGCGCGCCCTCGGCACAAGCCCTACGCGCGGCCATCGAGGACGGTCGGCGCTAAGCGCCGTCGTGGCCCGCGACGGTACAGGCTTGCGAGTCGGCCTGTAGGTCCGGCAAGCCGGTTCAACCGGGCCACTGCGGTGCTACGTTCCCGTCATGAGGAGAACCGCGCTCGCGCTTACCGCCCTGTTAGCGCTCGCCCTGGCTGCCTGCGGGGGCAGCAACCCGGCCGCTCCCCCATCTGCGGCTTCGCTCGCCCGCCGGATGGGGTGCCAAGTCACCGGGCCGGGGCAGCACATCGCCAGCCAGTACACCGACCAGGATCTGAGCGTCACAGGATCGGCCCCATGCCAGTCCGACGAGGTCTATACGTTCCGCTCCCAGGCCAACGAGACCAAGTGGCTGAGCGCCTACAGCGCCTACGGCTCGTCGCAGAACAGTTGCGTCTACATGATCACTGGACCGTTGTGGGCGGTGGATCTCACCGGGAACGCAGACGGGATCATCAGCGACGCGCAGGTTCAGCAGCGCATCGGCGGTAAGCCATGGACGGGTGGCTGCTAGGAAGTGGCCTTCTGGCGTCACAGAGCCCGCTCGGGCGTATCGGCTGCGATGGCACGCGAGGGGCTGTCCGGCAAGGTGCCCGGTGCGCGGGGCTGTACGCAGGCCGGGGCAACGGCGCGGCGGGCCTTCCCTATGCCTGACGTCGATCCCTCCTGTATCTCAGTGAGGGACTAGGCCATAGGCTCTAGTGCGCTCGTTCGCTTCCTATAGCGGTTTGGGAAACATGGCGCTTGAAAGATGCGCGGCCGTGCTTCCCCCAGGTCACTCCATAGTGCTCCCCGCGCAGCTTGTCTTGCCTGCTCACGCCGGGGATGCGGACTATGACGTTGCTCTGCGCTGGATGGCCGGGTAGCGCCCTAAGAGGGACCCAGTGTTTGCGGTGGGTGCAGTGAATGTGCTCATGATGCGTGTTCTGGGTACGCGCGGAGTGCGGTTTGGTACACCCCCGGTGCGGTGCAGGGCGTGGTGCCGCCGACAGTCCTCGCACGGGTCCTTCTGCGGGCAATGGAGGCGTGCCACCATGTGGTGATGCTCCTCGCGTACGTCGATGAGTCCGGAAACACCGGCGACGTCAGCTCAGGTGGGACCGTGACATACACACTCGGCTGCGTCCTGATCGACACGGATCTCTGGCCGAGCGCGTTCGATGAGATGCTTTTGTTCCGCAGGAGGCTCCGGAGCACCTTCGGTCTGCCCATGCGGACGGAGATCAAGGCCAACTACCTGCTACGGAACAGCGGCGACCTCAGACCGCTCGGGCTGGGGCCGGGTGCGCGCCGGATCATCTACCGGGCGCACATGCGGATCTTGGAGACGCTGCCCGCTCGGGCATTCGCGATCGTGGTTGACAAGCGTCCGGTACGCCGCCCGCCTGCCGGTTATTTCGATCTTGCCTGGGAAGGGCTGCTCCAGCGCCTGGAGCGCACCAGCACTGCGGAGAAGGCGACCTTCATGGTCATGCATGACGAAGGCGAGGATGACGCCATCCGAAGATGGGTCCGCCGATCGCGGCGGTATCTCACGGCTGGCAGCGCTTACGGTGCGGGAACCTTCCACAATCCTGCGAGGCTGCTGGTTGACGACCCGGTAGCCCGCCGCTCAACGCAGTCGTACTTCATCCAGATGGCGGACCTCGTGGCATACGCCGCTTTCCGGGCCGTGGTGCCACCTGGACCCGCAATCGCCAAGGTCTGCCCGCAGCTCATGTGGGATGAGATCGGCACCGCCACTCACACGGCAGTCTCCGGACTGCGGCCACGATCGCGGCCTGGGATCGTCTTGCGCGAAAGATAAGGCCCCCGGGCGTACCCGGGGGCGGAAAGTGCCTAGCCAGGCCATGGGGCCTGGGTCAGCACTTATTTCGACTCTACTAACTAACTCCGTCTGAGTCCAGGGACCCGCTGGGTGTGCCTTCCTGGGGCTCCCCACGCCTTAGGAGCTTTGGCACCGTGGCCCCGCAAGATGAGCGCTCGCCGGCAAGCGGGCCGGCACGAAATCGGACCCCTCCCCGGGGCTGTGGAGCTGCCGGACACGGCTCGCCCGCAGGTGGGCCGAGCGGAGCCAACGCGGCCACGGTGGCTCGCCCTGAGCTTGCCGCGAGAGGCTGGACTCGGGCCTTTGGATTGCACACCCGGTTGCACAGACTGCCCGGACTCCACCGGATTCTTCGCCGAGCGGCGGACTGACGGGCAGACTCCAGCGCAGGCAATAACACTGGCCGGACCAGCCGGTACGACCGGTAGTCCATTGAGGTGCTAGTGCCCGTTAAGGGCATGGGGGTTCAAGTCCCCCCTCGGACACCCAAACCGGGGAATTTTCCCGCAAACCAGACATCCGCTTGAACACGCGCGCGGGCGGCGTAGCCGTCCCGACCGCCCGCACCCTGCCGTCAGGCCCAGTGCCCCCGAACGGGGCGGCTGCCGGTCCTATCGCGCCCGTTATCCCCTCAGGTGCCCGCCCAGCATCCGGCCGGCGCGGCACGCCGGGCCGGGCGGCTTCTCCGCTGCCGCTGGCCGGCAGCCCGCCCGGTGCCCCGGCGGCTGCCAGGGATGTGGTCTATGGGATCGGCCGGATCGACGCTTCCGGCCGGGTCGCCGGCCGCGTGGTCACCGGCGTGCTGGGCTGGCGCGGTGGCGACCGGCTGACTTTGACCGCGGAGGCGGGCGTGGTGATCGCGCGCCGCGATCCCGGCGGCATGGTCACCGTGCCGGCCCGGCCCCGGGTCATGATTCCCGCCCCGCTGCGGCGCCGCTGCGGGCTGCAGGCCGGTGACCCGGTGCTGCTGGCCGCAGTACCCGGGCGGGACACCCTCGCCGCCTACCCATTCGCGGTGGTGGACCAGGCGATCCGGGCGCATGGCGCGCTTCCGTGCGGCGAAGGAGGCCAGCCGTGACCATCGTCAACCCCGCCGCAGACCGTGGCACGTCCCAGCAGGCTGTTGTGCAGGCGGCGCTGCTGCTGCTGGAGCGGATGGGCCTGTCCCCCGCGGACCTGATCGCACCCCCGCAGGACCGGCGCCCAGTGCCAACGTTCGCCGAGTACGTCCCGGTGGTATCGGCGGCGGTCACGGCCGGGACCCGCCGGGCGTACGGCTCGTACTGGAACCGCATCATCGACCACTGGGGCGGCCGGCACCTGGACGAAGTCACCCCGTCGGAGATCCGGCAGCTGATAGCGCATGTCAAAACCCATGTCGTGACCCGCCGCAATGCCCGCGGCGGCCGCAGCGCGGCCGAGCACCTGGTGGCCGCGCTGCGCTGTGTGTACCAGCGTGCCGTGGACGACGGGCTGATCGCTGCGGCGGACAACCCGGCGCGGAAGGTGGCCAAGCCCCGCCGCCTGCCCTCCACCCGCCGCGCCGTCCCCGACACCCGGCTCGCGCAGATCAACCAGGTCGCCGCGGCCACCGGCAACGACCCAGAGCTGGACACGCTGCTGCTGCGACTGCACACCGAGACCGCCTGCCGCCGCGGCGGCGCGCTGGCCCTGCGCCCGGCCGATCTCGACCCCGACCAGTGCCTGATCCTGCTGCGGGAGAAGGGCGAGACCGTCCGCTGGCAGCCGGTCTCCCCCACCTTGATGGCCCGCCTGGTACAGCACGGCCAGCAACGGCACGCCGAGCGGGACGGGCAGCTGCTCCGGTATACCAGCGGGCAGCCGATCACCAGCCGCCGCTATGACCACCTGTGGGCCCGCCTCGGCGCTCACCTGCCCTGGGTGGCCACCCAGGGCATCAGCACCCACTGGATCCGGCACACCACCTTGACCTGGGTCGAGCGCAACTTCGGCTACGCCATCGCCCGGGCCTACGCCGGCCACACCGACTCCAGCGGCGACACCGGTGCCACGTCAACCTACATCCGCGCCAGCCTCGGCGAAGTCGCCACCGCGCTGGCCGCCCTCACCGGCGAGCCCCACCCCCTCGCCACACCGGAACAGTAGTGATCCCATGACTGCACTCATCGCAGACGCGCGTCCTGTCGGCGTCACCGGCGAAGCGGACCTTAGCGGCCTCTCCCCCACGCGGACCAACGGACCGGCCGCCGCGGACCGGTCCCCGGCGGCCGCACGGCCGGGCCGGACCATGCGGTCCTGGCCACTGCTGGTCCTGGCCGCCCCGGCCGCCGCCGAAGTGTGGTCCGGCTGGGTGGGCATCGCGCAGAAGACGGGTTTCGGGCAGGTCTCTCTGCTGCCGGGCCTCTGGCCCTCCCTGCACCTGGACACGGCCATTACTCTCCCGGTCGGCGTCGAGGCCTACGCGGCCTACGCGCTGCGCGCGTGGCTGGCTAGCGGGCACGCGGTCAGCCCACAGACCCGGCGCTTCGCCAAGTGGTCGGCGATCTGCTCGTTCGCACTCGGGATGGCCGGGCAGGTCACCTACCACCTGCTGGCCCAGGCCGGGACCACGCGGGCACCCTGGGCCATCACCACCATCGTGTCCTGCCTGCCGGTCCTGGTCCTGGGCATGGGGACCGCGCTGGCCCACATGCTGCACGCCGACGCCGCAGCCGCGGACACGCCCGGCAGCGGGGTCGCTGGACCAGCCATCCTCCGGTCCCCTGCACGGTCCGAGGACCAGGCAGGACCGGGCCAGGACCAGGCCACATGCCACCAGGCGCCGCCCAGGTCCGGTCCCCCAACCAGGACCACACTGTTCCCGCGCCAGGACCACAGCGCGACAGCTAGGACCACCCGGCCAGCCCCACCGGCCGCGCAGCCGCAGATGAACCAGGCGCATCTCATCGCCCGCAAGCTCGCCGCAGAGAGCAAACCAGTATCACGGCGAGCGCTGCGCAACGCCGGAGCCAGAGGCTCCAACCAAGCCCTCAACACCCTGGCGCGCAAGGTCAACGCTGAACAAGCAGCGAACCCCACCAGTCCTGATGAGGCGGCCAAGTTAGGACAGAGCCGATTCATGGAAGGGTGAGGGTGCCGCCGCAAGCCGGCCTCCTCCGTTAAGCGGTTTTCAAGGGCGCTGACCACCGTCTTCCGGAAAACGGGCCGCTCCCCGTGCGCATACGCCGCGGACAGCCGCGCGAGGTAGCCCACCGCATCAACCGTGCCTGATCCTGCTCGGCGAAGACGAACACAAATCCGCCGCCCGAGTCGACAGCGGACGCCTCCAACGGCTGTCGTAGTCCGCCAGCTTGACCCGCGTCAGGGCTCTGCTGCCGGGCGCTGCCTCGATCTTCGCGCGCACCGCCCCTCTGAAGGCGTGGGCGCCCGGGGAACGCTGCGCAGCCGAGCCTCTTTGCAACACGTCACAAACGATGATGTGCTACGAGGTAGAGAGTCGCGTTAGCGGAGGAGAAGCGATGGCCCGGGCGTCGAGACCAATGCTTCATCTTCGCCTTTCCACCCGGGAAGACCGTTCTGGCGAGATCCCGCTAGCCGAGCTAGCTAAAGTCGCCCAGGAGACGCAACGTGTGGTCGCTCGTATTGCGCGGGGTATGATAGATGATCGAGGCTCAGGTCGTCTTCGCCGGAATGTGTCAGAGGCGACGACCTTGTTCCTTGTGGGCCTCAGATCGGGGAGCACGATCCTCGACATCGCCCTCCCTGAGTCTGCCGAGGACACCCTGAGTACCGAGGGTATGCCCGTCGAACTTGGAGAGATGGCCTTGACGGTACTCGCCGACAGTCTTGAAATACTAGCCGAAGATGAGCGGGCCCCTGTCCTCCCGGTTGGTGTTGACGATAGAGCCATTCAAGATATCGATGATTGGTTGCGCGCCCTCCGTAGTTATCAGACTGTGACTGTAGATACTGTACTTAGTCGTAGAGCCCTTCATGCTGAGATTGTTCCCAGAGAAGCTCGGAAGCGGCTGCAGAGTGCCTTGAGCCAACCGTCCATCACATACATTTCGGCCGATCATCAGGCGCTAACCGGTCGGCTTTATGCCCTAAATCTTCGGACAGGCACGTTCAAGATTGAGGATGATGCTCGCCATTCGATACGACTCGCAGTTCCTGAAGACGTGCGCGACGAGGCTGCTCAACTAATCAATACGAGGGTTCGCGCAATCGGAAATGCGTCCCTGGACGATCGACGGCGCCTGCTTTCTTTTAAGGTGGTAGCTTTGGAGCCACTCCCTGACCTGCTAGTAGATCAGAAAGCATTCTTTGAGCGGCATGAGCTAGTTGTACCCAAGCGTTCGATCACGGCAGACGAACTCAGGGCTGGTGTAATCACTGACATCACGGACGACGAGATTGACTCATTTATGGCGGCACTGGAGGACTAAGGGTGACCGAGCAACCCGACGAGGACGTTGAGGTCCCGGACTTGGCGGTTGCCGATACACATATTGTGTCAGCAATCCTATTTGGCCAACGACGGCCCAGCCAGGCCGAGTTGCTCAGGCGCTACGATGTACACCTTCACGGAAAGTCTTTGGTGTTGTCCTTTGCCACCGTGTGTGAGTTGCGTTATGGAGGACTGAAGGAGAGTTGGGCGCCTGCGCGAAGGCAGGTAATGGAGGACTGGCTCAGCAAGGTCGCGACAATAGTGATGCCGGACAACGACCTCGTGACTGTATGCGCTAGTCTCCGCGATGCTTGCCGAAGAGCAGGTCATGGCCTCCATGAGAAGATCCACGATAGCGACAGGTGGATTGCATCCACGGCCATAAGGTACAGGATACCGCTCATAAGTGATGACGGGATCTTTAGAGATGTTCCAGGTCTGACCTTGCTTCAGGAGCAGGTATCAGCCTGACGTGAACATCCGGTGCGTAAGAAGCGAGACCGAAACTGAGCCCCGGCCCCTTCTTGCCTGCCTGCGCCACGGCCGCGACGCACAGTCCAACGTACGGAGCCTCGCTTCGCCCGCCCGTTGCCCGGAACCTCCAGCTCGACCAGTTCTGGATCGCTGGGGAGTCGCATGTACAATTCTGCGCTCATGGTCCCATGCGGAGTCTTGCCCTGCGGCTTGATCAACCCTCTCTCCATGGCTCGAGCAGTGATCTCTCGCGTGGTCAGCGGGTGCCGTGCGGATCTCAGGACCTGGAGAGCGGCTTCGTAGTACGTCATGCCTCGCTGCTCCTCAGTGCTGGCGCCAACTCAAAGTCTGCCATCGCACATGACAACTCATGTCAGTGTCCATCAGTAAGGTGGGCTCCGCCCACCGGCTCTGGTGTTTGGACTGGCCACGGTCCTTGCCTAAGGCGAAGTACAGTCTTGTAGCCGTCGCCCCTGGCGGGTTCGGGGTAACTATCCGTCTAGCACCTATACGCGCGTGAGGTTTCGAGGCCCCTATGCAGCATGATCAACTCAACCGGCTGGCCGGCTTCATCTGGAACATCGCGGATGACGTGCTGCGCGATCTCTACGTCAGGAGTAAGTACCGCGACGTCATCCTGCCGATGACGGTGCTTCGGCGGCTCGATGCCGTCCTGGAGCCCACCAAGGATCAAGTCCTCAAGATGAAAGCGACGCTGGATGAGGCAGGGGTCAAAAACCAGGACCAGTCGCTGCGAAGGGAGGCCAAGCAGGCCTTCTACAACACCTCGGCCTTCACCCTCCGCGACTTCCGTGCCAGGGCCAACCAGCAGCAGCTGCGGGATGACTTCATCGACTACCTCGACGGCTTCTCACCGAACGTCCAGGACATCCTGGAGAAGTTCGAGTTCCGCAACCAGATCCCTCGGCTGTCGAAGGCGGATGCGCTTGGCACCCTGATCGAGAAGTTCCTCGACCCAGCGATCAACCTCAGCCCGTACGAGGTCCGTGAGCCGGATGGCACGCTGAGGCATCCGGGTCTCGACAACCACGGTATGGGCACGATCTTCGAGGAACTCGTTAGGCGGTTCAACGAAGAGAACAACGAGGAGGCCGGCGAGCACTGGACGCCGCGTGATGCCGTCCGGCTCATGGCCAACCTGATTTTCCTGCCGATAGCCGACCAGATCCAGTCCGGCACCTATCTGGTCTACGATGCCGCCTGCGGTACCGGCGGCATGCTGACAGTAGCCGAGCAGACGCTCCAGGATCTGGCCAGTAAGCACGGCAAGGAAGTCGCCATCCATCTTTACGGTCAAGAGATCAACTCCGAGACCTACGCCATCGCCAAGGCCGACCTGCTCCTGAAAGGCGAGGGCGAAGCCGCTGACAACATCATTGGCGGGCCGGAGTATTCCACGCTGGCCAACGACGCCTTCCCCTCGCGCGAGTTCGACTTCATGCTCTCCAATCCGCCCTACGGCAAGAGCTGGAAGAGCGACCTGGAGCGGATGGGCGGCAAGACCGGCATCAAGGACCCGCGATTCACGGTGCAGCACGGAGGAGAGGTGGACTACTCGCTGCTCACCAGATCCAGCGACGGGCAAATGCTCTTCCTGGTCAACCTGCTCTCCAAAATGAAGCACGCCACCAAGCTCGGCAGTCGGATCGCCGAGGTCCATAACGGCTCCAGCCTCTTCACCGGTGACGCCGGCCAGGGTGAGAGCAACATCCGCCGGTGGATCATCGAGAACGACTGGCTGGAAGCCATCATCGCTCTGCCGCTGAACATGTTTTACAACACCGGCATTGCTACCTACATCTGGGTGCTGACCAACCGAAAGCCAGAGCACCGCCGCGGCAGGGTCCAGCTGATCGACGCCATGGGCTGGTACCGACCGCTGCGGAAGAACCTTGGCAAGAAGAACTGCGAACTCTCCGAGGCAGACATCAAGATGATCTGCGAGACCTTCCTGGCCTTCGGGGAGACCGAGCAGTCGAAGATCTTCGCCAACGACGACTTCGGCTATCACAAAGTGACCGTTGAGCGCCCCTTGCGCCTGCCGGGTACCGATCGGGAGCGTTCGTACTCGGCGGCTGAGATCAGAGCCCTGAAGGCTGAGCACCAGGCCGGCCCGATGGCGCCGCCGGTGATCAAGAAGGTCCATAAGCGGGGGACCCAGCCCGATCCGTTGCACGGCCTGTTCGAGGCAAGAGTTCAGGGCAGGACCTGCGTGGTCGAGTACGAGCCGGACACCGATCTCCGTGACAGCGAGCAGATCCCGCTGACAGAGCGGGGCGGGGTGGATGCCTTCATCAAGCGAGAGGTTCTCCCCTACGCTCCTGACGCCTGGTACGACCCGAAGAACATCAAGATAGGGTACGAGATTAGTTTCACGCGCTACTTCTACAAGCCGCAGCCGTTGCGGACTCTGGAGGAGATTCGCGCTGACATCGCTGCGGTCGAAAAGGAAACCGAAGGCATTCTAAGCGAGATCCTGGGACAGACAGCATGACGGCCCGGCTTCGTCCGTATTCGAGCTACAGATCCTCTTGCTTGTCGTGGATTGAAGAAGTTCCAGCGCACTGGCAGATCAAGCGTAATGGCCAGCTCTTTTGGCAGCGCAAGGAGACTGGGTTCGCCGCGCTTCCTATTCTTGAGGTCTCTCTGCATACCGGTGTACGGGTCCGCAGATTCGATGGTACAGCGCGTAAGCAGGTAATGTCCGACCGAAGCAAATACAAACGTGCCGCAAAAGGCGATGTGGCCTACAACATGATGCGAATGTGGCAGGGTGCCGTCGGGGTCGCTCCGGAGGACGGTCTCGTTAGCCCTGCCTATGTGGCTGCGTCGCCCTACGCTGGAGTGGAATCAAAGTATTTCTCTGAGCTGTTTCGCACGGTTGCCTATATGGGTGAGGTTGATACCCACTCACATGGCATCGTTAAGGATCGCAACCGACTGTACTGGGAAGACTTCAAGCAGATCTACTCAGTCTGTCCACCTCGCGACGAGCAGGCAGCAATCATCCGCTACGTCGAACACATTGATCGCCGCGTTCGACAACTTCTACATGGGAAGCAACGGCTACTAGCCACACTTGAAGAACAACGGCGTGCGATCGTCCACAGGGCGGTCAGCCAAGGCTTCGATCGCAGCGTTCGCATGAGGGACTCCGGTGTGCAGTGGCTCGGGCAGATACCTGAACACTGGCATCCATACAGGCTCAAGTATCTCATAACGCCAATCGAGCAGGGGTGGTCGCCGCAGTGCGATGCGCAGCCAGCCAGTGAGAACGAGTGGGGTGTTTTGAAAGTTGGATGTGTAAATCGGGAATATTTTGATCCCTCGCAGAATAAGAAACTACCCTCGACCCTCTCTCCAGTGCCTGAACTGGAGATAAGGTCCGGCGACATTCTCATGAGTCGGGCCAACACTCGAGGGCTCCTTGGACTCGCAGTAGTGGTCACGGACACGCGACCACTACTGCTCTTGTGCGACAAGCTATTCCGATTCCGAACGCTTGAGCAGCGATCCTATGGACCTTTTATAGTTGCGGCTATTCGTGACAAGAATAGCCGAGTTCAGATTGAGGCAAGTACCAACGGCGCCAGCGACTCTATGCAGAATATCGGTCAGGGGGTAGTGAAGAATCTCTGGCTCGCTGTCCCGCCTGTCGACGAACAGCGGCTAATCGTCGGCCGGTTCACCTCTGAGACCGCATCTATCGACCTAGCGATCGCGCAAGAGCGGAGAGGCTTGGCACTGCTCAGGGAGTATCGCACCCGCCTAGTAACCGACGTCGTCACGGGCCAACTCGACGTACGCGAGGCGGCGGCCAACCTACCGGATGAGCCAGATGAGCCGAACAAGCCGTCACTGACAGATGAGATCCTCGAGGAGGCCGACGAAGCCGACCTGGATGTGGACGAACTGGTGGGGGAAGTGGCTGAGTGACTACCGACCTCAGCGAGAAGGCGCTGGAGACTCTAATCGTCGAGTACCTGACCTCGGAGGCAGGTGGCTGGCTAGCCGGCGATCCCAATAGGTACGACCGCGAGTACGCCATCGATCTTGCCGAGTTGTCAGCCTTCCTGAAGGCCACGCAGCCGGAGAAGGCTGAGGCGCTCGATGTCGACCATGACGGCCCGAACAGGCAGAAGTTCCTGGCTCGGCTGCAGGGTGAGATCACCAAACGTGGCATCGTCGATGTCCTGCGGAAGGGAGTCCGGCACGGCCCGCACGACCTGGACGTCTTCTATGGCACCCCGAGCCCGGGTAATGCGTCCGCGCAGCAGCGTTACGCGCTCAACCGCTTCAGCGTCACCAGACAACTGCGCTACAGCCGCGACGAGACGCGACTATCCCTCGACCTGGGATTGTTCATCAACGGGCTGCCGGTGGCCACCTTCGAGCTGAAGAACAACATCACCAAGCAGACGGCCGAGGACGCGGTCGAGCAGTACAAGCGGGATCGTGACCCGCGGGAGCTGCTCTTCCAGTCTGGCCGCTGCATGGCTCACTTCGCCGTCGATGACCAGGTGGTTCGCTTCTGCGCGGAGCTGAAGGGCAAGGGCTCTTGGTTCCTGCCTTTCGACCAGGGCTACGAAGATGGCGCCGGTAACCCGCCGAACCCCGACGGATTGAAGACCGAATACCTCTGGAAGCGCATCCTGGCTCCGGCCAGCCTGAGCAACATCATCGAGAACTACGCCCAAATCATCACCGAAAAGGACCTCAAGACCGGCAAAAAGAAGTCCCGGCCGATCTTCCCGCGGTACCACCAGCTCGACGTGGTCCGGAAGTTGCTGGCCGACGGCACCGCTCACGGTGCCGGTCGGCGTTACCTCATCCAGCACTCAGCCGGTAGTGGTAAGTCCAACTCGATCGCCTGGCTGGCCCATCAGCTGATCGGCTTGGAGCGCGAGGGTAAGCGGGTCTTCGACTCGATCATCGTGGTGACCGACCGGGTGATCCTGGACGGGCAGATCCGCGACACGATCAGGCAGTTCGCCCAGGTTCGCTCGACGGTCACTCACGCCAACAGCGCAGCCGAGCTGCGGGCGGCCATCGAGGCTGGCAAGAAGATCATCATCACCACGGTGCAGAAGTTTCCATTCATCTACAAGGAGATCGGTGACGCCCACCGCGGCAACACCTTCGCCATCATCATCGACGAAGCCCACTCCAGCCAGGGCGGCCAGGCGACGGGCCGGATGAGCGAAGCGCTGGCTGAGGCCGGCGCTCAGCAGGAGGGCGAGACGGCCGAGGACGCCATCAACCGGGTGATGGACTCGCGCAAGATGCTGAAGAACGCCAGCTACTACGCATTCACCGCCACGCCAAAGAATAAGACCCTGGAGACCTTCGGCGATCCTTACCAGGCCGAGGGCAAGACCAAGCACAAGCCATTCCACAGCTACACCATGAAGCAGGCCATCCAGGAGCGCTTCATCCTGGACGTGCTGGCCAACTACACCCCGATCAACAGCTATTACCGGCTGGTCAAGACCGTCGAGGCCGACCCCGAGTTCGATGCCCGCAAAGCCAATAAGAAGCTGCGCCGCTTCGTCGAGAACCACGACTACGCCATCCGGCTGAAGGCCGAGATCATGGTCGACCACTTCCATGATCATGTCTTGGCCGTCAACAAGGTTGGTGGCCAGGCCCGGGCGATGGTGGTAACCAGCAGCATCGAGCGGGCGCTGAAGTACCACTTCGCCATCCAGGCCTACCTGAAGGAGCGCAAGAGCCCGTATCGGGACATCGTTGCCTTCTCTGGAGAGCCTGAGTTCGGTGGCGAGGTGGTCAGCGAAGCCAAGCTGAACGGCTTTTCCAGCAGGGAGATCGCCGTTCGGTTCCACGACGATCCGACCTACCGGTTCCTGGTCTGCGCTGACAAGTTCCAGACAGGCTATGACGAACCGCTGCTCCACACCATGTATGTCGACAAGCCGCTGTCCGGCATCAAAGCCGTCCAGACGCTCTCCCGTCTCAACCGGGCGGAGCCGCAGAAGTATGACGTGATGGTGCTCGACTTCGTCAATGATCCCGATGGCATGCAGAGCGCGTTCGAGGACTACTACCGCACCACGCTGCTCAGCGAAGAGACTGACCCTAACAAACTGCACGATCTGAAGGCCGATCTCGATGGCTACGAGGTCTACGAGGTTCAGCAGGTCGAAGACTTCGTCGCGCTCTACCTGACCGACGCCAGCCGCGAGCAGCTCGATCCGATCCTTGACGCCTGCGCCGGCCTCTACGCCAGGGAACTCGACGAGAACGGCCAGGTCGACTTCAAGGGCAAGGCCAAGGCTTTCGTCCGGACCTACAATTTCCTCGCCGCGATCCTGCCCTATACCAACGCCGACTGGGAGAAGCTCTCGATCTTCCTCAACTTTCTCATCCCCAAGCTGCCGGCTCCTATGGAGGAAGACCTGACCCGTGGCCTTCTCGAGACGATCGACATGGACAGCTACCGGGTCGAGAAGCAGGCCACCATGAGGATCGTCTTGGCCGACGAGGATGCCGAGATCGATCCGGTTCCGGCAACCGGCGGTGGCCATCTGCCCGAGGCCGAGCGGGACCTGCTCTCCAATATCGTCAAGGCCTTCAACGAGCAATGGGGCAACATCCCCTGGACCGATGCCGATCGGGTCCAGCGATTGATCTCCGAAGACATCCCGGCTCGCGTGGCGGCCGACGGCGCCTACCAGAACGCCATGAAGAACAATGACATCCAGAATGCTCGGATCGAGCATGACAAGGCCCTGGCCAGGGTGATGAGTGCTGTCCTGAAGGACGACACCGAGCTGTTCAAGCAGTTCAGCGACAACGAGTCCTTCAACAAGTGGTTGTCCGACTCGATCTTCGCCGCTACCTACGAGCGGCCGGAGACTATCGCGAGCTGATGACCGCGCCGGTCATCGCCTTGATAGCCAGGCGATCACGAGGTCGTGGATGAGCCAGGCAACGAACGCGACCGTTATCGCCCATCCGAGGGCTTGGTCCTGCGTGATCGCCGCCACAATGCGCTTCCGCCGCCGACGGCAGCGACCCACCAGCGGCCACGCTCGTCGGCCGGTGGCTGCAGCCTGCATATACCGGCAATGTGATGCAGTCACCGAGCAGTCAAGCCACAGTGAGCCTGGCACCTTCGCCGTAGGCGGACTGAAGCATCCGGTCGGCTGCCCAAGCCTGCCTTTTCTCCTCGATTAGGTCTTCTGCATGGAGCCGCTCTGCCTTGAGTTCCCGTGCAGTCAGCTCGCGGTGGCGCTGCGCGGTAATCGGAGCTTTGGCTCGCTCGCTGAGGACCCACTCACCCCAACTCCGCCGAGGGCGGAGCGACCAGCCGCGGTGGGGCTTAACGCCATCCGGTTCCGTCCTCGCTCGCCGGCGGCGCACCGGCATCGTGCGAGCCGTGCGGCCAGCGGGTTTCAGGCTGAACGGGCATGGGGGTGAGCCGGGTGAACGCGCGCGATACCCGCGCCAGCCATCCGGCCTCGCTACGCAGGTCCGCCCTGGGCTCATACGGCAGCCGCCACCGGATGTCCTCGGGCTGGCTAAAACGTGGCGGCCCGATCTTGCGGGCCACGATCGCGGCTGCCAGCGCACCGGCCTCGACGCAAGCGGCGTAAGGCTCGCCCGCCAGCCCTGCCGCCCGCGCGATCGCGGCGGCGTCCGCCGCTGCACGCTGAGTCCGGTAGGGCCGAAGCGCCAGGGCAGCGTCGCGGATCTCCACCACGCGGCGGTGCAGCCGCACTCTTGCCGGGCCCGGCGCGAGGTACTCGGTGTGCCGCGCGGCCTCGGGAACAGCTTGCAGCAGCGCCGCGTGCAGCGGGCCGAGCTGCTGCAGGAACCACCGGGCTACCGACGGGGGGCAGGCCAGGACGCCAGCGCGGTCCAAGGCGCGGACCGCGAACGCCTCGGCGTCTTGGTCCCCCACCGGGGTGCAGTCCATTGCACCGAGCATCAGTTCCGCCAGCTGGGGGCTCACGTCCGGGATGAGCCGGGGATCCACCCGTGGCTGCGGCTCACCGTCCACGATGACGTGGGCAGCCAGGCACACCAGGATATGCGCCTGATGGAACGGCGACGTTTGGCCCTCGTAGTAGAGATAGTCAGCGCTGGCCGTTCGGCAGCAAACCCCGGATGGCGAACCTGCAGGCAGGCTGGCGGGGATCAGGTGTACCGGGCGGCCGGAATGGCGCTGCAGGCAGGCCCGGAACTGATCGAGCTCGAATGGGGCCGCTGCCGCGAGATGGCGCAGCACCCGGCGGGCGCGCAGGTCCACGGTCAGGCCGGGGCGACGAACCAGGCTCACCGTCCCGCCTCCCTGCCCGCCCGGCCAGGTTGCCAGGCCGCAGCGACCTTGACGCACAGCGCCGCCACGGCCGCGGCGGACCCGGAGTAGGTGCCCAGCAGGCCAGCCGCGGTGGGCGACCACAGCCGGGTCCGGATTCGGGTTAACTCCGGATTCGCTTCGCCAGTGAGCCAGCACAGGAACTGGCCTGCTGCTTCTCCTGCGCCGATCTCGGCTTCCCCGCCCTCCGTACCGATCAGATGCACACGCACTGCTGCGCCTCCCCGCGCTTAGCCCCCTTGTTGGTCTTGCCCCCGGCCCCGCCGCGGCGGGTGCCTGGTCATGCAGAGCGCCTCTCCGGACAGCTTCTGGAATGCCATGTCACTGGTTCTCGCCCTGGCTGCCTGGGCACGCCGCGTGGGATGAGAGCACAAGCGGCGGTGGCGAGCCGGGCCGGTCTGTGGGTGCCCAGGCGGCCCCACCCCGGCCCTGCAGACCGGGCCGGGCGGCGGCGGGGCGGCCGGAAGGTTCTGTGTGACCTGCACGACCGGCCCGGCTGGGACACCGGCCGCACGGCGCCCTGGGCGGCAGTACCCGCCCAGATCATCACCTGAGGTGGCCGCTAGCGAACCCTCCTGGCGGACCGTATCCGCTGCTCCACTGGGGCGGAGAGCCGGACCCGGCCTGGCGGGGCGGCAGCGTGAGTGGTGGCGGCGCGTCGCGCCGGGCTGGCGGGCCAAGCGGTCCCGCCGAGCCCTTGCCGCTCGGCGGAAGAGCCGGGTCAGCTGGCGGGGCCTGGGGCACGTTGTACTGGGTTACTTGCACCATGGACCCGCCCGGCCGGGGCGGTCGCAGTGCGAGCGCCAGCGCGACCACCCAGCCGATCAGCGTCCAGCCCAGCAGGAGGTTGATCATCACCACCGCGGGGATGTCGGGGGTGCGCCGGGACCATGCGATCAGGACCGGCAGCAGGTAGAGCCCTCCTAGCGCCACGATGAAGCCGCCGAACACGAAGAGGGAAACCACGGATCGGATCACGAATACTCCTCAGGGTTGGCGTGGGCTGAACGCTGAACAGGGGTGCCCGCGGGCAGCGCTGCACGGCCACCGTTCTGCGAGGGCCGCCGGCGTGCCGGCACCCGTGCCTCGCCTAAACGCGCCGCTGGGGCGGTGCCAACTGCCCAGTCAGGACTGATCCGGGCTGTCCGGTTCCCCGTTGCGATGGTGCTGACGCGCACCGTGTGCCTCCCGTGCATGCCTCAAGTGTTGTAATCCGCTCCCCAAGCGGGCATATTCACCATGCATTATCCAAGTTGATATGTCAAGACAGACTAACCACCTTGCATGGACTGGGATGTTCAGCTAGCCTGAGTCTCAGTTGGGGAAGGAGGCGTGCATGGACGGGACTGCGTCGCTGGGCACCGTGCCGCTGTACGCCAAAATCGCCGACGACCTGCGCCACCAGATCAAGAACGGGTACTACGGGCCCGGGGCGCTGCTGCCATCCCGCAACGAGCTCGCCGCCATGTACGGGGTATCGTCGATCACCGCTAAGGACGCGCTGGCGGTGCTCAGCCACGAGGGCTACGCCCGGGCCATCCGCGGCCGGGGCCACATCGTGCGCCGCAAGCGCCCGCGCCTGACCGTCCCTGGGCGCCTCTACGCGGCCGGGCCGGTGAATGGGACGATCCTGGACCCGGGTGTGCTGGACCTGCGCCAGGCCGACGTGTACCAGGAGACCGCGCCAGATAACATCGCGCTGCCGCTAGGCTCCCC
>Ga0209166_10001145_pt1 | contig 23131 bp, 22 predicted proteins | sample Coa_R1_3_FD_187151 | JGI IMG/M metagenome (GOLD analysis project Ga0209166, IMG submission 187151) | Surface soil microbial communities from Centralia Pennsylvania, which are recovering from an underground coalmine fire - Coalmine... | ecosystem: Environmental > Terrestrial > Soil >... | reverse complement strand
GTGGCAAAATCACAGGCGAGAACAGAGTTTGCATGGTTTCGCACAAAGGTCATCCAGCGCTGGGTTGAGGCTCTCCGCGGTTCTGTATCCAGATCGTGAGGCCAGTAGTTCCTCACCGTTCGCGGTGATACCAGGATTCCCAGCTTGAGCGAGAGTTCGTCCGCTACCCGCTCCTGTCCCCAGGTTGGATTGTTGACTGCCATCTCGACAATCAATCGCCGTATGTCTTTCGGCAACCGTGGCCTTCCGCCTCGCGATTTCCAGCACCAGAATAGACGGAATGCTTGCTTGTGCCAGCCAATGAATGTCTCTGGCTTTACATTCACCAGAGCGTTCTTCCAGTCGAAGAGTTTGGCCAAAATCAACATTGACATCCGCGCAGAATCGTCGAACCGGCGCGGTTTAATCTTCCGTTCCTGATAAAACGCTAACTGCTTGCGCAAGAACAGAACCTCTGCCGCCAGCGAGGGCCTTTACGCAGACCAGCAACAGTAAAAAGCGCAGAGCCTCACGCAGCAGGTCCTGGCAGATATAAAGGATTCGGAAAATTGCCCGCAACAGTGACATGCACAATCAGAATCCCATGCTGAGCGGCATGGCGGGAAGGTGAATTTCTCGAGCGTTTGTGGTAAGTCGGATACGCCTTTGAGCTGCAGAAAGCCGAAAAAGTCGTCAACTTGGAACAAAACATGTCAACGGTCAATCTACTGATTCTACGTCAGTTAGATTGCCTACGAGGTTTTTGCGGAGGAGTGCGTCCAGCGAAGGCTGGCATGTTCAGTGGGAGACAGTCCCACCGGGATAAAAGTCAGAGTCCCGTAGCTTGAAGCGGCGAGCCACTCTGGCGGGGTGGTAGGGGCAGCACGGTGACCAGGACATGCTGAGCAACTGGAGAAGCCCTCCTCGTCCCGTCGAGAAATCGGCGGAACAGGAAGCCGTATAACCGGAAGCACCGGGAAGTCGGTGGAAAGCGAGAGGGTGGCGGAGGGGCCAGTAGTAGCGAAGAAGCAGAGTAATGTCTGCGGAGCGAAGAGGCCCTGCTGTTTGCAGTGACTCCGACGTAAGGAAGGCAAGGGTGAATGAGAAAAGCACCCATTGGTTTGCAAGACTTGAGGAGGAGGATATACGTCAAGGAATCAAAAACCTTGACGAGAAGCAAGCAGGTAAGCCCATTGCTGGAAATCAGCACGATGGGTTTGAAGTGGCGGGGGCTGGAAACCAGTTCACGGTTCGGATACTGAGGCACTCCCAACGGAAACGGGGAGCAACCAGCTAGGCCGAACCTACCAACGATGGCGCCAGTCCTCGACCCGACCAGAGTAGTTTGGACTCGTAGTTGCCCAGCCCTTTGTTCCGGGATTGCACCTTGTGAACTGCTGGCGTGATGCAGATCTAAGCGCGGTTCCAATCTTTAATATTTATATTTATCAAATAGTTAATTGCCAACTTCATGGGAGCGGACTAGGATAACGCAATCTTTCCAGTTTAGTCTTTGGGTCACAACTATCTTTTCAACTTTTGCCGGCACAAATACCGGGTTGTTGTTTGCGCCAACGGCGGCCTCCACAATGTTGCGCAGGTAACCACGCCGGAAAACACGAAGACACACAGACGAGCCGGATGCACGCGCCTTTCACAGGTGCATGACTTTTTCAAGGAGTAAGGGCATGAGGCGTACCTTGACAAATATCCCTTGTGATGCGATCCGTGGGTTGGTTTTAGCCATTTTCTTTCTTGCATTTGTTTCCCTGCTGCAGGCCGGGCCGCTACCTCCGACGATCGCGAAGGCGTTTAATCCGACTCAGATTGCGCTAAACACTAACAGCACGCTAAGCTTCACCATCACCAATCCCAACACCAATCTTCAGTTGACGAGTGTGGGCTTTACGGCTGCGGACACTTTCCCTGCAGGCCTAGTGGTAGCCACGCCAAACAACCTGAACAACACCTGTGGCGGTACGGCCACCGCAACCGCGGGCTCCGGTTCCGTGAACCTGACTGGAGTGACGCTGGCGGCCAGCGCTTCCTGCACGTTCTCGGTGGACGTGACCGGGACAACCGCAGGAGTGCTAAACAACGGCGTGACCGTAACCGCGAGCGAGAGCGGAGCGGGAAATACCTCTATCGCCAATTTGACAGTAGTAGCTCCACCAACCATAAGCAAGTCGTTCGGTGCGGCCAGCGTTCTGCTGAATACGTCAACCTCCTTGAGCTTTACCCTCAGCAACCCCAACATCACAGTAAGCTTGACCGGTGTCGCCTTTCTGGACCTGCTGCCGGCAGGACTCCAGGTATCTTCGCCCAATGGACTGAGCGGCAGCTGCGGCGGGGGCACGATCACAGCCGTAGCGGGTTCGGGCTCAGTGAGTCTCACGGGAGCGACGCTGGCGGCGGGTGGATCATGCACATTCAGCGTGAACGTTACGGGGATCACTCCCGGGGCGCATGACAATATAACCGGCGCTGTAACTTCAATCGAAGGCGGCACGGGTGCGATCAGCAACACCGCGACGCTGACGGTGATCGGAACCGATGTTTCCGTAGGCCTGACGCACTCTCCTGACCCGGCGGCGATCGGCGGCACGCTGAAGTTTACTGCCACCATCACCAATAATGGACCGCAAAACGCCAATGTTACTTTCAACCAGACCTTTACCGGAGCCCAATACCTGGTTTCGGCGAACGCAAGCCTAGGAAGCTGCAGCGCGACGGAACCGGTGAGTTGCACTCTCTCCGGCATGGGCAGCGGTGAGACCCGGCAGGTGACTGTTGTTGTTACGCCACTGCTGGGAAGAACCCTCATAAGCAACGTCAGGATAACGCCGGATATTCCTGATTCAAACAACAGCAATAACAGTGCCAGTAACACAGTGCGAATCAGGTTTAAGGTGATAAGACCTGAGCTTGCAATACTGAGAGTCCGACTCGAGGGTACGGGTTCTGGAATCGTTATCTCGAATCCCCTTTTTAATTGCGGCCCACTGTGCTATGCGACTACAGAGATCGAAAGTACGATCATGCTCAATGCTTTCCCCCATCCGGGCTCAAGCTTCTCGGGTTGGTTAGGCGCTTGCGCGGGAACAGGACCTTGTGTTGTCACCATGATCGGCAACAAGCAAGTCATTGCAGTCTTCCATTAAATTGGACCTCAGATAGGGATTGTGAGGAAGACTGTGAATGGGACCCGAGCAGCACCTCCTACGGGCGGGCGGTGTCTAAATATTCCGAGATTCTGCTTCGCTTTCATGTTCGCACTACGCTGACATACGCCTGTCTATCCCACATATAGAAAACCCTTTGACATAGTCTTCCAAAGAGCAAAATCGAAGGGAATGGCGCGCCTTTCTTGCTCAAACTTCTTGCGAAATGCAGCCAGTTGCTGCTCAAGCGCATGACGGCTTTTCTTGTCGAGACGTATCTTCTTGTGCGCCATAGTCTTATCGTATTGGAAGATTCTCGTTCAGCAAGTCCTATCTCGGTATCACCAACGCCAAGGCATGCGTAACGTTGACACGGCCCGCCCCCTGGAATCATCTGAGCTTAACGCCCGCTGAATAAATCCTCTGGCGCTCCTTGGTCAGCCCATTCAGTTTTTCTTGGGTGCGCTGACCGGGTGATAAGCTGGGAAATCATGCCAGCAGACGATCATCCGTTTGATGCCCTCGACAAGCAGCTCCAGATGGAACTCCTTTCGGTTTCGCCGCTGACGAAAGCCGTTCTCGCCTTCCTCTCGCACTTTCCTCTCAAGTGGCCGTTTAACAAAGTCGTGGAGATGCTCAAAGCGCGACTTGTGGCCGGCTCTTCGGAACGGATCGGCCTGATGCTGGAAACCTGCATGGCCGAAGTTCGCAAACACGAAACCAAAATCAAAGAGCTTTCCCAGGGGAAGCCAACCGAAGAGGTGAAGGCCCGTGAAGAAGTTTCAACCGACTTGTTGTTGGACGCTGCACGGAAAGCGGAGAACACACGCGCCAGGGAGCGCGTGAAGCGTATCGGTCTGATTCTTGCGAATGCCGTATTGGAACCAAAACGTGCGGATGCCGACGAGGCGGAAGAAATGATGCGGGTGGCGATGGAGTTAAGCGACCGTGATATTGAATATCTGCGTGAACTGATAAGAATCGAAGGCTCCGTACTTGATACACAGGATCATGTCCCCCGCTATGACGCACATCAACGATGGGAACAAGGCTTCTGGGGAACTCGCATTAACCCCGAGGTTGACAGCGTGTTCAGCAAGCTGGAGAGTTACGGACTTGTGGCACGAATCCCCCCACCGAACAATCTTAATATTCTGGCCGACTATCAGAACCGCTATGTGCTGCTGAAGAAAGGCTTGCGTTTCGCGGCGGTCACAAGTCAAGGTGCCGCCCGATAACCTTCAAAGTCCAATTTTGCGCCTCCGAGCAAACCTGACAACCACAAACGGGCGGTAACAACAAAGTCAATTGTGCTGTACACGACAGCATGGTGAAATCGCGATTATGAGTGGTTCAATGGATTGGCTCAGGGTCGCGCAAATCTCCCAAGCTCTTCTGACGCCTGTCATCGGTATCGCAACTGTTAGCGTCGGTGTAGCCGTCGCACTGATACAACGCCAGCAGGCCCACACGAATCGGCTTCAGCACCGCCTGGCGCTGTTTGACAGGCGAATGAAAATCTTCGATTCCACGATGGAGTTGATTATTGGAGTTGTCCGAACTAACAAAGCGGAATTGAATGACCTCTATAAGCTGATACGTGAAACACGAGAACACAAGCTACTTTTTGGTTCTGAGATTGGAGAGTATATTGACCAGATTTACCACAAGGGTGTGGACTTAGAGCTTATTGAAGCCACTCGTGACAATCCCAAACCCGAAGACTTTGCAAAAAGAACAGAACTAGTAGAGTGGTTTGTACAGCAGAGTAGGCTGGCCCCGTCGCTGTTCCTAAAGTATTTGGATTTTAGGCGATCGTAGGCTAACATACGCTTCGCCCGGCCCGTCGAGGTGACCATGCAAATGCGCAAGGCAGCCGCGATTTTTCTACTCCTTTGTTCACTCGCATATGGCAAAGGCGCTCACAGAAACTCGTCTTCCAGTTCGAGTGGCAGCAAGACTGTCCATGTGCGCGGATACACGCGCAAGGATGGCACCTCCGTCGCTCCATACGACCGGAGCGTACCAAGCACCACAACCCCCTCTTACACCCGCAGCAGTACGCCGTACCGGAAGGATTATCTTGCTAAGGGCTACACCGCGCACCCGACAGTCCAGCGCGACAAGCATGGGAGAATCAAACGTAGCGCAGCGGCCAAATCCGCCTTCGAGCACCAGCACCCCTGCCCATCCACGGGAAGGATCAGCGGAAGCTGCCCCGGCCATGTCGTTGACCATGTAACGGCGTTGGAGTGTGGCGGCGCTGACGATCCTACCAACATGCAATGGCAAACCACTGCGGACGCCAAGGCAAAGGATCGAACGGAACGGGCTTGTCGGCTTTAGAACGGATGGAAAATGAATGGGCAGAATACGCGCGCTAGAAGTACAGCAGTACTTTTAGTGATGAACCCGTGTACCGGTTTTTGTGCTAATTTGTGCTAACGCCTTGTCCAACGTGCCTTTCTTGTCTTTCTTGACCCATGAAAAATCAGCAAGTTACGTGTTTTCAATACCGGCTGCGAGTTCGATTCCGACCCGCGCCTCCACTTTCTAACCCTATAAAATAAGCCTCTTCTTTGCCGGCCGCTTTCGCGGTGGCAGATTTCGCAGTTCCAGCGGGTCCAATAAAGATGATTCCTTCGGCTTCCTGGTCCTGCATCCAGCTCAGCAAAGTCCCGACCATTTCCGTCTTGACGCCGCTCAGGTCGGTGCCGTTGCCGGCGAGAAGCGCTTCAGTTCGACCATTGCCCGTAGGTTGGCGAGCCTCGGGGCGCTGACCAAAGGCGACCGCGCGGCCGCTGATAACGCTGATTGGGCAAGATACAACTTCGAAACTCAGGAAGGCAGGGCTGCACTCGGTCTCCTCTACAGGCGCATTCTCTCCGGCGAAAGTATGCCCGGCCTGGAGCAGGCGCTCTGGCCCGCCATGCCGCCCAATCCAGCTTCCGAGCCCCAGTTGAAATTGAGCACAGACGACGTCACCTGGTTGAAGTCGTTGCGCATTGTGCCTGGTTCCGGCCAACCTAACTCTCCTTCCTCGAAAAGATAACATTGCCGTCCCCGCCGTGGACGAAGCAGCAAGATGGTCCGCCACAACAATGGCGGGACCGATCCTATGGTGCGAAAGATCGCATCCGCAGATTTTGGTTCTTATGCATCATCCAAAGCCAATGACCATGACGCAACTCATTCTCCTTCCGCTGGCAAGATCTGTGGAGGCACGGCTCGGGCGCGTCCCAGTTCATGTCGTTTCCACTGGCCTTGTGAATCGCGCCCGCACCGCGCCGCCGCGTACTGCTTCTTTCAGCGCCAGCCGCGCCATGCGCTGTCCTTCAAGAACTGGCAGGAGGCGCAGAGGCTGGGCGTAGAGTTGCCGGAGGCGGCATATCTGCTCCAACCTCCGTCGCCGGGAAGAGTGATCTCGCTACCGCAGGTCGGTGGCCTACACCATCGTTACGAGCGCCGAGCCGCTTAGCCAAAATCATGGGAAACAATTCAAGAAACAGGAAACGTAGAGGAGCCCATGCGCTTCCTCCAAGAGAGCCTTTTATTGTTATCCCCGACCGTGGGCATTTGGATTAAGCAATGGCGGCGAACTTGGATCGCGCTTGTTTTTCCCAAGGTCGGACTGCAACCTTATATACGTCGAGAAAACCCGCCCGGATGGACTTTTCGATAGGGACAAGTAGTTGTTTCCGCCCTCATCACGATGTGTTCCCAACTTCCGAGCTACCAAGAGACAAATCCAGCCTTCATCGAGAAGAAATCACAATCGGAGCGCGCCAGAAAGCCGCCTTGGAAGTTGCTGGATCAAGGACGGTAACCTGGCAGTCATAAGCACCAGCCGCAAGGTCCTTCACGCTGAAACCAAAATTCAGGGAAGCAACGCCGAGGTGCGTAGCTGCACTGGGTGTCACCGAGATGAGTGGTGTTTCGAAGGCCTTCGCCCTCGCCGAGTAGAGGCTGACGTACGCGACGAATGGCTGCGTATTTGCTGGTGCGCCCGGGTCGGCGGATCTGTAGGCCTGCAAATAGACGAACATCTGCTTGTGAGCGTCGAACACGCGCGTCACGCTGGGCACAAGTTTCCTGCCATCGTGTACCAGGGGGTTGACTGTATCTTCCCTGGCGCGATCCTTTGCATTCGCCGCGTTGTAGATCGCCTCTTTCAGTTCCACGCGCTGGCTGCTCAGTACAACGGAGCTGATGGGGACGCGCGCCTGTTCCCGGTTCAGGTTCGGAATCGTGAAGGTGGTCTCGTAGGTTCCAATGCGCCCAGTTTCGTCGTCGCGCGCCAGGAACTTGAAACGATACTTGCCGGGCAGAAGCGTGAAGCCGATATCGTATTCGATAGGCCGATGTGCGAGTTCGGCGGCCGTGGCATCAGAGAGCCTGATATCCACGCTGTCTCGCACGTTGGTAAGCGTCCTTCCGCTCACACCATCCTTGATTTCGCCGATGAAATCGATCAGGGTGCGCTGGGCTCCCCGGCGTTTTGCCAGGGCCAGTTCGCGTCCGGGTATCTTGACCACGATGGGTACGAAATATTCCGCGCGATTCAACTGGAAGTGATCAATCTCCAGGGCGATGGAAAGCTCGGTAATCGGGTCTTCAAGCAAGAGAGCTTCTTCGAGCTGGCGTTCTTTGTCGGCCGCGGTAAAGTGGCCGAATTCCTTCTCGGCGTAGTAGCCCTGGCGGTACTCGAGCTTTGCCTCCGCGTCCTCCGGAACAGAGACATGCACACGCCGGAACTTGCCATTGCGCTCTGCGTTCGTGGTGTAGTAGCCGATTACGTAATAGTCTGAAATCGCCTGCTGTGCCTGAACAATTCCACGATCAAGATCGTTCGAATCCAGCAGCGCCCTGCCCCCGGTGTCGCCGGCCAGTGCATAGAGCGTGTCCTGCGACCCTTGGAAGTTGCCAGTCATGGTCATGGCCGCCCGGCCTGTGTACATCTCCGCGCTGCCCTGAGATGCCTGCGTTGCATCCCCAAGCGGAGCATCGGCAACCAGGCCGCGAGTATCGATGGGCCAGAGGGTGACGCCCGCCCTGATCGCTGCGTCCACCGTGGCGTGAAGCTGCGCCTGGTTGTCGATGCCGTTCAGCCGCAGTCCACCTGCAAAGTAGATGAGCGATTTCTTCTCGTTTACCTGGCCGAGCATCTGCACTGCCGTCTGTAAAGCAGCGAGCTGGCGATCGGTATTGAAAATGTTGAATTCGCCGTCATCCTGGCCGAAGGCCGCGCCCATATCGGCACTGCCGGTATCGTCCGCAGCTTCGGCATAGTTCCGCCCCTCGCCAACGAGCATCGTCTCCAGAATGCTGAGCAGTTTGCCGCGATCTGCAGTGAAGTCCTGAAGAACGTCTACCGAGCCCGTGCTGTAGCGCATGATCGAAACCAGGTCGGCGGAACTCATTTGCGTTCGAACGAATTTCTGCGCGGCAGCCAGGGCGCGCGCCTGTTCGGACGGCCCCATCGCCGACAAGTCGAAATAGAGCGCTAGCAGGCGCCGATCTTTATAGCGCTCTTTGTCGACCGTCTCCGGCAGAATTTGCGTGTGCATGAGTTTCTCATAGATCCCGACCTTTTCGCCCGACGTCAATGCGGGAAGCAGTGAGGCATTGGCACTTAAGTCCTGATGTTCGCAGAACCTGATCTTTTGTGGAACACCATCTTCGGCAATGACGAAGTCCTTGGCTGTCAGTCCATTGATAAGCTTTCCCTGCTTGTCTCTTACCACTACGGATTCGACCACCAATTGCACTTTCGTGGAGATCGTGTAGTTCTCCTGTGCGTCGGCAGGCTTGTTTTGACCTACCTGCTGCCCGTTGGCAGGAGCGATCGCTACAAGAACGAGATAGAAGAGCAGGGTTCGCACGGCTAGAACCTCAAGCGCAGCGTGGCTTTGAGACTGCGCATTGCGTTGGCGCCAGCAGGTTGGCCAAACTGCGTGCTGCCCACAGTTGTATTCCATCCAGTGAAGACAGGATGATTCAGCAGGTTGACTGCATCGATGCGGGCATCGAGAAAGTAACGATCTCTCAGACGAAACGTGCGCTGCAGCGAACCATCGAGACTGAATTGATCTGGCCCAACAATAGAGTTCCTGGCGGCGTTGCCCCATTCGCCGGCTGTGGGAGCGGTGTAAGCCGCAGCATTGAGATGCGCGCCGGCTGATCCATGAATGGGCGCGCCGGTCAGGCTTGGCCGGAGGGGACCGACGAGACCAGTTCCCGGGACAGCTGCCGGATAGACGAGAGTTTGCGGCAGACCGCTGCCTGCGTTGATCTGTGTCGTGATGCTCCACTCTTTCAGCAGCGAGCCAGGCCAGCCTCCCATGAGTGTCCCGCCGCGAAAGCCCTGCCCACTGGTGTACTGCGCCTGCACATTCAGCAAATGGCGCTGATCAAAGTAGGACAATGAACGCTCTGCCCGCAAATCGCGCCAGTTCTGCGCAATCACCGGCGACGCCGAAGAGCTGTTCGGTCCCGCGCTCAGCGCGCCGGCCATCGATTGGCCCGGACCGCCCAAGATGGAATCGTTGTCAATCGATTTCGACCAGGTATATTGTACAGTGGCTGCAAAACCGCTGCGCAAGCGGTGCCGCACCTGCAGGCTGCCGGATTGGCGCGCCGAATTGCCGCCGGAAATCCTGTAAACGAAGCCCGCCGGGCAGTCAGGACACGGGTTGACGGCGGCGATAGGATACGTGTTCGGCAGAAATTCCTGTACACCATTTGTGCCCTTGGTACCGAGATAGGTCGCCGTCATCTGCAGGGCGCCGGGCAGATCGCGCTGCACAGACAATTGCCAGACCTGCGCGTAACCGACCCTGAAGTTCGGATCGATGCCAAACGTATTTGCAATGGTTGTGGAGCAGGCGTTGAAACCAGTTGCGAGCGTGAGCGGACAGGCAGCACTGTTGCGCAGGTGCAAGCTCTTGGAGAACGGCCACTGCTGCGCCATTTCGAGAGATGGCCCCCGGTACACCGAAGTGTCGCGGTACACGCCGTAACCTGCGCGCACCAGGAGCGTCGAAGCACGAATGGGCCGCCAGGCAATGCCGATACGCGGCTCCAGACCGGACCAATCCGGCCGCAGCAACGAAACAGGATAGCGTTCTCCCGTCAGCGCGCCGACCGGATCGACGCCAAGAACCGCACGGGCAGCAGTAAAACCTGGGGTTACATCAAGGTTCACAAGCCTGCCGTGAACTTCGGTCATCGGAGATGCGTATTCCCACCGCACTCCGGCATTGACGCTGAGCGTAGGGAGTATCCGCCAATCATCGTTCGCGTAGACATCGTAGACTGTCTGGCGAAGGTACTTGCCGGCGTTGCCGAACGCGATGGAACTGGTATCGGGAACACCAACCAGGAAGTCAGCCAGATCGAAGCCGCTGGCAGCATCGGGGGCTCCCGCCGTTGCGGCGCCGGTAAAGGTAAAAACGCCGCGTGGATTCTGCTGAAAATTGTAATTGTACTGTTGTTTGCGCAGGTCACCGCCCACCGTAATGTTATGCCGGCCGTGAAGACTCTTGAGCGATGCGGTAAAGCCATCCGTACGGTCGCGGTTGAAGGAACTGGTGCCATCGCTGAGTGCAGCAATGCCGCTGGAGAAATTGAGCGCCGGTGGTCCCCAGTCAGCGGGGTCCTGATCGTTTCCTGTGATGCCTGCATCGCCGGAGATGTTCCGGCGATGAGCGAACTCAGGAATTACCTGCGTTCTCACCCAGCTGAACTGGTACCTGGTATTCACCGTGACGTGATCATTGAACCGGTACAACCAGCCAATATTGGCATTGATTCCCAACGTATTCGTCTTATCAACGAAACCGAACAGGTTGACGCTGTCGCTCTGGGTGAGTTGTGGATTGAAACTGCCGCCGACATCACTCCTGTTAAACCGCTTGAGCAACCGGGTTTGAATTGCGTCCTGACGATTCGTGTTCAGCGCCAGGACTTGGTAGTTATAGAGCGCATTGCCTTGGATGTTTGCCCTGGGATACAGATTTAGAAGCGATTGGGCCTGTGAGCTGACGGGAACGACATTTCCCGGATAAGGCTTGCCCGTTGCGGGGTCATAGAGAGTCACAGGCATTCCGAGCGCGTTCACCAGCCCGGCAAAGTTTCCTTCCCGTTCCTGACCGGTTGGGACCAGGCCGGTTTGCATAGCCGCGTTCCGGTCGCGCGTCAATTGATATTGAAAAAAGAACTCGGCTCCCCGCTGAACGAGGCGTGGAATTTTGATCGGGCCGCCAAAGACGAACACACCGGTCACATGATTTTCGTGCGGTCGAGGCGACGGATGTCCGCTCAGCGAAAACGGCTGCGCATCGAACGTCGAGTCGCCGAGCCGCACCATCAACTCGCCCTTGTAAAGACTCTTGCTATTGGAACGGCGATTGCCGAATCCCTGGGGAAGCGAGAATTCCGATGTGGCCGCATTGTTAACGCTTCCGTTCACCAGAAAGCCGTCTGATGAACTCTCCTGGTTTGCGTCTTCGGACGGGCTGGGACTTTCGATCGGCCCCCTGGATGCTGCGGTGGTTTCCCGCTTTTGCAGCGGAGTGGGAACAGCGAGCCCAGGCGCGGGCTGTGGACTGGTGGAAGGCCGCGCCGATATCGCCAGAACGGTAAGTTGACCAGGGGGCAGCATGGTCAGTTCATAGTTGCCTGGAGGTGCATGGGGCGCAATGGTCACATCGGCCTTCGCCGGCGAGAACCCGTGCATCTTGATCTCAATCTTCCACTGCCCATCGTCGAGATCGGCGAAGCGATAGCGGCCTTGTTCATCGGAGGTCACTGAAACCTTCTTTGTTCCATTGGCCGCTGTGATCACCGCGCCTGGAACCGGAGCCCGCCGAACGTGATTTGACCGTGATAGTCAGACGCGAACGCATCACTCGCGGCAGTCAGAACCATCCAGGTGGATAACATCGGAATTAGAGCCAACCGCCGCCGCATGCGTCCTCCTATCATTCGGTATCTAAGCTTTCGATATGCAATCAGTTTTCGGTGGGATTCTTTTCCACGTGGTCGATGATCAGTTGCTCGACCTTTGCCTTGCGCGGTTCCAGTCTGAGTCCGAGGTTTTCCACGGATCGGAACAGCGTGCTTCCTCCTTCCGGATCAGAAGCCGCCAAAGCGGGGGCATCGCTTGAATCCCCAACGCCTTCCGGGCCCTTCGCCGCCAACCCTTGCCTGCGCGCTGTTGCCAGAAGGTCGGAAAGAGGAATCTCCAGAGAGACCTGGTAATTCCCGGTGAGACCGGTCATGTCCACAACCTGGCGACTATCTGTACCACCACCATGCAACATGGCTGTCAACGCGTCGGCCAAGCCCGTCATCGTGATAAGGTTCGCATCCAGATGCAAGGATTTGTTTTCCATATCCATACGCTGGATGATAGTGCCCTTGGTCCCCATGTTCATGGTCACCGAGCCATCGCTGTTCCTGGTCACTTTGATCGGCCCATCCTGACCTTCCATCTTCATCTCGCCGGGCTTGAGTGGCGCATTTTCGTCAATCGCCTCCAGATTCGTGGGTGACGGCTTCAGCTTCGGCCCATTTTTTCCCACCACCAAGGCGAGCACGCGGTGCTCCTGGGTGTCGCGATGAACGGCCAGATTGAACCGCTCTTCCAGTAAAGTCTGCAGCATGCGGGGAGCATCGTCTTTGGAAGCTTGATCGGGCATCTTTGCCTCGATATCGAAGGGTTCGGAGGCCAGCCATCCCGGACCACTGATCTGGTAGGCTTTCACACCATAGGCGACGGCGATTAGGAGCTTGAGCGGCATGTGGGTGTAGCTCGCCCGCGCGGCGTCCACGTGTGGGCCGAACCTGGGCATCTTCCCCCCCTGCATATCAGCGGCCAGCTTCGCCATGTCCAGCGGAGGGGAAGGTTTCACCGTAGCCACTTCAAAGGCTGGCTTAGCTTGCGGTGCCTGGGACAAGCCCGCATGAGGAGCCGCAAGCAGCACAAGAATGAATGGTGCGATTGAACGATGGAACAAATTGATCTTGCTTTTCACCGAAACCTCCTTTTTTGGCGCATTCATCTCCCTTTCAGCAAGCCTCGACAGGTCCGCGCCATACTGAAACGGAATTTGGTTGATTTATTTGCGCCGCCTCAATAATCCAGCCGTTCGAAACGGCGCGCGGCCAGCGCGACGCCACCCACCGAAAGTATGATTACGAGCAGCAATGGGCGCCACGGATGTGCCGGTTGCATGCTCATCGGCTGACCCAGATTTCCGATATTCCACGCCTTCATCCGCGGCGATGCCGTAAAGACGAAGAACGAAAGGAATTTTGCGGGAATCATGATCAGTGCCGTCCTGGCTTTATCGAGAGCGTAACTGCCGACCGCCAGGGTCAATCCGATCCAAGCCGCGCACGGCACGGCGCACAGCAAGGCATTCACCACTGCATGGCCAGGAGGATACACTTGGCCCGCGAGTGTGCTTATCGCCCAAAACACCGCCGTGGACACCTGCAGCATGGCGACAACCATTCCCATCATCAGCAGCGCCTGAACGACCGGCCACTGATGACGGCGGACCGGAAGGCTGAGGGTCAAATGCGCGGAATGCGATTCTGTCAGCGGGCCACCTAAAGTCAAAATGATCGCAAGAAGTGCGACAAGACCGCCTGCGCTGATGTACCACGTGTGATCGGTGAACGCCTGGTAATTGCCCGTAACCTTCGCAATGGTCGCCTGTGCTTGTGCGCTCACTTTCGGGTTCGAGGGCAATTCTGTTGGATGCAAGAGCTTCGTCATGCTGGAATACATCCACAACATGAAAAACGCGCAAACGATCATCACAACCACACCAATGTAAAAACGAAACCGCGTATCAGACCAAAGTTTCCATGCGACCATGGCTAGTTCCTCCCTGGCGCGCCACCGCGCACAAATAGATGTCACGCAAATTCATTTCGAACATTTCCAGCTGCAGCGGCCTGTATGCCTTGGCCCGCTCCATCACCTGTTCCGGCTGGCTGCAGGTGCGGATTCGCAGAAAGCTGCCCTCCATGGCCGCCTCGGCCACTCCCGGCCACTTGCGAATCTCTTCCAGAGGCAGCGTTCCCGAAGCCCGGATCAATTTGTAAGCCGAGCGAATTTCATCCAGTTCGCCGTCCAGCACGGTTTGTCCCTGGTTGATGAGCGCAATATGGTCGCAAATCCGCTCCACTTCATCCAGCCGGTGCGTGGTCAGGACTACGCTCCGATTCCCGTTGCTAATCCAACGCACAAGCACGGAGAGAATTTCTTCCACCGTTTCCGGATCGCAACCATCGGTGGGTTCGTCTGCCAGCAGCAGTTCCGGGTTGCGCGACAGCACGGCAATCAACATCAACTTGGCGCGCGTACCCTTGGAGAGCGCGCGAACCCTCTGCTCGGGCTTTATGCCCCAGTGCTGAAGCAATTCGCTTGCTTTGCGCGCGCTCCAATCAGGATAGAAGCTGCCATAGACATTCAGAAAATCCTGCACCCGCATATTGGAGTAAAGGCTCTTATCTTCGGGAATGAATCCGACGCGGCGGCGTATTGCGAGCGACTCCCTTTGCACATCCATCCCCAGGACCTTCACGCTGCCCGAAGCAGGGCGGCAAATCCCCATCAGCATCTTGAGCGTGGTGCTTTTGCCCGCTCCGTTGGGTCCCAGCAAGCCAAACAGCGTCCCCGGCAACACCTGCAGGCTGAGCCGGTTCACCGCCCGGCACTCCCCGTATTGTTTGCTAAGATCGTTCAGTTCAACCATTGGAACTTCCATCGTTCTCCCTCCGCTTTTGCTCCGGTTGCCGGAAATACTCAAGCAACGACTGCTTAAGCTGCTCCTGCAGCTGCTCGTCGGTCACGGCCAGCAGCTTGGCCTCGGCTATCAACTGATCCAGTAAGGATTGCAACCTCCGGGTTTTCTCGGCCTCTACCAGAGTCGAAGGCGCAAGCTTCACGTACGTGCCCCGCCCCTGCGTACACTCCAAGACCCCTTCCTGATAGAGATCGCGGTAGGCTCGGGCGACCGTGTTCGGATTGATGACCAGATCTGCCGCCAGCTGCCGGACGGTCGGCAACTGCACGCCCATCGGCAGGGTTCCCGCTGCAACCGCTTGTCTTATCTGGCGGATCAGCTGCCTGTAAATTGGCTCTCCGGATTCTGGTCGAATGTAAAACATCCGCTAACGATATTCCTTCTATGTAGTAATACAATAATACAATTTGAACTAATGTGTCAATACATTAATTCAACTGGGAATGCATCACGAAAGATCTTCGTTTCATGGATGCATCTGATGTATGATGTTTGATGATCAGACGCATATGCGAACGACACTTGAAATTGATGACGATGTATTGAGTGCAGCCAAAGAAATGGCAGCTATCGAAAAAAGAACGGTAGGGGAGGTGATCTCCTCGCTTGCCAGGCGGGCTCTGTCTCCCGCAGAATCTAAGGTCAAGACTCGAAATGGTGTGCCGCTGCTCAGAGTACGAAAAGGCGGACCTCGAGTGACCTCGGAATTCGTGCATCGGCTCCGTGAGGAGCTGCCGTGATTCGGTTCCTTCTGGATATCAATTTATTGATTGCTTTGATCGACCCGGCTCACGTTCAGCACGATAGGGCGCACGAATGGTTTGCAGCGAAAGGACAGAAGGCCTGGGCCACTTGTCCGCTCACCGAAAATGGCTTCCTGCGTATTGTGGGCCATCCTCGATACCCGAATTCTCCTGGTTCTCCCGCCGCCGTTGCCGAGTTATTGAGTTCCTTCCGGGAACTGCCTGGCCATGCTTTTTGGCCGGACGATGTGTCTTTGCTTGACCGAGGACACGTGAACACAGCGCGTCTTCTGAAGTCTGCTCAGATCACTGATAGTTATCTGCTGGTGCTTGCTCGTGCGCACGAGGGTCAGCTGGCCAGTTTCGACCAACGTTTGGTTACTGACGCCGTGATCGAGGGGCGCCGTGTACTCCACCTGATTGGTTGAATTCCATCGCGCCGAACCAGCACGTCATATTTTCGAGCGCCGGTTTTGGAAAACGTAACTTCCAAGACGCGCTTCTAACTCAACCTCAACCCTTTCATCATCTCATGACAGCACCGTCGAGATCTTCAAATCTGACGCCGGACACTCTTCATCACCACGATTACGCACATCCTGATCCGGTCGTCGTACGCCGGCGGACACGGAGCCTCACAGCCAACAAGAGGCATGCGATTGTGATGCCATAAAAGAAACCCAGGGCTGCGTCGATCATGCCCGCTGAGATGTGGACGCTCGGTTTCAGGAACAGGCGCAGAAGACTGCTGACGATCAAAAGTACCAATCCGGTTCGAATCATGAAGCCAGGATCTTTGAATCGATTGTGCAAGGTCATCTTGAATTCTCCATACTTCTTATCAATCAGTTAGGTAATACCACGTCATGGCTGCCAGCTTGACCGCTACGAAGGTAAGACTGGCAGCCAGCAGGTCCCAACTCCAGAGATGGTCGGCGTAGTAGCGGTAAGCGAAGAAACCCATCGCAAACAGGCCGCCGATCACTCCAGCAATGCTTGTGGACTTACGGCGGTGGTCGAAGAAACGTTCCGTCGATCATTCTGCTTACGATGCTCATAATTGGCTCTCCAGTGTAAAAATGTTCGTCGGTTGAACACGCAAAGGACCTGAAACTCGACGGGCTAGACCCGGAGGATTCAGCCGGTTCCTCCTCCAAAGATTCGCTCTACGGATCCATACAAGCGATACACGGTGCTCTGCCAATCCGATTCCGACGGAAGCACGTTTGCCAGCGCCGATTCGAGGTCATGGAGCGACGAGCCAGAGCGCAGGCGCACGCGAATCCCTGTGCCAACCTTTACTACCTCGGCGACGGCAGCGAGCCCGTTCTGATCGAGATGACAGAGCAGATCTTCTCCCAGCCAGATCCAATCGTCGGTCACTCCGCGCAGGAACCGTGTAAGCCAGCTCCGCCTGGATGTCACTTTGCCATGGATGCCGCACACCCGCTCATAAGCCGTTGACTCGATCGATGGCGATGATTGCCATTCACCAATCAGCCCCTGCAGGCCTTGGGAGCGGGTCATCCACTCATCCACAATTTCAATCAACAGCTCGCGTGCGGCCCGTACGTTTTCCTGAGGCCTGCGCTGAACATTCAGCCAAAGCGCGAGAGTGAGACATTCCGGATCTTCCTGACTTGCGCCGACGCTAAGCTGGGAATACAGAGCATGCAGCGAGCGGCCAAAGGTAAAGCCTCCGTCGCCACGAAAGAGCTGCTTGGGACCCACAGGTTTCGTGCCCAAGGGCGGGTTTCTTAGCATGAAGTTGTAGGCTGCATTCGGGTCTCTGCAATCAGCTTTGACGGCGAATGCGCTTGCGAGTTCGACTTTCAGCTCCTTCCACCGGGCGCTTTGAAAAAATCCTTTGGTCTTGACGTTGCTCTCCTTCGACTTCGCTTCAGGATCGAAGGAGATAACACTGATCCAATATTTACCATCCCGTGGAGAACAATCGCCCCATTTCTCAATCAGCGATGCTGCAATGCCCGCGGCATCCCGAATGTCTGCAGGACAAGACGCGATGGCAAAAAGAACCGCTTTTTCTTCGAGCATTTGAAGCAGATGCGGGTAAACGTCGGCGGAAGCGCGCAGAGGGCGCCGGTTCGTGTGATGTACCTGAACTGGACATACGGTGATATTGTGACCAGACTTGGGTGCCTCGATAGGAACAAACGTAACCTTGAGGTCACATGTTCCCGGCGCAAGTCCATCACCTTTGATGCCCACGTGAATGCTGGAGCGCTCCTGGAGCTCGATTCGTCTGTGAACGTTTGTGGTGGCAAGCGCATGAAGTGTTTGAATGGGGACTCCAGCCGGTATCGGCACATCTGGGAATGAGGCCATCCATACTTTCTTGCCATCCTTCGTGTCTCTTTCCTGGAAAGGCACGGCCGGGAGCGTAGTGCGAGAAGCAGTAAGCGCCGCGGCTAGGTCACCGATGTCGAAATTTGCCGGGAGCGTGGGGCGGGAAGGGAGACCCACCATGAGCTCGGCTTCGCGAAGAGCGATAAGTTTTCCGGAGAGGGCCTCTCCTTCTGCAATGATGTGCAGTCCTTTCGATGCTCCTCCCACATTGTGAACACCAAAGTGCTCCCGGAAAGGAGTGCCGATGAAAACATCGATTTTCAGTGGTGAGCGTTTGAACAAGAGTTGAGGAGGCCCTTCCGAGACGCTTTCTTGCGGGCGGACCTTGGCGCGAAAGCGCAGCACCTGGTATTGAGCGACATCTTTCTTCTCTGCGAGAATGTACCGGTATCCTGTCCCGACCTGCGCAACGTCCATTCCCAGAAGCTCCGCAATACGGCCAAGAGTATTCTCGGCGAAAAGTTTTTCTTCGTACAGAGCGGCTTCCAGCTCCTGCTGCGTTCGGCCCGGAATGAGAAAACGTGTCCATTCCAAGGCCGAGATTTTCCTACGTCTCTTGCGCCCGGAGAACTCTGGATTGCTGTCAAACCGCTCAAGAATGCGACCATTCTCAAAAAGGCCAAGTAGAAGAACGTCACTGTCATGGACCAACACTGTGATCGCTGAGCTGTCCAGCGTGGTTGAAAGGTGTTTCGCAAGCCGATCGAGTTTCTCCTCGTTTTGTTCCTCCGTATCTTCGTCATAAACGGCGATCCACGGTCCCTGCGGGCCAACCAGAATGGAGCGATCTGCCTCCTCGTTGGTAGCCGCTTCCACGAAGCCGGCTTCCAGTACCCATTGCCGAAGGACATCAATGGCCTGCTGGCGGGTGCGCGCAGGATCTTTGCCGCCGCGAATCTGTACGTTGGTGAAAGAAGAGCCCAGGACATTCCTCCATTTCGGTGCCGGTCACGATTTCTCAGAGATCCGAGATGTGGTCTATGGGGATTTCCAAGCCATGCCTTAAAGCCGACGCAAATCCAAAGTTCTGCTCGAGATATGAATTTTGGATTATGTCTCTATTACTGAGTGTCCCGATACGCTCAAAATTACAGCAATTTTCGAACCTTTAATAGCGAAATGTCTCGTTGCGAGGTGAAATCCACCTGGTTCTAACTGCGGCTTTCATGGATTGGCGCAGATCATCCCATTCTTTTTTTGGGCTAAGGGCTAAGGCCAAGAGCTGCTTTTGTCAGAACCGAAGCTCAAAATCCACCGAAACAATGGGATAGCCTTTTGTAAGGCTCGGCGTTCCGCGGTAAGAGATTCCCAAGTGCACGCTGGCGTGACTCGGTCAACAGAGGCGCTGGCTCCCAAGACATCTTGATTGCCAGTTAGTCGGCACGAGACCCTCGTCTACTAGCGAGACCCTCCACACGTAAACGTGGTAATTGATAACTGACAGCAGGTAAACCTTCGAGTTTTGGTCAAGGAATGGCCGCAGCTCGTTCATTCATCTTTTAGAAACGATTCTTTAGCAACTTTCAATCGCAAGTCTTGGAAAACAAGATTAGGATGATTTTTGATCTTTCATAAGCTCCCTCTATGTATCACCATCTACGATGGATATGCGTTCTGCTGTTTCTCCTGGTTCCTGTTTGAGCGTTTGCAGAGCCGGTTCACCAGAAACCTGCTGAACTCGTTCTACACAGGACATTGCATTACGCAATGCAATACGGGGGGCAGCGTCCAGCCACGTTGCACGTTTCGGAAGGTTTTTTCGCGCGTATTGTTGTAGAACAAATCGGATTGGATGTTAAAGTGTCTATCCCGGCGCCCTCTGGCGTGCAAATTGCATGGGTAGACCGGCCCAACGCTGCCTATGGACCGGAAGCAATCTCGTTTGTTGCCTCAGAGAGCGGCATCTATACCGTCAAAATCACCTGTAGCATGCCTTTCAGCAGTGCCGGAAAGATCTACATCCGCTGGGCGGCATACCGGCCTGCTATTCCAGGAGATGCAATTCGCATCCGCGCAGAAAAATTGTGCACACAAGCTGCGGCATTATATGACAGCGCGCAGCAGGAGGCGCCGCAAAGGCAGGCTCTCTCTTTCTATACCGAATCTGTTGAACTGTAGCGAAAGCTGGACGACCGTATGAAATCGCAATTGCGCTATACGGTAAGGGAATCACGGCGCGTTCTCTCGGCCTGTATGCCGAAGCTGAGCAGTATCTGCGCGAGTCCATTACCCTGATGCACCGCCTTGGGCGACCGATTGACGAAGCTGCTTCCTGGGCTGGATTGGGTTGGGTCTACTTTGCTGTTGGAGATCAATCGAAAACCATAAGCTGCTTTCACAAAGTGCTTGCGATCGACCGGCGGGGCGGCCACGTAAACGGTATGGGCCATAGCTACTATGCCTGGGTTCGCTCGAGTTCTCAAGAGGCAACTATCGAAGATCGGCAATCCTGCTGGAACAGGCGCGCAAATGGTTCGTCGCTGTGGGTTACCGGCGGGGTGTCGCGTTGGCAAATACGAGGTTGGGCGCGGTTTCAGTTTTGAACCACCAGTATGATCAAGCCCTTGGTTATCTTAAGACGGCACTCGATGGGTTTACCGCGCTGCGCGACGAGTACGGCCGTGCTGACGCCCTGCTTGCCATGGGATTGCTCCGAATTCAGGAAGGCCGCACCAGCGAAGCCATGGAAGTTCTGCAGCAGGCCCTGCATTATTTTCAATCCGCCGGAAATGTGAAGGACACGCTTTCATCGTGCTTTTTGCTGGCCCAGGTGGCGATCCAGGAGCGTCGTTTATCTGATGCTCAGAGCGAACTGGACTCTCTGGTTCGTGACGCTGTAAAGGTAAAGCTGCAGGTGTCCAGCGAAGATGAGCGAATGCTGTATGTTGCTACCATCCAGGATTATTACGGCTTGCTCGCTCGAACTTTGCTGCAATTGGACCAGGCGGAGCCGGGCAAAGGGCTTATTCTGCATGCCTTTGAAATCTTTGAGCGGGCTACTTCCCAAGCGCTTATCGAAAAGCTGGCCTTGCAGCAGAGGTCAGATACTTTCGGGACCGAGAATCCCTTGCAGTTCCGGCCTGGCATCGCCCAAAGCCTGCTAGAACAACTACCTCGACATTCGGTGCTTCTCGGGTATTTTCTGAATCGATATTGCTCCTGCGCCTTTGTTGTGACACCTGACCAGGGGATCAAGATGTTCACATTATCTGATCCTGAACAGATTTCCAGAATCGCTGCTCTTGCTGCGCATAGAGTCCGCGCTTCCGCGACGGCTACCCCCAATCGCGAGTTGCGGCAACTCAGCGACATGCTACTAAAACCGGCAGCGCCCCAATTGCAGGGGCGACGCGATATCATCGTGGTTTCGCAAGGGAGGCTCGACCTGCTTCCTTTTGTTCTTTTGCCAGATCCAAATGACCCGGCAAAGCTCATGATTGATTCTCATGATGTCGTGCAGTCCCCCTCAGCCTCCTATTTGGCCGTCGCGCAGGCCAATCTGTCCCAGGAACACCAGAAGGAACTGCTCGTCTTTGCTGACCCTGTACTCGACATGGGAGATCCGCGTCTAAAATCTCGGACCCTAAACTCTGTCCCAGAAGGGACGGTTGCCCTTTCCAGACTGGTCTTCACGCGCCTGGAAGCTGAACAAATCACCAGCGAGTTACACAAGGGCCAGTACACAGAGGTGTATGGATTCGCATTTGCCAAGAAAGCCATCCAATCCAAGTACTTGAATCGATATCAATATCTTCACTTTGCCACCCATGCACAAGAAGGAAATGGCCCGGCCACCCGAGGCGCGCTGCTGCTTTCGCGTTTTAATGAGGCGGGGAGAAATGTGCCTTACCTGCTCACAAGCGATGAGATAGTGAGATCGATCTCACTGGCCAGGTGGTGACTCTGAGCGCCTGCCGTACGAGCGCAGGTCAACAGATGAGCGGAGAAGGCGTCCTCGGCCTGGCGCGGTCCTTTCTTTATGCTGGGGCCGGCTCGGTGATCGCGAGTAAGTGGGTGGTAGATGACCGCGCAACCGCGGAACTGATGGGGCGCTTGTATCGCCACCTTCTGGCCTCGCATGAACCGCCCGCGACGGCCCTTGCCCATGCGCAACGTGAGATGCGGAACTCCCCACGATGGCATGCACCCTATTATTGGGCGTCCTTCGGCGTATATGGACTCAGAACTACAGCGGAGAAGCAGCCACAGCCATGAGCCAGAAGACTTTCTCCGCTTACGATCTTCTGCTCGCGGCCTTTGCCCCCGAGCCGGAAGATGCGGCGCATCTTTTGCAAATCCAATGGGACAAACTGGCGACCTTCTTTGATTTGAAGGGCTCTGGAATCATTGATGGCGAGCGGCTGGCAGATGAAGTCATTGACATTGCCACGAGAAAGCTGCAGGAAGGAACCGCCATTATCGATATTCGAGCGTTTCTTTATGAAACCGCCAAATATGTCTGGCTGAATCATTACCGCAAGATGAAACGCGCTCATCGCTCGCTCGATGAATACGAATACCAGGCAAAACTCAGCACTTTGGACACTCAGAATGCAGAACTCGAATCGATCAAGGCAAAATGCTACCAGCGATGCCTGCGCGCGTTGGACGCCGCCGATCTTGAACTTCTGACCGAGTACAGTTTGGGCAATACGCAAACGCGCCAGAGCCTGGCTGACCGCAACGGCATGAGCCGCAATTCTCTTACCGTGCGGATCAATCGCCTGCGCGCGAGTTTACGAAAATGCCAGGCTGCGTGCCTGAAGAAAAATGGTTGACGTGGTTAAACCGTGTTTAGATTGGACTGTTGCGTACACTAATTAAAAGGAAGACCAGCGTTGAGTGAAATTCAGCAATACCGCTCCAGACTGCAGGCTTATCTGCTGCAACAGAGCGCGCCGGAAGAAAGTGAGCGCCTGGAAGCGGAATTCTTTCAAGACGACGGTCTCTATGCACTTCTTCTTGAGACCGAAGAGGAGCTGATCGCGCGCTTTGAGCGCGGCGAACTCTCGCGCGCAGAGGAGCAGGCATTCCAGGCAGCGATGAAAAACTCGCCACG
>Ga0209166_10001143_pt1 | contig 23150 bp, 20 predicted proteins | sample Coa_R1_3_FD_187151 | JGI IMG/M metagenome (GOLD analysis project Ga0209166, IMG submission 187151) | Surface soil microbial communities from Centralia Pennsylvania, which are recovering from an underground coalmine fire - Coalmine... | ecosystem: Environmental > Terrestrial > Soil >... | reverse complement strand
GGTCATCTCAGAGATGCTGCTTTGCAGCCGATTCTTATCCACGGTCAGGTCTTCCAGCGACTGCCGGCTGGTCACCAGCTTGGCAGTGAAGTCGAGGCTCTTATCGTCGGAAGCAGAAAGAATCACCGGCGCCGCCCACGAGCTGTTGACCGCGTAGAAGCCCATCATGAACGCGTAGCCCAACACCCCGGCCAGCACCAGGTAGAGGGTCACGATGGCAAAGGTGCGATAAAGCGTGACCACTGACTTGTACAGCATGGGCTGCAGGGCGAAGATTTTCTTGCCGTCATTGGGAAACTTCTTGACGATTGCCGTAGCCATCGATTGCCTCCTGTTCTTTGCTACGTGTCCCCCAGTCTCTGGAATCCATGGTGCAGAGCGCCAGGGGAGTGAGGAATAAACTGCTGACCAGCCACCAGGCCACGTACGCGCCGAAGGCCAGCGGATTGGTGACCGCCTCCTTGACGCTGTATTTCCGGATGGCCCAACTGAGCACCGCCGCGATGCATAGGTACACAACCAATGGCTCCGGACCCGCCCACCCCATGGGATCGCTGGAGAGCATGGTCAACACCACCAGGAGCGCGACCAGCGCTCCCAGCGGCGTAAGCACCAGGGTCAGTACCGCATTGGGGTGCAGCTTCCAGACGTGCTGCGGCAAGGTCTTCAGCGTGAGGAAAAGATCGCGCAAGATGCTTTGCCGCCAGCGCAATTGCTGCTTGAATAGCACGCTCAGCGTGGTGGGGGCCGTGGTCCAGCAGAGCGCGTCGTTGTTTACGTAGGTTCCGTAACCCTGCAGAAGCGTCAGGTGGGTCATATAGCGGTCTTCGCCCTGGTTGACAGGAATGCCGAACCAGTGGCGATTGCAAATGGTGGCTTCGATCTTGAGCAGCAGTTCGCGGCGGATGGCGAACAGGCAGCCGCTGATGCAGCCCACGCTGCGCGTCCAGTTCTCGGGAATTTTGTAGAGCTGGAAGGCGGCGTAGTAGATGAACGTCTGGATAACGGTGAGCGTTCCCACATTGGGATTCCTGATTCCCACCCTGCCACCCACCGCTCCGATCTGCGGCTCGGAGAAGCATGCGGTGAGCTCCCGGATCGCATCGGGATGAAAGATGCAGTCAGAATCGATGGAGATGATGATCTCGGCGCTTGAGTGGCGCAGCGCATTGCATACGGTGCGGGCCTTGCCGCTGTTTACGGTATTCCGTCCTACAAGCACTCGTATGTTGGTAAAGTCGTGTTGCGCTTTGAGCATCCACTGGTAACTGTCGTCCACCGAGCAGTCGTCCTGCGCGATCACCTCGAAGCTGTGGTTGGGATAGTTGCACTTGCTGATGCTTTCGATGGCTTCGTAAACCGTTTTGCCTTCGTTGTAGCACGGCAGCAGGACGCTGACCGTGGGCTGGTAACTGTAGTCCTTTTGCGCCTTTGCGCCCGGCACCGACCACTTCAGAATCAGCGCCAGGGTGTACTTGATGACCGAGATCAGCAAACACAGAAACAGGATGAGCCAGACCAGCACCGGTGCCATGGAACGCCTCTCTTACCCCGCATTGCACTGCATTCCGCTACTGTCACATTGGACAGCATGTCCGTGATTTTGACTGTTTTGATTGTTTTAAGAATTGTGAAGGATCATGAACGGTTGGTTAACTTAAGTACCGGCCAAGAATCTCAATGATCCGAAAAAGCCACTTTGGCTGAATGCTGAGTGCTGACTGCTGAGCGCCGATTCGTTATGCTATGTTTCATAGCATGTCTCGCCGCCTCGAAAAATCGCGCGCATTGCAAAAGCGCGCTGAAATGCTCATCCCCGGCGGGGTGGATTCCCCCGTGCGCGCCTTTGCCTCCGTGGGAGGCGAGCCGCCGATCATCGTGCGCGGCGCGGGCCCGCGCATGTGGGACGCCGACGGTAACGAATACATCGATTACGTGGGCTCCTGGGGGCCGCTCATCCTGGGACATGCCCATCCCGAGGTGCTGGCGGCTGTGGAGACCGCGGCCCGCAACGGAACCAGCTTCGGGGCCACAACACCCTCTGAGCCTGATCTGGCGGAAGAGATCGTCCACGCTCTTCCTTCCATTGAAAAAGTGCGCTTCGTCAGTTCCGGGACCGAAGCCACCATGTCTGCCATCCGCCTGGCCCGCGCTTATACCGGAAGAAAGTACATCGTAAAATTCGAGGGCTGCTATCACGGACACGCCGACATGCTTCTGGTCAAAGCCGGTTCGGGCGTGGCCACGCTCGGCATTCCCGGCTCGGCGGGCGTTCCCGAAGAGGTCACACAATTTACCCTGGCCCTGCCTTACAACAATGTTGCCGCCGTCGAGTTGGCCTTTGAAAAATTTCGTGAACAGATCGCATGTGTGATCGTGGAACCAGTGGTCGGCAATATGGGCTGCGTGCCGCCTGCGCCTGGTTATCTGAAGGCTTTGCGCGAGATTACCGCGCACGCAAAAACTTTGTTGATCCTGGATGAAGTCATGACTGGCTTTCGCCTGGCCTTCGGTGGGGCGCAGGCGATGTATGGCATTCATCCTGACATTACCACTTTGGGAAAGATCATCGGCGGAGGCTTGCCTGTAGGCGCTTACGGCGGCAGGGCTGAGATCATGAACCTGGTCGCGCCCCTCGGGCCGATGTATCAGGCGGGCACTCTCTCTGGCAATCCGCTGGCCATGGCCGCGGGGCTGGCAACACTGCGTTATTTGCGCCAGCACCCGGATATTTATTTACGGCTGGAAAGGCAATCAACAAATCTCGTGGCGAGCATTGTGCAAGCTGCCTGTAATAAACAAATTCCATTGCGAGCCAACCGCGTGGGATCGATGTTCACCTGGTTCTTTTGCAGTGAGCCGGTGACCGACTGGACCTCAGCAGCCAAATCCGATACGAAAAAGTTCGCCGCCTTCCATCGCGCCATGCTGGAGCAGGGAATCTATCTGCCGCCCTCGCAATTCGAAGCCGCTTTCATGAGCACCGCACATAGTGAGAACGATTTGCAAGAAACTATTGAAAAGGCCAAAAAAACATTCGCGTTGATCTAGACACCCATTCGCGTATTAATCTGTTTTGAGACCGAGGAAATAATCCCATTGCGGATCGTCGCTTGCCTCAATCGATAGAGGCCGCTTAAATCTCTTTTCGATAGTCTTTACTTTCTCCCGGAGACTAGTTTCATTCGAAGTGTAGAAATCAAATTCTTTTACCCCGAACCCCGTCACAACACCAGCAAAAAGGGATTCATTTTTTGGTTCGAGGCTGGCAACCAGGGCATTTTCGATGTCGCCGAGAGCTTGTTCCTCACGGGGCGTCGGAATACCACCAATAGACTTTTTGTTCGCAGCGACAATTTTGACCAGACGAGGATAACCAGTGTGGCCCACGATTGGTTGCAGCCCTTCGTTGACACGGACGTACTCTAAACGTCCACTTGGATATGTTCTCTCTATTAGTACCCATGGACCGTCTGCCTTAATCTCCTTGGGAGGAGGATACCGTGCCGCCTTATGATCCTGGCTATCGGTTTTTGCTTCGTTCGGAATGGGAGCTTGCGCTGACTTATGTTCTGGTTGCGATCGACTACAGCCCGTGAGCAAGAGTGTGCAACATAAAATGAACAGAAGGATTTTCATGGGAGTACAGGTTATCGAAACTTATCAACTTCATTCAAGCACTGCAGCTTTTTAGCGGTCGACAAAAATGAAGCCTCAAACGAATTGCGCGCGATCTCGCGCAACTGCTCATCACTGAAGCCGAATTCTTTCTGCGCAACTTCATACTCGCGCTCGAGCGTGGTCTCAAACATCGCGGGATCGTCGGTATTCAGCGTTACCATGACCCCAACATCGAAATAGGTTTTCAACGGATGCCGGTTCGGCGCCGGGCAGCAGCCTGTCCGCAGATTGCTGCTGAGGCAGATTTCCACCGGAATCTGCCGCTCCACCAGAGTGGCCATCAGCTCGCGGTCGTGCCAGGCGTTCAGGCCGTGTCCAATGCGCTCGGCGCCCAGGTTGATGGCGCCCCACACCGACTCCGGCCCGGCGGCTTCGCCGGCATGGGCCGTGAGCCGCAGTCCGTGTTCGCTGGCGCTGGCGTAAACTTCGCGGAAGAGCTCAGGCGGGCCGCGGCGCTCATCGCCGCCGATGCCGAAGCCAACCACACTTTCGTTCTGCTCGCGGCAGAGCACAGCCTCTTCTACAACCCGCTGGGCGGCATCCGGGCCAAAATGGCGCACGGCATCGAAGATCCAAAGCAGCGAGACGCCAAAGTCTTTTTCGCCGCGTTTGCGCCCGGCTTCAATGCCGCGAAAAACTTCGGCGAACTCCTGCCCTCGCCAGTGCACCACGCCGACACTAACATAGACCTCCGCATGCAGCACGTTCTGCGCGCGCAGGCGCTCCATCATGCGGTAGGTGATGAGCTCGTAGTCCTCGGCCGTCCGCAGGCGTTCGGTGACCGCCTTGAAGGCCATGAGGAAGCCGGGAAAATCTCTGTACTGATAAAGCGCCCGGACATCTTCTTCAGAAAGAACCGGCAATCCCTCGGCGGGCTGCTCATATTTGTTTCCCGCAAAGGGAAGGGGTGAAGTGTGCCGGCGGCTCAACTCAGCCAGCGTCGCCGGTTCTACCGCGCCTTCCAGATGAAGATGAAGCTCAGCCTTGGGAAGCCGATGGATAAAATCGCTCATCTTAATTGCCCAACTGGAAGCTCAACATCATAAGGAGGAACTCGGAGGCGCAACGGATGGGGGGCAGAATTCGCTGTGCCATCGGCTGTAGGTCCAGTAGACAATCATGCCAAGCATAAGCCAGCCAACGAATCGTATCCAGGTAACGAGCAACAACCCCGTCATCAAACCGCCACACAGTACGACGGAGATGATTGGAAATAGAGGCACGAATGGAACACGGAAGCCGCGCGGCCGGTCGGGCTGCGAACGCCGCAAGAAGATTACGCCCAGCGATACCAGCACAAATGCAAACAGGGTTCCTATATTAGAAAGGTCGGCGGCGTCGCCGATATCCACGATACCGGCGGGAATTCCCACAACCGCTCCGGCAATCCAGCACGACCAATGCGGCGTCTTGTATCGCTTATGCACCGCGGAAAAAATCCGAGGCAGCAAGCCGTCGCGCGACATGGCAAACCAGATGCGTGTTTGCCCATACTGAAAGACCAGCAGCGAGGAGATCATGCCCATCAACGCGCCCACGATAATAATGACGCGGAAGGCAGGCCGCGCCCCCAGCATCTGCAAGGCATAGGCAACGGGGGCGTTGGCCGCGTCGCCAGAGATGAACGCCGTGTATTTCATCATGCCCAGCAGAACAATGGCCACGCCCACATAGAGCACGGTGCAGATAATCAGGGAGGCAATGATGCCAAAGGGAATATCTTTTTGCGGCGTGCGCGACTCTTCGGCGGCGGTGGAAACGGAATCAAATCCAATATAAGTAAAAAAGATAATAGCGCCGCCGCTTACGATTCCCGCAAAGCCGGCAGGAGCAAAAGGATGCCAGTTCCCCGGGTTCACCAGCATGCCGCCTACAACCAGAAAAACCAGGATGGCGCCGATCTTGATGGCCACCATGATATTGTTGGCGCCCGCGGATTCCCGGACTCCCCGCACCAGCAACACAGTGAGCACAAAAACAACCAGAAAAGCGGGGAAGTTGAAATAGGCGCCGGTCCATTGCCCGGAGGCCCAGACCGGCGTGGACCATTTATCGGGGATCAAGATGTGAAATTGCGCCAGTTGGTCTTTCATGTATCCACCGAAGCCAACGGCGACGGCCACGTTGCTGACGGCATATTCCAGGATCAGGTCCCAGCCAATGATCCAGGCGAAAATCTCGCCCAGGGTCGCATAGGAGTACGTGTAAGCGCTTCCCGCTATGGGAATCATGGAAGCCAGCTCGGCATAGCAGAGCCCAGCAAAACTGCAGGCAATGGCCACGAGGATAAACGAAACCGCGATCGCCGGGCCCGCCGGGGGCCTTCCGTGCAGAATGCTTCCGCTGATGTGGCCATAGCGAACAAGATTGATGAACAGATCCATCACCTGGGCGTGGAAAATAGAGGGCACCTCGAAATGCTCTCCCGCCGCGGCTGTGCCCGTGAGCACGAAAATACCCGAGCCAATGATCGCGCCGATACCGAGTGCGGTGAGCGACCACGGCCCCAGGGTTTTCTTGAGGCGGTGCTCAGGGTTCTCGGAATCCGAGATCAGCTTGTCGATGGATTTCTTGGCGAAAAGTTGTCCAGCCATAGTTTGTGTGAAAGAAGCCCTTAGCCGTTAGCTCTTAGCCTTTAGCTTCCAACCTATGCTAATCACCTGAAAATCGTTCGCGGGAGGCAAAGAATCTAGAACATAGTGGCATAGCCGTCCAGGGCTGTGCCCGTACGCCTAATTAACGTTTTGCCTGTCCGCGCACCATCTTCTTCATCTTGCGCTTGGTCGAGCCGCGTGGGGTGGTGCGCTTAGGTTTGGGCGGGGCTTTCTTGCGCGCCGTCCGCTTTGCTTTTTTGCGTTCTTCTTTGCCGAGCTTCTTCGTATTGGCCATGAACTCTCTCGTGAACTATTTTTGAAATCGAATCTACTAGGATAAATCAATCTGAAGTTTACTGCTCTGTTTTTATAGGTAATCCAGCTTTTTCTAAGAACCGAGAACTGAGAACCGGGAACTGCTTTTTAGGCTTTTTCCAACTGCGCGTACTTTTCCACCAGCTTTTTCAATCCGACGCGGGGAAATTGTACCGTGATCTTGGCCTCGTCGCCTTCGCCCTCGCGCTTATAGACCGTTCCTTCGCCATATTTCGGATGGCGCACGCGCTGCCCCGGCTTGAAGCCTTTACGGCCCGTCGGCGCAGGTTGTGCGATTTTGGGGGCAGTGAATTTCTTGCCGCGCGAGGCAAAGAACTCGGCGATGTTTTCGATGGAGTTGTATGTTGGCCCGGTATAGCTGGTCCTCTTGTTGCCTCGGCCGTAAGATGACGACGAGCCGCTCATGCTCTGGTCTTCATCTTCATAGTTGTAATGTGAGCTCTCCACTGCTGACTGTGAAAACGTCCACATTGTTTTAGGACCGCTGCCAACCGAGCCTAACTCCTCCAGCAGGTGGGGCGGCACTTCCTCCAGAAAGCGCGACGACACCGTGGGCTCAGGCATATCCGTTCCATAACGCCGGCGATAACGGGCGCGGGTGAGCACCAGCGTATTCATGGCGCGGGTCATACCCACATAACAAAGACGGCGCTCTTCTTCCAGTTCTCCGGGATTGAGCAGGGTGCGCGAGTGGGGAAACAGGTTCTCTTCCATTCCGGCGAGAAAGACCAGGGGAAATTCCAGTCCCTTGGCCGAGTGCAGCGTCATCAGCGTAACCTGCGCGGCGGCGTCATATTGATCGGCATCGCTCACCAGCGCGGCATGGTCGAGAAATTCGGCCAGGGTTTCGCCCCGGTCGCGCGAATCCACGGCGGCGTTCACCAGTTCGCGCAGGTTCTCAATGCGGGAGTAGGCATCCGGTGTGTCCTCTTCTTCGAGGGTCTTGATGTAGCGCGTGCGATCGAGCAGAAACTTGAGGATGGCGGCCGTGGAACTTCCGGCGACCGGTGAGGATTCTTCGCCATCGCTGTCTGCTGCCCTAATCTCTTCGCTGAAGGAAATTTCAGAAGGTTCTTGCACCTCGGGCGCTTTTTTATCCTCGTCTTCCAATTCAAAGGGATCGAAGGCAGCCGGGTCGAACGCAATCTGTTGATCCGAGGCAGGAACGGAAGCACTTTGAGCTTCCTCTGTGTCCTTTGTGTCCTCTGTGGTTAATCTTCTCTCGAACTCACTCGTCAACATGGCGCGGGCATCTTCAATGATGGCCTTAAAACTCTCCAGCGCGGCCAAAGCCCGCGCCGGCAATAATTTCTGCTCGATGGCGTGTCCAATCGCTGCCCACAAAGAGAGCCCGGCTTCGAGGGCAATGCGCTCCAGGGTTTCCACGCTGGTCTTTCCAATGCCGCGGACAGGGGTATTGATCACGCGCAGCAAGGCGATGGAATCATCCGGATTTTGAATGAGCTTAAGATACGAGATCATGTCTTTGATCTCAGCGCGCTCGTAGAACGAAAATCCACCCACCACGTTGTATTTCAACTGATAGCGGCGCAGGGCCTCTTCAAAGAGGCGAGATTGGGCGTTGGTGCGATAGAGCACAGCGACTCGCGTCTCTTCATTCGTGGCCGCGGCCTCGCGCAGATGGTTGGCAATCGAATCAGCCACGAACAGGGCCTCGTTTTCGCTGTCGTGCCCTTCGTAGTAGCCCACCTTGGGGCCGCCCTGGCGCGCCGTCCATAGATTTTTGCCCTTGCGGTTGACGTTGTTGGCCACCACCGCCGAGGCCGCTTCCAGAATATTTTGCGTGGAGCGATAGTTTTGCTCCAATCGAATAGTTTTCGTTTTGGGGAAGTCGCGCTCAAATTCCAGGATGTTGCGAATGTCGGCGCCCCGCCAGGAATAAATGGACTGGTCCTCATCGCCCACCACGCACACGTTCTGGTGCTGGCCGCCCAGCAGCAGCATGAGCTCGTATTGCGGTCGATTGGTGTCCTGGTATTCGTCAATCATCAGGTATTGGAAGCGCCGGTTATAGCGCTCCCGGACTTCGCTTGAGACCTTGAGCAGCCGCACCGCCTCCAGCAGCAGATCGTCAAAATCCAGCGCATTGGCCTTGCGCAGCTCCTGGCGGTAAATCTCGTAGATGTGGGCGATGCGCTCCGTTTTAGGATCGGCCGACTGCAGGTAAATCTCCTGCGGATCGAGCATGTGGTTCTTCGCCCAGGAGATGCGCCCCAGCACCACGCGCGGCGTGAGCTGCTTTTCGTCTACTCCCAGGCGCCGTATGGCGGCCTTCACAAGCTGCTGCTGATCGCTTTCGTCGTAAATGGCAAAATCTTTCTTCAGGCCGGACCCCAGCGCTTCAATATCGCGCCGCAGCAGCCGCACGCAGAACGAATGGAAGGTTGAGATCACGGGCTGCAACAGTGTGCGCCCACCCACCAGCTTCTCCACGCGCTCGGCCATCTCGCGGGAGGCTTTGTTGGTGAAAGTAACGGCCAGCACCGAATCCGGCGAGATGCCGGCATTTTCGATCATGTGGGCAATGCGGTAGGTAATGGCGCGCGTCTTCCCGCTGCCCGCGCCGGCCAGGATCAGCACCGGGCCTTCAATGGTCTCAGCCGCCTCGCGCTGCTGGGGATTAAGTTGGTCGAGCAGGTTAGAACTTTGAGTCACAAATTTCAATTAGAAAGGCAGCCTTCCACAGCTTCATACAGGTTTGCAGCAGTTCTTCGAACGTTTCGCCTTGAGTGGCACATCCGGGAATCGCAGGAACCTCGGCCCAATATCCACCCTCTTCAGCTTCGTGAACTACTACTTTGACCTTCACAGTATTCTCCTGACTATGCCCATCATAACTCAGGCTAATATTTACTTCGCAGCAGCTTTGCACTCGGCGCAGGGGCAATGATCGCGCAGGAACTCCCAGGAATAAATGCCGTGCTGGTGGCCATCGTTCCATTTAAAGCTGATGGCGTATTTGCCCACGGGCGCGGCCTCGTTGGGCCTGACCGGTGGCCGGTACATCGGCAGCGTGCCAGGAGCCGGTTGCGGAGCTGCCCCAATGGCCCGTCCCGAGCCGGCGCGCTCTTCATCGCACATGGCGCACGGACAAGCGTCCCGCAGCCAGGTAAACGTATAGCTGCTGGCGTGCCCGTCTTTCCATAGAATGTTCATCCCGCTCCCCGAGGTGACGTTGACCTGCACCGATTTGGGATCGTATCTGCCCGCCTGCTTCGCAGTTTGCGAAACATCCATAATTTCAGTATCGCACAGACCGATTGTGGGCTATGTTTGTCTATGGAGACAATGTAGCGCGTTAGTAGCATATGGCTAAGAAAGACCTCAAGAAAGAAGACGTTGGCAAGAAGGAGGCGAGCAAGAACGAAGCCACTAAGAAGGACGTCAAAAAATGGATAACTGATCTTTTCTGGCCCGCTGGCGTTGCAGTGATAATAACTCTATTAGCTATTGCTCCTGGCAGCATTTCCAAGTGGAGCATCGTAGTGCTTGTTTTGCTGGGTGGTTTATTTTTTTCCACAGGCGTATTTGAGGTTGGATGGATAAAACGTCCACAAACCGTATTAGAAGCAATGAAAACCCTTGCTCTCTTCATTCTGATTTGGGGCGGAATGATTGGTCTGGGAAGAGCCATTTGGCCCAGAGATCAAGGGCGGCATCTCACGCCAGAACAAATAGAAGAATTTGCCAAAGCGAGAGACAACCTACCCAAGAATTGTGGGATGTTAGTTTACGTTCCCATCGAGAGTGTTGAAGCACAGAACTATGGGAAAGAAATTCAAAATGCCCTACAAATGCACGGCGGGAAAGCCAATCTCATTTATGCTGGAGCAAAGGAACCCTCCACAGGTATCGTTATTGGCGTACGTTCAACCCTTGAACCCTGTGGTTTCGCTGGAGAAGCTTTATCACTTCAAATTACAAATGAGGCGCATATTCCGGCCAGGCTTCGAGAAAATTTTCCCTACGCGGATAACGCGACTATTATCGTGGATGTAGGCCTTAAGCCTAGCTATGACTAGATAGCATCCTGAATATTTCTGCTGTATGCCTGTGCAGGTCGTCTCTATTCACAAACAAAAAAGCCTCTTGCAGGAGGGTCGCAAGAGGCTTCCAATGTTGAGGTGCGTCCGTGTGCACCTCGGGGAACAACTATCGGGGTGTGCTGTTGTTCTGGGGCTGCTGATTGGTGTCTTGATTGGTCGCGGTTGGGGCTGCACCCGGCTCGGCGCTCAAATCACCCACACCGTTCTTTAGCAAGCTGATCTCGACCCGTCCACCGCTGATGCGACGCGGCTTGGTGCCATCAGCCGTGTCTTGCTGCACAGGGGCATTGCCCATGCCAACAGTGTAAATGCGGTAAACCGGAATCTCGTGATTCAGGATCAGGTAGCGCACCACGCTCTGCGCCATGGCCTGGGAGTTCGCAATGGCTGTCTGGCCGTGTCCTGAGCTGAAGCCCTGCACTTCGATGATGTAACCCTTCTGGTCTTTCAGCGGGGTAGCCATATCGTCGAGCGCGTCCTTGGCTTTCTTGCTCAGCACCCTCTGTCCGGAACGGAACATGATTTCAGTCTGCGAAACCGGCTGGAACTGGTCAATGTTCCCCACCACTTTTTCTACGCTCTGCAAATGGGTGTTGGCTTGGTCGGCAGTCTGCCTGGCAAGCTGGGCGCGGTTGCCGGCGTCAACGGCGTGTTGATCGGCCTCATTGGCCTTGAGCGATGCCAGCTTGATGCCCTCGGTCGCGCGCGCATCCACGTCTTTAATCATGCGGCCGTTGGTGGCGGTGAGTTCGTCAAGTTCGTTGACCCGGTCACGCACCGGCTGTATCTGCCGCTGGACATATTTCTTGCGGGCGAAGGGATTCATCTTGCCCCAAAAACCCTCATGGCGCTCGTATTGCAGCGGCTGCTTCTGAGTCGCCGTCTCCGGGGTATCTTTCGATGTCTGCGCCGGGCTGGTCGGCTGGTCGGCTGGTGCAGCCTGGGGCTGCGATGAACTGTTTTGCTGGTCGGTGGCCGCCGGTGTGCTGGATTGCGGCTGTGAAGAGTTGCTCTGTGCCATGGCGGGCAATGCCAGCGCTCCCGCCAGCGCCAATACGATCAAAGTGCGATGATTCATGGAAATCCTCCGAACTACCTGGGGCAAGTTACTTGGGAGCTGAACTCAATTCCTCAGCTCACCTTGGAGCACACAAGGCGCTCGCGGTATCTATATACAGGTTTAGGGCCAAACTAGCGCGGGAATTTACGAACACAAGATGTTTATTTTCATATAGTTGCAAGAGTCTGACATCTCCGCGTTCCAAGTTCGCGGCTAGAGCGGGTAATTTTGCACACATCGCCGCTATAAAAAATGCTCGTTCAGACCGGAGCTCGATCAGCAGCCATCTGAGCATCCATTTCGTGCTTCCATTCCAGCCATGCTTGCTCCAGAAATTCGTGCAGCCTGGAGTCTGGTGTGGTGCGAATCTGTTTGAGCGCTTCCTCCCACTTCACCATCGCATCGGTTGTCTTTCCTTCCGCCCACAACAAGACAATGTCAAGGCGAAGATCCATGAAGGGAGCCCTCGATTTTTTCCCCAGTCTTTGGATCCACCTCCGCGCCAGATCAGCATTTTTGCGGTGCCACGCTTGAAAAATAGCTGCTTCTCCGAGAATGACCTCTCTGAGCCCCGGGGGTGCTTTGTCCAAGTTCCTGAGACACTGTTCCAAAAAATAGGCGACATCTTCTCTACGATTCAGGCTGCTAGCCCAAATGAAGGCATAATAACTGGCCCGAACAGAGTCCGTTGAACGATCATTGACGGCAGTGGCGTCTCGAATGAGTACAGCCGGCCACTCTTTGACTCTCTTTGTAGGTTGCGGAGCGCATTTTCAATGGCGGTCAAAGCGAACCAGCGTTCTTTCCTGCCATCCTTGGAAAGCAACATGCCAATGCGGCCGCCATCAGAAACCAGATCACCGGTTTCAAATGGGAACAGGTTGGAAATTCCTAGAATCAATGAAATCCAGGCAGATAACGTAAACAGCAGTTCTGCCCCAGCGGAGACAGATGATACGGAAGCTGCTATCCATACGAGCCATAAAAATCCGACAAAGTTCGCTAAGGGACCGCCGGCAATGAAGATAAGGAAACGCCACCGTAGCTGATTGAGTGAGCGCGGGAACATGATCACGCGTCCATTCAGAAGAGACCGTTGGAACCCTGCCTTCAGTTGTTTTCCCACACGGCACAAAAATATCGGGCCAATTGACAGCCTGCCGAATTCGAAACCTGCGATCCAGCCCGCGCACAGATGCCCGAATTCATGGATCCCGATCGCCAGATATAAGGCCAAAACTGGAATGAGGAGGGCCATTAGCGCCTTGGCGTCAGGATAAATTCTTGTCATCATCGCCCCCCATGGATCATCAAGAATCCGAGATAAAGTTGGCGAAAAATCCATCGCCAGGAAAATACACACAAGGATGCCAAACAGTCCAAAAAGCACGCCCACAATTTGTATTAATGAGAGATCCTTGCCACGGGAAAATCGTCGAGGACCTGGTGGAGCCTGCAGGCAATCGAGAATCGGGGTACTCGAATTCTCCGTACCGGGTGCGTTCTGGATTAAGGGTTCTGACGCCATACTTTGGAATGGTTAGAAAACGCAATTGTTCCACAAATAAAACTGAGAAACCATTCAAATTATTCGAAACACAAGAGTTACCATCTCGAAGGAGATGTGTTCAGATGAAAACTTGAGGTCTCGACGCCACTGTTTTTGCAAGTTGTTCTGCTGAGCGCGTTCATAGCTGTATAGGTTGGCATCTTTTCCGTCAAAATGAAAAAATAGAGGAATCATTCACGCTATGAATGACCCTCGGTAAGGGTACACGGAATGTTTATGTCGGCAGCAGGAAAGTTGCAAGAGTCACGCATGCGAAGCCTGAGCGATCCTGAGATTCTGCGCGAGTTAGTGAAGAACCTGAAGGAAGGCGTCTACATCACCAACGCCGAGGGCACTTTCGTTGACGCCAATCAGGCGCTGCTCGATATCCTTGGGGTTTCCTCCGTGGAGGAGTTGCGTAAGCGCCAAGTCACCGATTTTACCGACGCCGAAATTCGCGCCTGGCAAAAAAGGATCTTTGAGCGCGATGGCCACATCCGTGAGTTCGAGCTGAAAATCAGGCGGGCCGATGGCAGCACGCGCACCGTCCTTGATTCCGCCTTTCCCCTCGAAGACCAGGAAACCGGAGAGACCTTCTACCACGGCGTCCTGGTGGATATCACCACCCACAAAGAGCTGGAAAACCAGCTTCGCGAGCAAAGCATTCGCGATCCCCTGACCGGCTGTTTCAACCGCCGCTATCTCTCCATGTTTGAGGTCGCCAGCGAAAGTCTGCCGGGATCGTGGGGCTGCATCCTCATCGATGTGGATCATTTCAAGCAATACAACGACCGCCACGGCCATCAGGCCGGGGACCAGGTGCTGGTCTCTCTCTCCCGTTTTCTCATGCGCCAGGTGAGGGCTGAAGAGGCGGTGATTCGGCTGGGCGGCGACGAGTTTCTCATCTTGCTGGGTCATGCCGACGAACAGCACACCCAAACCGCCGCGCAACGTATTGCGTCCGCCGCCCGCGAGGAAGGCCATGCGCCTTTTTCCATGGGCTGGGCCGCGCGCAGGAAAAAAGAAAAACTGGAAAAAACCTTGAGCCGCGCCGATAAGAGCTTGTATTCCATCCGCACCGAGCAGCGCACCCCGGAACGCGAACGCCGCAAAAAGCGCTCCTCCACTGAATGAGCATTCAGGTCGTCTAACGCCGGAGCTCGAATTTTTTCTAAAAATGAATCGGGTTGTTTTACTCTGCATCTGTACGCGTAAGACAAATTCCTGCTTTCAGGAACTATCGCATTGTTGATTGCAATTGTGCATCACTGAAGATGCGTGTGATGTCGCCTTGCCTATTGCCGGCAAAGTTATTTGTACGTTTTATCCTGTTCTATGTCTGCTATATCCTGATTTCCAAAAATGGGATTCTCTCATCTTCCATAATTTGTAGTTTCCTCGACTCGTCTGCGCACAAAATGTTCTTAAATTATTTTTTTAATTTCCAAACAAAAATTGCCGGGAACTAAGCGCTCACACGTTACGTATCTTGACCTGACGCGTCTAACGGTCACAGGCGATAACAGCCACTGCTTTTTCGTCGTCACAGCATTCGTATTTTCGCTAAGAGGCATCGCTTGCCGGCAACGCAAGGGTGTCGAAACGGGAATTTAGTGTTGCCCAAACCGGTTCCCGACCGTTTCGGGAAAGGAGAGTGTTATGAAGTTGTCGCTGATTTCGAGGAAGCTGCTGCCCGGGCTGGTCTTGCTGCTGGCCGCGGCCGCATTTGCTGCAAACAAGAGCGCGTTGGAGTTGAGTGACCCTGTTTCCATAGGCGGACATCAACTGGCCCCAGGGCAATACCAGCTTAAGTGGGATGGAGCCGGTCCTAACGTTGACCTGAACATCCTGTCCAAAGGCAAGGTCGTTGCCACTGTGCCCGCCCAGATGGTGCCGCAGAGCCATTCCGAGGCCTACGACGCCTACCGCACAAAAAAGAACAACGATGGCAGCCTGTCGTTGACCCAGATTATCTTTGCCGGCAAGAAGTATTCGCTGTCAGTCGGCGGTGAAGCTGCCGCCACCGCTGCGCCTGCTGCTTCGCAGACCACCACCAATTAATGCCAGGCACTCGGACGGCTGAACTCCGGGAGGGGCACAGTTGAGTCGCATCGAGGAGGCTTAGGACAGAACCACTTACATCTTACCCATCGCTGTATTCATAAAATATTGGATTAAATTTCTGGAGTGAACTCTTCCATGCTTAGGGGTTCGGTTCCGGACTGCATAACTGGCAACTGGCAACTGACAACTGGCAACTGTCTTTCTATTTCTTGAACCCTTTTGCCATGTCATATCCCGAACTGAGCAGCGGGGCAATCTTGCTCTTCAGGCCTGAGGCGCGGTGTGTGTTGTAGGGTTGGTTACAATATTCCACCAGCGGGGCTGCCGTCTTCTCCCAATAAAAGCGCGGGGCCAGTGCTTGCAGCCGCAAGCGCATCTCGTGCCGCAGATCGGGGTTCTCGGCCAGCGCCACAATGGCATCTTTCCATCCCGTCACATCGCCGGGTGGCAGCGCCGGGCCAACCCGCTCACGCACAACGAAATCGCCGAAGTAGTCTCCCTGCGAGAGGATCATGGGTAATCCTGCCCAAATGTAATCCAGCACGCGGGTGCGAAAGGAGAAACGGCTCTCCACCGAAGCCGGATGCGCCGAGATGCCGATATCTGCCTCCAGCAAAAAATTATGCCGCTGCTCATACGGCGCCCATACCGGATAAAAGAATACGAACTTATCGAGCAAATCCAGCTCTTTGGCCAGTGACCGGCTCTCTTCCGCTTTGGACATCGGCCGGTTATTCGGATTGGGGTCTTGCGCGCCCAGGAACACCATCCTGATGTTGGGTTGCTGTTTGGCGGCTTCTGCCACGGCACGGATCACCGTCAGCGGGTCGAGCCACTGCCACATGCCTCCCGCCCAAAGAAGCAGAAAATCGTTAGACCCAACTCCCGGCACGATTCCGCGCAGCACATTCTCCGAGTGCGCCGGCGGGGTCGCCGGCAATCCAAAGGGCACAATGCCAAGCAGGCTGCGAAAGCTGGGGTCACGCTTATGTTCATCCGGGTTCAACCGGCCCAGCGCGCACAGCCGGCCCAGCCAGTAGTCCCATTGCTGTTCGCTGGAACAGAGGAAAAAATCTCCCTCCTGCATCTGCTCATTCAGGCGGTACCACTGCCGCAGGTATCCCCATTGCGGATGATCAGGATGCGCATGTGCGAGATATTCAAGGAGATACGCGTCATAGAGGTCAATCACCAAGTGCTTGGCCAGTTTGGCTAGGAATGGAAACCGGGCCAGCACCAGGCCCTGCGTAATCACCACATCGCTGGTTTTGGCCGCTGCCTTCAGTTCACTTTGCTGCTCGGCGGCGTTATCCAGCATGCGTATTCCTTGCGGAAAAAGCTTGCTGGGCAAGGTGCTGGCAATTGTCACTTCATGCTGCCGGGCCAACACCTTGGCCAGCTCCAGGCAGCGCACCGCCGGACCGGCCATCTGGGCCCCCAGAGCATCGTTAGTGACAAACAGCACCTTCATGGGATTTCTACTGCAAATGTTATATGTTGATGAGTATTACCGGAAAAGCATTTTTCATGAAGATTGCTCTTTTAGGCACTCGCGGCATCCCCAACCGCTACGGAGGCTTTGAGGCCTTCTACGAAAAACTCTCCCAATACCTGGTCAATGACGGACATGAAGTTTCCGTATACTGCCGCCGGGCCTTCACCCGCCCTGAAGATGCTGATCTGGTCGATCCCAAGATTCGCCGCGTCGTCCTGCCCAGCATCTCGGCCAAGCATTTAGACACGCCGGTACACACTTTTCTCTCGGTCATGCACGTTATCTTTACCCGGGCAGACGTTGTACTGATGTGCAATGTCGCCAATAGCCCCGTTGCCTGGATTCCTCGCCCGTTCGGAAAGCCTGTCGTCTTGAATGTGGATGGCCTCGACCGGCAGCGCAAGAAGTGGGGTCCGCTGGCCCGGATGGTGCTGTCGGTCTGCGAGTTCTTTTCCGTCTTTACGCCCAGCCGCGTAGTCACCGACTCGCTGACCATGCAGCAGTACTATCGCACCCGCCATGGCAAATCTTCGATCATGATTGGTTATGGCGCCGAACCACCACAACGCCTGCAAACCACCCCAGAAACCTCAGTTCTGCAACGCTTCGGCCTGAAACCGAAGCAATACATTCTCTACGTCAGCCGCCTGGAGCCGGAAAATAACCCCGAACTGGTGGTTCGCGCCTATCAGAAGACCCGGATTCCCTGGCCGCTGGTGATGGTGGGCAGCAACGCCTATGACCCTGCCTACGAGCAGCGCCTGCGCTCTCTGGCAGATCAACGTGTGATCTTTACCGGCTCAATCTACGGCGACGGATACTGGGAACTGCAGCTCAACGCCGCATGTTTCATCTTTGCCTGCGAGGTTGGCGGCATCCATCCCGCGTTGGTGGAGGCCATGGCGGCGGGCAATCCCCCTTTGTACCTGAATACCGAATCCAACCATGAGACCGCCGGTGATTGCGGAGTGGTCTTCGATCACGATCCAGACGATCTGGCGGCAAAATTAGAGAATCTGTTCAGCGATCCAAAATTGCTTGTAGAGTTGGCCGCCAAGGGCACGCAACGCGCAAGAGAACGCTACGGCTGGGCCGAGGTAACGCGACAATACGAAAAGCTCTTTCAGGAGCTTCTATGAATTCTATGAATAGTTTCTGCCAACCAACAGAATCAATCGACAGAGACATAGCATGAAATTGAAGGCATTTTTGATCTGGCTAATTTCCTCGTGCCTTCTTTCAGGCGCCATCGGGCTTGGAGAGGGATTTTACAGAGAGCACCGCGTCGATACAGATTCGTTATCCTCACTATTGACGTGGGAGCTTCGAGGGGCTCTGCCATTCTCATTGATTGCAGCCGGGTTGGGCGTCATGATTCTGTGGCTCTTACCAATTCGCCGAGCTTTAGTGGGGATTGTGACTGGGATACTGGCGGCAATTGCGATAATGGCAGTATGGCTTTTATGGGTTTTGCAGGGGATGCACTTTAACCCAGGTTTTGAAGAAGGTCCGGGAATTGTTGTCTTTGTTTATCTGCTTCTGCCTCCGTGGTCTTTAGCCGGCGCGTATACAGGTTATCTGCGCTCTAGAGACCATCGCCAAGCAGGCTAGCCTTGCCTGCTTAGTTGGGAAACTGTTTCTTTTCTGTTGCTTATGTCCAAGCGTGCTGCAGCCTTTCTTTTTCGCTGGAACCTCCACCCTCAATTTCGCGTCTAATCCTCTGTACAATGTCTATTAGGCCGTCTTCCAGGCGGCCATAGGCATTTCTATGGGCATGCGTAGTTGGTCAATTCCGGCGGGCCAGTGGTTTGGCATTAATGTGAGGGTGCACCTCACATTTTTCTTTCTGCTGTTTTTCGTCTGGATGACCGAATCCAAAGGCGCCGATCCCACGTCTACCTTTCTGCGCAGCCTGGCATTCACGGGAATCGTGATGGCTGCCGTGCTGGCGCATGAGCTAGGGCACCTCGCAGTCGCCCTGCGCGGAGGCCCCCTGCCCCGGGCCATCATCCTGCTGCCCATCGGCGGGCTCTCGCTCATGGAGAGCACCCGCGAGCAGAGTTCGCAAATCACCCACCATCCGGTCGCGCCGCAGCGTGAAATTCACATAGCGATGGCCGGGCCGCTGGTCAACCTGGTCCTGGCGGTCGGATTGGCAGCCGTGGTTCAGCAATATTGGCCGCAGGTCTCTTTGCGGCAATGGCCGCTGCTGCATTTGAGCAATCTGGCCCGCTCGGCGGTGTGGATCAACCTGCTGATCGCCGCCATCAATCTTTTGCCGGCCTTTCCGCTCGATGGCGGACGCGTGTTGCGCGCTCTGCTCTCCCGCCACATGGACTACACTCTCGCCACCCGTCGTGCCGTCAACCTCGGCAATCTCTTTGTTGTGCTCCTGATGTTTGCCGGTTTATGGAATACCTGGCTGATGCTGACCGGCTTCTTTCTCTTTGTAGGCGCGCAGCTTGAGGAGCGCACGGTGCTGTTTCAATCGGTGCTGGAAAACGTGCGCATGGAAGAAGTTATGCTGACCGAGTTCTCTACGCTCTCGCCGGCAGACACACTGGAAGACGCGCTCAGCAAGGCCGTTCACACCCTGCAAGACGACTTTCCCGTGGTGCGTGGCACCGATATGGTAGGAGTTGTTTCCCGGCAGAAAATTCTTCAGGCCTTGCGCGATGAGGGCAATGCCTACGTGCAATCCATCATGAACCGCGCCTATGAAATTGCCGGGAAAAACGATACCCTGGCCAGCGCCTTCCGCAAGATTACCTCCCGCGGTCTGACGATTATCCCGGTCGTGGACCAGGAGCGCCTGGTGGGAATCGTGACCCTGCAAAACCTCATGCACAGCATGAGCGTACTGGCCGAAAGTAAAAAGCTACGCCGCAGCCAGGAAGAAGAGTAGCGCCGGCGTCCCGCCGGCTGTCGTGTGGGCATCCCTGCCCACACGTTCTAAAAATCCGCGCAATCCGTGAAATCCGCGGTAAGTAGTTTCAAAGCCTCATGGTTTTGGCCAGCTTCACCGCCTCAATTTTGCGCAGCTCGGCCAGCGCCGCTTCCGGAACTTTGCTGTCTACCTGCACCACGGCAATGGCGTCGCTGCCCTCGCCGGCGCGGCGCCCCAGGGCAAAGTTGGCAATATTGACCTTGTGACCGCCGAGAACCGTTCCCACTTTCCCGATTACGCCGGGAACGTCGCGGTTTTCCATGTAGACGATGTCGTGCTCCAGCGGCGCCTCGATATCAATGTCATCGACGGCCAGCAGGCGCGGCGACCTGCCGTGCAGGATCGCGCCCTTGACCAGCATCTCTTTCTGGTTCGTCTTCACCAGCACCGAAAGCACGTTGCCCGCCCAGCCGCCGGGAGTTTCAGTGTTCTTGGCTTCGTGAACCCGCAGCCCGCGCTCCTGCGCCAGCGAGGCGGCGTTTACCAGGTTGGCGCGCTCGGAGAGCATCAGGTTGAGGATGCCCTTAATGGCGCCATTGCGGATCAAATCCGTCTTCCACTCGGCAATGCGTCCGCTATAGCGGAGCGAGATCTCTTCCAGGTTGCCGGCCGTTGCCTGCGCCAGGAAGGCGCCCAGCCGCTCGGCGAGCAGAATATAGGGCTCCATCTCCACGTATTCATCGTGCGAGACCGAGGGCACATTGACCGCGTTCTGGATGACGCCGTCTTTCAGGTAGTCCTTCACCTGCCGCGCAATCTGCATGCCGACAGCATCCTGCGCTTCGCCGGTCGAACCGGCGATATGGGGCGTAGCGATAACATTTTCCAGCCCCAGCAATGCTGAACCTTTCGGCGGCTCTTCTGTAAACACGTCCAGCGCCACCCCGGCCACGTGCCCGGATTGCAGCGCCGCTGCCAGCGCGGCTTCATCAATCAGCTCGCCACGGGCGCAGTTCACCAGCCGCACGCCCTTTTTCATCTTCTTCAACGAGTCGTCATTGATCATGCCCGTCGTCTGCGGGGTAAGCCCCACATGCAGCGAGAGATAGTCGGCAACTGCGTAAACCTCGTCGAGTGAAGCCAGCCTGATGCCCAGCTCGCGCGCGACGCTGGCTGAGACAAAAGGATCGTGCGCAACCATCTCCATGCTGAAGGCGCGTGCGCGGCGGGCAACTTCAAGACCCACGCGGCCAAGTCCAACAATGCCCAGGGTCTTGCCGCGCAGTTCGCTGCCTTGCAGCGATTTCTTCTCCCATTTGCCGGCTCGGGTGGTAACGTCAGCCCGGACAATATGCCGCGCCAGCGCCAGCATCAGGGCGAAGGTATGCTCGGCCACAGCCACGGCATTGGCGCCCGGGGTATTCATGACGGCAATCCCCAGCCGCGTGGCCGCATCCAGGTCAATGTTGTCTACGCCTACGCCGGCGCGGCCAATGACCTTCAGCTTTTGCGCATGCTCCAACAACCCGGCGTTTACATCCACCGCCGAGCGCACCAGCAGTGCATCGGCATCGGAAATCTGGTTAGGCAGGTCGCCGTTGATCTGGTCTGCCGTAATCACCGTCCATCCGGACTCTTCCTTAAACAGCTTGACGGCGGCAGACGATGTCTTTTCAGCAAGTACAATTTTCATGATTCTTGTTATTCCTTGGCACTGGTATGTGCGCTTTTTGTGTGGTGTCATCCTGAGCCGCAGGCGAAGGATCTCCGATGGAGATCAGAATCACCCGCGGCTTAAATCGGACCACCCGTAGAGCTTGCTTTCGAATGACTATGCTTTCGCCGAAGCCAGAGCCCCCACCGGCTCATAAGCGATGCCATTCGCGTCCGCATAGAGTTGCTGCGCCGCGCGCACAGCTGCGCCAAACTCGAAGTTTTTGCGCTGCCCCACCTTCGCAGTCACCTGCTCCAGGCCGGCGATAATGGCAATCGTATCCAGGTAGTCGAAATAACCCAGATGGGCGATTCTGAAGAGCTTGCCTTTCATATCGCCTTGTCCATTGGCGATGACCGCGTCAAACATCTCGCGGAAGCCCTTTACGAACACGCCGGAATCAATCCCCGCAGGCGGAATGATTGCGGTAAGAGCGGCTGCCGGAGCGGTAGGAGCGTACAGCTCCAAGTCTAACGCGGTTGCTGCCGCGCGTGTCATAGCGGCTGCCAGTTCAGCATTGGCAATCAAGGCGTCGCGTCCGGCGGCCAGGTCGCCATTGCCGGCGGCGCGGATGAAATCAAACGCCGCTCCCAGCCCTGCGATCAGTGACGTAGCCGGGGTGAAGGCAGATTCGCCCTTGGATGCGGCTTTGCGCTCTTTGCGCAGATCGAAATAGTAGCGCGGGGACTTGGTGGTCTCCATACGCTGCCAGGCGCGCTCGCTGACAGAGAGATACGCCAACCCAGGCGGAATCATGACCGCCTTTTGCGATCCGCCGATGACGATGTCGAGACCCCATCCATCCACGTCGAACTTGGTTGTGCCCAGTCCGGTGATGGCGTCAACCACCAGCAGCGCCTCGTGCTTGGCGTCGCGCAGCAACTTCGCCACTCCGGGCACATCATGGCGCACGCCAGTGGAACTCTCGGTGGCCTGCATATAGACCACGCGCACGTCAGCGCTCAGCTTCTGGCGCACGGCTTCCAGTGGAAAAGTCTGGCCATACTCCGCCTTCACTATCTCCACCTTGCAGCCGTAGGCCTTGCCCAGGTCTGCCCAGCGTTCGCCGAACTTGCCGGCGGTAAGCACCAGGATGGTGTCTCCGGGCGAGGTCAGGTTCGAGATGGAAGCTTCCATGGCGCCCGAGCCCGAAGAGGCCAGCAGCAGGCAATCATTGTTGGTGCCGATAAACGCCTTCAGGTCGGCAAGGGTGCGGGTGTACAGCGTGCGGAAGTCCGCCGTGCGGTGGTGCATGCCAAAAGCCGCCATCGCATTTTGCGCTGAAGGAAGAAGCGGGGTCGGCCCCGGAGTAAAAAGCCTATTTTTGCGTAGCATGAGATGAATGATCCTTAAATGAGAAATACTGAGAGGTACATTGAATGATACCGCATGGCCTGTTCCCATGACTAGAGTAGAATATGCCGCGTTTCACATAGTGAGAAGACGATTTCGTTTACAAAAACCGGGAAGTTTTTGAGTCGCCACAACGTCCATCCGCGGCGAAATGCCTTCACTCATCCTTGCTCCGAATATGCCGGATGGAATTCTTACCCTGACGTTTCACCTCGTACATGACCTTATCCGCTTTTTGCACCATGATCTCGATGCTTTCCGGGGCGGTGTCGTAGGTTACCACGCCCATACTGAAGGTGACGTGAGAATGTTTTTCCTGCATGGCTGAGGTCAGCAGGCGATGCAGTTTG
>Ga0209166_10001139_pt1 | contig 23232 bp, 17 predicted proteins | sample Coa_R1_3_FD_187151 | JGI IMG/M metagenome (GOLD analysis project Ga0209166, IMG submission 187151) | Surface soil microbial communities from Centralia Pennsylvania, which are recovering from an underground coalmine fire - Coalmine... | ecosystem: Environmental > Terrestrial > Soil >... | reverse complement strand
GATTCCGACCCGGAGTTTACGCCTCTGCACGACCGAGCCGACTACAAGGCGCTGCTGAAAGAATTCGCTCCCAAGAAGTAATTCCCCCAACGAAAACGAAGCGCCGCAAAAACACGTCGAGCCCCGCTTTCGCAGGGCTCGTGTGCTCGCGTATCTCTTAAGAAAAAGGAAGACGAACTAGGCTTGCGGACTGAACCGGCGCTTCCGGAAAGCGGCAAGGCCTACAAGCCCGGTCGAGAGCAACAAAAGCGTCGCCGGTTCGGGAGTCGCTACCGTGGCCGTGCCTACGACCGTGTCGCCGGCCGGGATGCCGCTAATTGTAAGCGTATAAATCTGGCCCGGGCAGATGTCATCGCCGTCGTTGTCGCCGGCCTCACAAACTCCCGGCAGCAAACCGGTGTTTAAGCTATCTACGCCAAAAAAGAACAGCGTCGTGGAGCCATCTGGATTAACAGTCGTTGCCAAGGTCGAGAAGATACCGGTAGCGGCACCGGAGAAACTCAAGGGGGTAACCGGACCAAACCCATTCAATACCAGCGTCAGGGAGCTAAGCAGGTCGCCCGTATCGTTCTGGAAACTAACCGTGTCGGTCACTCCCGGAATCGCAGACGTGGCCAAAATCGAAAAAGACTGCGTCGTTGAAATGATCGGGATCGGGGCCGGCGGATCAACTTGGCGAATGATGACCGTTGGGTCAATCCCATCCGCCTTGGCGACCGACGTCGCCAACACCACTACTGCCAACAGCAAAAACAGTTTCGAAAATTTCACGAGAACACCCTCCGTTGCGAGACGTGCCGATAAGTGCAACCCTAGTGCCATTACTAGCAACGGACAGGCTTCCGTATGTTGCTCATTTAGAACGAGTTATTTTTTTCTAGTAACCTCCCAGAAACAATATATGCAGGGAATTTCCCTTGCTGGCCAGGAAGTGGAAATATTTCACCTCATTTCTCTTCGGCGAGCGCACGAATTCTCGATTGATTAGTTTTAGTACTCCTAAAACTTACTAACCCTCTCTCCTCTCCATTTTCCTCTTCCGCAACTCCGCAGCGCTCCATCCTCATCGCCGCATCCCGTTTACGGACCTTTTGCCTTACGATGAATGGCGCCAATTCCAAACCAGGATCTCGCATGCATTACGTTCCGATCAGTAGCTTTTGCAAATTTGCCGTCGCGCCATCGCGCGAAGAAACTGCTTTCTCCGCCGCATGACTACCGTCTCCATTGATCCCGCGCTCAAGGCAAAGTGTTCCCGCATCGCACTAGGTTGCCTCGCGGCCAGCGTGGAAGCGCATGCGACGCCGCCCGCGCTCGAGGAAGAACTAAAATCGTGCGAGCGGAAAATCTTGCAACTGCCCGATCCGCGAGCCGTGCTCGAATCCGCCGCCATTCTCGCAACGCGTTCCGGCTACAAGGCGCTGGGAAAAGATCCGGCCCGTTATCGCGGCTCGGCCGAAGCGTTGCTTCGCCGCGTGATGGCGGGGAAAGGCCTTCCGCGTATTCACGCGGTGGTGGACATCATCAATATCGTGAGCGTCGAAAGCCGCTTGCCGATTGGCTTGTACGATCTTGCTCACGTGCAAGGCGACATTACATTTCGCGCCGGCCGCGCCGGTGAAACGTACAAAGGCATCGGCAAATACGATTTGAATCTCGAAGGCTTGCCGCTCTTTGCCGATGACCTCGGGCCGCACGGCAGCGCAACGAGCGATTCCGGACGCACCATGGTCACTCCCGCAACCAAAAGCGTCCTGGCGATCTTCGTCTCCTTCGGCGGACCGGAAAACCTCGAACGCTATGCCGAACGAATGAAGTGGTTGCTCGCCGAACACGCCGCAGGAACAAAGTTTGAATTCACAATCGTTTGATTGACGCGGCACCGACTGGGTAACGCCGTATCGGGCGAACCATCGCCATGCCCTCCTCCGGCGTTTTCACGTAAGTGTTGAAAATAGGAGAGTTAAAGTCCTTGCGATTCACACACTTCTGCAAGTGTTGATTCTAAAGATAGTTACGGAGACGGTGTGCGTGGCCGCCCCTTTTACTGAACTCAGAGTTAGGAACTAAAAACTTCGCAATCGGACTGTCGATAGAATTGCTCGTAAATCGCTTGTTGTCGCTATCTTGCTAGAACAAGATTGATCCCGGATAGGAGCAACACGAGTTTGGATGCGGTAAGCTTTCCCGCGCGCTTTGAAAGGACTGTTTTGTCCAGCGCGATGATTTGGGAAACGTTTGCCACCGAATCCTTGGGTAGTCCGGTTTCGCGGGAGGACACCCTCAAATTGCCGGGTGCCAAAGCCCACTTAAGGTTGGTCGTCAGGGGCACGCAGATTACTGTCGCAATTCGACTTCTATTAAGCGCATCGCTCTGCACGACAACCACGGGCCTGCGAAATCCTGGACCGGAACCGGTAGGCTCGGGCAAATCAGCCCACCAGACCTCTCCCTGCGAGATTACCACTCTGTGCGCTCCAGGATGCGGCGCGAAGAAGACGCGACAAATCCATCCTTATCTTCATCCTTGCCAATTTCGGCGAGAGCCGCATTCATGGACTCGGTAACGCTATCGGGACTCCAACGAGTAAGGTAGTCCTTCAGAGCGTCGCTGAAGAGACGGCTGCGAGAACGTTTCGTCCGGCGGGCAAGTCGCTCTGCCTCGTGGAACACGTCATCGGGAATGGAGACAGCAGTTTTCATACTCCGAGTATAACTCCATTGAAATTGCCGGGCAATCTTCTAGCGAGCGACGGGTTCGGCAACGTGGGATTTGGCCACGCCGCGGTGGTGCAGGTAGCCGCGCACCGCGAGCAATTCGGCGTTCAGGACGGCGGCTCCGGCAGCGCCTCGCACAAGATTGTGCGAAAGCAGCGCGAGCTTTACGTCCAGCAGCGAACATTCGCGAATGCGCCCGACGACGGCGGCCATGCCGTGGCCGGCGCCGGCGTCGCGGCGAGGCTGCGGGCGATTTTCCTCGTCCACGACGACGATCGGATGGCGCACGGCAGTCGGCAGCGAAGCGAGTTCATCGTCCACGGCAAAATCGCGCAGAACTTCGGCAACTTCGCCAATGCTGGCGATCTTCTTGAGGCCGAGCGAGACACATTCGAGGTGGCCGTCGCGGACCGGCACGCGATTGCAGTGCGCGCTGATGCCGAAGCCGGCGTCAATGAAGCGCCCCCCGTCCCATTTGCCGAGAAGTTTTTGCGGTTCGGTTTCCATTTTTTCTTCTTCGCCGCTGATGAACGGCACGACATTGCCCAAAATGTCGAGCGAAGCCACACCCGGGTAGCCGGCGCCGGAAACGGCCTGCATCGTGACGACGAATATTTTTTCGAGTCCGAATGCATCGGCGAGCGGCTTGAGCACCAATACCAGTCCCGCCGTCGAACAATTCGGATTCGTGACGATAAATCCGTTTTCGTAGCCGCGATTTTTCCGCTGTACCGCAATCGAATCAAGGTGCGAAGCATTCACTTCCGGAATAAGCAGCGGAACATCGGGGTCCATGCGGTGATTTTTGGAATTGCTCAGAACGGGATAGCCGGCGCGGGCAAATTCTTCTTCGGCGCCGCCGGCCACGCTCGAATCGAGCGCGGAAAAAACAAAATCGCAATCGAGATTCGGCGCAAGGTCTTTTACAACCATGTCGCGAGCGGCTTCCGGAATCGGCGTATCGAGATGCCACTTCACCACGTCCGCATATTTCCGGCCGGAAGAACGCTCCGAGGCGGCCAGATCGGCAAGTTCAAACCACGGATGATTGGCGAGCATATGCACGAAGCGCTGGCCGACCATGCCCGTGGCGCCGAGCACGCCGGCGCGAAATTTTTTGTCAAAGCGCTTGCTGGGGGAGCTCATGCCGCACCTCGCTGCGAATTTTCGTGCTTACGCTGTCCAACCGGCGGCCCAATGCGCGTCCCGCGAAATTCCGGATTGAACGTATTGCGAACCCAGACCACCATTTCCGTTTCCGCCGCGAGCGGCAGAACTTCCGCGTGCAAAACTTTGGCGCCCGCCGCGGCAAGCGCGTGCGCTTCTTCGTAGGATAACTGGTGCAAGAGCCGCGCTTCACGCGATTCATGAGGATTTGCCGTGTAAACGCCATCCACGTCGGTCCAGATGACAAGTTCGTCTGCATCCACAACGTGGGCGATGATTGCGCCGGAATAGTCCGAGCTGTTGCGGCCGAGCGTGGTGACGCGGCCATCGCGCGTCGCGCCGACGAATCCCGTGACGACGGGAACGAGGCCGCCTTCAAGCAATGGCTGCAGCACGTCGCGGCCGCGGCGGCGGGTTTCTTCCATGTCCGGCTTGGCATCGCGAAACGTGTCGCACGTCAGCACGAATTCGGAAGAAGTGACCGGAACGGCGGGAACTTCGCACGCATCGAGCGCGGCGGCAAAAAGGCGCGCGCTGAATCGCTCGCCAAAAGACGCAAGGGAATCATGGTGCGCTTCGCTGCCTTCTTGCGCCGGCGCGGACACTTCATGCAGCAGATCGCGGCCGAGCAGCCGAAGGTCGTGCCACACGCGCTGATGATCGAGCTCGGCGAGCTGCAGTTCAGCGAGCACGTCGGCATGCGCGCGAAGCAGCGAATCGGCTTTGCGCTTCGCCGCCGAAAGATGCCCGGCTTCGAGCAGCTTCGCCAGCACAAGCAGTTGATCCGTGACGCCCTTCATCGCGGAGACGACCACCGCAACGCGCGAGGTTCGCGCCGCCTGCTTCACCAGCCTCGCGGCGTGCAACATGCGCTCGGCGCCGAGTAGCGAAGTGCCGCCAAACTTGAACGCGACGACATTTTGCCTCGGCGCCGGCTCCGTGGGTTCCGCGCAAGCGCCGGCCAACGCGCGGCTCCCTTGCTCGCCGTACTGCTCCGCTTCCTGCACATTCTCCGGGCTCATGACAACCGCTCCTTTGGTTTGTGGTTTCCAAGAGCGACCGCCTTTTCGCTTTTCCGGGAGGGGGATTAAAAGAAAAAACCCACCGCCGGTTTGCTTCTGGCGGTGGGTTTGGAAACTTTGGCTAGTTTTGCTTAGCTGTTTTTCCCCTCGCCGGAAGCGCCGGTAGTCTTAATCGTGGTCTTAATAATAGTGTTCGTCGCCATGGAGATGGACGACGTGCCGCGCTTCGAGTTGGCGAGAGACAACATGCCTGCACCAAAAGTAGCACAGGCGCGAAAATTGTCAAAAGAAATTTGGTACAGCTGTCCGCCAGACACCAAATGCGCGGAAAAGGTGCGCCGGCGGAGCGTGGAACTGCGGCCGAACTGACGGATCGTTCGTAAAGTAAAGTCGCGGCACGGAAGAAGCGGCCGTTCCGTAAATCCGTAGCGGCCGTTCGTTTTTCAAGACGCCTCAAAAATAAGGCTGGAGCAAGTCAGGCCGGATTCGGCTTTTTGCAATTCGGAGATATCAAGAGGAAGAACGCGGAATCCGTTCGCTTCGATGCGCGCGCGCGTACGCGGGAAAGAGGCGGGGAAGAGGATCGAACCGTTGAGACCGAGCGCATTGCCGGCGTGCGGCTCGGCGGCGTCGACGTCAATCCATTCGAATCCCGCGAGCGGCGCCGCATCAAACCAGGCGCGATTGGCGAGAAGAATATTCTTGCCAAGGTGCGTGACGCCGGATTTCAGGTGAAGGCAGCCGGTCACCGGCACGGCGATAACTTCGTAACCGTACGGTTGCACGATCGAGCGCAACTGGCGAATGCCTTCTTCATTCGTGCGCGCCGTCAGCCCAACGAATAATTTTTTGCCGATTCGCAGAATGTCTCCGCCTTCCACGGTGCCCGGCAGCGCGACGGTTTCGATTTTTCGAAAACGCGAAACGGCTTTTCCGAGCGACGCGGCTTCGCGCCGGCGTGTTTCCGTTCCCAGCGGAAAAACCACCGCCAATTCATCCAGCACGATGGCGGGATCTTCCACGAACATCGAATCGGGCAGTTCCGGCTCTTCCGGCAGCGAAATCACGCGCGCGCCCAGCGAAGCGAGCGCATTTTCGTACCCGAGATGTTGCGCGCGCGCTTTTTCCATGTCGATGGGAATGCGCTCGATAAAACTCAGCTCGCAGCCGGCGAGCGCGGAACTCACGGCGCGGGTGATGGCGGTCAGCATGGCGACACTTTAGCAGAGAATTTTTGCGCAGACACTTTCGGCAAATCCGGATAAACTCGGCGCGATTTTAAGGGGGAGCGCGCGCAATGGAATCGGCGAAACAAGCGGTGGCGATCTTTTTGACGTTTGCTTTGGCGGCAAGCGCGGCCGGCGCGCCGCGCGCGATTGCCGCCGGCGATCCGCAGGAAACCAAAAAAGTGGACGAGGTGTTCGCGGATCTGGCCAAACCGGGTTCGCCGGGTTGCGCCCTGGCCGTCGCACGCGATGGAAAAATCCTCTTCGAGCACGGCTACGGCCTCGCAAACATCGAGGAAGACGTCGCCATTACGCCGCACACCGTGTTCGACATCGGCTCCACTTCAAAACAATTCACCGCCGCGAGCATTTTGCTGCTCGAGCAGCAAGGAAAACTTTCCGTCGACGACGACGTTCGCAAATACATTCCGGAGCTGCCCGACTACGGCCACAAAATCACGCTCCTCCATCTGCTCAATCACACCAGCGGCATTCGAGATTACCTCGCCCTTTTCGAACTCGCCGGCGTGCATATCGACAGCGTTACCACCGATGAAGACGCGCTCGGCGTAATCGTTCGCCAGAAAAACCTCAATTTCGAACCGGGCAGCGAATGGCTGTACAGCAACTCCGGCTTTTTCTTGTTGTCTCTCGTCGTCAAACGCGTGAGCGGCCAATCGCTGGCGGATTTCGCCGCCGCGAATATTTTCAAACCGCTCGGCATGACGCACACGCTTTACCGCGACCGGCACGTCTCCATCGTGCCCGGCCGCGCCCTTGCCTACGACCCTCCGAAGCACGGCGACGGATTCACAATCGATGTTTCATACTTTGAACAAACCGGCGACGGCGCGGTGCACACCTCCGTCGAAGATTTGCTGAAGTGGGATGAAAACTTTTACTCGGGCCAGGTTGGCGGCAAAAATCTTCCGGCCGCGTTGCAGGAACCCGGCAAGCTCACGAACGGCAAACCACTGCGCTACGCAAGAGGCCTTTTTCTCGAACCGTATCGCGGGCTGCAAGCCGTGCATCACGGCGGATCGTGGGGCGGTTACCGCGCGCAATTGCTGCGTTTTCCCGAGCAGCATTTTTCCGTGGCTTGCCTGTGCAATCTGGCCGGCGCCGATCCGGAAAGCCGGGCTTTTCGCGTTGCCGACATTTTCCTCGCGTCCGAGATGAAATCGCCGAAACCCGTTGAAAAAACCTCCCGCGAATCCGAAAAAAAGCAGGAAACCGTGCCGGTTTCGCCCGATCAGCTGGCGGACTTTGCCGGCGATTACGCCAGTGAAGAGTTGTTCGCGACGTACGTCCTCGCTCTTCACGACGGAAATCTCATCCTGTCAAAAATTCAAAACGGCTTGGGCGGCGGTTTCTTGCAATCGACCGAGCATTGGCAGCTGCGGCCCGTCGGCAAAGATCAATTTGTCGTGGACGAGGGACGCATCCGCTTCACGTTTTCGCGCGCGGCAAATCAGCGGATCGCGGGATTTGTTTTGGCGGCGGGCCGCTCGAGCGGAATCACTTTCGCTCGGAAATAGACGACGTCGCGTTGTGACGTGTTTTGCCGGCGGAGTGCCGGAATTCCGGCGCGAAACGCGAAATCCAAAATGTGGCAAGTCCCGCGCCGAGCAGGATTCCCGCAAGAATGAGCGCGATGATTCCGAACGTCAGCCATTTCTCTGAAGTTTTTCCCAAACCTTTTTTTTCGCCGCCGGTTTGGCCGGCCTTTGTTCCGTTCGCGGTGCCCGCGGCTTCAGCCTGCGGAAAGGGTTGCAACGCAAACTCAGGTTCGCCCATGAAGCTGTAACCCTTGCGCGGAATCGTTTCAATGTAGACGGGCTTTTCCGTCGAGTCGCCCAAAATCTGCCGGAGCTTGTTCACGGTTGTGTTTACATTCGCGTCAAAATTCACGTGCGTGTCCGAAGGCCACAGCGCCTGCTTCAGTTCTTCGCGCGTAACCACATGGCCGGACTTCGCGATCAGCGCAATCAATACCTGGTACACCTTGCCCTGCAGCTTCAGGCGGCTTCCGTTGCGGTAGACCTGTTGGCGCTGCTGATCGATCTGAAACGGTCCAAAACGAATATAGCGGTGGGTCTGAGCAAGCTCCGCGTTATCTCCTTGTTCCATCAGAGGACTCACCACCGGCAAAAGATTGGACGTCATTCAAAACACCCACTTCAATAGACGGATTAGTTCTGAATTTGTTTAGTACTTTTACGAGAAATCCTCGTGAAAGTGCTCGCTAAGCCAAGCAGAAGCTTTCTGTTACGTAAGACTGGAGCAGGTCTGAAAAACAGTAGAAATCCTTCTCACGATTGATTTCAAATTTCTAAATTAAATGTCACCAACCAGCCGCGTGTTCTCAATCGAGTATTCTCACCTCATTCAAAAGCCCCTCCTTTGAACAACTTGGTTCATTAGATTCGCGAAACGCGAATTTGAGAGACAAATTGTCCCTGCTGGTACCCAAGCTGCCCTTCCTTCTGCAACCAATTTGTACGGCTGCGTCATGCCAGAAGTTTCCCCGTGCAACACCAGGATCGACGCAGCTTCGTGCAGGGGAATCCGTCAAGGAGAAAAAGCAATATGCGCAGATTGAGTTATTTTCTGCCGTTGGTTGTCTGCAGTCTGCTGCTCTTGATCTTTTCTTCAAGCGCAGCTTGGTCTCAAACGGAAACCGGCCAGATTACCGGAGTCGTAACGGACCCGCAGGGGTCGACGGTAGCCAAGGCAAAAATTCAAGTTAAAAACACCGCAACCGGAGCCGCACGCGACACGGAGGCCGATGACCACGGTCTGTACGTCGTGTCCAACTTGCTTCCCGGAGCGTATGAAATTTCGGCCGACGCGACGGGTTTCTCCAGGCAGGTACGCCGCGTCGAGGTTCCCGTTGGAACGAAGGTCACCGCCAACCTGCAAATGTCTCTAAGTGGCGCTACTACCGTTGTGGAAGTAACGGCCGGAACCGCGTCTCAGGTCAACATAGAGACGCAAACGCTGGGCGCCGTAATCAATGCCCAACAGTTGGCGAACCTTCCGGCTCTGAATGCAAACCCCTACACATTTGTGTCTTTGGCGGGCAACGTCGCGGACGCCGACGCATCTCCGGGCGGCAGCATTAACGTTCCAGGCGCACAGACTGGTGCGGGCGCGGGCGTAGTGATCAATGGACTGCGCGCCTCCGGTACAAACATCCTTCTTGATGGCGCTGCCAACAATGACGAATTTGGCGGGCATTTGGGACAGCAAGTTCCGCTGGAATCCGTGCAGGAATACAGCATCCTGACGAATAATTTCACCGCAGAGTATGGGCGCGCCGCCGCCGGAATCGTAAACGTCATCACAAAGTCCGGTTCCAACGGCTATCACGGGTCCGCCTACGAAATTAACCGCCTTTCCTCCTACGGCGCGAATGACTTTTTCAATAAAGCCAATGGCGTGGATCGGCCCGTGTACACCAGGAACCAGTTCGGCGGCTCGATCGGCGGACCTGTGAAGAAGGACAAAATGTTCTTCTTCGTCAACCCGGAATTTACCCGCGTCCGCAGCTCTGCTCCGTTTGTCGCGGTCATTCCCGATCAAAACCTGATTAACGCTTCTGGCGCAAACACGCAGGCCTTCTTTAATGCCTTCGGTCAGCTCCGTCCGAACAATAAAACGGTGGTGCAATATAGCCGCGCTTCGAATGGTGGACTCGATGCCGCTTGCGGTGCGCCGATACTAGTTGGTAACCCGCCAGTCCCTACCCAATCAGCATGCGATAAGGCATTCCCCGCCGGCTCCACAACGCCTCTTTTCGATCAAGTTCAATACAACACGAACGCGGACGGCGGCGGCGGCTTTCCACAAAATACGTACGACGTGGTAAGCCGTTTTGACTATAACTTGAGCGACCGGACGCAGTTTTACGCACGGTACGCGAAATACCACGAAGCGGATGCGGTCGGCACGGTGGACAACAGCCCTTACAGCGGTCCCACCCCTTTTGGCTTCGACTCCGCGCAAACTTTCGACGACCATAGCGCTTTGCTGAGCTTGACGCATACCATCGGCACGCGACTGACGGAACAGACGAAATTCGTGTTCAACCGCCTGTCGTTTGCTCAGCCGTTGGGAACGAACCCTGTCGGTCCGACGCTCTATTGGAACAAGAATTTCGGGGCATCTTTCAATGGTCAAGCCCTGGCATTGCCGGGATACAGCCAGTTGACCCCCGGAAACTCTATTCCCTTTGGCGGACCGCAGAACTTCTATCAGACCTACCAGGACTTTGCTGTCGTCAAGGGCAAGCACGATTTGCGTTTTGGCGGTTCTTACCTTTTCTTCCAGGACGACCGCACCTTTGGCGCCTATGAAGAGGCCGTCGAGTCCCTGGGTACAGCTAATGTCAACTCTGGAGCTCTTCAAAACTTTTTAACGGGGAATCTGAGAACCTTCACCGTTGCGATTGATCCGCAGGGCAAACTACCCTGCGGCTCGCCAGGCCTCTCCGGAAACGACCCCGTCGCCGTTACCGCCAACTGCACGGTTACGCTGCCGGCCAACCAGCCTAATTTCAGCCGGTCAAACCGGTACAACGAGTTCGCTTTCTACGGGCAGGACACCTGGAGGGCGCGGCAGCACCTTACCATCAACCTTGGTCTCCGCTGGGAATACTACGGAGTTCAACATGACAAAAATCCGGCCCTGGATTCCAACTTCTATCCAGCCGTCGGAGGGTCGATTTTTGAAGGGCTCCGCAATGGCGATGTCGCCCTGGCACAGCAAAGCTCCGTCGGCGGCCTGTGGGCGAAAGACTGGCACGATTTTGCTCCGCGCGTCGGCTTTGCCTGGGACATCTTTGGCGACGGCAAAACCTCACTCCGCGCCGGCTATGGAATTGGCTACGAGCGCAACTTCGGAAACGTAACGTTCAATGTCATCCAGAACGTTCCAAATTACGAGGTTGTGGACCTGACGCAGAACGTCGACCCAGGCTGCTGTACGGTCACTACCTCCAATCTCGGCGGCTTCGCGGGAACAGGGACCAAGACGCTCCCAAAGGCTAGTTTGCGCTTTGTCGATCCGCATATTAAAACGGCCTATGCGCACCTTTACGATGCGGCCATCGAGCGCCAGATCGCGCCGAAAATCCTTTTGGCGATTGAGTATTCCGGCTCGAAGGGTGAAAAGCTCTATAGCCTCGATGCAATTAACCGCCCTGGTTCCGGCAATGTGTTCCTCGGAGACCCTTGCGTTCCTGGCAACTGCACATCACGCATCCGCGGCCAGCAATACAGCACTATCAATGCCCGCGAGAATGACGGGTTCTCCAGCTACAACGCCGCGAACGTTAAGCTAGTCATGACCAACCCATGGAATTCGGGGTTGAACCTGACGGCCAACTACACTTACGCTCATGCGATTGACAACCTCAGCTCTACCTTCAGCACGGGAGCGACGAATCTAGACCTCGGGTTGCTTGATCCCTCCAATCCTCGCCTCGATCGGGGGAACGCTGATTTCGATCTGCGCCATCGCATTTCCCTGGGCGGAACGTGGGACGTTCCGATCGCACGGAATACGCACGGCGCAATCAAACAGGTTGCGGACGGATGGACGATCTCGTCCATCTTCGTCGCGCACACCGGCGCACCCTTCACCATATTTGACTCAACCAATGTTCAATTCCAGCAGCTTCCCCGGTTGATCCTGAATTCCGCAATTTCAAGGACAGGATCGCTCACGGACAGCGCCGGACCCGATACCTTTAACTACATCTCGATTCCCAATTCGGCCGTGGGTGAGTTCACCAATCCCATCACCGGAAACTCTGAATTTGGACCGTATCCGGCAAACATGACCGGCCGGAATATCTTCCGCGGACCCGGTACCTGGAACTTCGACTTTGGCGTTCATAAGAAGTTCTTCGTCTCCGAACGGTATAACCTGGAATTCCGCGCGGATTCCTTCGACATCTTTAACCACGCCAACGCATTCCTCGTGGGCGGTTCCAACGACTTCGGCGCCGGAACCCCAGGTCTTGCCGCCGGCACAACCGTTGGGATTCAAGCTTGCAAGGGAACCTGCACCGGCATTGCCGGCCCTTCTTCTTCCCCGATTCAACATCGCAACGTCCAACTCGAGTTGCGGCTCGGTTTCTAGCGAACCTTCCCCGCTCGCGCGGGCTGAAAAGAAAAAGGGGAGCCAATTTTCTGGCTCCCCTTTTTTGATTTTGAATGGTGCTCGGCCTATTGACGAGTGTTTCCCGGCTCCACTGCTTTGCCCTTGCGCTGATACCAAACAATGTGGTCCCCGTCATCCGCTCGGTCTGAGTAAACCACCGTTTTATACCCAACAGAATGCATTTCGCTCGACGGCAGCTCAAGCAGGGCATTGTTCGTCAGCAGGAATCCACCCGGCTTCAACATCGCCGCAATGTTCGTCATAGCCAGCGATTGTTCAAACGTCCCGTAATACACAAGAATGTTCGTCGCGATCAGCAGATCGAACTTTTCATCTTCGGGCAAATTCGCCCGTTGCAGGATGATGTCGACGTCAAAGGTCTTTATTCGTCGGACCAGCGCCGGCCTTACCGTGACTGCTCTGAGCGAAATTCCCTTCAGCGCCGGCGGTACGGCTGCCGGTGCCGTCGCGGAACCAATCTGCTCGCCAAAACGCTCCCAATAAGCTTGTAGCTCCGTTTTCCAGCCGCCCGCTGGATTTCGGGGAAGCTGAATCGTATAACCACGCCCTTGCATAGCCAGCCGCCTCGCTCGTTCGACATGCTTCAGTACGCGCGGGCTCAAATCCAGAACGTCGGCTTCCACAACATCTGGCTTCGCGAGTTGCAGCCGCAGAAGCGAATCCGTTACGGCAAACGGTTGCACCGTTTGCGTCGGATAGAAATCGAATCCTTCTTGCTTGTCGGTAAAGTCCAGCCCCGGTCCTATGATCCCGACCCGTTGAACGCCCTCTGCCTTCAAAAGCCCGCGCCTTTTCATCTCCGTCAGTGCCGCCTCCAGCGCGTACTCCGGCGGCAGCGACGTGTCCAGCGAAAGTCCTCTCTCTTTGTAAAGTTTCGATCTCTCGGCGAACTCCTCGACCGGATTATTCAAACTCTTCGCAGCCTGCAACGCTTGCTGAAAGCTGGACTGTTCGTGGATGACCCGTTTCACGTTTTCGTATAGGTAAGTGGACGCTTTTTGCTTCGCTTCCGCCCCCGAAAAATCAACGCCCGCACGCTGCAACGTGGCCCTCGCGAATCGCAGTCTCTCATTCGCGCCGGGTGTCATCGTTCCGCGTACCAAATCCTGCACGCGCTTTTCAAATAGCGTTTGCCAGGCGGCCTCCGTCTGTTGCTTGACGTCGTCCGCCGTTGCCGCCGGGATGGAACGCAATTGTTCGCTGGTAAGGCGCGGCGCCGCCGTAAAGCTCGTGCCGAATAGCAAAAAATTGATAACCGAGTCCGCATCGCCCTGGGCCAGCCGGTCGCGAATCTCTGCATCGCGCTTCGTGGCCCATGTATCCCAGGTTTCCTGGCGATGCTCCGCCGCAGCGTCACGCAGTTCGGCGGGAATAATCTCGGCCATCGCCTCCAGTATCGGTTTTGCGTCGTCGAATGGGGTGCGCCCGATTTGGGTCGCAGGCGGCAATGCGAAGGTTGCGACGCCGATGGCAATCGCAGAGGTAAATAGTCTTCGGATCATCGAGTTTCTCTGCACACGGATTGCATGCCAACTCAATTCCAGGCGCTTACGGCAGCACGTCCACCGCAACGCTCGATGGATATTTCTCCGACCGGTAGATCGTCTGCGTCGCCTTCTGGTAGTCGTCGTCTTTCGCTTCAAAAATATTCGGCACGAATTTTTGCGGATTCCGGTCGTACAGTGGAAACCACGTGCTTTGCACCTGCACCATGATCCGGTGGCCTTTTTTGAACACGTGATTCGAACTGTGCATGTCCACCGTAAACGGCGTCACTTCGTTTGGCGCAATCGCCTCCGGCTTCTCGAATGAATTCCGGTACCGCCCGCGAAAAATTTCTTCCGCGATCATCAATTCGAATCCCGATAGCTTCCAGTCCTCTTCCATCTTTTCCGGATACACGTCGATGAGCTTCACGATCCAGTCCGCGTCGCTTCCCGTCGTCGACGCAAACAATTTCGCCGCCACGTTTCCCGCCACCGTCACGTCCACTTCGAGCGGCTCCGTTTTCCACGTCAGCACGTCCGGCCGGTTGTCCACAAATCTTTGATCCTGCACCAGCCACGTGTACCAGCTTCCCGGATGATCTCCCGGATACGTCGCATCCACCGGACGCCGGCGATAAGGCACCGGATGCGCCGGATCGCTCACATAACTGTCCGCCGCCGCGCCGGCGCTCGCCGCCTTCGGCGCTTCAAATGAAAGTTTCCCGTCTTCGCGAAAATAAAGATTTTTCGTTTTCGCCTCTCGTGGCGGCCACGCGTCGAACGAAGTCCACGTGTCGCTGCCCGTCTGGAATAGCGTCGCTTCCTTCACCGGCAAGCTGCCTTTGTCGTGCAGCCAGTAGGCAAACCACGGCGCCTCGATCTTTTCGCGGAAATACACGCCCGTGTCGTTGTGAAACGGAATGTCGCCCAGCGATTTTCCCGCGCCGTGCGCCCAGCCACCGTGGTTCCACGGCCCCGCCACCAAAAAGTTGTAATTCTTCTTGTCCGCTTTTTCCAGCCGCGCGTACGTCATCAGCGGCCCAAACATATCTTCCTGATCCCACCATCCCGCCACGTTCAGGTTCGGCACCGTCGGCTCGTGCAGCGTCGCCGCCACCGCGTGCCGCTTCCAGAATTCGTCATAGCTCGCGTGCGCCACAAATTCATTCCACGTCGGAATTTTTCCATGAAAATATTTCGCGTTGGCATTCGAAAGCGCGCCCAGCCGCAAATAAAAGTCGTACACATCGAAACTGTCGAACGCAAAACTGAAATTCTCCTTCGAACTTTCAAGCAGCGCCGTGTATTCGAATCCGTAGCTCAGCCGGAACGCCCCGTTGTGAAAAAAATCGTCTCCCAGCCACGTATCCCCCATGCACGCCTGCTCGCTCACCGCTTTCAGCGCCGGATGCGGATCGACCATTCCCATCGTCACCAGATAGCCGGGATACGAAATCCCGTTCATCCCCACTCGCCCGTTGTTATTCGCCACATTTTCCATCAGCCATTCGATCGTGTCGTACGTGTCCGTACTCTCCGTCACGCCCTTTGCATTGCCCGCGTCCGGCGAAGTGTGCAGCATTTCAAATTTTCCTTCCGATCCGTAGCGCCCGCGAATATCCTGAAACACAAAAATGTATCCGTCCGCAAACATGTGCGCGTAACGGTAGAGCGATCCGCTCATCCCGCCGTTCGGCGCGGAAATTCCATACGGCGTACGCTCGAAAAGAATCGGCAATCGCTCCTTCGCATTTTTCGGCGTGTAAATTTCCGTGTGCAGCTTCACCCCGTCGCGCACCGGAATCATCACTTCGCGCTTTTCAAATATCGCCGCGAGGTCAAGCCGCTTCGCCTCCTGCGCCGCGGTGGAAATTGCCGCCGCCGCCGCCATCGCCAAAGTCGCCGCGCTCAGCACGAATCGAACTCGCATGATTGCTTTCATCGGTTTCTCTGCTCCGCCGGAATTTTTCTCTTCAACAAAATGCGCCCAAATCATACCGTCGAATCCGAGAAAGCGATATACAGCTGCTGACCTTCTCCCTCTTCTCTGGTAAACTATTCTTTGCTCGACCGCACCTGAGAAGTCACCGAACAAGGAGAATTGTCCGGGCTGCTGGTTGTTCCAGCAGCTATTTTTGTATCTATACGAAGACAAAGCACTTATGAGCGCAAACATCCGCAATATCGCCATCATCGCCCACGTCGACCACGGCAAAACCACTCTCGTCGACGCCATGCTTCGCCAGTCCGGCATCTTCCGCGCCAATCAGGAACTCGTCGAACGCGTCATGGATTCCAACGACCTCGAGCGCGAACGCGGCATCACCATCCTCGCCAAAAACACCGCTCTCTTTTTCCACGACACCAAAATCAATATCGTCGACACGCCCGGCCACTCCGATTTCGGCGGCGAAGTCGAACGCGCCCTCCGCATGGTCGACGGCGTCGTCCTTCTCGTCGACGCCAGCGAAGGCCCGCTTCCGCAAACGCGCTACGTTCTCCAAAAAGCCCTCGCCGCAAAACTTCCTCCCGTCGTCGTCCTCAACAAAATCGATCGCGTCGACGCCCGCGCCAAGGAAGTCCTCGACGAAATCTACGATCTCTTCATCGACCTCGACGCCACCGAAGACCAGCTCGATTTTCCCGTCATTTACACCAACGCGCGCGAAGGCGTCGCCCATCGCACGCAAGGCGACGGCTCCAAAGATCTTCTTCCGCTCTTTGAAACCATCGTCGCGCGCATTCCCGCACCTGCCGCAGATCCTTCGGCCACCCTGCAGCTCCAGGTCATGAATCTCGATTACTCCGAATTCCTCGGCCGCATCGCCATCGCCCGCGTCTTCAACGGCACGCTCAATCGCGGCGAAGAAGTCGGCATCAGCAAGCTCGACGGAAAAATTCAGGCCACGAAAATTACCAAGCTCTTCACTTTCCGCGGCCTCGAACGCGACGAAGCCGAACAAGTCGTCGCGGGCGACATCGTCGCCATCGCCGGCGTCGAAGGCATTCAAATCGGCGAAAGCATCATCAATCTCGATAATCCCGCGCCGATGGAGCCGCTCATCATCGACGAGCCAACGCTCGCCATGATCTTCACCGTCAATTCCGGCCCGCTCTCCGGCCGCGAAGGCAGCTATCTCACTTCACGCGATCTCCGCGATCGCCTCCAGCGCGAACTCCTCACCAACGTTTCCATTCGCGTCGAAGATACCGACACGCCCGAATCTTTCCGAGTTCTCGGCCGCGGCGAACTCCAGCTCGCCATCCTCATTGAAACCATGCGCCGCGAAGGTTTTGAACTCATGGTCGGCAAACCCGAAATCGTCATTCGCAGTGAAAACGGCCGCAAACTCGAGCCGCAGGAGCGCGTCGTCATCGACGTCGCCGACAATTTCATCGGCATCATCATGGAAACCCTCGGCTCACGCCGCGGCGAAATGACCAAGATGAGCAATCACGGCTCCGGCCGCGTCCGCCTCGAATTCAAAATTCCGTCGCGCGGCCTCATCGGCCTGCGCAGCCAGCTTCTTACCGACACGCGCGGCACCGCCCTCATTCACTCCATCTTCGAAGGCTGGATCGATTACGGCGGAGACATGGCACTCCGTCCCACCGGCGCCCTCGTCGCGGACCGCGCCGGCGTCAGCACCGCCTACGCCCTCTGGGGTTTGCAGGAACGCGGCGAACTTTTCGTCGGCCCCACCGTCGACGTCTACGAAGGCATGATCATCGGCGAAAATTCCCGCGAGCAGGACATGGAAGTCAACGTCACGCGCGAAAAGAAGCTCACCAACATGCGCTCCTCCTCGGCCGACGAAGCCATTCGCCTCATTCCCCATCGCGAACTCAGCCTCGAACAAGCCATCGAATTCATCGCCGACGACGAGTTCGTCGAAATCACGCCCAAAACCATCCGCCTGCGCAAAAAGGTTTTGCAATTCAGCAAACGCCCCCGCCGCTGGCAAGAAATCCGAGCCTCCCAGGAAGCCGCCCAGTAGTATTGGTATCTCTAATCAAACGCTTAATCTCGGAAATCTGTCATCCCGAGCGTAGCGAGGGATCTGCTTTTGGGTAGCATTGGCACTCTTGCCAGTGCTTCCTCGCGTAGGCGCACGATACATCGCGCCCTCTTCGTTTCTCGCCTTCGTAGTGGCCGGTCTTCAGACCGGTGCTTTTACGATTCCTGTAGGGGCCATCTTCCGAGATGGCCCTTCTTCTCTCGGACTGAGGCGTCTAGCCGCTTCTTTGCCTTTTCCGTGTTTTCTTTTTTCCGTGTAGGGGCGGCGCTTCAGCGCGCCCATGGCAACACTGCGCCGCCCCTCACCTCAACGGAACCATCTCGCTCATGAACCCCCTCCTCGAATCCTTCCTCCCCTACACCTCGCGCCATCCCATTTCCGAACCATTCGACCGCATTTCTCCCCGCCAACCTCACCAACGACACAACATTGCCTTCGAATTTGAAATGTTTCTCCGCAATCAACTTCTCTTGCGAATCGCAGGATACGTCTTCACCGCCCTCCTAGCAATCGGTGACGCCATCCTCATTTCAAAAGTCTGGAAGGCCCTTCGACAACCACCCTCCGCCACCTCTACAAAATTGACCGTGACAGTTTTATCTCACTGGCTTGTCCGGTAAGAGCTTCAACCCGGCGGTGGCAAGAATCTCACAAAGCCGTGAACGGTACGCAGACGCAGCCTTCTTCAGCGAGCAGTCGAACCCGCCGTCTTAAAAATTCTCTCAGGTCGATGGCCTCGCTAAAAATCATCAAGAGGTCATAACCGTCCATGATGAAGAACGGTGGTGCTTGTCCTCGCGTGATCGCATACTTGGCGGGTTCGGTGATGCCGTTCAATGCGATGAAAACACCGCGTGTGAACGGGCTTTTGCTCTCAATTTTGCCTTTGAAAACGAGCAAATCTGCCTCTGGTAGCGCATGCTTTTCCCATTTGGATTCCACCAAATAAACGTGACCGTCCAGTTCAAACGAACCGTCAACCTGCTCACCCACGACACGGTAAGGCTGCCGGGGCCTGAGATCGAAAGTCTCAAACAACTCGTTCAAGAGTTTTTCCAGCGCCAACCCTGCTTTGTTCCTGTCCGGCTCTGCTCCGAGTAGAGTAAATCTCTCCTTTAACTGCCACAAAACACGCGAGCGCCCTGCTTGTTGCGCAACGTATTCGAAAGTTTGATTCGGACTGCTATTTGAGGGCACGGCGGAAGTTCCGAGAAGCCGCTGGATGATCTGACGACATGCCAAAACGCGAGTGCTTGTCTCGCCGTTGTAATCCAGAAGCGCACTCAATAATCTTCCTACAAGCGCGTTTTCCTCTTTGGTCCAAAATGCTCTGAGCCGATTCGCCTTTGAGCCGCTCTTGTATTCATAACGCGCATCCCGAATGTTTCGGCCAGTGTATTCGCGGATGAACTCGTCAAACGTCGGGTCGGTAAAGTCCAGCACGTATCCGCCCGCCATCCCAAGGACTTGTTCGAGAACTCGTCTTTCTGAGAACGTGAGATCGGACACCAAAATCCCCCCGCTAGAATTTGATCGTGATATTCTAAGCTTTCGCCTGTGGTTGGGCGAACGATATGGTCCGGGGGGTCGTGAGGACTCGCGTCAGAACACGACCACGCGCTTTCCTTGTTATGAAACGCCGACAAGGAGCGATGTTAGTCTCGCGATTATTTCCGCTCCATCGGCATCGCGAGGCAAGCGAAAGACTCGACCCCCGCTTCCTCTTCCTTTTGCTACCACCCATCGGTTAATTCAAAGCGGAACATCGCGTCAAAGTTACCGAGCATTTGCGCTGCTTCGGATGCAGCCTCCTGTACTTTTCTGTCCGTGGAATCGTCAAGTTTGAAGGCTCGGACGAATTCACCATCACTATTTTTGATAACTAATGCCCTTTCGTATTCACCTTCCTTTGTTTGAAGGAGACCTTTAAGTGGAACTTCTTTGAACGGTGATTTCTCCTTATCGTTTGCAGGATTCTTTGAAATTGGATAGCGGAAGTAATCGGTATTCGGGTCTGCGGTTGCTAACGTATCAATCCAGCCGTCCAGTTCTGGAGGTACGCTCATGTCAGGTTTGTTTTTGGTGAGTTCGGTCAGTTTATCTTTGTGACCGACCATCAATTTCTTCCAGTACGCATAAAGTTCGGCAAGATCGTGGGTTTTGTACAAGGACTTCCAAATCCCGGCGGGGTCCAGAAACAAAGGCTTGTTGCTAGAGTGCGACTCCCCGCGACCATACGGCAGTTTCAGTTTACGGTGAACAATGATGATTCCAGACTTGAGAAAAAGTTCGACAGCGTGACGGTAGAGGCAAATTTGTGGGAGATGATTCCAAGCGAAACGTTGCCCTATATTTTCTTTTTCTAAGGCTTTGGCGGCTCGATGAAAAGCATCAGCAACAGCACCGAATCCGCTATCGTAGTGTTCTTCTAATGGGGCCATCAGATAGTGCATCGTGATTCCTTACTCCGGGCGCGATTCTGATTTGTATACGCAAAAGCTACGCAAGGTCAACGCTTTGGAGACGAAAGAGGCTTGAGTCTAGGTCTATGCAAATAAATGGCTTAACGCTTCAGGCGTGAACTGATACTCGCTCATGTGTGGCGCTTTTCAGCAAGCCACGTCTTCTTTCTGTGTTCCATCTCTTGCCGCACGCGATCTGAATCGAGCAGCTCCCCGCGTTGCGCCGAGGCATAACCTTGTTCTATTTTCGCCCGGATCTCGCTCCCATTTTCCGCGAGCCAGGCCTCTTCCTCATGAAGCAATTTCACGGCGTGCTCCACAAACTCATCCGCGCTCCGGTACGCTCCGCGCTCAACGTCCTGCCGAATCATCTCTTCCATTTCCGGCTTCAACCGTATGTCCATATCCGTAGTCTACTCCAACCCTTGCCTGCATTGTCGCCCAACTCGAAACCTCAACCGTGTAAATTTTATACTTGCGTTATGTACCGGTTTGTGATATTGTGTCTTTGCAATGGTCGCCGTCGTCCGCTCTCGTGACACGGCTCCTCTTCCCGCCTCATCCGTTAACTCCCCCGCCAACAGACTAGTACCCGATTTCGCCACCCCCGCAAGTCCTTTACAATCAACACTTCTACGACCCTTCACAAGTGTTCATTCTAAAGGGCTTCCAGAAAACTTAAGTGGTTTGCAATCAACACTTACAAAAACAGGGGGAGGGGGGTCCCCCCTCTTCGTTACCACTCTCGAACTCTCTCCATCCTTGATTCCGTCGATCTCTTTTCAAATCAACCGCTTGCGCACTCTCTGCACAAACCAGCCCGCCTCAAAACGCCGCATCTTCCCCATTTTCATGCGGTTGCGCACACTTGCCAAAATAATAAGGCGTGGTTGGTGTCTAGCTAATCAAATTTTGTGGCGCTGCTCCGCTGGGGCTTTCTCGTCGTTGTTTCTTTACTTCGTTGCTTCCTTACTTCGTTACTTCGCCACTGCTGCGGAGCAGCTCCGCCAGCTCCTTCTTCCACAGCACCGCCCAGGTGTGCGAACCGTGGCCGTGCGTTTGCTCGCTTTCGGGAATCATCGCGAACTTTCCGTTCTTCAGGCGTTTCGCTTCGCGCTCTGCGATTCCGAGCCCTGGCGGATTGATAAAATCGTCCGCCGAATTCATCCACATCACGTGCGCCGTGATTTTCTCGAGGCTCGGCGAAGGATCGTAATTCCGCGACGCATTCACTTGATACAAAAAGTCGTTCGCGTCCACGTCTTTCGCCCGCGTCGCAAAATAGTCCGCAAGGAATTTGTCGGCGGCATCGCGCGTCGGCAGCGTTTTCTGCATCGGAATCGGCGCGCTGCCGGCAATAATCAAAAAATCGAGCGCCACGCGCACGGCAGACTTCGGCTCCTCTTTATATTCGCCGCCTTTCCATTCCGGATCTTCGCGGATCGCGTCCATCACCATCTTGCGCCAAATGCGGTTGCGCCCGGCAATCTGCACCGGCAAACACGCCATCGGCATCAGCGCGTCCATAAAATCCGGATACGTTTCGCCCCACACGAACGAGTGCATGCATCCCATGGACGTGCCGAAAATCAGCCGCAAATGCTCCACGCCCAATCCGCGCGTCAGCAGCAAATGATGCGCCGCCACCATGTCGTCGTAGTCGTACGACGGAAATTTCGCGTGCATTCCATCGCTCGGCTTCGAAGATTTTCCGTGCCCAATTCCATCCGGCAAAATCACAAAATATTTCGTCACGTCCAGCGGCTGCCCCGCGCCATAAAGCTCATTTGCAAATTGTGGCGACAAAAATTGCGCGCCGGTTCCGCCCGTGCCATGCAAAATCATCACGGCATTCGTCACGCGCCCTTGCGCATCCTTCTTCGGCGTTCCCAGCGTGCGGTAGTGCAGCTTCAATTCCGCCAGCGATTCCCCCGACCGAAACTTAAAATCCTTCGCCACGTAATCGCCTTCGGTGACTTTCCAGGCCGGTTTTTCTTGCGCAACTGCCGTCGACACAACTCCGCAAAGTGCTGCCAGAACGATCAAAGAAATCCATTTTCTGCTCACGCTCAGTCTCCTTGAAACAGTCGCACTTCAGAACGCCCGCCTCGGAAGGCGGCCGCTACAACTGCAAACCAAAAGCAGATCCCTCGCTTCGTTCGCGATGACAACACACGGAGGATTGACGCCGCCCTTCCGGCAATCGCCAACGCGCGTCAATTCAGCAAATTCTTGCCAACCGCGCTCGCCATTTGCAATCGCGCCCAAAACGCCGGCGCCGGCGCAACGCTTCGCATTTCGGTCGCTTCCAAATCCTTTCCCGCCGCCACTCGCCGCACCGGCTTTTTGTCCAAACCTTCGCCCGGTGCGGACGAAGCTCGGCCGAGGAATAAAATGATCCCCAGCGCGGTTAAAACCAAGAGGGGGATGCGAGGATTCACGCGGAACGCTGCCCTGGTTATTTCTGGCATCAGTCATAGCCGAGGCAGTTTACCTCAACCTATACCGTGGCGACAGGACTGCAAAGATTCGGCGATTTAGGGTAGAGTGTCCGCCACGAGTGCGGCGCACTGTGTGGCCCCGCCTCCTATAATCTATAATAAGGACAGGGGCATTCTGCTTTTCCAGCCTGGCCCGGCACAGGGGTTCTGGTTCCCGTGCCAGAAAGACTCAATCGAACCGTGACCATTTCCGCCAAGACCGGCTACGCCCATCCTTGCGCCATCGCGGCCACCGCTACGGCCGTCCCTCCCCATACGATTTCCCGCGAGACCGTGAAGTATTACCTGGGCAAAGTGTTTGACATTCCCGAGCGCCGCCTCGAAGCGCTGATGTCCATCGTGGACAACGCCAACGTCCACCAGCGCCACTCGATCTTCCCGGTCGATTACATCGTTGAGCCGCGTCCGCTTTCGCAAACGAACAATGAATACATCGAGCAC
>Ga0209166_10001136_pt1 | contig 23254 bp, 15 predicted proteins | sample Coa_R1_3_FD_187151 | JGI IMG/M metagenome (GOLD analysis project Ga0209166, IMG submission 187151) | Surface soil microbial communities from Centralia Pennsylvania, which are recovering from an underground coalmine fire - Coalmine... | ecosystem: Environmental > Terrestrial > Soil >... | reverse complement strand
GCATGGCCTTGAACGGGAGCATGATACGCGACCCAAGGTTTCCGCGCCTTTGCGCCAGGCTGGGACTTTGTGATTACTGGGTGAGCAGCGAACGCTGGCCCGACTGCGCCGATGAGGGCGTGCTGCCCTACGACTTCAAGGCCGAAGCACACCGCCTCGCCGTGGCGGGGTCGCCGTGATTCAGTGGGGTTCCAGGCCGGCGGCGCTGACGCGACTTGAAGTGTAGTCGGGTTCCCGTCGGCGTTTCATCGGAAAATCATCGGATCGTCGTCCTGTCGGATGGCGGCGATCAGGCGCTTCTTTCGCCTTAGCCGGTGCAACTCCGCGCCGTGCGAAGCAAGGAACAATCGCCATGACTATCAACAACCTGGCCGTCGCTGTTTCCGCCCTGGCGATCCTCGGATTCGCCGGCGGCGTCCACGCGGCGCCCAACCCGTCGTCCAGCCCCGACTCGCACTCGGCCAACGTGTCGTTGGCCGGCGTCGACCTCGGCAACGACGACGGCGCCAAGGTCGCGCTCCAGCGTATCCGGAGCGCCGCCAGGCGCCTCTGCAGCGAGGATCCGGGCGTCAGGAACCTGGATCTCACCCACCCTTACGTGGACTGCCTGAACGCCACCGTCGATCACGCCGTCGGCGTCCTCGACAGCCCACGGGTGACGGCCCTGAACGCCGCCCATGGAAGGCCGCCCACGGTGTTGGCCGCCAACCGCCGCTAGAGCGTGCGCGGACGTAACGGCCCGGCGCGACCCCACCCACGGGGTCGCGCCGGGCCAACGCGCGTCGTGGCGCCGAACTGCCCGGACTGCTAGGTGGGGATGATGCGTGACCCGCGCTTCCAGGGTCGAAGGGAACCGACCCATCTCAAGCCCCGACCGATGAGGCCGCCAACCCGCAACGCCCGCCTGGTGCTGGTCGCGGGCGATGGCGGCGTGGTCGGGGCCCTGCCGCCGACGCCGGTCGCCACGCCCTGGTGGCAGGATATCGCCCCGGTGGTGTCCGCGGTTCGCGAACGGTGGGGGATCGAGGTGACGATTCTCCGACTGCTCTTTGCCAGCCTGCCGGCTCCGCCCGGGGGCGAGGTGACCTACCTGGCGCAGATCGACCGGGCCGCGCCGGCCGAGCCGTGGGCCGGCGAACTCGACGACCATCCGCTTCGACTGGCCTACGCAAAGCCGGGCGGTCCGCAAGCGGATCTCGCCTGGGCGGCGGCGCGCCTGGCCGAGCAGGGACTGGCGATGACGGCGCCGCCGATCCAGATCCGCACCTGGAACCTCTCCAGCCTGTGGCGTCTGCCGTGCGGCGATGGCGCGGCCTGGTTGAAGGTCGTGCCTCCCTTCTTCGCCCATGAGGGCGCCCTGCTCGCCCATCTGGCCGGGCGCCCCGTGCCGGCGTTGCTCGCACGCGACGGCCCCCGCACCCTGCTGGCCGAGATCCATGGCGAGGATCTCTACCAGGCCACGCCGGCGCAGCATGCGGCGATGATCGATCTGCTGGTGGATCTGCAGTACGCCCAGGCCGGCCGGGTCGACGACCTCCTGGCCCTCGGCCTTCAGGACTGGCGCGCCGCGGCGCTGACCGAGGCGTTGGCCGCCGTTGTCGAGCGCGTGGCGCCGGAACTCGAAGCGGCGGATCGCGCCTCGCTCGAACGGTTCCTGGCCGGACTTCCGGCGAGATGGGCCGACCTCGCCGCCTGCGGCCTCCCCGACACCCTCGTGCACGGCGACTTCCATTCCGGAAACTTCCGAGGCTCGGACGCCGACCTGACCCTCCTCGACTGGGGCGACAGTGGCGTCGGTCATCCGCTCCTTGACCAGGCGGCTTTTCTGGATCGCATCCCGGCGGATGATGTCCCCCCGGCTGCCCTGCGCTGGGCGGAGCAATGGCGGCGGCGCATTCCCGGCAGCGACCCCGAGCGCGCCGCGCGCCTCATCGTTCCCATCGCCGCCGCGCGGCAGGCCACGATCTACCAGGGCTTCCTTGACCGCATCGAGCCCTCCGAGCATCCCTATCACGCCGCCGATCCCGCCGCTTGGCTCGCCAGAGCCGCAGCGTTGTTCCGGCGCGATGCCGAAGACTCACCCGGATAGTCGCGTCTTTCCCTCTGCCGGCGGGATTTGCGGCGAGTCGACTGAGAACCGCCCTCGCGCGTGGCGCCAAGTCGCCGCGCATGTTAATTTGGCCCAGCGCATAGCGAGTTCGCGGGGCGGGATCAGGACGGCATCGTCCCATGGGGGTTTCGGACGGCAAGGCTGAGCATGACCGGCCGTTGGCCGGCGACGGCGACGGCCGCATTCACCTCGGGCGCGAGGCGCCGATCAGGCTGGGCGCCCTCGTCATCGAGCCCGGGCTGCGCAGGGTCGCGCACGACGACGGACGCGAGGAGGTCGTCGAGCCGCGCGTCATGCAGGTGCTGGTCGCCCTCGCCCGGTCCGTCGGGGTGATCATCACCCGTGACGATCTGTTGGCGTCGTGTTGGCATGGCGTCGTCGTCGGCGAGGATGCGATCACCCGGGTGATAAGCCGACTGCGGCGGCTCGCGGACGGGATCGGCGAAGGCCAGCTGAAGCTCGAGACCATCACCAAGGTCGGCTACCGGCTGGTCCCGACCGGACCCGCACCTGGCCACCCGCCATCGGACGCCGGTCCGGCGGTGACAGCCGGGAGCACGGTCGAACCGCTGCTGGCCGTGCTGGCGTTTGACAATCTCTCGCGTGACGAGGACGTGTCCTACTTCTGTGACGGGATGTCGGAGGAGATCCTCCAGACCGTCGCCCGCGGCGCGGCGCTGAGGGTAGTCGGTCGAGGGTCGAGCTTCCAGTTCCGCGGCGCCGACAAGGCGGCCGCTCACGTGGCCTCCGTGTTGAAGGCCACACACGTTCTGGATGGATCGGTGCGGAGAAGCGGAGATCGGGTGCGTATCGCGGCCCACCTCATCGAATGCGCGGGGGAAACGACACTTTGGTCAGACCGTTTCGACCGGGACCTAACCGACATCTTCGCGCTGCAAGACGAGATCGCGGCCGCTGTCGCCGCGGCGCTCAGGATCGCCTTCGCACCGGCGGCGAAGTCCCAGCCCGTCAATGCGGAAGCCTATGACCTCTATCTGAGAGCATTGGCGGAGATGGGAAACCTCCGCAACCCGGCAACCAACGTCGCCATCGTTGAACTGCTCGAGCAGGCGACGGCGCTCTCTCCCCGGTTCGCTCGCGCCTGGTCATGTCTGGCCACGATGCGGGCGCGGATACTCAAGCTTGGGCCGCTTGGAGAGTCGTTCGCGCTCATGCGCGCCAAGGTCGTGGAGGCGGCGGAGACGGCCATCAGGCTCGAACCCGACCTGGGAGAACCCTACCAGGCGTTGAGTGAGTTGGAGCCCATTGGTCACTACCTGGTGCGTGAGGGTTTTCAGAAGCACGCCCTGTCTCACGCGCCCAACGATCCGCGAGTTCTTTATTTCGCGAGCATCTTTGCCGCCGAGGTCGGCCGAACTCATGAGGCTTTGGGCTACGTGAGGCAGGCGCACGACCTGGATCCGATGAATCTCCAGATCGCAACCCGCCACGCGATCGCTGTCAGCGCGGAGGGCCGACATGAGGAAAGCAGCGCGCTGTGGGATAAGCTTCGCGTCCTTTGGCCCAATAGCGAAGACATCGTCTGGTACGCTATAAACTCCGCAATCTTCCGCGCTGACTGGTCTCGGCTTGAATCGTACGTCGAGGTCGCCCGTGAAATGGGCGTTTACACGGATCAGATCAAGCTGATGGTCTGGTTTGCGAGTAATTTGCGGCATCCAGATCCAATTTCCATAAAGGTAGTCCTGGATAGGACCCGAGAAGACCTCCTTCGCACCGGAACCGTGACGTTCGACCGGCTGATTGGGATGTATCGATTGGGGCAGACGGACGAAACCTTCGATCTGATCGAGCAGTCGTCGTTCAACTACATTTTCGACCCGGAATTGCCCTCGCCGCTCGACACGACAACAGCGTTTACCGCCATATTCAACGTCACCTTCAACAGTGAAATGATGCGCGACCCGCGCTTCCCTCGGCTCTGCGCCAAGCTTGGGCTGTGCGACTATTGGGTGAAGACGGATCGCTGGCCAGGCTGTGCCGAGGCTGTCGCGCCTTACTACGACTTCAAGGCCGAGGCGCGCCGCCTGGCGACGGCTTGATCGGCGTTTCATCGGCCAATCATCGGCTCGGTGTCCTCGCGGCCAGCCCCGCCCCGCGCTTTCTGTCGCCGTGTTGGCGCATGCAGCGCCTCTGGAGGCGAGGATGTCTGGAAATATCGGCAAGCAGGCGGTGGTCATCGGCGCGGGGATGGGCGGCCTGGCCGCCGCGGGGGTGTTGGCGGACCGTTTCGAGCGGGTGGTCGTCATCGACCGGGACGTTCTGCCCGAGCGCCCCGCCCCGCGACCCGGTACGCCGCAGGCGCGCCATCCGCACGGGCTGCTCGCCGGCGGCCTCGAGGCGCTCTGCTGTCTGTTCCCAGGGTTCGACCGGGACCTCGCCGCGGCCGGGGCGGTCAAGGTGCGCGCGGGACTCGACATTCGAGTGGAACAGCCGGGCTACGATCCCTTTCCCCAGCGCGATCTGGGCTGGGATACCTATTTCGCCTCGCGGCCGCTCACGGAATTCACCCTGCGCCGTCGGGTGGAGCAATGCGCCAATGTCGCGTTTCGCGACGGGGTGCGGGTGGAAGCCCTCCTGGCGAGCCCAGGCGGAGGCCGGGTGACGGGTGTCCGGCTGCGGGCCGACGACGGACCCACGGAAGTCATCGCCGCGGACCTGATCGTCGACGCCTCCAGCGGCGGCCTCCTGACGCTGCAGCTGCTGGAGTTCATCGGCCGGCCGACGCCGGACGAGACGATCGTCTGCGTCGATCTCGGCTACTCGAGCGCGATGTTCGAGCGGCCCAGCGACGCTCCCTCGGATTGGGCGTTCCTTATGACGGCCGGACGACCGCCCGGCGACTGCCATTCCGGCGGCGTGTTTCCGATGGAGGACAATCTGTGGATGGTGTGCCTGGCCGGCCACGGCCGTGAGCGACCGCCCGGGGACTGGGAAGGCTACAGGGCCTTCGCGCGAGGGCTGAGAACGCCCACCCTCTTCAACGCCATCCGGAATGCGAAGCCGGTGGGCGAAATCGCCCGACACCGCTTTGCGGCCAGCGTACGGCGACACTTCGAGAGGCTGCGGTGTTTCCCGCGCGGGTTGCTCCCGTTCGGCGACGCGATCTGCCGCTTCAATCCCGCCTATGGCCAGGGCATGAGCGTGGCCGCCCAGGAGGCGCGCCTGCTGAAGCGGCTGTTGGGCCCGTGGGCGGACGACGATCCGCTCGGCGCCCTGGCGACGAACTTCTTCGTCGGCGTGCAGGACCTGATCGAAACCCCCTGGACCATGGTGACCGCCCTCGACTTCCGGTACCCCCAGACACGGGGCGAGCGGCCGGCGGACTTCGAACCGTCCGGACGCTTCGGGGCCGCGCTGACCCGGCTGGCCGCCGAGGACCCGGAGGTTCACAGGCTCTGGCAGCAGGTCGCCCAGCTGCTCAGGCCGGCGCGCGCCCTGGCCGATCCGGAACTGCGCGCGCGGGTAATGGGGATGATGGACCCGGTCGATGCCTGACGACTACGAATACCGCGGACATCGGTATTTCATCAGGTAGACATCAGGCCGTCGTCCTGTCGGCGATCGATCATCGGGGGCTTCCTGCCTCTCGCTCGGCGCAACGTTGCACCGTTCGAAACGCAAGGAACCTGACCCTATGTCCATCCGTAGCTCATGCTTTATTGTCGCCGCGGTCGCTAGCCTCGGGTGTGCGGCCAGCGCCCACTCGGCGCCCGGTTCGTGGTCCGACGGCGACAAGGTCTTCGAGAGGGTGTCTCTCGCCGGCCTTCACGTGACCAGCGAGGCGGACGCGAAAGCGGCTCTCTCGCGTATCCGCAGTGCGGCGGAGCGCGTTTGCGTCGGAGAGCCCGACGTTCTCTCCGCCGGCGCGGCGTCTCCGTATCGGCTCTGTGTGAGGTCCGCCACCAACCATGCGGTGGCCTTGCTCGGCAGCCCGTTGCTGACGGCGCTCAACGCCGGACATGGCCATCCGGCCAGGGTGCTGGCCGCCGGTCGTCGCTAGCGGCCTGTGAGAGAGCCGCCCGGCGCGGCCCCCAGCTGGGGGCCGCGCCGGCTTGGCGGCGATCATCAGGACTTCATCAGCATAAGATCAGCTCATCGCCCTTATCCGGATCGCGGTGAAGGACGCCTAGTCCGACGCGGACAGGGTTGATGGGGCCAAACGGCGCCGCCTGCTCCCGGAGAAGACTCAGTTGAAAAACTCGATCAAACTTGCGGGCGCATTCGCGGCCGCCACGGCCCTCCTGGCCGGCGCGGAGGTGGCCCAGGCCGGCTGCGCCGACCCGAGGGCCTCCAACGCGTCGGCGGCGCACATGATACCCGGTTTCATCGTCGCCGGTCTCGCGCCAAAGATCTCACTGCCGCCGCCCGGGCCACAGCCTGTGTCCCAGCGTATCGTGGGCACGTGGCTCGTGACCTACACATCCGGCGGCCACCCGTTTGGCCAAGCCTTCATCCAATGGCACAGCGACGGCACGGAATGGGAAAATATCAATCTGCCACTGGAGGGTGGCAACATCTGCGTCGGATCATGGAAGAGCGTCGACGCCGGTTCGGTCACGCGCTTCCACGTCGGATGGCTTTATACGGCGGGTCTCCTGACGGGTTACTTCACGGAGACCGAGAAGGACAAGCTCGCCGGCTCCAACGCCTATGCCGGCGTCAACGACACGAAGATCTTCGATCTCTCCGGAAACGTCCTCGTCGAGGTCTCCGGAACGGCCAGCGCCGTACGCATCGGTCCCTGAAAGGCCCCTACGGCGGCTCGGCGCGACCTCTCCGCAAGGCTCGCGCCGAGCCGAACCGCGCGTGGCGCCCAGGCGCGCCGCCTGCTAAGCTCGGCCAGCGCCGATCGCCTCCGGGCGGCGCTGGATCAGGGCGGCGCCGGCCATATGAGCGGTTCGCACGACACAGCTCACCAGCACCGCCCGCTCACCGGCGCCCGGATCCACCTCGCGCGCGAACCGGCGACCAGGCTCGGCGCTCTGGTCATCGAACCCGCGCTGCGCCGGGTCGCGCACGACGACGGCCGGGAGGAAATCGTCGAGCCGCGCGTCATGCAGGTGCTGGTCGCGCTCGTTCGCGCGGCGGGCGGGATCGTCACCCGCGACGACCTCTTGGCGACCTGCTGGCATGGCGTCGTGGTGGGCGAAGACGCGATCAACCGCGTGCTGAGCCGGCTGCGTCGCCTCGCGGACGGGATAGGCGACGGCCAGTTCAAGCTCGAGACCGTCACCATGAGATCCTGCAGACCGTCGCCCGCGGCTCACAACTGAAGGTGATCGGACGCGGCTCGAGCTTCCAATTCCGGGGCGCCGAAAAAGCCGCGGCCAGGGTGGCCACGGCGCTGAAGGCGACCCACGTGCTCGACGGATCGGTCAGGCGCAGCGGGACTGTGGTTCGCATCGGCGCTCATCTCATCGAGTGTGAACATGAGATTGTCCTCTGGTCGGGGCGCTTCGAGCGGGACCTCTCGGATGTCTTCGCGCTGCAAGACGAAATTGCCGGCGCCGTTGCGGGGGCCCTCGAGACTACTTTCGCCGGAGGCGCCCCTGCGGGTGTGATCGATCCGGTTGCGTATGACCTCTATTTGAGAGCGCCATTTCCACCGTCTCGCACCTCCGACGTGACTATCGGCATGGAGAGGCTTGAGAAAGCAACACGACTTGCGCCCAATTTCGCATCGGCTTGGGCGGCGCTGGCATACTATAGAGCGGTGTATATTCGTCAGCCTGTGCGCGAAGGGAAGGCTGATATTGAACGGCGACACGTCATCGATGCCGCGCAGACCGCATTACGTCTCGATCCCACCGCGGGATTTGCCTATGCCGCCCTTGGCGAGTTGGAGCCCTGGGGCGCTTATGGTGCGCGCGAGGCGCTCTTGGAAAGATCCGTGACGTCGATGCCCCGGAACCCGGAGATCCTAGCGCTGATGGGCGGTTTTCTATTGACGGTTGGCCGGAATGAAGAAGCGCTGCGGTATGCCTCGCAAGCCCTTGAACTGAACCCTCTTTCCGACGCCGCCACGGGTGTCCTCGGCATGGCGCTTGCCTTCGCCGGGCGATATGAAGAATGCCAACAATCATATGAGACCGCTCGGCGTATGTGGCCGCTCGATGAAGAGTTCTGGACCGCGCCGATTTTCAATGCGGCGTTCCACGAGGACTGGCGGCGGTTCGACGAGCTGAGCGCCGCGGCCACGGGCGCAGGCATGGCGAGCACCTTCATGTCGACCGCCTTGGCTGCGGGCGAGATGTTACGCCACCCGACGTCCAGGCGCCGCGAGAGAATACTCGGCGTCATCGACGATCAGCTCGAGGCCTCCGGAACAATCCCGTATGGCTTGCTGATCCAGGCGCATCGGATGGGACTAGCGGATGAGACATTCTTGTTCGTGAAGCGAGCGTCGTTTGCGCACTTATTCGACGGCACAGGACCTCGGCCAGCGGCAGACTACACGCCTGCAATAATCTTCGATCGCACAGCAAACACACCGATGATGCGCGATATCCGCTTCGTCGGCTTCTGTGCGAAGATTGGCCTATGCGACTATTGGGTGAAGACCGGACGCTGGCCCGACTGCGTGGCGCAGGTTCCCTACGACTTCAAAGCCGCCGCGCGCGCGTTGGCGATGGCATGACCACCGAGCCCTTGAACCGGTTCCTGCCCCAGCTCGAAACAGACCGTCTCGTCATCCGGCCGCTCGCCGCCGGCGATCTGGAAGACTGCCACCGGCTGCGGATCGACATCGGCTGGGCCGACGCCGCGGCCAGTGATGAACAGAACCGAGAGCTTCGGCGCAGCTGGCTGGAGTGGACGATCGCCGGCTATCGGGAGTTCGCCAGGCTTCATCAGCCCCAATACGGGGAACGGGCGATCACCTCGAAGACCGGCGCCTTTCTGGGCCTAATCGGCATGGTCCCCAGCATGGCCCCCTTCGGCCAGCTTCCGTCGGAGGGCGGCGTACCTTCCGCGCTCGCTACACCCGAAGTCGGGCTGTTTTGGGCGCTCTCGCCGCACGCCCAGGGAAAGGGCCTGGCGACCGAAGCCGCGCACCGCTTCGTCGCGCACCTGTTTTCCGAACTGCGCCTCGCCCGGGTGGTGGCGACGACCGAACATGACAACGCGCGATCGATCGGGGTGATGCGGCGCCTGGGCATGCGCATCGAATCGAACCCCTTCCCCGAACCCCACTTCCTCCAGGTCGTCGGCATACTGGATTCCCACCAGTAAGAGTCCTCGTGGTTCGACCGGTCGGCGGCGTTTGATCGCGCCAAGCCGAGCCGCGCTGTTGAGAGCGCCCTGTCGAGAGGATCCCTTGACATTGGTCTATGCATACTGCAAACTACCCGGCAACCCTCGGTCTTTGCAATCGTGAATATGCCAGTCCGGCGACGCCGCGCGAGCGGTGGCGCGTCGGGCGCCGCTACCCTCAACGGCGCCCGCTGCCCTCATCGGGTAGCGGGCGCCGGTGACGTTCTCGCCTGAACCGGAATGGCGCGATTTGGCGCCGATGGGTCGCGGAAATTGCTTTTTTGATCCGCATTGGGATCGCAAAGGATCTTTCTGATCGCCGAATGGACGTCCGCGCGTCCCGTGTCACCCCGCCAAAACCCGCCAGGACCGCGCCAAGACCCGCCCGGATTCGGGGGGCGTTCACCGCATCTACGGTCGTTTACGGGTGGATTGCGGGCGTCCCGGGCGCGCGAGCCCCCCGGAACTTCGCCTCGATCGTCCCCCCGGCGCCGGCCGGCCGACCTGGTAGACGGTATAGGCGCCGCCGAATATCGACTCGGACGCGGCGCACGCCGGCATCGGCGAAGTTCATAGTGATTTCAATGTCTTCTCTCATCATGGCGCGCATCAGCGCCCCCGCGGCTCCCCGTGAGCGCCTCGTCAGCGCCCATCGGACTCCCCTCCGACTCCCCGGAATCTCCCCGAGGCGCCCGCGAACCGCCCCGCCGACTCCCCGAAGCCTCCCCGCTTGCCCACCCCCGCGCTACGACTGGGCGCCGCTCTGGCGCTCCGCCCCCCGCGGCGGTTCACATCTCTTCCCCCGTTAGGGTCGAGGTCGCCAGTCCAGCGCCGGCCGCGGGCGATCCTGCTTCGAGCCGAGCGTGGCGTGGGGGCGCGCCGCCTGCTAGGCTTGGCCCGCGCCGATCGCCTCCGGTCCGCGCGGGACCAGGGCGGCGCCGGCCATATGAGCGGTTCGCACGAGACGGCTCATCAGCACCGCCCGCACACCGGCGCCCGGATCCATCTCGCGCGCGAGCCGGCGATAAGGCTGGGCGCCTTGGTCATCGAGCCCGCGCTGCGCCGGGTCGCGCACGACGATGGCCGGGAGGAGATCGTCGAGCCGCGCGTCATGCAGGTGCTGGTGGCGCTCGTTCGCGCGGCGGGTGGGATCGTCACCCGCGACGACCTCCTGGCGACCTGCTGGCACGGCGTCGTGGTGGGCGAAGACGCGATCAACCGCGTTCTGAGCCGGCTGCGGCGCTTGGCCGACGGGATCGGCGAGGGCCAGTTCAAGCTCGAGACCGTCACCAAGGTGGGCTACCGGCTGGTGCTCGGCGACCACGCCCGGCCAGTCAAGATCGCAGAGCCCACGGTGGTCGTCGCGAAGCCGGTCGCGACGGATACGCTGCTCGCGGTCCTCGCATTCGACAATCTCTCCGCCGATCCGGAGCTTGCCTATTTCTGCGACGGCCTCTCCGAAGAGATTCTCCAGACGGTCGCCCGCGGCACGGAACTCAAGGTGATCGGCCGCAGCTCGAGCTTTCAATTCCGAGGCGCGGGCAAGGCCGCGAAGAATATCGCCGCGGAGTTGGGAGCGACCCACGCGCTTGACGGTTCGGTGCGACGGAATGGCCCCCGCGTGCGGATCGCCGCCCACCTCATCGAATGCGCCGGCGGGACCGCCCTTTGGTCCGGTACGTTCGATCGCGATCTCACGGATATCTTCGCCTTGCAGGATGAGATCGCGGGCGCCGTGGCGGCCGCTCTCGAAATCGCGTTCGCTCCCGCGGGGCCGGCAAGACCGATCGATGCGGTGGCCCATGACCTCTATCTTCGCGCCCGGGCTTTGGCCTGGGAAGGCAATTCGATCGCGGAGGGACTGCTGGAACAGGTCACAAACCTCGAGCCCGGGTTCGCGCCCGCTTGGGCGGCCCTCGCCCAAAAGCGCGCCGAACTGGGCCGGTTCGCCAGCCCCGACGGCTTCACCGCCGCGACCCGCGCCGCCGTCACCTCGGCCGCCGAAACGGCTCTGCGTCTCGATCCAAGCTCTGGGCTCGCCTACGCGGCGCTCAATCTCGTGGTTCCGTTTGGCCACTACGCAGAGCGCGAGCAGTCGTTGCGACGAGGCCTGGCGCTCGCCCCGAACGACGCGATTGTTCTGACGATGATTTCGACGTTCTGCTTGGAGGTCGGCCGGGCGAGAGAGGCGTTTGGCTATGCGCTGCGAGCTCGCGAGGTGGATCCACTTCTGCCTTGGGCGGTCAGCGCCTACGGCAATTGTCTCTGCCAGCTAGGCCTGTGGGATGAAGGCTCGCGAGTCCTGAATCTGGCCCGGACCCGCTGGCCGGAGGTCCCAATCTTCAGAAGCTTGATTTTGCAATTCGCCGCTTTTCGCGATCAATGGATTGAGTTCGACGTCGCGGCCGAGCAATGGCCCGGCGAACAACCGGCCCCGGCGGTGCGGGATGCGCTGTTTGTCGGAAAGGTTTTGCGCAATCCCAATGCACAAACTCGGACACGGATGCTGGACAGGCTTCGCGAAGAATTGGCCAGGACAGGCGCTTTGCCGCTTGGCCTTTTGCTACTTGCGGATCACATGGGGCTGCGGGATGAAGTTTTCGAATTGATCGAGACGGCGTCGTTCAGCGGCTTTTTTGATGTGAGTGCGTCGGCTCCAAGCGGGGTCTATACTACCTCCATAATTTTCTTCCTTCCGCCGAAAATATTCCTCGACCTTCGATTCCCGCGCTTGTGCGCCAAGCTCGGGCTCTGCGAATATTGGGTGGAGACCGACCGCTGGCCCGACTGCGCTGACGCGGACGCGCTGCCCTACGACTTCAAAGCCGAGGTCCGGCGGCTGGCAGGCGCCTGATCGGGATCTGATCGGAGGAATAACGAGCGCCGACCCTGACGAGCTGCTCAACTCCCCGGAGGAGCAGTCGACGGTGGATATAGAAAGATCTGGCCGATGACGGACGACTACGAATACCGCGGCCTGATGGCGCAAGCCTGGGACCTTCTGCGAGGCGACTACTCGGCGTGGCCGGATCGCCCCTTCTGGCGGGAGATCATCGAGCGGCGGGGCGGACGGGCGCTGGACGTCGGCTGCGGCACCGGCCGTCTGCTGCTCGACTACCTTGGCGACGGCCTCGACGTCGACGGCGTCGACAACTCGCCGGAGATGCTGGCGATCTGCCGGGACAAGGCGGCTGCGGCGGGTGTCGACGTCGACGGGCGCCTGTTCGAGCAGGCCATGGACACCCTGGCCCTGCCGCGCCGGTATTCGACCATCTTCATCCCCTCGCTGTCGTTCCAGCTGCTCACCGACCTCGAGGCCGCGGCGCGGGCGCTGGCCTGCTTCCGCGACCATCTCGAGCCCGGCGGCCTGCTGGTGGCGTCGTTCAAAGTTAGACTCTGGCCCCGCGGGCCCACGCCGCCGCAGATGCAGTGGTCGGAGTGGTTCAAGCTCGCCGAAGCGCCGCGGCCCGGCGACGGCCTCGTCATCCGGCGCTGGATCCGCGAGAAATACGACCACGTCGAGCAGGTCGAACACGAGGAGAACCGCTACGAGCTTGTGCGGGACGGTTCCGTGGTCGAGACCGAGCACCACAGCCGATCGCCCTGCGTGCGCTGGTGGACCCGGGCGCAGGCGGTCGCGGCCTTCGAGGAGGCCGGGTTCGCGGAGGTCCGGACCACCGGCCGGGACACCTTCGAGCCTGCCGCCCCCGAAGAGAACCTGTTCAAGGTCTGGGGAACCCGCGCCAGCTAGGCGTTGAAGTTCAGCTTCAGGCCGGGGCGCGGCCAGCGGCACTTGTAGAGCTTGCCGGTCCCGGAGGCGGTCACCCAGGCGTCGCGCATGTCGGCGCCGCCGAAGCAGATGTTGGTGATCATCGGGTCGGGGAATTTGTGCTGCTCGGTCCCGCCGTCCGGGTCGAAGGCGGTGATGGCGCCGGTGACCAGCGTGGCCCAACAGACCTTGCCGCCGGCCTCCACCGCCAGGCTGTCCAGCAGCTGGTAGCCGGGGAGCGGACCCAGCACCTTGCCGGCCGAGAACAGGTTCGCGGGCGCGGAGATCGCGCCAGGTCCGACGATGTCGAAGGCCCAGACCCGGCTGGTGTGGGTCTCGGCGACCCACACCGTCTTCTCGTCGGGCGAGAGGCCGACCCCGTTGGGCGTCACCATGCCCTCGCGCGCCCGGCGGATCATCGAGCCGTCCGGCCGGGCGTAGAGCAGGTGGCCCATGTGCATGCGGTCGCCGTCCGACTTGCCGAGGTCGGTGAACCAGAAGCCGCCGGAGCGGTCGAAGACGATGTCGTTGGGGCCGCGCAGGGGCCGGCCGTCGCAGGCGTCGTAGACCGTGCTGACCGCGCCGGTGGCGAGGTCGACGCGCTGGATCGAGCCGCTCTTATAGTCGGCCGCCACGCCGTGCGGCAGGGTCAGGCCATCGGCCTGCGCCCACTCGAAGCCGCCGTTGTTGCAGACATACACCGCGCCATCGGGGCCGACCGCGGCGCCGTTGGGCCCGCCGCCCAGTTCGGCGATCACCTCCTGGCGCCCGTCGGGGCGGACGCGGGTGAGCGTCTGGCGCTGGATTTCCACCAGCACGACGGAGCCGTCCGCCATGGCGATCGGGCCCTCCGGAAACTTCAGGCCCTCGGTGACCAGTTCGAAGTCCATCACGCGCGCTCCGTCCACCAGGGGTAGCCATTGGGCATGTCGGTCGAGACCCGGCCGGGGAAGGCGGGCGGGCGCTTCTCCAGCCAGGCGGTCACGCCTTCCTTAACGTCCGGGGTGGATCCCAGGGCCTGGACGAAGGGGCCGTCGATCTTCAGCAGCCCGAAGGGACCGTCGGCCGAGGCGAAGCGCCAGAGCATCTGGCGGGTGAGGGCGACGGAGACCGGGGCGGTGTTGTCGGCGATCTCCAGGGCGATCTCGCGAGCCCGGGACAGCAGGTCCTGCGGCTCGACGACTTCGCTGACCAGGCCGGCCTTCAGGGCCTCGTCCGCTTCGATCATCCTGCCCTCGAGGCACCAGCGCAGGGCCTGGGGCAGGCCCACCAGCTGCGGCAGGAACCAGGCGCTGGCCGCCTCGGGGGCCAGGCCACGGCGGGCGAAGACGAAGCCGAACCTGGCGCGGGTCGAGGCGATCTTGATGTCGGTCGGCAGGGCCAGGGTGATCCCCACGCCGACGGCGGGGCCGTTGAAGGCGGCGATGATCGGCTTGCGGCTGTTGAACATGGCGTGGATGAAGCCCGCGCCGTCGCGGTCCGCCGATCCCGCGCCGCCGTCGCCGAAATTGCGCGCGCCGGCGCCGGCCGTGGTGTCGAAGCTGCCGCCGCCGGCGGAGATGTCCGCCCCAGCGCAGAAGCCGCGGCCCTCGCCGGTGAGGATGACCACCCGCGCCGTGTCGTCGCGGTCCGCCTGCCGCAGGGCGTCGGCCAGCTCGGCGCCCATGCGGGCGGTGTAGGCGTTGAGCTTCTCCGGGCGGTGGAGTGTGATGGTGGCGACGGGGCCATCGAGCCCATAGCGGATGGCTTCATAGTCCATGGCGTCTCTCCCGGTTCGGCCCTTATCCATATAACCTGTTACAGAGATTTCGCGGACGTCAAGGCCGTGCGCCGGCCGAGGCGTCAAAGCTTGAACGCGTTCTAAAGTTCTGGCACTGGGTGGTGGGCGAGATCGGTCGCGCCCGGCTCGGACTGATAGCCTTAACCCTTAATCATCAGAGTGCCGCCACCCACCAGACCGCGACGCCCGCTCACGGCGCGGCCGGAGGAAAGCCAAGAGTTCCAGGCGCTGGCGCCTGAGGCTTTCACGCCACACCTTTCGAAAACAACGGGACAAAGCGTTGGCTTAGCGGTCCCGGCGGCTAGACACATTTTTATAACGCGATATGAATTTGCGGATCACGACAGCCGGCGGCAAGGCCGGCGCGACCGCACCCGCCACGGCGGGCCAAGACAAATAGGGCGGCGCGCCAGGACCTTCTGATCGGTGCAACCGGCTTCGGAGAAACCGCGGCCCCATTGGAAGGAAACGACGTGTATCGTCATAAGCTTGCGCTGTTCGGCGCCGCGGCCACGGCCGCGATTTTCACAATCCAGTCGAGTCCGGCAAGGGCCGCAGACGCCGCCGCCGCCGCAGCATCCAGCGGCGTCACCATTGGTGAAGTGGTGGTGACGGCGAACAAGCGGCAAGAGAATATCCAGAACGTCGGCGCCTCGGTCGTGGCGGCCAGCGGCGACAAGCTGACCCAACTGGGCATCACCGACACGGCTGCGCTGGCGAAGATCGTGCCGGGTTTCAACGTCACCCCGAACTACTACGGCACCAACGTCTTCACGATCCGCGGCGTCGGCTTCCAGGATACGTCGCTGGCGTCCAGCCCGACCGTGACGGTCTACGCCGATGAAATGCCATTGCCGTTCTCGATTCTCTCCGCGGGCGCCACCCTCGACCTGCAGCGAGTCGAAGTGCTGAAGGGCCCGCAGGGCACGCTGTTCGGCAACAACGCCACCGGCGGCGCCATCAACTACATCGCCAACAAGCCCACCGATACGTTCCAGGCGGGCCTGGACGTGACGGCGGGCAACTACTCGACCGCAAACGTGCAGGGCTTCGTCAGCGGCCCGCTCGCCGAAGGCCTCGACGCCCGCCTTGCGGTGCAGTCGAACAACAGCGGCTCCTGGCAGCAGGGTTACGGCCCGCAGGCGGGCCAGGCCGTCGGCGGCGGCGCCGACTTCCTGAACGGCCGCTTCTCGTTACAGTGGAAGCCCACGGACCGGTTCAAGGCCCTGTTCACCGTCAGCGGCTTCCACGACCGAAGCTTCAACCAGATCGGCCAGTACCAGGGGTCCGACCCTGACCGGAACCAGCCGATCGACCCGCTGGAAGCGACCTTTCCGCTGCCGCCGGCCAACGACCGGGCCGCGGACTGGCAATCCTGCGTCAATACCTCGCCCTTCGATCCGATCACGGGCCAGGACGGCGGCACCCTCTACTACACGCCCTTCAATCCCGATGGCAGCAAGGTAACGAGCGGGCCGACGACGGGCATCGTTCCGGCCGGTCTGCATCCGCTGAACTCCGAGTCGGAAGGCGCCGGCTCGCTGGCGCAGACCGGCGGCATTCCGACCAGTTGCGTGCAGCCCCGCCGCAACCAAACCTATCTGTCCTTCAACCTGCGCATGGACTACGACCTTGGGAACAACATGGTCCTGACGTCGTTGACGGACTTCCAGAAGTTCAACCGCGATGACGCGGTCGACGGCGCCGGCGTGCCCTACAACACCTATCAGTCCATCCAGAAAGGTAAGATCACCAGCATCTACCAGGAACTGCGCCTCTCCGGGAAATGGTTCGATAAAGGCTCCTGGATCGTCGGCGCCAACTACGAGCACGACGAGACCTACGATCACTTCCTGCAAACCTACAACGGCTCGCAGTCCAGCCCCGTGAGCCTGCCAGGGGCGGGAAACCTCTGCGGCCCCTACAACCCGGCGGTCATGACCAACAACTGCACGAGCGCGGAATCGTCGACAATCCTGCAGGGGGGAGTCGCCGTAGCCAACCCGGCGTATAACACCGCCCTCTATCCGCTGCCCAACGCCATCGGCGGCACCAACTTTACGCTCGGACCAACAGCTCCGACCGACAGGCAGCAGACCGATACCTACGCGGTCTACGCGAGCGGCGAATATCCGATCATGGACAATCTGACGCTGATCGGCGGGATCCGCTTCACGCAGGAAAACAAGTCGGCCGAGGTCTGCGGTGACGATGGCGGCGACGGCACCTATGCCGATGATGCGGTACGGATCGCCAACCTGCTCCAATTCGTTGACCCGAAGGGTTATATCAACACCACCTACGGCGGCGCCAGCCAGACAAACCCGATCAACGGCTTCATCAGCCCGACGGACGCCTACCTCAATGAGGGGGGTGACGCGGTCAATCCAGGACTGGGCGGCTGCACCCTGATCGGCCCTGGGCCGAATTACATAGTAGAAGGCACGCATCTCCCCACGGCCCACCTGAACGAGAACAACGTCGCGTGGAAGGCCGGCCTGAAGTGGCAGGTCCAGCCTCAAACGCTGCTCTATTTGACCATCAGCCAAGGGTATAAGGGCGGCGCGTTCCCAACTATCGCCGAAACCGAGTTGACACAAAACGCGCCCGCGAGACAGGAATCCCTGCTGTCGTATGAAGTTGGTTTCAAGGGTAACTGGTTCGAGCATCAGCTGCAGCTCGATGGGGCGTTCTTCTACTACGACTACAACGACAAGCAGATCCTGGGTGCGGTCGCCGACCCCGTGTTCGGCGCCTTGGCCGAGCTCGTCAACGTGCCGCATTCGCACGTGATCGGCTTCGAACTCTCGGGGATCCTGGCGCCGGAATTCATCCGAGGCCTCACGATCACGCCGTCGGTGAGCTATCAGAACAGCCGTATCGATGGCTGCCCACAGACGGTTGCCGCCACCGCTTCCGGCTCCTGTAAGAACGGCGATTACTTTGCGACGACCGCGTTCCCGCAGACCGGTCAGGTCGACGTCACCGGCGAACACTATCCCGATGCGCCGGTGTGGGAGGCGACACTCGACGCCCAATACGATTGGAAACTCACCGACAATATAACGGCGTTCGTGGGCCTCAACGCCATCTACAACGACAAGACCTTCACCGGCTTCACTGATCCAAACCCAGGTCCTCACTTCGTCCTCCCACAGGCGCGTAACGGCATCGTCTACAACGACGCGGAAATCCCGGCCTACGCCGTGCTCGACCTCCGCGCCGGCGTTCAGCTGAAGGACTGGCGCATCATGGTGTGGGGACACAACGTGACGAACACCTACTACTGGACCTCGTGGGACCGGGTGAACGACACGAACATCAAGTACACCGGCATGCCCTCGACGTACGGCGTTACGGTGAGCTATCGGTTTCGCTAGGCTGTCTGATTCAAGGCTGTTCTCTGGGTAGAGAGCAGCCTTGAGTCGCGCATGACATCGGACGAGGAGTGGGACGCGGGGGCGGGACGCAAAGGGCCGCCGGCGCTCCGGTCAAGCCCTCAAGGTTGAACGCGTTTTAGTATTCTGCCACTCTCCGGCCACGCGGCTCCAGGAGAGCGCGCCTGGTCAAGGCGCGCCCAAAGGGGAAGGCCGACCGGGAGGACACGAGCCTTGAACGGGAAGGCCACGATGGCCCCTCACACCCTTACTCGCCGGGAGGCGGGCAAGGCTGAACGCCGGCGGCAGATCATCCAGGCCGCCAAGGACCTCATCCGTGAGACGGGCAACGCGGGACTCTCCATGCGGGGCCTCGCCGCGCGAGCCGGGGTGAGTCTGGCGACGCCTTATAATCTGTTCGGCTCCAAGCGGGCGATCGTGGTGGCCGTCCTGCAGGACATCAGGGAATACCAGGAGCGCTTCTCGACGTTGCGCATCGCCGATCCGGTCGAGAGGATCTTTGCGGCCCTGGACATGGCCATCGCCTTCTACGTCGGGGACCCGGCCTTCTACCGCACCGTGTGGGCGGCGGTTCTCGACGTCTCCGACGGCGTGCGCGACGAGATCCTCAACCCAAAGCGCGAGGACTTCTGGCGAGGCCTGGTCGACGAGGCGGCCCACGCCGGGGCGATCGCCGACGATCTCGACCCGGGCCTGCTGCTGCGCCAGTTGGAAGCGATCCTGCGCTCGGTGATGTTCGACTGGGTGGTCGGCGAACTCGGTCCCGCCCGGCTCGGGGCCATGGCGAGGCACGGCTACGCCCTGGTGCTGCTGGGCGCCGCCGCCCCGGAGTGGCGCGGCCCCCTCAAGGCGCGTGTGCTCGAAGCGCAGGCGGCGTTGACGTCGAGCGTCTGAGAAAACGCCATTAACTGTTGCCGATTTGCGTCAGTCCGGCAACTTCAATGGCCAAATGACGCCCAGACGGTGAGCGAAGCTAGACAGTTTCCTATAACGCGATCTATTTTCGCCGGGTGAAAGAGGCCGACGGGGAATCGGCGCGACGCACCCGCCATAGAGCGGTTCAATAATTAGGGGCGGCGCACTCGACCTTTCCTTCGGCCCGCAAGAAACGGGCGCCGAATAAATTCGGGGTCAAGCCAGGAGGAAACGCCTTGTCTCGTCACAAGCTAGCGCTGTTTGGCGCCGCGGCCGTGGCCGCCCTTTTCTCGATGCAGACAAATCCAGCCCGCGCCGCCACCGCGGCCGCCGCGGCGGCCGCGACCGCCGAGGCCACCGGCAGCGACGTAACGGTCGGCGAGCTGGTGGTCACCGCGCAGAAGCGCGAGGAGAACATCAACAACGTCGGCATGTCGATCCAGGCCACCACCGGCGAAAACCTGCAAAAACTGGGTGTGACCAGCACCGAGGACCTCGTGAAGATCGTTCCGGGCTTCCTGTCGACGCCCAACTACTATGGCACCAACGTCTTCACCATCCGCGGCGTGGGCTTCCAGGACACCTCCCTGGCCGGCAGCCCGACTGTGAGCGTCTATCTCGACGAAATGCCGCTGCCGTTCTCGGCGCTGACCAACGGCGCCACGCTGGACCTGCAGCGGGTGGAAGTCCTGAAAGGCCCGCAAGGCACTCTGTTCGGCCAGAACGCCACCGGCGGGGCGATCAACTACATCGCCAACAAGCCCACCGACCACTTCGAGGCCGGCATCAACGCCAGCTACGGCCGCTTCAACGACGGCGACATCACCGGCTATATCAACGGGCCGCTGACCGACACCTTGGACGCCCGTCTGGCCCTTCGCTACAACGGCAGCGGCCCCTGGCAGAAGGGCTACGCGCTCAACCAGGGCGAGACCATCGGCGGCAAGAGCTTCCTCAACGGCCGCCTGTCGTTCCTCTGGAAACCCACCAGCAACTTCAAGGCCCTGCTGACCATCAATGGCTGGCATGACGAGGGCAACACCCAGATGGCGCAGTTCTTCGGCATTGCCGAGCTGAGTCCGCTGGCGCCGCTCTCGCCGACGATCGCCAACTATCCGCTCGCGCCGCACAACGACCAGGCGGCCGGCTGGAACCAGTGCGTCAACGTCTCGCCGTTCGATCCGATCGCGGGCCAGGCCAACGGCACGCAGTACAACACCATCCAGAACGGGGGTAATACGGCCACGCCGACAGGGCAGCTGGAGTCCATGGGGCCCGGGTCCGTCGTCCAGGCCGGCGGTCAACCGACCGACTGCACCGCGCCGAGGAAGAACAACACCTACTTCAGCCCGACCCTTCGACTGGACTACGATCTCGGGAACGACATCGTCGCCACCTCCCTGACCAGCTTTGAGAAATTCAACCGGACCGCGGCTATCGACGGGTCGGGCATGCAGGTCCAGGACTATCAGAGCCTGCAGCGCGGCAAGATCACCACCGTCTACGAAGAGCTGCGCCTGGCCGGCAAGTTCAGGGGCAAGGGCAGCTGGATCATCGGCGCCAACTACGAGTACGACCACAGCTGGGACTCGTTCCTGCAGTCGTACAACGGCTCGTCCGCCGACCCCACGCAGTTCCTCAACCAGAACTTCCTCGGCGGCGCGCTCTGCACCGGGGCCCCGACCGCGGCATTCTACACGGTCGGCTCGCCGCTCTATGGACTGTCGTTCTGCCCCAACGGGCCGGCCGGCTCGCATCAGGGCGCCAACAACGTCAACGCGAGTGGCATGACCCAGAGCTTCCAGGAGGGAACGGGCACCCCGCCCTATGTCGTCCCGCCGGGCGCCCTGCTGCCGATCCTCTACGGCAACAACGCGATCGTTCTGGGCCCCACCCGGCCTGAAGACAACCAGATCACCCACACCTACGCCGTCTACGGCAGCTTCGAATATCCGATCCTCGACACCCTGCTCCTGCAGGGCGGCGTGCGCTTCACCGAGGAAGACAAGCGGGGCGGCGTCTGCGGCAACGACGGCGGCGACGCCACCTGGGCCCAGGTCGCCTATACGCTGCAATACTTCTCGGTGCAGAACTTCGCCCCGGTGGATCTGAACGGAAGCACCTCGCCCAGGGTTTCGCCTCCAGGCACCTGCGCTAGCACCGGTCTCGCCCCGACCTACAACTCGCCTCCCGGCGGCGCCCTGATCTACAGCCAGCTCAACCAGAACAACGTCGCTTGGCGCGCCGGACTGAACTGGTCGGGGATCCCGAACACCCTGCTCTACGCCAACATCAGCCAGGGTTATAAGGGCGGTTCCTATCCCACCGTCGCCCTGGCCTCGCAGGTCCAGACCAAGCCTGTCACCCAGGAAGGCCTGCTGGCCTATGAGGCCGGCTTCAAGTCGACCCTGCTCAACAAGCAGCTGCAGGCCAACGGCGCCTTCTTCTACTATGACTACACCGACAAGCAGATCCTCGGCGCCGTGGCCGACGTCGTCTATGGCGCCCTGCCGGCCCTGGTGAACGTGCCGAAGTCGCACGTCATCGGCTTCGAGCTCAACGGCACCTATGCGCCGGAGTGGCTCCGGGGCCTGGTGATCGCGCCGGCGGTCAGCTACCAGTTCAGCAAGATCGACCGGTCTTCGCGGAACTCGTGCAGTCCGCCGCCGGCCCAGACCCCCGGCCGCACCACGCTGCCGGCCAATCTGCCGCCTCCGGGGCTCGTCAACTGCGTCCCGGGTGATTTCTATGGCTTCGACGCCTTCGGTGAGTATGCCGATTTCACGGGTGAGCGCTTCCCGTCCGCCCCTGAGTTGCAGATCCATGTCGACGCGGAATACGACTGGAAGATCCACAACGACATCACCGCCTTCGCCGGCGTCGATATCTCCTATACGTCCGGAACCAACACCTTCTTCGTCAACAAGTCGCCGATCCCGGCCTATCTCAACATCGGTCCCAACGGGCCCGATCCGGCTTTCGGCGGCTACCTCACCTGCGCCGGCGCCCCTTCCGCGACGCCCGTGGGTCCCTGCCCGACCAACCACCCGAACGATCCGCTCTATGTTCCGGGCTACACCCTGGTCGACCTGCGCCTCGGCATCGAGAAGAACAACTGGTCGTTCCAGCTCTGGGGCCGCAACGTCGCCAACACCTGGTACTGGACCGGCGCCTACCACGTGAACGACGTGCTGCTCCGCTACACCGGCATGCCGGCGACCTGGGGCGCCACCTTCAACTACAAGTTCCGGTAAGAGACCGTTCGTCCTCCCTCCCCCGAAGTGGGGAGGGACAGACGAAGCGAAGCGAAGTCAGGGTGGGGAACGGCGCCGCGGTTCCCCACCCTGGACGCTTGCGCGGCCGGTCCCTCCCCATGAGGGGGAGGGAGGATCTTCAGTCGTAGCCCTTCGGGGCCACGAAGGCGAAGCCGAGCTGTTCCAGGCGCTGCGCCAGCTGGATGGTGCGCAGGTCGCTGTAGGCGGGACCGATGATCTGCAGGCCGACCGGCAGGCCGTCGGCGGCCAGGCCCGCCGGGAACACGGTGGCGGGCAGGTAGACCACGCCCGCCAGCCCCGCCCAGAAGGTCTGGTTGAAATAGGGGACGGAGCGGCCGTCGATGTCGATCGTCCGCGATCCCTCCGGCGAGTGGTCGTGGGGGAAGGCGGTGACCGGCATCACCGGCGTGATCAGGAAATCGACCTCGTCGAAGAAGCGCCGCCAGGCCCAGCGGAGCTTGTTGCGCGCCTCGTTCAGGCGCCCCCAGTCGCGCAGGCGCATCGTCTGCCAGCGGGCCTGGACCACCGCCGGGCTCATGTCGTCGGCCTGCGCGCCGTCGGCCTTGGCGATGCGCCGCTTGAAGTCCTCGTCGGGGAGGCGAGCGACCATCGCGGCGCTCAGCAGGGCCGAGAACACCTCGTGGCTGTGCTGCGGCGAGAAGTCGGGCCGCGCCTTGTCGTCCACCTGGGCGCCGGCGCGGCCGAGGGCGTCGGCGACCGCCTGGATCCGCC
>Ga0209166_10001135_pt1 | contig 23277 bp, 21 predicted proteins | sample Coa_R1_3_FD_187151 | JGI IMG/M metagenome (GOLD analysis project Ga0209166, IMG submission 187151) | Surface soil microbial communities from Centralia Pennsylvania, which are recovering from an underground coalmine fire - Coalmine... | ecosystem: Environmental > Terrestrial > Soil >... | reverse complement strand
AGTCGAAGAGCCGAGCGAGCAACTGAACGGCAAAACCGCAGGCCACGACCGCAGCGAATATGCCAAATGCGCGCAGGGGAGTCACTTGCGCCTCCGGTTGCGATTTCTTTTTGGGAGAGAATAGGTTATTGGGTATTTTTGTCCATGCCGGCAATAAGGGTCAAACCTTGCCTTGGAGCAAAAACAATAAGGGAGGGGGGGCCCACACAGGCGAGGAGCCTGTGTGGGATTCGTCATTTGCCGCGATAAAGATGGCCTGCGTAAACTCATGAATGCCGCATGGCGGCTGGAGGTGAATGATGATTTTGTTGAAGCTGGCTCTGTTGACCTGCGCTTTTTATGTTGCGATCGTTGCTCTTATGGAGTTGGCCATTTTTTTATCAGGCGATTTTGCGATTGCGGCAAAACCTTGGGGATGGACGATTCTCTTCGGAATTATATGGCTCGTCTCCTTCACTTTGGCATGGCATGTTTTCCGCGCGAAATTTCTTCCTCCACCGCCGGTCTTCCACTTGTAGGAATGTCATATCTGCCGCAGGAACTTGAAACTTTTTCTATAAATCCCCCACACGCGCTTGGCGCGCGAGTGGGGCACCCCAGGTTTGTGTGGGCCACTCGTCAACGGTTCACTCGCTCACTGGACGTCGAGATGTCCGGCGAGTTTGCAATTCTCAGAGTCTTTTCTAATTGAAAGATGAGCCTGAAGGATGCTGGGAAGAGATGGCGGCCGAAGGCTCCTTTCGGATTTTGAAGTGAGAAAAATATAGCAGCCGACGGGGCGATGGGAATGTGGAAAACGCGCCGTTTGCGTTTTCCAAGGAAGGCAGGAAATCCCCCGCTTTTGGGATTTCCTGTCTTCCGGCATTTCCATCGCCCTTATGCCGGGGTGCGAAACTGCTGAAAGAGTTTGCGTTTGGCGGCTTGCATGCGTTGCGCGGCTTCGGTGTCGCTGACCGCTCCGGCCATGCGCTGCAGGATGGCGAGGCTCATTCCTTCCCGCAAATGCTGTTTTACCTCGGGAATTTTCTGCAAGCTCTCCCACGGAGTCTGGTAAAGGCAATAGCGACGATAGGTGCGTCCTTTCTCGTCCGTCGACAGCTCGGGCTGGGCACAGGGGCGATGGAAGTTGAGATAGGGATTGAAGTGCTGGACATAGAACTGCTGCACGCGCTCGGCCTGGGCGGAATCGATGTAGCCATAGCCCATGGGTTTGCGAATCACCGCCCCATTCTTGCTCTCTACCAGCCCATTGTCGTTGCTGTGCCGGGGCCGGCTTTTGGTCTGTGCAATCAGCAGTTTGTTGAGTAAGCCAGCCACGGTTTGATTGATGAACTGGCTGCCGTTGTCGGAATGAAAGCCCAGAATGCGGAAGGGGAACTGCCGCAGCAGGGTCTCCAACACCGGGTGCAGATAGGCTTCACTGATGCGTGCCGTAGCCGCCACGATCTGCCATTGCGTGACCTCATCGACGGCATTGCTGTGGTACAGGCCCTTCTGGCCTCCCTGATCGCCTTGATGCACGGTGTCCACACGCAGAAACTCGGGCTGACCTTGGGGATCAGGCCGCCACCGTTCGCCGATGGGCGTCTTGGTCGGACGGGTCTTGGTGTAATGCAGGCGCAGTTGTCGGTACTGGGGTCGCTGGCGCAGGTTGTAGAGATGAGCCACGGTAATCGAAGCCAGCCGTTGATACGCGGCTTTGCCATACTGCTGATACTCCCGTTGCAGGATATGCCGCGTGGCCGGACCGCTGAGGGTCTCATGGGCCTCATCCACGCGCGCCAGCAACTCCACATCGGCGGCGGTATAGCGCGTGGCAAAACGATGCCGCCGATAGACCGTCACCTGCACTTGGCCGTTTTTCGCAGTAGCGTTGAATCAGCCGCGTCACCTGCGCCCGGCTCATCCCAGTCATCTTCCAGGTAGCGTCGTACTAAGCCGCGTACCGGCCGTTTCTGCTGCCGGTACTGGTGGTAGACCAATACTTTCTCTACCCAGCTATAAATCTGCTCGCGTGTCTTTCCCTCGAACCGGATTCCTTGGCTGGCCTGCAAGAATGCCCGAATCTGATCCAAACTTAACTGCTCGGCGGCATGCACGTTGATGGTCAATCCTCAGCATGCCATCTCTTTCCAGGCTCATCTTGCGTTGGAAACCCGCCTCTGCTTCAGGCTCATCTTGTATTGGAAAAGACTATACCTTGACTTTCCAACCATTCTGAGCTTCAATGAGAGAGTCTTTCCCGTTTACGAAGCCCTCACGAGCCTCCACGATTGGGCCTTTATTAACCCCCCAAATACAAACCCCCTTGTTGCAGATAGATTCCTCCCACCAGCCCGGCTCACGGCGCAGGCTTTTTCGCATTGTGAGATGGGCGAGATTCCGCAACACCGGCCGAGGGAGATGAGGTATGATTCTGCCAACAAATCCGCATATGAAAAAGCTTAACTTCCTGGTCTCGTTGATCACTCACGACAATGATTACCAGCAGGAACAGGCACAGGCCGCAGAAGAAGCCGCCCAACGGCTCAACGTGAACGTACAGATCGCTTACGCGGATAACGACGCCATCACTCAAAGCCAGCAGTTGCTGAAGGCAATCCAATCGCCGGCGGAGTCGCGCCCGAATGGGATTATCTTTGAAGCGGTCAGTGGGATCGGTCTGCCGCAGGTGGCGCGAGCCGCCGTCGCGGCGGGCATAGGATGGGTGGTGCTGAACTGCGATGTGGATTATCTTGCGGAATTGCGCAGCCGCGGCGGCGCTCCGGTATTCACCATCAGCTCAGATCATGAGGAGATTGGGCGCATCCAGGGACGCCAGTTTGGCGCGCTGCTGCCCAAAGGCGGTACGGTTTTATATATCCAGGGCCCTTCCAATAGCCGTCCCGCGGAGCAGCGAACCATTGGCATGTCTGAAACCAAGCCCGCGAACGTGGATGTAAGAATGATCCGGGGACAGTGGACCGAAGCCAGCGCCAACCGGGCGATCAGCGCGTGGTTGCGCCTCTCCACCTCGCATAAGGCCAATATTGATCTGGTTGCATGCCAGAACGACTCTATGGCTGCGGGCGCAAAAAAAGCGTTTGAGGAGCTAACCACAGGCATCGAACAGAAAAGATGGCTCAGTTTGCCCTACACGGGCTGCGACGGTGTTCCCAAAACGGGCCAGGCATGGGTCAAGAACGGCCTGCTCGCTGCCACCGTAGTCATGCCACCCAGTACAGGTCTTGCCATCAAAATGCTGGCCGAAGCCATCCAGAGTGGTTCCCAGCCGGCAGAACGCATGCTGACGGAGCTTAGTTCTTATCCGTCGCTCGAGAGCCTGGCAACGAAGAAGACGGAGAGAAAGAGCATCTTCGCCGTTTAAAACATCGGCGTTGTGTCAGGGCACGGATTTATCCGTGCCATAAAGGTTCCTATAGATATTGGGCTTTAGCCTCTGAGGTAGTCCTTCCTAACGGCTGAGCATTCCTGAAACCAGCTCTAGTAATCCAGCCCTCGACTCCGGCTGTTTCTGCCAACCGCCCGACTCTTTCCCGATACGCTGGCAACTGGCTTTGAGGGAGCCGGGCCCAAATCCAGGATTTGTAGCCGGCCCCCCAAAACCTTCTTTCCTTCCCCACCCGATAGTGCGGGAAGAGGATATTTCGTTTCACAAATTAGTTTCCTGTTTCTCACGGCAGGAATTTACCTGCATTATTCAAAAGCGTGCCAGAACGACAATGACACGATACCCCAGCCCCGAAGAGGCGGCATTCGGTAGCCAGGGCGGAAGCCCTTGGGTGATTAAAAAATCGATCCGAGCCCCGGTTTAGGGGCGACACCTTTTGCAGGAGCGCCAAAATTCGAAGAGCTGCGTTTTACCGTACGCGGCCGAGCTTTTCCATGGGCCAGTAGACGAAGACGGCCTTGCCGTAAATGTACTGTCCATCGACAGGGCCAAAGCCACGGCTGTCTTCAGACATACTACGGTGGTCGCCGAGCACGAAGTAGGAATCGGGAGGCACGGTCATTTCGGGCATGGAGCGCTGGTCGGCATACTCGGCGGGGACATAGCTTTCTGCAAGCGCGCGTCCGTCCAGATAGACCTGCCCTTCCACAATACGAATATGGTCGCCGGCGACACCGATGACGCGTTTGATATAGCTTTTGGAAACATCGCGAGGATAGTGGAAGACGACAATATCGCCGCGCTCGATAGGCTCGAGCCGGTAGACAAATTTATTGATAAAAATACGCTCCTGGTCCTGGAGCTGCGGCAGCATGCTGGTGCCTTCCACCTTCACCGGCTGGTAGAGAAAAATAATCACGAAGACCGCAAGAATGAGCGAAATCGTGAGATCGCGCAACCAAAGGCGCAACTGAGCATAAGGATTGGAGGCCGGTTTTTTCTCTGGACTCGCGGAAGTGGCAGGATCTGGCACGCTGTTCATCTGTTTGGTCAGTTTAATTTTACTGCACAATGACTCTTCACTGATAGCTTTTAGCTCCATATTGTTTCACTTAAGGAAATAGAGTCCGATGGATGTTCAAATTGTCAGGGCTAAAGAACACTATATCCCTGCGGCCCTGAGGAATGGTGGAAATTAACGAATCACAAGCTAAAAGCTTAAGAGCAATACCCGTTCCCTTAGACGTACTTCCCTTGCAAAGGGAGTACAATATCGGCATCAAGGTAAACGAATATGAAACGACTGCTCTCTGTGCTTTGCATTACCCTTGCCGCAATCATCTCCAGCCCAGCTCAATGGCTGGGACGGGCTACCGACGTCCCGGCATATCACGATACAGGTTTTAAGAAAAGCGACGATATTCCGCCGATCCTTTCCCCGTCTCAATTAGACTTCCCCGAGAGCAAAATGAAGCCGGTGCAGGTGCACGCTTATGAACTGGCAGCCAAAATCCCCCAAGTCATCTATCAGCAGCCTTGCTACTGCTACTGCGACCGGGGCCACGGCCACAAAAGCCTGCATAGCTGCTTTGAGGTCGAGCATGGCGGTAACTGCGCTGCCTGCCTGAAAGAGCTCTATTACAGCTATCAGATGACCCAGCAGAAGAAAACTCCAGAGCAGATCCGCATGGGCATCGTTTCCGGGGAGTGGCAGCAGGTTGACCTGGCGACGGCGGCCTCCATTGGAGCAGCTCCTGATACTCCGGTTCATAAGACGGCGGCGAAGAAGAAGGCCTCTGCCGGTTTATAGAAGCCCCTCAGCACCTCAGCATTCAGCCCGTAAGAAACCCCGAGCTGTGACCCTGACAAAGCAGCCTTGTTTTGGCTGCGGAGCCCTTGCATCAACAGTGCCGTAAGTCGTTCAGAATGTGATGGGCTTTTAGGCCTGGGGTGAGACCTGAATTTGTGAGAGCTGATAGATGAACAACCCCGAAGGGTGGCGCATTATAGCCCAGCGTTTCAGCGCTGGGTATGCGCAAGAATGATGTTAGTCCCATTAGGACGACGCCCCTCTGGTTCACAGACAGATTCCTTAACCCCTGAAAACCGCAATTCGTCATCCAAAAGTGTTTTTCCGCGACCCTTTTATCCGTGCCTTCAAAATATTACGAATCAATATTCACATGTGCCTCTTTTCTCGTGCTCTGGGCCAGGGGTTGATGCTTACCATCCAAGCCTGATATACATCCAATTACCCTGAAAGTTGACGTGGGGGGCAAATACGCGTATAAACTCCTGCTTTAAGTTGTTGAATTCGACCTTAGCCAGATTTCCACAGCTTGCTGTAATAGAGCCGCAGGGGGCCACAAGGAAAGGGTGTTCCGATGACCAAGAAGGCCTCAGCAAAGGTTAAAAGAGCGATAGGTAAACTTAAGAAAATAAAAGCTTTGCACAAGAACAAATCTCTCAAGCCGCAAACCGTGTCATCCGCCAAGAGCAGCTTCACGCTGACCCAGGATCCGCGTTTTACACAGGCTGTGCAAAATTATGAGTCTGGCGTGAAGGCCATGCAGGAGCGCAAATTTGAGCGCGCCAAGGCGCTTTTGGAGAAGGTAATGAGCTCGGGCAGCCGCGAACTGGCCGACCGGGCGGCCGTCCATTTGAATACCTGCCAGCAGCAGTTGGCGCGGGCTTCCAATAGTGGGTTCAAATCTACAGAGGAGCACTACGACTACGCGATTTCTCTGATGAACGCCGCCGATTATGATGAAGCACGCTCCCATCTGGAAAAATTGCAGAAGCAGGTGCCCAAGGCCGATTATGTCTGGTATGGCCTGGCGTTGCTGGATTGCCTCACCCACCATTACGAAGCGGCGTTGAAGAACCTGGAGCAAGCCATCAAATTGAATGCTGCCAACCGATACCATGCGCGCAATGAATCGGACTTCCAGAATATGGCCGACGATCCGCGTTTTACCGAATTGCTCTATCCGGAGGAACTCGAGGCCTCCGCAGCCCCCGCGCCGGCTGCGCCTGCCGCCACAAAGACCAAGCGGCGGTGAAGGAAAGCAGTTAATTTCACAATTGGTTTGTACGGATAGATTCGAGACAAATATCAGGACCCGAAAGGATAGCCCCGGTAGGGGCACATTATAGCCCGCGCTTCAGCGCTGGGTGCCGATAGAAAATGATCCGAGTCCCGAAGGACGACTCTGAAACTTCGAGTCGCACACCAAACCCTTTGGCCCCCTGCGCCATTCAAACCGAATCTAAAAACATGGGAAAATTGAATCCGGGATGTTAACAGACCCAACTTCGATCAAAGTAGTGGCCATCGGCGGGGGCACGGGGCTTTCCACTCTGCTGAAGGGACTTAAGCATTTCGACCGGCAAGGGGCCTATCGCGATCCTCAATCCGGACGGGAGATCACTGTCGGCGACCTTACGGCTATTGTGACCGTAACCGACGATGGCGGCTCCAGCGGCCGTCTGCGCAAAGAGTTCGGCATTCTGCCGCCGGGAGACATTCGCAACTGCCTGGTCGCCCTCTCGGAAGATGAAGAACTTCTCTCACAACTCTTCCAATATCGCTTTAAAAGTGGGGCCGGCCTGGAAGGCCACAATTTCGGCAATCTGTTCGTCGCGGCATTGACGGCCATCACCGGCGACTTTGCCATGGCGGTAAAAGTTTCATCGGCTATCTTAAAGACGCGAGGGGTGATTTATCCTTCAACGGTTTCCAATGTGCAACTGGAGGCCCTGATGGATGATGGCAGCCGGGTGCGTGGCGAAACCACCATCACGCGAAGCAAGCAACACGTGGTGGAACTGTTCATGATTCCGCCCGATGCTCAGCCGTTGCCGCAGGCGCTGGAGGCCATCGCAAACGCAGACCTGATTACGCTCGGCCCGGGTTCGCTGTACACCAGCCTGATTTCAAACCTGATTGTGAGCGGCATTCCGCAGGCGATTGCAGCGTCGAGTGCCGTCAAGATCTTCGTATGTAACCTCATGACCCAGGCCAACGAGAGCCTTGGACTCACTGCCGCCGATCACCTGCGCGCCCTTGATGACCACGCCAAATCACAGATATTCGACTATGCTCTTTTGAATACCCGTCCGGTTTCCGACGAACTGAAGCAAAAATATGCTGCCGAAGGCGCAGAACAGATTCATATAGACCTGGAAGCGATTCGCAAGATGGGCGTAGAACCGATTTGTGGCGACTTTCTGGAAGAAGAAGCCGGAGTAGCACGGCACGCGACCGATCGATTGGCCAAGGCTTTGCTGGATATAGCAGTGAGTACTCGGCAATCGGCACTCAGCCAAAAGCGGTAACCGTTAACGACAAATTCAATCTACCTCACTGTGCCCGCTCAATGATCGCGGCAAATATAGAGTTTTTCGGCAAACTGTTAAGATGTCGGGAGCAATGAAAGCTTCCAAAACGATTCGCAGAAAAAAACACCGGCCGGGCGATCGGCGCGAGTATCCGCGCGAGGGCGTCATCGGCAGGATTGAGGACGTCGCACACGGCGCTATCCGCAAGACACTTCCCCCCAGCGCCGGCAAGCTGGCTATCTCGATTATGGCCGCGGGAAAAGGCACGCGGCTGAAGTCCAGGCATCCTAAGGTATTGCATTCGATTGCCGGCAAGACGCTACTCGAGCATGTGATTGCGGCGGCGACAACCGCGGTTCCGGCGGCGGATGTACACGTCATTGTTGGACACGAGGCCGAGCGGGTGCGCGCTCAGGTGAAGCATACGGGCGTACGCTTTGCCCTGCAGAGCGAGCAGCGCGGCACAGGTCATGCCATCATGTCGGCCAGCGATGCATTGGCTGGTTACGATAACGTGCTGGTGCTCTCCGGTGACGTGCCCCTGATCCAGGCGGAGACAATTACACGCCTGCGCGACTTTCATGTGGAACAACGAGCGGCCATGACCATCTTGACGGCGGTCTTGGCAGATCCAACCGGCTATGGGCGGGTGGTGCGGAAAGCGAGCACAGGAAATGAAGTCGCGGCTATTGTCGAGCAAAAATGCCTGAGCGGCTCGCAGGAGAAGATCCGCGAGATCAATACCGGCATCTATGGCTTTCAGGTCAAGCCGTTGCTGGAGAACCTGAACAAGCTCACCACCGATAATGCCCATCAGGAATACTATTTAACCGACATCGCTTCCCTGCTGGTGCGCGCTAAAAAGAAAGTTGTGGCCCTGCTCGCGCTGAATGTGGAAGAGACCTTAGGGATCAACACCCGGGCCGAGCTGGCCCAACTCGATTCCGCCTTGCGCATGCGCAAGAACATAGAGCTGATGCAAGCAGGCGTGACTTTGTTCCAGCCGCAGACCACCATCATTGATTCCAGCGTGCAGATTGCGCCCGATACTACGATTGATCCCTACGTCCAGATTTTCGGCAACACGCGCATTGGCACAGATTGCCATATCCGTTCTTATACGGTCATCCGCGACTGCGAGATCGGCGATAACGTGGAGATAAGACCAGGATGCATCCTCAGTGAGTCCCGTATCGCTTCTGGGGCCGTGCTGGGACCCTACGCTCACGTGCGGCCAGGCAGCGACATTGGCGAAGGCGCGCACGTCGGAAACTTCGTGGAAACCAAGAAAGCGCGGCTGGGCAAGGGATCGAAGGCCAACCATCTTACCTATCTCGGCGACGCGCAGATCGGCGACAACGTCAACGTTGGGGCCGGGACCATCACCTGCAATTACGACGGAGTTCATAAACACACCACCGTGATCGAAGACGGCGCCTTTATCGGCAGCGATTCTACCCTGGTTGCGCCGGTGCGCGTAGGACGCGGCGCTTACGTCGCCGCCGCGTCATGCGTCACCGAAGACGTTCCTCCCGAATCGCTGGCCATCGCCCGCGGCCAGCAGGTGATCAAGGAAGGATGGGTGCAGAAGCGACGCCAGGCCCGCGCCGCTGTGGAGAAAATCAAGTAATGCGACCGGCGCTGATCATCGTTCTCGTTCTGGTCGCAATCATGGCAATCTTCATAGCCGTGAGGAGGCGGGGTAGTACCACCGTATCCGCGATTCCGCATGAACAACTGCCACCTCAAGCCGTGATGTTCGTATCCAACCGGGACGCGGTTCGGGCAATTGTACGTTTGAGAGAACCTCCTCCCAGTCGATGGCTTATCGCCTATGACGTCAACCCAGACACTCCTCGTGAGCGCGGCCGCATAACGCTGATCGAGGGTTCGATGATTACCGACGATCTAGCATTCCAGGAAAATCGTGGATGGACCTCAGCCGCCTCGGTTGCTGAGGTTCGTACCGTTCCTGGGCCAGCCCGGGAAGATGCTTACCTCGTAAGATTCCCAATCGATCCGAACGGCGCGATGGCCCATTTTGTCTTGGCCACATTTGCAGATGGCTCGCTCGATATCAAGCTTTCCGAAACTACACTGCGAGGCAAAGTGGTGGTTCTGGAAGCTCCATATCGCGTTCAGGTTTGGAGCGCGATGGATAACTCCACAACAAGCTCTTATCGGGTGGGGGAATTCACCCTGCCAAGCCCGAATGCCACCAAACTGGTCAAGACTGGAGAGACCACCGCTGGCCCTTCCGGCAAAGGCGATTAGTAGCCTCGAGGGACCAGCGCTCTGCTTGTCAATTGGTTGAGCTCACAGAAAAAAGCCCCTCTTTCGAGGGGCATATAGTTTAGGAGAGAGAGGAGATTAAAGCTTAAGATTGCATTGCGGCCAGCAACTCGCGCATACGCAGGCGGGCTTGATGCAGTCCGTAGCGGCTTTCTGTTTCATTCAATCCCAGAAGCCGGGCGATGCTGGCATGGTCGCGCTGCTCCACATCGTGGAGAAGAAAGATAAGACGTTCGGTGGCCGGAAGCTGGACCACTGCCCGCTCCAGGTGGACCCTCATGGTGTTGGTGCGGACCTGGAGCACCTCTTTCACTTCATCACACTGCAGAGTTAGAATTCCGATGGGTTGGCCCGCGCGCAATTCGGTGACGAGGGCACGATCAATGGTTTCTGTGTCAGGCTCCGCGCTGGCTGCGAATGCCCGGCAAAAAACCGTGGCGCTGAGTTCTTCGGCTTCGAGTTCGTTATCGGTCATCCAGAATGCAAGAGAGTAGAGGCGATGTTTGTTCTGCTCGTAAATATCCTTTGCTTTTCCGGCTGGAATTACGTGGGTTGCTGGAAGAAAATCTACGAATCCAGCAATTTTTGCATGTTGTTGAGGGAGGATTTGCGTCGCCATTTGAGTTGAGCCTCTCTAAAGATCACTTCTGTCGCCTAAGTGAAAGCATTTGAGTGGCCAATTTCTATATTGAAGGCAGGTGAGCTACTCTGGTGGCTGCCCATTTGCGAGTTTGATCCCTTAAAAGAGGAAGAATAACTATCTAACTAATTGAAAAATCTCGGAGTTAGCTTCTAAGAGTGAGAATTGTGCGCTCCGCCGCCGAAAATGCCCGAACACACCTCGTGGCGCAAGTTGACTGTGACGGGAAATACACTGTAATGGTATATGGATACACACATTAAGGTTAGGCAGGCGGAATTTGTCAATCTGGTTACAACGATACCCCGTTACTCACAAATCAATAGCAAGAATCATAAAAGTTTGAAGGCAGAAATTTGCCATGTCATGTGATAATGAGAAACCCCCGAAAGCCTCACCTGATGGTCATCCATGAGTGTAGATAAAATTCTGGTCGTAGATGACGAGGATTCGATTCGAGAAATCGTGTCTTCCATGCTGACCGCCGCCGGCTACCAGTGCCGCAAAGCGGCGTCGGGGCTGGAAGCGCTCAATGTTCTGGCGAACGGCGAAGAATTTTCGCTGGTCCTCTCTGACCTGATGATGCGCGACCTGGACGGCATAGGTCTTCTGGAACAAACCAAGCTCAAATATCCCGAGATGCCCGTCATCATGGTGACAGCGGTGCATGATGTCTCGGTGGCCCTGGGAGCCATCCGCAACGGCGCTTACGATTATCTGCTCAAGCCTTTTGAGCGCGAGCAGTTGCTGGCTTCGGTGCGCCGCGCGATCGAAACCCGGCGGCTGCGGATGGAAAATCGCGCCTACCAGATGAACCTTGAATCCCTGGTTTCGGCCCGCACTGAGCAGCTGCGTCAGACCATGGCCGACCTGGAGCGCTCTTACGACATTACCCTTGAGGCGCTGGGCGACGCCCTCGACCTCAAAGATTCGGAAACCGAAGGACACTCCAAGCGGGTAACCGCCTTCACCATCGCCATTGCCCGCGCTATGGGATTGAGCGCCGAGCGCATCCGCGTGATTGCCCGGGGAGCGTTTCTGCACGATATTGGCAAGATGGCCATTCCAGACGCCATCCTGCGCAAATCCGGACCACTCTCGGAAGAAGAGCGCTCCATCATGCGCGAGCATTGCTTCCGGGGCTACCAGATGCTGCGCAAGATACCGTTCCTGTCGGAGGCATCTGAGATCGTCTATTCGCATCAGGAACGATATGACGGCAGTGGTTACCCACGCGGCCTGCGGGGCGAGGAAATCCCACTGGGATCGCGAATATTCGCCGTGGCCGATACCCTGGATGCCATCACCTCAGACCGCCCTTACCGAGGGGCACAAAGCATACGGGCCGCGCGCGAGGAAATTATTCGTCACGCAGGTTCGCAATTCGACCCCGAGGTGGTGCGAACCTTCCAGGCCATGCCCGAGAGCATCTGGCAGGACCTGCGCAAAGAAATTGACGCCCAGGTCATCAGCTTTGCCAAAGAAAAGGTGACAGTTCAGGCAATCGTGTAAAGCTAAGCTTCTAGCCTCTAGCCACTAGTGGTTTCTGAGTGTCGCAATCTACAATGCTTTCACAAAGCTAGAACCTTGCAGGCTTTTTGTCATTCTGAGCGCCGTCTTTTGGCGCGAAGAATCTTGCGCTCTCTTGGCCGAACGACACTGTTTTATATGCAGGAAAACTAAACAATCTAGCTTCTAACCACTAGCGATGACTGACTGCTGTAATCTAAAATGCTCTGACACAGCTAGGAGCTAGCAGCTAGGAGCTTCCGAATGGCATTCCTGACAGAAACTGAAGTTCGCAAAAACCTCGAAACCCTCCCGGGATGGAAGCTTGCCGGCAAGGCCATCGAGCGCCAGTTGGAATTCCCCGATTTCAAGGCGGCGGTGAAATTCGTGAACGCGGTGGCCGAAGCCGCCGAGGCAGCCAATCATCATCCTGATATCACGATTAATTACAACAAGGTGAGTTTTGTTCTGACGTCGCACGATTCCGGCGGTATAACCCAGCGCGACATCAAAATGGCGGGGAAAATCAATCAACTCTCAGGAAAGTAAGAAGTTGGAATTACGATTTATGAATTACGATTTACTGATTGCGGTTTGCTTTAAACTTTAGAAGAATTTCGATCTTCATGATTACCTTGCGAAAAATCGAAAGTCAATAAATCTAAATTCGTAAATCACAAATCGGACTTCGTACTTCTAACTTCGTACTTCTTCCAGCGTTGCTGCCATCTCGTTGAGCGCCTTCTGCAGCCGATCCAGTTCATGCTGGGCGGCTTCATTCCACTCCACAAACCGTATAGGAGCCTCTGTAATCTTTTGCACGGTCCAGCGGATCACTTCCAATCCCTTATCCGTCAATGCCAACACTCCCAGGCTTCCCATCCCGAAGACTGTAAGAGGCAAAATCCAATTCTTCATTACCGCTACTCCATCAGATATTGTGACCTGTCTTTAGCAGACGTTGCGGCCACGATTCTTACGATACCTCAGTTATTTGGACACATCCACGGTACTAAAGTTGCAAAATTCATCCTCGAAAAATAGTACCTTTGCATGTTCGCGGGCATGGCCATCTGTCAGGTGTCACCATACAGCCATTCAGGTTTCCGGCTGCATCCAATGTATGCAAGCGAGATTACCTGGAATCTGCTGCATGCTCTTATATCCGCAAAGCCGAGTTGGCTTTGACGGCGAACGGCGTTACAACAGAACCGCCGCACGATGAAGGCCGGACTTCTGACCCTTGCCCCCGGCCTTCCCGCACGGCGGTTCGTTCTTTCTTAACGTCAACCCCTTCGGGGTTGTGCATCCCTCACAGACCGCCAGTCCTCACGGCTCTGCCGCGTACAACATTCTTAAACCGGTATAATCCAGTCGGAGGAGATAATATGCGTCGCTATTGCCTGTTAGTTTTGCTGGTGTTGTCGTGCATGGGTGCGTTTGCGCAGCAACAGCCTGCCCCCACGGTGGAGCAGAATACGCTCTACGTCGGCGCCGACGGAAAATATGAGGCCGATCCCGATACGGCGCTGATGCAATTCAATATTGCGGCGCAGGAAACGAGCTCCAAGGATGCCTATGACCACGCCAGCCGCGCTGCCGAGCAGGTGCGGCAACTGCTGAAAAACGATGGCATCGATCCCAAATCGGCGCAACTCTCTTCTTTCGAGTTTCAGCCCGTCTATGACTACCGCGATCCCAAGCGGAAGATTGTGGGTTACCGGGTCAGCTCGAACGTATCCGTAAAGATCAAGGATTTTGCCAAGATTGCTCCCCTGGTACAGGGACTCGGGGACATTGACATCAGCGGCGACCAATCGTTGAGTTACATCCTGGAAAATATTGATGCCGCAAAGCAAAAGGCGGTGCAGGATGCCTATCAGCGAGCGCGGGCTTCAGCCGAAACCATAGCCCAGGCCGCCGGCAAAACCGTCAGCGAGCTGCTCTATGCCTCGGTGGATACCTATGAGCAACCCAGGCCACGTCCTATGGTCATGTCAGCCATGCGCGCCGAGGCGGCAGCCCCAGCGCCTCCGCCGCCGACCGAAGAGTTTGGAGCGCAAAAGGTCACGGTGACGGCGCATGTGAATACATTGTTTGGGATGAAATAAAAGGAAGTACGAAGCAAGAAGTACGAAGTACGATTTGCGCGAGATGTTCGATTAAACAAAAATCGTAAATCTTACTTCGTACTTCGCACTTCTGGCTTCCAAATTAGTCTTCCCACACTTCGCCCGAGAGGTTTCTATGCTCCCCCTCGTGCCCGCGCTTCCTCACGCACGATTGATATTCTTCGCCCATGATCCGAACCGCCGAACACTGCAGTTGCAGCAGAACGATCTCTCTGAGAGCTTCATCAAGATCGTCTTCGGCCATCAGTACTCCAAAATCGTCAATCGTAAATCGTAAATCGAACTTCTTACTTAATATCGCTCTGGCGCCGGCGTGAGTACCGGATGATCGTCAGTCCTCCGGTTCCTGTCCGGAATGGTAAATCGGCGAGACGACTGTGTAAGCGGAGGCCCGGAGTAATAGCGCGTGTGCGAATTGACATCGTCTAAAACCAGCGGCCGCTGCAGCACCATTTCAACCGTGGTGCCCTGCTCCAGGCGAACATCGTTGCCGCGGGTCAACAGCACCGTGGCCAGGCCGACGATCCCTCCCGCCCCGGCGCCGATTCCCGCGCCTTTGGCGCCGCCAGCGATGGCTCCGACGGCCGCGCCGCCGCCGGTGGTTTCGGCGATGGTGCCGGCATCGCGTCCTTTGGTGCCATTGGCCTGGACCGTGCCTTCCTTATCTTTGACCGTGGAATTCTCCGCCCCAGGGACGCTATTGAGCGCGCCCGGGATGGTGAACGTGTATCCATCGGGGTAGATCAGGGTGGTAAAGCGGAAGAGCACCTCGGCGCGTCCGCTGACGCGTCCCGGGCGTTTGACTTCGGTAATTACACCCTGGACGTAGGTGCCGACGGGAATGGCCATGGTGTTATTGACAGCTACCGGAAATATGGTGCGCAGATAGACTCCGTCGCCCGGACGCGCCGACTTGGTAGAGATGGAGTTCTCCAGCCGCAGTGGAATCTTGGTGCCAGCAGGGACCGTGACCGCATCCGGCCCAGCCGTAACCGGCTGGGTCAACGGCGCAGGCTGAGGCTTGCCGTCATAGTAAGGCTGATCTGGGCCGTTGCTCTGGCCTTGGGCTGGGGCTTGGTTCGGCGAACCCTGGTTCTGGGCTGGGGCTTGGGCGAATGCCATAATGGAGCTGAGCAAAAGCACGCATGCAAGACGAATCATAAAACTCTCCTCTACGTCCATTAATCCTCTACGTCCATTAATCCTCTACGTCCATTAATCCTAATCCCAATCCGGAGAGACGTAGCTCCCTATGTCTCCTGTGGTTTTGAGATGTGGGTTTCCCTGTTGCTCTTAGACGCCAGAAACCGCCTTTAGAGTTATCCAGCAACTCAGATTATTTTTCTACCTTGGTTGCGAGAAAGACGGGGGTATCTGATATCTGAAGTCCCAATTGTACCCCGTTCCCGACTCTTTATTAGGTTATCGCGCATGCCCATGAATACGGGAAGCGGAGGCTGCACGCGATTAATGTTTATTGAACCAGATGGCTGACCGTTCAATCAGCAACGGCGCAAGGCCGAGGGCAAAACCCAAATGTCCCGCAAATACCACGCAACCTACAATCCAGCCTCGCAATAAAATCCATCCCACAGCGTCGAGGATCGCAGCCAGCACATGGAGTTCCGGTGGCAGGCGGCTGGGCGCAGCTTGCGGTGCCTCCAACGAAATGCGAATGCGTTGCAGGTCATGCAAGAGAGTCAGCAGCGAAATTGCAATTCCAGTAATTACAAGTACGGCCGCGAGGACTCTCATAATTTTTTGTGCATGAAGCCCTTCGGAATAATTGTAAGCTCAGTGCTTTGCCGCCTACGGATTTATGGTCCAACTGAAGAGCTTGCAGAACTCTAGCGTTGCTGCAGTCAAACTCTGCCCCTGAACTGGATAATTTTCCGGCGATCGCGTTTTGATGGTCTACCTGCGGGTAGCTCTTCGAACTGCTTCATCGCCTTGCGTTCTGCTGCCGCCTTCAGGCGCAGCTCCCGGCTCTCCTCTGTCTCACGGTAGAGGGTTTGCGCAACCGATGCGGGGCCGCGCACCTGGCTCAGAAGCAGGACCTCAACCTGAAAGTCGCCGCCGTCGTTGGTCACGCGCAACATGTCCCCAATCCGCACCTCGCGCGCAGGCTTGGCGGGCTGTCCGTTCGATTGAATCCTGCCGAGTTCACAGGCCCGCGCCGCCAATGCCCGCGTCTTAAAGAACCTTGCGGCCCAAAGCCACTTATCCATGCGCACGGAGGTCATGATCTACCAATTGCAACATACATTCTTCAATGACTCAATGACCCAATGACCCGATGATTCAATCTGCATTAACTGCATCGAATCATCTCTCAGGTTAATCTAAGTGACACGCGGTGGCCATGCATCGCCGCATCATCTGCTATGGAAGCGAATACACATCGCCCGGCGTGGAAGACCCTGTTGGCTTTTGCGATCATTTATTTTGTGTGGGGCTCCACATTTCTCGCGATTCGCATTGGCGTCCGCGAGGTCCCGCCGTTGCTTCTGGCGGCGATGCGCTTCCTGACTGCGGGACTGGTTCTTTATGGCTGGATGATCGCGCGAGGCGAACGCTCACCAAACGCGCGCCAATGGATGGCAGCATCGTTAATCGCGATCTTCATCTTCGTGCTCGACTACGGACTGCTGTTCTGGGCCGAGCAGCGGGTGCCTTCGGGGATTGCAGCCGTCATGTTGGCCACGATCCCGGTGTTTATGGCGCTATCGGAAATCATCTTCCTGCGAACCCAGAAGCTTACCCTGCGCCTCTCCCTGGCGCTGCTGATCGGGATTGGCGGAGTGGCGGTGCTGGTGAGCCGCTCGCTGAATCTTGGCGGAGCACCGGTCGACAGTGTGGGCGCCGTGGCTCTGATCATCGCCGCCATGAGCTGGTCAATATCGTCGGTGCTTGCGCGCAAGCTGCCGCTGCCGCCTTCCAAGGTCATGAGCTCAGGAGCGCAGATGCTTGCCGGCGGAGTGTTTCTGTCCCTCGCCGCGGCCGCGCTGGGCGAATTTCATAATTTCCATCCTTCGACCGTCTCCCGCGGAGCGTGGTTTTCGTTGCTCTACCTGATTATCGCGGGCTCCATCATCGGATTTACCGCCTACGTGTGGCTGATTCATCACGAATCGCCGACCAAAGTCGGGACCTACGCGTATGTGAATCCGGTTGTGGCCGTGCTGCTGGGATATTTCCTGGGCGGCGAAGCGCTTGGCCTGCGAACCATTCTGGGAACTCTGTTTGTGCTGATCAGCGTGCTGGTGATCACCACAACGCGAGCCAGGAAGCCGGTAGCGACACTGCCTGTGAAAGACACGGCAGAAGTAGGCAGCAGATAATACCCGAATTTCGAGTAGTCCCCCCCTCCCCCCATTACTAAGTAACCCCAGGAGCCGCCCATTTTGCATGATCGCCTCATATTTGCTGGCGAAATCGGCGTCGGGGTGGGGTATTACCTGGAATGCTCTCTCAGCTTCAGGAACACCAGATTTTCGGCCAGCGGCCTAAGACCGGAAACTGGGAACTGTTTTCAAAGAGCCCAGGAGCAATGCCCGATCCAGAATGAGCTACAATCGGCAAATTATCAACGATGTGATATCAAATGCGGTTTTCATGGTTCAGAATGCGAAGGGTTTCCTGAGAAGATCCGGAAAAACCTAAAACCATCCACACCGGGGACCCGCAAGGGGATTCAATGACTCAATCAACGGTAAAGCAGATACGGCGCCCGCTGCTTCTCGAAGCTTTCCACCTCGTCCTGCCAATCCTGGGCGATGCGGCGAGGGTCTTCACCGGCAACTAGCGCGTCGAAGGCTTTTTGGTTAGCCAGGATCTCGATCATGCGATCGATCTTGTAATCGTTGGGATAAAGCGCACGCAGCGCGGAAGCCAATTCGATTCCCATTTCGGGAGAATCCAGGACGTTGCGGTCGGTCACAATCATATTCACACCCTGGCAAAGCTGATTGGCGTAGTTGCTGGAAGTGGGCGTAAAGCTCGTCGGTACAAAACGGATTCCGGCGAGATCGCGGGCGTTGAGATAACCGGCTAGCTGGCGGGCGTTGATCCAGGGCGCGCCTAAGACTTCAAAGGGGGTGTCAGTTCCCCGCCCTACGGAAACATTGGTGCCTTCAATCAGCGCCACCCCAGGATACAAAGTCGCTTCATTCAGGCTGCGCAAATTCGGAGAGGGATTCACCCATGCAACCGAAGTGGAGTCGAACCAGTCGCCGCGCAGCCAGCCTTGCATGGGGACCACCATAAGCCTGGCGCCAATCTTGCGCTCGCTGTTGAACATGCGGGCCAGCTCGCCCATGGTCATGCCGTGGCGCACCGGCACAGGATGGTAGCTTGTAAAAAAAAGATGGGCGCTGTCTGCCAGCGGGCCTTGCACAAACGAGCCGGTGACGGGGTTAGGGCGGTCGAGCACGATGACCTCAATTCCCGCTTTGGCCGCTGATTCCAAAAAAAATCCCATCGTGGTTTCGTAGGTATAAAAGCGGACGCCGGCGTCCTGCAGGTCAATCACGACTGCGTCCAGGTTCTTGAGCACATCGAGCGGAGGATGGCGTTGCGCATCGGTCGCGCCATAAACGCTATAAATGGGAACATGCGTGGCAGCATCTACGGAATTTCCCACATCGGTCGTGTCCACCTGGCCGGTCGCGCCGTGTTCGGGAGAAAAAATCGCAACCAGTTGCACGCCTGGAACTTGAGAGAGAACGTCAATGGTGCGGCGTCCCTGGGCGTCAACCCCGGTCTGGTTGGTGAGCAGGCCAATGCGGCGGGGAGTTGGGCTTTTTGAATTCGATTTGGAATTGCGCAGGGGTGCGAAATTCTGGGCTTCAAGCACATCGATTCCAGTCAGGACCGAGCCGTTGCGTACGGCCAGCCGCTTCTCGCCGGCGAGGGTTTCGTTGTAGCCCGTGATAGCGGCGAGTTTGGCCTTGTCTTCGTCTTTAACGTCTAGTTGCAAGGCATCGGCAACGGCGGTGGCCACGCGCGAACGCAGAGAGACTGTGCTCATGCCGCCGCGGGGATGCACGGCGTTGCTCAGGATGATGATGTAGGTCTGGGTGAGCGGGTCGATCCAGAGAGAGGTCCCGGTAAATCCCGTATGGCCGTAGGAGCCGACCGGCAGCAGGTCGCCGCGGTTGCTGGAGAAGGGGGAATCAATGTCCCAGCCCAGGCCGCGGAGAACGGTGGAATTGGCCGGCTGTTGCGGTGTGGTCATCTTCTCGATGATTTCAGGCGAGAGGATTTTGTCGCCATCAAGCAGCGCCTGGGCGAAGCGGCTGAGATCATCGGCCGTGGAAAACAGGCCGGCATGGCCGGCGATGCCGCCCATGCGCCGCGCCCGGGGATCGTGCACCACGCCGCGCAGCATGACGCCGCGCTCGTCATATTGTGTAGGCGCGATTTGCGGCAGCCACGACTGCGGAGGCAGAAACGTGGTGTGCGCCATGTGCAGCACCCGAAAGATATGGGCTTCCGAGTATTCCTTCAACGGCATGCCTGAGAGGCGCTCGACCAGGGCGCCCAGAACAATGTAGTTGGTATCGCTGTAATGAAATTGCGAGCCGGGCGGTGAAATTGGCTTTTCATCAAAGGACAATTCGAATGCCCGCTGCCTGCCCTGCCAGGGCGGGTTCAGGTCAATATCGTCGCGCAGTCCGGAAAAGTGGGTCAACAACTGGCGGATGGTGATCTCTTCTTTGCCGTTGCGCCCGAATTCGGGAAGATAGTGGGCTACAGGATCGTTCAGCCTTATCTGCCCGAGCTGGACCATGCGCATGATCGAAGGCGCGGTAGCGATGGACTTGGTAAGCGAAGCCAGATCGAAAATTGTGTCCAGCGTCATGGGCTCGCGGCGGGGTTCGATCGAGCGCGAACCGAAGGCGCGCCGGTAGACGACTTCACCCTTGTGTCCGACCAGCACAACCGCGCCGGGGATCTCGCCGGTGGCGACGGCTTGCTCCAGAATGTTATCTACAGTGGTGAAGCGCGGGTCGCGCTTTTCAGCGTCGTCACCCAGGGCAAATGAAGTGAGAAACAAGACGAGGCTGATGGCAAGAAGAACAGATGAGATACGCCTTTTGCGCATAAATGTGTCTGGTCTTTTATAAAGCCACAGGGATTATCAGGCAAGCCGGCAGGGAGAGCTCGGGGCAAAGTCACGATTTTGTTGAGGCTTTTCGGCACGTCTTGAAGAGCTTGCCGAAAAAGTTAATTGCTTGTCATTCCGACACGAAGTGGAGGAATCCCTATTGTGTCGAGAATGTATGCTGGGCTGCCCATGAATCCTGAAAGCTCATAGGGATTCCTGGTCGCGTTGCTTCTCGGAATGACAATTCAACTTAGTGATGAAACTCATGTTTTCCGACAACCGTAAAGTTTTTTCCGCAAGCTCTGAAGCCGTGCCCTTTCAACCCATCTATGAGAAGCTTCTGTATAAAATCGCTGCGTGTAAAATAGAGATTCCGCTGAAAGGAATGGTCCTGCGCACTGCGATCCTGGAATAACACTGATTCCCTGAAGAATGCCCATGCCGGGCAAGCACAACGTTTTGCACGCGCCTTCGAAATATTGAAGCAGGGCGTGGCAGAATCTGCCTTCCCCGGCGCAGCAGTGGCCGTGACCCACCGCAATGAACTCGTCGCTCTGGCCGGTGTGGGCCATTTCACTTACGACGCTGGCGCCCAGGCCGTGGACGAAAATACAATTTATGATCTCGCCTCGGTAACCAAAGTCATCGCAACCACGACCCAGGTCATGATTCTGCATGAGCGGCGAAAGCTGCGCCTGGATATGCCGGTCAAAGAAATCATTCCCGAATTCGCGGGCAACGATCCGCGGCGGGAGCGGGTAACAATCAGGATGCTGTTAAACCACACCTCCGGATTGCCCGCCTACCTCCGGCTCTTCGAGCAGGCCCACGACCGCGAGCGGCTGGCGGAAACTGCCTTCCGCGCGCCTCTTACTGCAGACCCGGGAACGCGCGGCGATTATAGCGATATCGGTTTCATTATCCTGGGTGAATTGCTGGCGCGCACCACGGGTGAGCCCCTGGAAATCTCGTGCCGTAAAGAGATTTTCAAGCCGCTGGGAATGCGTACAACGACCTACAATCCGCCTTTGAGTTGGAAGCAACATATTCCGCCTACGGTGAATGACCGCTCGTTCCGCAAGCGGGTTGTGCATGGCGAAGTCCACGACGAGAATGCCAGCATCCTGCGCGGAGTCTCAGGCCACGCCGGCCTGTTCGCCAGCGCCCACGATGTCGCCCTGTTTGCGCAATGCATGCTCGACGGAGGAGCGCCCATTCTTAAAAAAGAAACGGTGGAGTTATTCACCACCCGCGATGCTTCCGTACCCGGATCGTACGCATTGGGATGGGACACGCCTTCCACGCCTTCGCAATCGGGAAAGCATTTCTCGCCAAAATCCTATGGACACCTGGGCTATACCGGGACTTCGCTCTGGATTGACCCCGAACGCCAGCTCTCAGTGACCTTGCTGACCAACCGCACCTGGCCCGACCGCGCCTCAGACAAAATCAAAACGGTGCGCCCGGCCTTCCACGATGCGATACTGGAAGCTTTGGTATAAACAACAAACCTAATGAGCCCTCGCAACCAGCTCCACAAACTCAGCACAGAGCAGCGCAACCGGGCCTCGCGGCATCTGGATTTGCGCTCGGCGGCCGAAATTGCCCGGATCATCAACCGCGAGGACCGCAAAGTGGCCGGTGCTGTGGCCCACGCCCTGCCGCAGATCGCGCAGGCCATGGAAGCGATAGCGCGCGCGATCGGCGCAGGCGGCCGTCTGATTTATGTAGGCGCGGGCACCAGCGGGCGGCTGGCGGCGCTCGATGCCGTTGAGTGCGCCCCAACATTCAATATCAACCCTAAGATTGTGCAGTACGTGATGGCGGGCGGAGACAGAGCGCTGGGCAGGTCGACAGAATCCAGCGAAGACTCACGCCACGAGGGACAACGGGACTTAGCCAGGCGCAGGCCGACCAAACGCGACGTGGTGGTTGGACTGGCCGCCAGCGGATGCACTCCATACACCGTCGCAGCCCTGCAACTTGCGCGCAAACGCGGTGCTTATACCGTCGCCGTTACCTGCAATTACAATACGCCGCTGGCGCGAGTGGCCGATATCGCAATTGTAGCTGCCGTGGGACCGGAGGTGGTCACGGGCTCGACCCGCTTGAAAGCGGGCACCGCACAAAAGCTGATCCTGAACATGCTCACCACCGGCGCCATGACGCGGCTGGGATACGTTTTTGACAACCTGATGGTGAACGTCACCCCGAAAAACTCAAAGCTGACCGGGCGCGGCATCGGCATTCTGCAAACCATGACCAAGATTTCGCGAGCGCAGGCCGTGCGGGCCCTTAAAGCGTCGGGAGCGAGCGTTCCGGTGGCCCTGGTGATGTTGCTGGGCGGCGTGCAGCGGCCCGCAGCAGAGAAGTTATTGCGGGGCGTCCGGGGAAATGTGCGGCAGGCGGTAGAGGCGGCGCTGGATAGCAAGTAAAAGCGTGCTTTGCGGCGCACGCTCCAGCCCATTCCGGAGCAAATTCCTCGTACAATGAATTAGACCAGTTTAGTTTTTTCTGTGCCTAAAAAGTATTGTTGCCCAGACAAGAAACGCAAGATCCTTCGCGCCAAAAAACGGCGCTCAGGATGACAAATGCAAACGGTGACGGTGGAACAAGAAGCACAGTAAAAATTAAAACGGCATAGCCACGGCGGAAGTTTGAAGACCACAGGAAACGACAATGGATAAATTCGTCATTCGCGGCGGCAATCCGCTGCTGGGAACCATTCGCGTAAGCGGCGCAAAAAATGCCGCCCTCCCCGCCATGGCGGCTGCCTTGCTCACCGATGAGCCGGTGATTCTGGAAAATATTCCCGACGTGCGCGACATTGGGACCACGCGCAAACTTCTCGTGGCCATGGGCG
>Ga0209166_10001134_pt1 | contig 23284 bp, 23 predicted proteins | sample Coa_R1_3_FD_187151 | JGI IMG/M metagenome (GOLD analysis project Ga0209166, IMG submission 187151) | Surface soil microbial communities from Centralia Pennsylvania, which are recovering from an underground coalmine fire - Coalmine... | ecosystem: Environmental > Terrestrial > Soil >... | reverse complement strand
TTCGTAAAAATCGCCGAGGCGGAAGAGCAGCAAGGCGTGCGGGTAGCGCGTCTTGATCGCGTGATACTGCTGCATCAGAGGTGAGGTGGGTTCGCTCATCGCTCAGTCGTGAGACACGCGAACGCAGCGTTCCATCGCAAGTTTTTTGCTGGCGGTTTCACATCCAGCTCCACATTCCCGTACCTTGACCGCGGCAAATGCAGATCCTGTCCCAATGCAGGCAGACATGCCGTGCCTCTACCAGCTTGCTCGCAGCCGGTTTTAAATGGGTTCTGCTGCTCATTCGCGGATTCCCAGCTCGGTCAAAATAAAAGCATAATCGAGCGCGATTTCGCGCAAGTAATCGTAACGCCCGGAGGCTCCGCCATGTCCCGCCCCCATGTTCGTTTTCAAAAGCAGCGTGTTCGCGTCGGTTTTCAGCGTGCGTAATTTAGCCACATATTTCGCCGGCTCCCAATACATGACCTGACTGTCGTTCAGCCCGGTCTTCACGAGCATCGTGGGATAAGCCCTGGCCACGAGGTTCGTATAGGGACAGTAACCTTTCATGTAGAAATAGTCCTCTTGGACGCGCGGGTCGCCCCATTCTTCATACTCGCCGACGGTGAGCGGCAACGAAGCGTCGAGCATCGTGTTGAGCACATCGACGAAAGGCACGTGGCTGATGACCATGCGGAAGAGATCGGGCCGCATGTTCGCAACCGCGCCCATCAGAAGACCGCCAGCACTGCCGCCCTCGATGATGAGATTCTGCGGTGCGGAATAGCGTTGGGCAATCAGGTGTTCCGCCGAGGCGATAAAATCCGTAAACGTGTTGCGCTTCTGGCGCAGGCGCCCTGCGTCATGCCAGGGCTTGCCAAGTTCGCCGCCGCCGCGGACGTGGGCAACCGCGTAAATTACCCCACGGTCAAGCAGGCTCATGCGGTTCGAACTGAAATTCACCGCGATCGAATGGCCGTAGCTGCCGTAACCGTAAAGTAGCAATGGTGCAGTGCCGTCGAGCGGGGTTTCTCGACGATAGACGAGGGAAATGGGAATGCGCGCACCATCCTGACTTGTGGCGTGCAGCCGCTCGCTGACGTATTGCGAGGAATCGTAACCGCCGAGAACGGGCTGCTCTTTACGAAGAATTCTTTCACGCGTGCGTACATCGTAGTCGAAGATGGAGCGGGGAGTGACGAAGGATTCGTACTGGAAACGAACAAAAGTTGCGTCAAATTCGGGATTGTCTCCAAGAGACGCGTTGTAGGCAGGCTCCGTGAACTCGATGCGGTGCGAGGCCGAGAGCGCATCGGGAGCCTCGATGCCGAGGTCAACGATGCGGAGGTAGGGCAGCCCGCCTTCCCGTTCGAACAGAACCAGGTGGGAACGAAACACCTCGGCGCCGGCGAGCATCACGCCCGGACGATTGGGAACAATCTCGCGCCATTTGTCCTTCCCAGGGCTCGCGACGGGCGCGCTGACCAGCCGAAACGTCCGGCCGCCCGAGTTGGTTCGAATGAAAAAGCAGCCGCCGGTGTCGTAGGCATTCGCGCCGCGTACCTCGCGGGTGAGCGGATTTGGATGATGGTCCACGTAATATTCATGGCCCGCGACGCGCGGAGCAATCACGCGAAACTCTCCGTTCGGCTGTGCCGCGGGCAGAAACCTCACCTCACTCGTCGTGTGGCTGGCAATGACGAGCAGAAGAAATGCGCCGCTGCGGGTTCGTTCGATCTCGATGCGGAATCGCTCGTCGGTCTCTTCATAAATCAGCGTGTCCGGCTCCGCCGAACCCGCAGCATGACGGTAGAGCCGGTGCGCGCGTTTTGTGGTGGTGTCCTCGACGGTATAGAAGAGCGTTCGATTGTCCGCCGCCCAGGTTGCGCTGGTTACGCGTTCCATCGTTTCAGGAAAATCCTGGCCGCTCAGCAAATCTTTGATGTGCAGCGTGTATTGCCTGAATCCCGTGGTATCCAGCGCATAAGCAAGCAGCTGGTTGTCATTGCTAACTTCGCGAGCGCCGAGGCCCAAAAAAGAGTGCCCTTGCGCCAGGCGATTCAGGTCCAAAAGGATCTCGTCCAGCGCACCGGTAGCGTCTGTGCGGCGACAATGAATCGGATACTGGTTGCCCTGCTCCGTGCATGTGAAATAGAGGTAGCCGCGGAGGCGGTAAGGAACCGACAAATCCGTCTGGAGAATTCGTCCGAGCATTTCCTGGTAAAGCGCTTCTTGAAAAGGTTCGGTGGGTCTCAGGATTGCATCGGTATACGAGTTTTCCGCCTCGAGATAGGAGATCACCTCAGGGTTTTCTTTTTGGCGGAGCCAAGAGTAATGGTCCACTCGGCGGTCTCCGTGCAAAATGGCCTCGACCGGCTCGCGGCGGGCGAGCGGCGGCGAAATGGATTTACTAGCGGTTGTCTCGTGCGAAAAATCTGGCGCTTCTGTTCTGGCGTCTGGGTTCATGCGTCTCTTGATCTGGTTCGCGCGGCGGGCTGGGCGCCGGGCGTCGCGCCGGATTTAGCCGGGGTCACGCTGAGCAAGGGTGAAACAGGTTCGTCCGCTATACTAGCGGAAGTTAGCGGCGGGAGAAAGCCGGGGCGCGGAACGGCAAGGAGAGAGATGGGGCAGGAAATCGAAATCAAATTGAGGATCAGCGACCCAAAGGCATTGAACCGCGCATTGAAACGGCTGGGTGCGCGTCCCGCGATCGCTGGAACAGGCCGCGTGCATGAATGGAACGTCATCTTCGATACGCCGGAGGGCGGGCTGGCCAAGCACGGACAATTGCTCCGGATACGGATCGAAACGCGGGCTGCCAAATCAAAAAAGGGGACGCCAGTCGCTGGGCAGCGCGCAATGCTTACGTTCAAGAGGCCAGTTGTTGCGGGATCGGCCACTCCGGGGAATGCGGACGCAAATCATCGCCATAAAGTGCGCGAAGAGTTTGAAGTCGAAGTGGCGGATGCCGGCGTCCTCACATCAATTTTTGAAGGGCTGGGGATGAAGGGATGGTTCCGCTACGAAAAGTACCGCACGACGTTTCGCTTGCCGGCCGCCGCGCGCTGGGCGAAGGGATTACTTATTGAACTGGATGAAACTCCCATTGGGGTATTTGTCGAACTGGAAGGCCCGGCGGCGGCAATTGACCGTGCAGCACAGGAACTCGGGCACTCCAGGCGGGACTATGTCTTGAAGAACTACCTCGTGCTGTATGTGGAAGAATGCCGAAGGCAGGGCAAAGAACCCAAGGACATGGTCTTCGCAGCCACAAAATAGCCACCGCAAAAGAAAAAACACAAAAAAATTTGCTCGCAAAGTCATTCTTTTCTTGACATTGATGCGCCCTCAGCTTAAGACTGCACGTGCGACTGCCAAATGGTGCTGCAATTGCTCCCGTTTGGCAGTTGACGCGTGCTGAGCCGCTAAACGGCTAGCACGCAGGAGCGGATTCTCTTCCGATGAACGCGTCCAACGAACTCGAACCTGGCCCTAGTAGCTGGACCACAAACCGGTCTGTGGGGAGCAGGCTTGGGAAGGGCGATTGGGCAACGTTGCGTGAGGCGCAAGCTCTCGCGCAGGCGGTAGGGTGGGGAGGGTTCGCACTGGGCTAACGGTAAGTCCATCTTTCTTAGGCACTTGCCCGCAGCCGAGGTGATTTCGGCCCGCGGGCTTTTTTGTTTATGGAACCCGGCGTGAAACTGACCTCGCTGGAACGAAGAGGACTCGGTCGCAGTTAAGAGGCAACTCTATGGAGCTATACGCAACGGAACTGATGGGCGCGGCAGCGTACGATGCGCAGGGGAATTTCGTGGGTCGAGTGCGCGAGTTCTTTATCGAGCCGGCGCAAGCGACAAACCGGCTGTCCCATTTTCTATTGTCGCGCGGCCGATTCCAGCCGCTGATTGCCCGGCATGATCAGGTTGCCACCTTTGCACCCGGGACGATGCGGCTGAATGTCAGCGAGCGGGCGCTGCAACTTTACGAACCGAACGAATCGCTCCTGGCGGTGCGCAAGGACTTGATGGACCAGCAAATCATTGACACGCAGGGCCGCAAAGTGGTTCGCGTCAATGACGTGGATCTTGCGGAAATGAAGACCAATGGAAATGTGGAGCTGCGCGTGACCCAGGTGGATGTAGGTCTGCCGGGCGCGGTGCGCCGGCTCTTGCAGGGGGTCGTTTCGCCGGGCGTCATTCGCAAGCTGCAGAGCAGGCTCCCGCAAAGCGCCATCCGCTGGGAATTCGTGAACCTGATTGAATCCGACCCTTTGCGGCGCGTGAAGCTGCGCATCACGCACGAGAAGCTGGAAGACCTGCACCCCGCGGATTTGGCCGAGATCATGGAAGACCTCTCGGCCGCGGAGCGGCAGGGAATCATCGCTTCGCTCGACGAAGAGACGGCCGCCGCTGTTCTCGCCGAGCTTGATGAACGCCTGACGACGCAGATCGTCGAGAAGCTTGACCCGGAAAAGGCCGCCGACATTTTGGAAGAGATGGCGCCGGATGCCGCCGCCGATCTCCTGGCGGACCTGCCAAGGGAGACGTCCGAGGAATTGCTGGAAGAGATGCCCGGCCAGGAAGCCGACGAAGTGCGCGAATTGCTGGCGTTTGATCCTTCCACCGCGGGCGGCATGATGAATACGGAATTTGTCTTCGTGGGTGAACATTCGAGACGGGAAGAAGTGCTCGCCTGGATTCGTGGCCTCGAATTGAATCTCGATCAGCTCGACACCATCGTGCTGCTCGACAGCCAGGCGGAATATTCCGGCACGGTTTCTGTCGCGCGCTTGTTGCTTGCCGCTCCGGAACAGAAGATGACGGAGTTGCGAAGCGAGCCGCTTTTGAGTATTGCAGCCGACGCCGATGAAAAGGACGTTTTTGAGCTGTTCGACAAATACAATTTGCGGATGCTAACCGTCGTGGACGAGGAGAAACGGCCCATCGGGACGGTTACGGTGGACGATGTGGTGTCTCGGTTGGTGAAGAGATAAGAAGCGAATTGGAAACCGTGGATGAATTGGGAAATTCTCAAACCGAGTCTTGAAGGCCTGCAGACGCGCGGCACGAACTTGCAGCACAAGATTCGCGGCCTGCGCCGGCGTTTGACCCTGCTCCTTGCGGTTGTCGGGCCGGGTCTGATTACGTCCAACGTCGATAACGATGCGGGCGGCATTGCGACGTATTCGCAGGCGGGCGCGCACTATGGTTACGCCCTGCTGTGGTCTCTCATCCCCATGACAATCGCGCTGTACGTCACGGAAGAGATGTGCGCCCGCATGGGCGTCATGACTGGCAAAGGCTTATCCGACCTGATTCGCGAGGAGTTCGGGTTCCGCTCCACTTTTTTTGTGATGATCGCGGGATTCTTCGTCGATTTGGCAAACGTGGTGGCGGAATTTGCGGGCGTGGCCGCGGCCATGGAGATGTTTCACGTCAGCAGATACATTGCCGTCCCTATCGCCGCAATCCTCGTGTGGATTTTGGTGTTACGCGGAACGTACCGCCAGGTTGAGGTCATTTTCCTTGTTGCCTGCGGATTCTACGTCACCTACATCGTCTCCGCTTTCCTGGCCAAACCGAACTGGTTGGAAGCGGCGCAGCACGTGGTCATTCCGAACCTTCATTTTAATTCGGGCTATTTGCTGACTTTAACGGCGCTGGTGGGCACGACCATCGCTCCCTGGCAGTTTTTTTACTTGCAAGCGGGCTTCGTGGAGAAAAAGGTCGGGCCGAGGCAGTATCCGCAGGCTCGCGCCGACGTTATAGTAGGCAGCATCAGTTGCATGGTGATCGTGTTTTTCATTATCGTGGCCACGGCGGCGACACTCTACGCTTCCGGCCAGCGCGACATTTCCGATGCGGTCCAGGCGGCCAAGGCGTTGATTCCTCTGGCGGGGAAGTGGGCGGGTTTTACATTTGCTTTTGGTTTGCTGAACGCCTCGCTCTTCGCAGCCACGATTTTGCCGTTATCGACGGCGCACGTCATTTGCGAGGGGCTCGGATTCGAAGCGGGAATCGATCACAAGTTCAAAGATGCGAAAATATTTTACGGCCTCTACACGCTCTTGATTGTTGCTGGAGCGGGCATCATCCTCCTTCCGCGCGTTCCTCTTTGGAAGATCTTCATTTTGTCGCAGGTAGGGAACGGTGTCTGGCTGCCCGTCGTGATCATATTTATCCTGCTTCTCGTAAACCGCCGGGATCTCATGGGCGAACATGTGAATACGTTGACGTTCAATATCGTCGCTTGGGTGACGGCGGTTGCGATGATCATTCTGACGCTGGTTCTGGTCTATACCTCGCTGTTCCAGACTGCCCCGCCCCCCGGGCGCTGACGCCAAGCACGGGAGAGCTCTGGTAAATGATGTACAAGACGGCAACAGGGCATTGCGCCCCTGCCAAATCGTGTGCTAACTTTGCGGCGTAAAGAAGAAACGCTGGGAATGCCATGCCGCCTGCTCACTCCCCCAAGACGCTGCAAGTTTCCGCCTCCGGCGCGCTGGGACCGCTGACGCCCGAGGAGGCGCTTCTTTTCGGAAAACTTGATCTGGGTCGCCTGCCGCGGCACGTGGCCGTAATCATGGATGGCAACGGGCGGTGGGCGCAGCAGCGGCACTTGCCGCGCGTTGCCGGCCATCGATCCGGAACTAAAACGGCGCGTTCCACCATAGAGACCTGCGCGCGGCTGAAGATTGACGCGCTTACCCTGTACGCGTTTTCCGTCGAAAACTGGCGCCGCCCGAAAGCGGAAATAGACTTCCTCATGCAATTGCTGCGCGAGTATTTGCGTAAGGAAATGCCGCTCCTGCAAAAAAACAATATCCGCATGCGATTTTTGGGCCGCACGGACGAACTGCCGAAAGGCGTGCAGGACGATGTTCGCGACGCGATGGAACGAACGGCAGGGAACCAGGGCATGGTGCTTTGCGTGGCGCTGAACTATGGCGGCCGCGCGGAAATTGTGGACGCCATGAACGCGATTTTGGCCGAGCAGAACGGGCATACGGACCGCCCGGCGGTCACGGAAGAGACCCTCACACGGCACATGTACACGAGTGGATTGCCGGACCCCGATCTGCTCATCCGCACCAGCGGCGAGATGCGCGTAAGCAATTTTTTGCTGTGGCAAATCGCCTACGCGGAGATTTTCGTGACGGAAACGCTGTGGCCCGATTTCAACCGCGCACGTCTGCTCGAGGCGCTCCTCGAATACCAAAAACGCGAGCGCCGCTACGGCGGGATACGCGAAGGTCAAGCTGCCCCGGAGAACTCCGCGCGCGTCGTGGGCAAGTGAAGATTCTTCCCCGGAAGCAACGCTTCGTTTTTTTGCGATTCTCCCTCGTGATTTATTTCCCTTGATGTGATGAGATGGAGTCAGTGATTCCTAAGGGGACTCCTTCTCTATGACTTGGAAGCGCGTGGCGACCGCCGTCGTTCTGATTCCGTGTGTCGTCGGGCTTGTCTTGTGGGGCTCCACCGCGATGCTCGCCATCGGCATGGCGCTTGTCAGTTTGCTTGCCCTGTTCGAGTTTTTCGCTCTGGGCGACGCCATCGGCCATCGCGCCTACCGATTCTGGACAGCGGCGTGCGCCCTTGGGCTTGTTTACGTCCAATGGCTGGCGGCCATCGCGCCATCCTATGAACTCGTCGGTGGGCTGACCTTTCATCGCGAGGTTGGCCGAATTTTAGGGGTCATTCCAACCGTCCAGGATGTTTTTTTTATTTTTGTCCTCGGAATTTCCGCGCTCACGCTTTGGACAAGGCGTCCGATTGTCGAAGCCCTGCCAGCGGCGGGAATTAGTTCCAGCGGGCTCATCCTGGTGGCCTTTCCGCTGACGTACGCAATTCGACTGCGCGGATTGAGAGCGGACGGACCAAAATTACTCCTGTTTGCACTGGTCATTACCTGGGCTGGAGACACCGCGGCCTACTTTGTGGGCCGCGCGATCGGGAAGCACCGGCTGGCTCCTGCACTGAGCCCCAAAAAAACTTGGGAAGGGACCATCGCAAGCATTCTTGGAGCGCTACTCGTCGCCCTTGCTTTTTCGAGATGGCTCAGCCTGCCTTGGCCTCACCTGCTGGGAATGGCTGCCGCCGGCAACGTCGCGGGACAAGCTGGGGACTTGCTCGAATCCGCTTACAAACGAAGCGCGGGAGTCAAAGATTCTGGAACACTGCTGCCGGGGCACGGCGGCATACTTGACAGGATCGATGCGTTGATTCTGGCAATCCCGGTTGTCTGGTACTATTGGATTTGGATCTACGCGCCCACCCGGTAGGTGGGACAGACATTCTTGTCTGTCGCCCTTGTCTGTTGCCGCCCGTCAGTGGAAGAAACTCTGGACCAGTTCGGAAGACAGACAAGAATGTCTGTCCCGGCAAGCTCGTCGCGAAACGGAGAAAAAATTCGTCCTTGAAGCAGCTATCCATTTTGGGTTCAACAGGTTCGATTGGGCGGCAGTGCCTGTCCGTCGTGGAAGCGCTCCCGGGGCGCTTTGGCGTCGTTGCGCTGGCTGCCGGCGGCAACCTTGAGGAATTGACCGGGCAGATTGATCGGCACCGCCCCGAACTGGTTTCCGTAAGCGATGAAAAGAAAGCGCATGAATTGGCTGCCGCGCTGCGCGCCAAGGGAATCTCTCCGCTTCCCGCTATCCACCACGGGCGCGAAGGGATGCTGGCTGTGGGGACTCACGCTAAAGCGGACATTGTGGTATCTGCTGCCGTTGGCGTCGTGGGCCTCGAAGCCACCTACGAAGCGGTGAAACGAGGAAAAACCGTAGCCCTTTCGAACAAGGAAGTGTTGGTAGCCGCGGGAGAATTGGTCATGGCCGCGGCGAAGCAGGCCGGCCGCGAATTGTTGCCCGTGGACAGCGAACATAACGCCGTCCACCAATGCTTGCGCGGCGGGACCCCCGCCGAAGTGAAGCGGATCGTGCTGACCGCGAGCGGTGGACCGTTTCGCAAAACGCCCCTGGCCGATCTCGAGAACGTGTCGCCAGAGCAAGCGCTCGCGCATCCAAACTGGAAGATGGGCAATCGCATTACAATTGATTCCGCGACCATGATGAACAAGGGTTTCGAGGTCATCGAGGCGCGCTGGCTCTTCGGCGTGCACCCCGATCAGATTGACGTCCTGATTCACCCGCAGTCCACCATTCATTCCATGGTCGAATTTGTGGATGGTTCAATCTTGGCGCAACTGGGTCCAACGGATATGCGGATGCCCATCCAATATGCGTTAACCTATCCGGAGAGGGCAGCGTCTAATCAAGTAGCCCTGGATTGGCGCAAGCTGCGGCGGTTGGATTTCCAGAAAGTTTCCACCCGGCGTTTCCCCTGCCTTCGTCTGGCGCGTGAAGCGATGAAGAAGGGCGGGGCCCTGCCGTGCGCGCTGAACGCCGCGGATGAGGTTGCCGTAGCGGCGTTTCTGGAGCGGCGGCTGCCGTTCCAAGGGATCGCGGAAGTGATCGAACGCGTTCTGGCGCGCACTCCGCGCGTGCGATTTGAAAAGATGGACGACGTGCTGGCAGCCGACGCCGAAGCGCGGCGCACGGCGAAAGAAGAAGTGAACCGTTTGACGGCAACGGCAGTGGCTGTTTCATAAGATTTTTAAGAAGGGATAGACGGAGATATGGGAGCGGTTTACCTGCTGGTTGGCATCAGCCTTGTGCTCGGCGTAATGGTCCTCATTCACGAATGGGGACACTTCATTGTCGCCCGCATGTGCGGCGTGCGCGTGGACGTATTTTCCATTGGTTTCGGTCCGCGCCTCTTTGGATGGAAAAAAGGGCCAACAGACTACCGCGTCAGCGCGCTGCCGCTCGGCGGATATGTGCGCATGGCTGGGCAAGATCTTTCCGAGGTAGACTCGGGAGACAAGCCGCCCACTGGCGCGCCCGACGAGTTGATGAGCAAGTCGCGATGGAAGCGGGCGCTGATCTCGTTTGCAGGCCCCGCCGTGAACCTGATCTTCCCCGTATTTCTTCTCTCGGGACTTTTTGCGATTGTCGGGGTGCCGTATTCCGCATACCTCGATGCACCGGTACGAGTTACGGAACTGCCGCCGCATTCCGGAACGGCTGCGAGCCCGCTTAAAGCGGGCGATACCGTCCTTTCCATCAACGGTGTTCCGACCCCCAGCTGGGAGCAAGCGCTGATTGCACTGAAGCAGGCCGGGCCGTCGGGCTCAGTAAAGATGGAAGTCGAAGACGGAGGCGTGCGGCGTACCGTCGAGGCTCCATTCAGGAACGTATCGGACACCAGCCAAATCCTCGGCTATGCGCCCATCCGCCCCGTCATTGATCAAGTAGCTCCTGGCACGCCGGCGGACCGCGCAGGCATCCACGAGGGCGACGTCATCATGGCGGTGAACGGAAAAAAGATTAAATACTGGGAACAGTTTATGGTGGCTACCCAATCTTCGAACGGCCAGCCCATGACCCTGGACGTGAACCGCAAGGGGAAGTCTGTCCAACTGGTTGTGACGCCGAAGAAAGGCGCAGCAGATACCGACGAAAATGTCTATCAAGTTGGCGTGGCTCGGCGCGACGAAACCGCGTACAAGCATGTATCCTTCAGCGAGGGCGTAAAGATCGCCGGCGCGGAAACCGTCGGCAACATTGGACGAACCGTGGACGTGGTCGGCAAGCTCTTCAGCGGACGCGTCTCCATCAAGCAGCTGCAAGGACCGGTGGGAATCTCCAGCATGGCGGGACAGGCCGTGCGCCGCGGGCCACTCGACGTAATTTCTCTCATGGTATTGATCAGCATCAACCTGGGGATCTTGAATCTTTTGCCGATTCCCATCCTGGACGGCGGAAATATTCTGCTTTTGGGAGTGGAGGGAATTATGCGGCGCGACTTGAGCCTGCGCTTTAAGGAGCGCTTTGTTCAGGTTGGACTCGTGTTCCTCTTAGTCATCTTCGCCATCGTCATGTACAATGACATTTTGCGGCGAATTGCGAGTCATTCCTAGCCCGGAGTGCGCCGCGATTCAGGAGGGCGACTCATGGCTGTATCGCCGGCCCACCGGGTTTCCACGGGCGAGCGCCTCAATACCGCGGAAACAACCGGAAAACTGCAGAAGGCCATTCGCGAGCGCCGCATCCGGCTCACGCGGCAGAGGCGCGTCATCCTCGAGGTTATGGACGCCGCCGAGCAGCACCTCGACGTGGATCAGATTCTCGAGCGCGCACAAAAAATCGATCCCGGCGTTCATCTGGTCACCGTCTACCGTACGATCGATCTCCTGAAAAAAGAAGGCCTCATCGACGAGCTCGACCTGCTTCACTTGCGGGGCGACCGCCACTATTACGAAAGCCACGGCCCTCGCGACCACATCCACGTCGCCTGCCTCCGTTGTGGCAAGGTCCGCGAGTTCGAAAGCCGCCTCTACGAGCAACTCAAGCAGCAAATCGCCCGCGACTTCAAAATGAAAGTCACCGTCTCCCGCACCGAAGTCGGCGGCTACTGCGAGGACTGCCTCGCCAAAATCCCCTCGTAGGTCTCCCTGCATCGGTGTGGTATTTCTTACAGCAGGTTGGCAAATTCCTCGACGCTGATCTTCAGGTCTTGGATGATTCCCCGTAAAGTTTTTCGCTTCAATTCACCCTTATGCATCGGGATCACCACGCGCGCCTGGTCGCTCGCACGCACGTAGATGGCGTGGCTCCCGCTTTGGCGCCGAAACACGAACCTTCATCGCTCAGCAACACGAACCAGCTCTTTTGCCGTGGCCGCAGGCAGCTTGGGCGTCACACGGGAATCTCAACAGGCTTAATCAGGATATCTTCCGTGGGAATGGGCAGCCCATCTTCCACCAGGCTCTCGAGGTAGAGCCCGATCGCTACGCGAATATTCGCGACTCCTTCTTCGACGGTCTCGCTCTGCGTATGGCATCCCGGCAAAGTCGGACAAAAAACGTGGTAGCCGCCTTCCACCTCTTTCTCGAAAATTACGGTGTACGAGTGCGCCATCGCGAGCCTCCGCTGCACATATTCTAGCCGATTCCGGCTTGCTCAGTCTTCTCCGCTTCTGTCCTATCTACTCACTACTCACTATTCACTACTCACTGGAATCATGCAAACAGACGGGAAGTTCTCTCATGCTTCTCTTCGCAGGAACCAAAAATTACAGGAAGCGTTCCGGCTGTCCCAATTCTCCTTCGCCAAAGCTCCCGGGCTTTCGGAAGCAGCCTTAGCACTATCAGAAGAATCCTTACCTCTTTTCCCCTCCGACGACCCCCGGCCTCCAACCTCGCTTTTCGCTTGACTTCCACACAGATATATCTTTAATATCCTAGCAGCCAGCGGACCAGAGAGGACACCGTGCCGCAATCGAAGGACTTCATATCTATACGGCTGGATCAGGCGCTCAAGGCGGAGTTGCAAGCCGCCGCAGAAATGGAGCGTCGGTCGTTGTCGAACTTCGGCAGACTTCTGTTGGAGTATGCCTGGGCTCAGTATCTCAAGGCTGGCTCGATTCGAACCCTTATCGAGATGAACGAGCAGCACATTATCGAAAGAAGTGGAGATTGACGCGTATGGAAATTCAGCAAGTTGAAATCACCCAGAAAGAGTTGCAAGAAATCTTGGAACTGGAGCGCGAGGTTGCGCCAAAGCTAAAGCGCATTGAGGAGCTGAAGCAGGGCGTGAAGGCACTGCTCATTGCTAGGATGCCCGTCGAGATGGGCCGCTTCGATGCCATCCTCATTAAGCTACCAGGTCGGCACGTTCCGTGGCGGCTCGGCTTCATCGAGCACCTTGGGACCAAGCTGGCGGAGGAGTTCAAGAAGAGGTTCCCCGTTCAGATGAGGTTCGACGTGAAAGTCGAAGAGCACGCGGTCCTGCCGCTGTGGAATAACGGCGGCGCCACTGGGACGGGTACCGGAGCCTCATAGGATGTCGGATGTGACCTTCGAAAACTATCTGGTTCTCGGTTCGAAGAGCTCCGATTCGACCTTCTCCGCGACCGGCCGGCCATTCCCTAAGCAATATGCCGGAGAAGTACTAGGCTCTTCGGGCGATTGGTTGTTCGCCTTTTGTTCTCTATAAGTGCTCGTAACGTCCAGGAAGGCTAAAGGGTAGCTTGATAAATAGAACGGAGACCGGAATGCCCAAGAACTTGGAACAGTTCTCGAATACCGACGGCGAAGCTTCTGCCCCCGAAATCATCGACCTGCCAGTCGAGGCTGAAGACGAGCATAAGAAGGCCGAACCGGCAACTGCGTCGGTCGAGCCCCCCAACTGGCCCCAGTTTCTCAAGAGTGCCCCACCCCAAGAGATTAAGGAGAGGTTTGCGAAAGAAGCTGCCGAGATTCTGAGGAAGCACGGGCTGGAACAGGCTTGCTGCCTCGCGCTTTTGGAGCCCTCGGATCACATTGATAGCCTCGACCTCGACCAGATTTTCAGCGCACTAAATACTCTCAATGCCGATCACAAAAAGGATGTTGTTTTGTTTCTGCTCAGCGTCGGCGGAGCCGGTGAACCGGCATATCAAATCAGCAAGCTCTGTAAGTCGTTTGCGAAGTCGAGTTTCAAAGTTATAGTTCCCCGTTTCGCCAAGTCCGCTGCGACCCTGTTGGCAATTGGGGCAGACGAGATTCACATGGGACCTTTGGGGCAACTAGGCCCAATTGATCCCCAGATTGGCGGTCTTCCTGCTCTGGGTGTAAGCAGAGCACTCATGACAATTGCCTCCGTTGCTGCACAATATCCAAAGAGCGCGGAGATGTTTGCCAGATACTTGCGGTTGGCGTTGACAGTTGAGCAGATTGGCTATTGCGATCGCATAAGCGATTCAGCTATGCAATACGCCGAACGGCTACTTTCAACCAAGCCGCGCTTGGTTCCGCGTGCGAGTATCATTGCGAAAGAACTCGTCCACGAGTACAAAGATCACAATTTCGTCATCGATCTCGATGAGGCGCAGAAACACCTGGGATCAGATTGGATTAAGACTGGTACGACAGAGTTGGAAGCAGCCGAAGCCATCTATAACCTGCTGGAGACGATCAACTTCTTTTACGGATTGTCCCATTCCAAAAGGATCCTCGTAACAGGCGGCGTTGCCTTGTCAGACAGCGTGCTCATTCTAGACAGAAAAACATAGGAAACCCGGGGACAGACGAAACGTTCCCCCTTATTGAGGGCGGGTCTTGGGTCTAGGCTTTCTCTTTCGAAAACGAGAAATCCAAAGCTACCTCGGCTATCTCCCAGCAATCCAGCGGCTTACGCTGATTTTGTTTTTTGTGCGGGTTTTCCTGTCGTTAGCACATGAGATGTCCTCCCAATTAGCACATGAAATGTCCGCATTTTGCGGCGGGTGGGCGACCCTTAGCGCGCCCAGGCGATAGTGACATTGTCTCTTCCGGGTCGCCCATCCTTCGCGGTCTTTGCAAAGGGTGGCGACGAGCGGCAAGTATCTAGGCGGCGGAAACGAGGATGCACGAAGGCTTCTTGGAACGGGATCCGGGGCGAAGCCGTACGACGATCTCAATGTCGCATCCCAGCCGGCGGGTGGCCGTCCCTACGCGCGCTGAGACGATTTTGACCTATCATTTTCCGCGTGTAGGGACGGTGAAAAGGAAAATCACGCAACCAGCAGTGCTTTAGGATTTTTCCTGGCGATGGCCAGGAGTTTGAGCGCCGCTTGCCGAGGCCGCCGCGTCCCTTGTTCCCAGCTTCGCACCGCGTTAGGGCTCACGTTCAGGTAGCTGGCGAAAAGCGTTTGGCTGGCATTCAGCGCTTCCCGGATGTGCCGCACCTCTTTGGGAGAAATCGGCTTCGGCCGTGAAGGCACGCTTGTAACGCGCAGGTTAACCGCCTCGCCTCGCTCGTAGGCCGCCGCGCCCTTCAGCGCCGCTTTCATGTCCTCAAAAATGTTCACTTTGATGCGCTTCGCCATTTTCAGCCTCCCATCTCACGCTTAACATCCGCCTCAGTACTGCGTCGGCGCCATCGCCGGCAAGCCGGTGAAGCTTCCGCGTAAAAGGCTGCGACTCGATGAACTCCACAATGCGATACTACCACAATGTGATAGCCAACGGCAATGGCGGGTGGCTCGGACCTTTAGTTATGCGGAGGGTGCCTGGGTCTAGACCTTACTCTATCGAGAACGAGACATCCAGAGTCACCTCCGCTATCTCCCAGCAATCCAGCGGCTTACGCCGATTCCGTTTTTCGTCCGCGGATTTTCCTTGACAATGGACTGCTGTTGTAGTACACTTTTTCTGTAGGAATTTGCGCCCCGACTCTGTTCGGGGCGTTTTTGTTTTCAGGGCAGCTTTCGGTCGCTTTCTGTTTGCCTGCGTACCGCCGGGCTTCAACCGGCATTTTTTGGACTTCCCTCCGAAATTCGCTATGCGTTAAATCCTGCTTTCTCTTTGTTTTGTATTGTCCATGGACTCTTGCAGTTTTCTGTTTATCGACACGGAAGAAACGAGGCTTAGACCGCCGACCTGAAGGTCGGCCTCTACAACGCCCGTACTCCTAACCGACCGGGTTTGGATGACCGGTCGGCCACTCGCTACCTTCCCAGGACACAAACTATGGCAAACAAAAAACTCAACCCGAAACTGCTGTGGGTGCTATTTGAAGATGTTCTTGCGCCGGGACTCGGACTGACCGTCAAGGACCGCGCCGTCTATTCTTATTTGTTGCGGCATACTCTCGTCGTGGGCAAGCGCCGCCTGCACTTTGCGGTTTCTGCGTTGGCCCGGACTCTGGGTATGTCCGCCGGGCGAACGCGCGAGTCGGTGCGCCGGCTGGATGAGTTGGGAGCTTTACACGTGCTGGAACGCGGCAAGACGGGCCATCTCGCCGAGATGCGGCTGCCCGAGAATGTGCTTGCGATCCGATCGGGGGAAAATGGCGCGTCCTCTGTCGGCCGGGGACTCCGTTATCAGCAACACGCCGGGGAGGTCGAAAAGCAGGCCGTGGCGAATATCGAAACCAGGGACTTCTGGAAAACCTGGGTGCTCCGCAAAGCCATTCACGATCGCGAACGCGGCACTTGCTTTTACTGCCTCCGGCGGACTCTGTCGAATGTGCGGTGCCTCGACCACGTTGTGCCACGCGTCCGCTACGGGCGCAATTCCTACCGGAACCTGGTTTCCTGCTGTATCGAATGCAACACGGGCAAATGCGACCGTAGCGCTGCGGATTTTCTGCGCATTCTCTACCGTAAGGGGCGGCTCACCGCCGCGGAACTCGACGGGCGGCTCCAAGCCCTGAAAGACCTAGCCGCAGGCAAACTCCGCCCCGCCGGCTTTTGACGCCGCTTAAACTGCAAGTTTCCTTTGTGTCCTGTGTTGGAGCGGAAAGCGTACTCGTCAAGGCAAGTCTGCAATGATCTCGCGGACGGTTACAGATCAAGCGTAATCATCAGAAACGGCGGGATGCCGCAGAGATGCATCGAGCAAAATCCCAAGAATCGGCTGCCTCCTACGGCGTGCGCCAGGGATCGATAACGACAATGTTGCAATCGGCAAAGTCGGGGCCGTTGCCCGTTGCAAGCCTGGCTCCATGCGCCTGAGTGGTGGCCGCGATCTGGGCGTCCGCGTGACTAATTGGCCTTCCGAGCGCCCGGCGGCGTGCCGCAATCGCGGCAAAGTGGCGTGCAGCTTCGCTTTCGAATCCGAGAATACGTCCGGCGAAGTCTTCCGTAAACATTTCTTCCGCGGCAGCCAGCAGGCTGTCGCGCCGCTTGCCTTTGGCGAGCAATTCGATACCGTAAAAGATTTCCGCCTCCGTGATCGCGGTTGTAAAGAGCTCTGCTGCCGGTTGGAGGGCGGCCCAGGCCACGACCTGGGCGGAAGGTTTTGGCCTCATGAGCTCCGACAGCACGTTCGTATCGAGGACGATCATTCCTCGAATCCAGGAGCCTTGCGCACGGCGTCACGCTTTGGCAAGGAAAGCTCGATCCCGCCCAATGGAGCAAACCGCCGCCGAATCGCCTCCGCCAGGTTTCCGTTGCTCCGCGGCGAAGCGGTCAAAGCAGACCGCAAGATCTCGCGTGCCTCTTCTTCCATCGAGCGTCCGTGGTGGGCGGCGCGAACCCTCAAGCGGGTCTTGGTCTTCTGGTCCAGCTGCCGAATCGTGAGTGTGGCCATGCCAGCAATGATAGCATTGCTGGCATCGGATGCAAAGCGGCTCTTGGGCGGGGTTCTGAAGTTGCAATTGGGCGGGGATCCTGTCGTTAGGATTTTGTAGGTGCCGGGCTTTAGCCCGGCGTTCTTGAAGACTTTGTTTGCCACTTCTCTTTGCGTTAGGGTCGGCTGCTTATGCGGACTCGTCCGGCCTCGATTACAGTGAACGCATGATGCAGCCGCGAGCCCAGCTTCGCGACGGCCTCAACCACGGTCGCCGGTTTAACTTGACGCGCGCGGCTATCAAACCTGACCAGAATCACTCCGGCCGACGACCGGCCACGCGCATATACCAATTCGCCGAAGTCACGATCCTCCGTGATAAGTACGCGCTTCTCATTCAGAGCGCGCTCCAGAACCTGCTCGTCTGTCTCGCCTCTCGCGACTTCGGCAATCGCAACCACATCATGCCCTGCCTCGCGCAGTGTTCGAACGACAGGCCCGGCGCAGCTTTCGTCGGCCAGGAAGTTCATGCTTCAGGATTTGCCAGGATTCGGCGCGTCGGGCAGTAGTACCACTTCCTCGTGGGCTACGCTGGCCGCGCCGTAGGCCACTGCCGCCCGGATGTCTTCCGTTGTGAGGTGCGGGTAGTCTTCCAGCAGCTCACCCTCGCTCGCGCCTTCCGCGAGCTTGCGCAGGATGAGCTCCACCGTGACTCGAGTCCCCCGAATCACGGGCTTCCCCATCATAATCGCCGGGTTAATCTCGATTCGCTCGGTCGTCATTGCCATCCCTTTTACTCATCATAGCGCCCCAGCCCCGACCGCACAATCTTCACTCGCCACTTCCTCTAGGCGTCATCCCGTCTGTCCCTGACTTCTCAGACCGGAAGTTAGGATGGCACCGAACGCCCTTTGCGCTGCAGGTGGAGCGGATGGTGCGGAGCCGGGTGAAGAATTTGTTGGCGGCGGCGATATCTTTGGCGATTTGGGCGCGCAGTTCTTCGGGGCCGGTGAATTTTTTCTCTTCGCGAAGACGTTTCCAGAAATGCACCTCGATGCGGCCGGGGGTTATTTCGTCGAGCGGCTCCAGGAGATGGGTCTCAACGCTGAGGGCTGAACCGTTAAACGTAGGACGTACGCCGATGTTTGTTACCGAGCGGCGGATCCGCGATTCGCCCTCGATGCGCGTACGTGTCACGTAAACTCCTCGCGCGGGGAGAAGCTCCTGTTCAGGCGCGAGATTCAAAGTCGGAAATGTGAAGCGACGGCCCGTGCCTGTTCCGGGAACGACTTTCCCCGTTAGCACGAAGGGACGGCCAAGAAGGCGCCCGGCGTGCGCGACGTCTCCGGAGGCGATTTCGCGCCGGATGATGGTGCTCGAGACGATTTCACCCTTGTGAACGATGTGCGGAATGACCTGCACTTCGAAGCCGCGCTCGGCGCCTAGCCGGAGCAGAAGCCGCGCGTCGCCGGATTGTTTATGGCCGAAGCGAAAATTTTCTCCGACAAAAACAGCGCGGACTTGAAGGTCTCGCACAAGAATTTGATCAACAAATTCCTGGGGTGACAGCTTCGCAAGATCGTGGGTGAACGGCAGAACGACCGCTGCGTCCATGCCAATGGCGGCGAAACAGTTCAGGCGTTGTTCGTTGGTGGAAACGCGCAACGGCGCGGACTCCGGCCGTAGAACTTTTTGCGGCAGGGGATCAAACGTTAACACCGTGGCCATCGCTTTATTTTCGCGTGCGCGGGCGATGGTGGCGCGCAAGATGGCCTGATGGCCCAGATGGATGCCGTCAAAATTACCGATGGCAAGCGTGCTGCCGCAGCCGGAAGCCGCGTGCCGATCAGCCCAAGCGCGCGAGGACGAATAAAGCTCAAGCGGAGAAGACGGAGCCGCGGATTTGCGAGTTGCATTTCTTTCGTCCGCTTCGTCGACGTTCACCACGATTTCGAGGCCGTCGTAAGCTAGCTGCACGTTCGAATGCCCTAGCTTGCGAAGGCGTTCATTGGTTTCTGCGTGAGCCAAATCATGGGCAATGTGCGTGAACCAAGCGCGGCGGGGATTCAGTTGTTTAATGAGCGCAAGTGCTTGCTCCACGGTCTGATGCATGGGATGAGGAATGTCGCGCAGGGCATCGATGATCAGTTCATCGAGATCGTTCAAGAGCGCGAGTGAGGAATCGGGGATCGAGCTGAAGTCCGTCAAGTACGCGGCACGCCCAAAGCGGAAGCCCAGCACATCCATGTCGCCATGCAGGAGTGGAATGGGAGTGAACGTGATGCCCAAGAGTTCGAACGGTTCCTTGACTTCATGAAGAGTGACGCTCGGAATGGAGCTGAGCTTCGGTTTGCCATCGAAAATGTAAGCGAATGCCCGGCGTATGATCTGGAAGGTTTCTGCATTGGAGTAAATCGAAAGCGCGGTTTGCTGTCGAAGATTGTATGGTCGGATGTCGTCGAATCCCATAATGTGATCAGCGTGGCCGTGGGTCAGCAGAACGGCGTCGAGGCGTTCGAGTCCAGCGCGCAAACCCTGCTGGCGAAAATCAGGGGTGGTGTCGATGACGACGTTCTGCCCATCGCGCGACAGCAGCAGGGAAGGGCGAAGGCGGTTGTCGTGCGGGTCTGGCGAAGTGCAGACGCGGCAGTGGCAGGCGAGCGTCGGAACGCCCATGGACGTGCCCGAGCCGAGTACGGTTATTTTTAGCGGAACGGTGGGCATGCTGATAAAGCTGAACCTGATGTTAAAGCCGGGCGAACTTGCGGACACGATGCTGACTAAGGCCGCGTCTTAACTTTTGCCTGCGTGGCGGCCTGCGCCGCAACCGCCTGATTGACTTCCAAATAGGTCATTTTCAGTTTGCCCAGAAGATCAAGCAAAAGGTTATCGTCCTCCGGCGCAAGGTTTCCCTTGGTCTTCTCGCGCAGGGCGTCGAGCATATCGATCAATTCATGCGCGGCTTCCGGGTCGATCACCGGCTGGCCGGTGCGCGGATCGGCGTAGGCGCCCAAGACCATGGCGGCATTGCTGCCTATCATTCGAACGAGATTCTCGAATGCCGGAGAGCGTTTTGGTACCTCGACGGGAGGTTGCGGCGCGGCAGGCTTGGGAGCTTCGGCGACGGGGTGCAAGCGTTCCTCACGCTTGGCCTCGCGTTCCTTTTCCTCCATAGCCTCCTTGCGGAGCTCACCTTCGGCGGTGAAAGGCCGGCGGTCGATAACGCGAAATGATTCTTCGTGCTTGTGATCGGTCAAGGGAACAATCCTCAGCAATAAGGCTGCTATTAAGTTTAGCACGGGTCCTAGATTTCGGAAGCGCCGGTTGGACGTTTCCTGAGAACTACATGGACGGTTTCTGGGGAGCATGGGGATCAAGGAAACTGATCATTTCAGGGCGCGCCTGGCTCAATTTCATAGCGTCCGCCTTGTCAAAGCTTGCGGCGCACCGTAAAGTGTAACGTTTGTTGAATTACGCGATGATTGGGAAGCGTGATGGCAATCAAAAAGAAAAAGGCGCGAGGGAAGACTCAGCTTGGCGCAAACCGCCGAACGCTCTCGAAAACGCCCCGGCTTAACGCGGGCGAGTGGTTCGAAAAACTCGCGGCGGTCCAGGCGCGGCTGCGGGCTCCGGACGGCTGCCCGTGGGACCGCGAGCAGACTCACGCGTCTCTGCGAACCTACCTGATTGAGGAGACCTACGAGGTTCTCGAAGCCCTGGAGAGCGGGGACGACGCCAAGTTCGCCGAAGAAATGGGGGATCTGCTGCTGCAAATCGTGTTTCATTCGCAAATTGCCAAGGAGGAAGGCCGGTTCACGGTTTCCGACGTGATCCGCGAGATCCACGACAAGATGGTGCGGCGGCATCCGCACGTATTTGGCGAAAAGCGCGCGAAGGATTCCGCCGAGGTGCTCAGGAATTGGGAACAGCTCAAGAAAGAAGAACGAGCCGGCGCGGGCCGGAGGAACGGCAGCGGTTCGAGGGAGGAAGCAAAGACCGCTTCCTTGCTGGATGGAGTTTCAAAGGCTCTGCCTGCCGCACTGGAAGGATTCCAGCTGACGCGGCGCGCCGCGCGGATCGGATTTGATTGGGAAAGCGTGGAAGGCGTCTTCGAAAAAATAAACGAAGAAGCCGGCGAGCTTCGTCAGGCGTTAAGCGTTAAAGACACCAAGAAGGCCGAAGAGGAGATGGGCGACCTGCTCTTTGCGGCCGTGAACTTGGCGCGCTATCTGCACATCGACCCGGAAATCGCGCTGAAAAAGGCCAATGCAAAATTTTCCACGCGATTCCGGAGGATGGAAGAGCTGGCCGCGAAAAATGGAAAGGCATTGGCGGATGTTCCGCGCGGACAAATGGAAGAACTTTGGGATACCGCAAAGCGCGCCGAAAAGGGCGCTGCGCTGGCCTCAAAGGAGGCGTGCAAAGCGTGATGCCCGAAGGAATAGCCGTCCGAAAATGCCACGGCATCGAAGAATTTCACCGATGCGTTGCACTGCAAAAAGAAATATGGGGCGAAGAAGACCTCGAAGTCGAGCCCGCGACGCTGTTTGTAGTGGCAGCGGAAACCGGCGGCCAAGTGCTGGGAGCGTTCGACGGAGAGCGGCTCGTCGGATACACACTGGCGGTTGTGGGATTCACAAACGGGACGGTGCTTCTGCACTCTCACATGACCGGGGTTCATGGGGAGTATCGAGACCGGGGAGTTGGGCGGGCGCTGAAACTGTTCCAGCGCGAAGAAGCTTTGGGGCGGGGAATTCGACTGGTCGTTTGGACGTTCGATCCGCTGGAAACACGAAACGCGCATTTCAATTTGAACCGGCTTGGCGCAATTGCGCGGAAGTATCTGCCGAACCTCTACGGATTGACCACCAGCCCGTTGCACCGGGGGCTTCCCACCGACCGTCTCTGGGCGGAGTGGCAGCTCGATTCCACGCGGGTGGTGGCGGCGATCTCGGATTTGTCGGCGGAGCCGGATGCCACTCCGGCGACGATCGAATTGCCGGCGGAACTCGACACCTGGAAACAGAGCGACACCTCCCAGGTGGCGAAAGTGCAAGCGCGCATACGCGAAGAGTTTACGTCGTGGTTCGCGCGCGGGTACGCAGCCGTGGGTGTGAAGAAGTCATCCACACGCGCGGCGTATCTATTGGCGCCCTGGAGCGATTTCTAACCAGAAAATTCAGGTAACCAAGAGTCGGCAGGTTCGGAGCCTTGCGCGAACGAAAATATCCCGCACCCGCGGAGTGAGAAAAGGAACCATGCGCATACGAGAAGTGACGTTGAGGGAATTACGAATGAAGCTGGTGGCGCCCTTCGAAACCAGCGCGGAGCGAACCGAGGAACGGCGCATCATCCTGGCCGAAGTCCTAATGAACGGAGTGATTGGCTGGGGAGAATGTGTCGCCGGAGAAAAGCCTTTCTATAGTCCGGAAACGACTGATACCGCCTGGATGATCATGCGCGATTTCCTCTGGCCGATGATCAACGGAAAAGAAATCACGGCCGCCGCGGACGTCTGGCAATTGATGAAGCCCGTTCGGGGCCACAACATGGCCAAGGCCGCGCTGGAAGCAGCGCTGTGGGACGCGGAAGCAAAGCAGAAAGGCATTCCGCTCTCAAAGCTGCTTGGCGGAACGCGGGATGAGATCTCCAGCGGCGTATCGATAGGCATTAAAGATTCGCTCGACGAGCTGGCAGCCGCGGTCAGGAAGGAACTTGCGGCCGGTTATCAACGAATCAAAATAAAAATCAAGCCGGGGAAAGAACTGCCGCAGGTTAAGCGGCTTCGCGAAGAGTTTCCCAACATCAAGCTGATGGTGGACGCCAACTCCGCCTATCGCATGGAAGATTGGCCGCTTCTAAAGCAGCTGGAAGGCTTCTACCTGATGATGATTGAGCAGCCGCTTGGCTGGGACGATCTGTATTCCCATGTAGAGCTGCAGAAGAAGCTCGACACGCCCATCTGCCTGGACGAATGCATTCACACGGAGGAGCAGGCGCGCGCGGCGATTCTTCTCGGGGCTTGCAAAATCATAAACATCAAGCTCGGGCGAGTAGGCGGCTATACCGTTGCGCGGCGTATCCATGACCTATGCCAGGAGAATGGTGTGCCGGTGTGGTGCGGAGGAATGCTGGAGTCGGGAATCGGGCGAGCGCACAACATTGCTCTCTCGACGCTTCCCAACTTCACGCTGCCCGGCGATATTACCGCCAG
>Ga0209166_10001133_pt1 | contig 23304 bp, 14 predicted proteins | sample Coa_R1_3_FD_187151 | JGI IMG/M metagenome (GOLD analysis project Ga0209166, IMG submission 187151) | Surface soil microbial communities from Centralia Pennsylvania, which are recovering from an underground coalmine fire - Coalmine... | ecosystem: Environmental > Terrestrial > Soil >... | reverse complement strand
CCAAGCGCCGCCATGGACAATCAGAGCGGGGTTCATCGCGAGGAGAATGGCAAAGCGCGGAGAGAATGTCCAGAACGCGGAAGGGCGGCTGTGTTCATCCGCTTAGAGGAAGAAATCCAGAACCAATAGAACCGCTCCCAGGAAAAGAAGGATGAACGCGGGATTGATATGCCGCCGAGGGAAGCGCCCGAGAGAAGTGAGAAACTGGGAAGGAACGGCCTTCAAACGGGATTCTTCGCGGATGCTATAAAACGGACCGATGACCGTGTAACGGGAAAGGCTGCGGCGGAAGGCGCCGAACTCGTCCTGCGCCCAGACGAAGAAGTCTTCCCGCTTACGCCAAGCGAGAGCCGCGCCGAGGGCAAAGGCGAAATAACCCAACAGTGTAAGAAGCCCGAGGCCCGGGCCTGATCCCCAATACATAGCGCCTCACAGACGACTCATACAAAGGTAGGACGCGGGAAAAAGCAGAACGGTTACTCGTCCTCGTGAATGGTAACAAGCCGCACGATTTCAAACTCTTTTTTGCCAGCGGGGGTGGCAACCTGGACTTCGTCGCCGACCTTGCGGTTCAGCAAAGCCTTGCCGATGGGGGAAGTGGTGGAAATCAGGCCCTTTTCCACATCGGCCTCTTCGGTGGTGACCAGCTTGTACTCAATTTTTACTTCTTTGTGAATATCGAGCACGAGAATGCGCGAGCCATAGCCGGAGCGGTCCTTGGGAATATTGCTGAGGTTGAGCATGCCGAGGTCGCCCATGCGCTTTTTGAGCTGGCCGATGCGTGCGTTGACGTACCCCTGGCGCTCTTTGGCGTACTTGTATTCGGCGTTTTCGGAGAGGTCGCCGTGGGCGCGGGCCTTGGCGATCTCCTTGGGAAGGTCGATGTTGAGTTCGTGCTCGAGGTGGTCGATTTCCCCTTGCAGACGCTGTTTAATTTTAGCGAGCGGGTCAGACATGGTCGTCAGTCACCAAAAGTTGGCTGCCAAAAAATGTTCGCGGAGTCCGGTTTAGCAGGATGGCTCGCCGGACCCCGCGCGAAGAAACATTATAGATGCGGGTCAATTGCCGCGACAAGTGGCAGATGAAGATAGTTTTTGAGGCCATTGCATTGCCGAAATCGCGGGGAAAAGTGCGTATACGATCGAGTAGGCGAGTACGTTTTGGAGAGATTCAGCGGACTTTGACTTCAACGGTCTGAGACTTGGTAGCCCCGGCGGCGTTTACGATCGTTAATGTGTAAGTCATAGATTTAGTTGGAGATACATCCACACAATGGGCGGGCGAAGGCCACACGGGCTGGGTCTGAGGTTCCAGCTTGACGCTCTTGGCGTTGGATACCCCGTAGCATAGCTGGGCGGATTCGCCGCGGCGGATGACCGTGGGGCTGGCATAAAAACTGAGGATGGCGAAATCCCTGCCTCCAAGCTGCTCGACGGCGACGCGGTCTTCCTCGCGCTGTTTCTCTGCGCGTTGTTGCTCGGCTTGGCGGTCGATGCTGCGACGCTCCTGCCAGCGGGAAACCATGACGAAGACGACGCCGAGGAGGGCGGTGACGAGCACTGCGGAGGTGTACAGCAGCGGATTCCTTAGCAAAGACTTCCGTTCCGGAGTGGGTTCAATCGGCATGCGGTTCGTTCCAGGGTAACTGGGTTGCATTAACGAAAATAACTTGGAATGGCCCCCGCGGGAAAGAGTTAAATGTGTTCTGTCCGCCGTGCCGTAAGAACTTTCCCATCGAGGATGGATCATTTTGCAGAGTGCGACAACTTATGCCAGGTGACAAGCTGGACGTTTTGCTCCCGGAGTAATGCTTTGAATTCCGGGCTGGTGAAGAAGTTAAAATCGCGCTGGCGCCAGGCTGCGCCCCAGGTATCGCGCTCGCGCGTGGCAGCGCGCATCTCTTCGTCGTCAAAAGCCAGATGGATAATGAAAACGGTCACGCCGGATTGAAGATTTTTCAGGGCAGTGGTGTAGAAGTCCGCCCATTTTTCTGGAGGCACTCCGGGATTTATCGTCACGGTGTGATCGACGACAAGATCCTCGGGACCCAGGGCAGCTTCGAGGTAAGGGCGGTCCGCAAACCAATCCCGCACCATGAAGACCGGTAGTTTGTAGTCGTGAGCGACGCGAAGAACACTTTGGAACATATCTGTGCCACTGGTGAACAGCCGGTATTGATGTGAGTCAAGGTGCGTCGGGCGGACACCCATGGCAATCGCTTTATCGACTTGCGCGCGAAGCTCTTGTTCGACTTCATGCGGATTGATGCGGTTCGATTCCGTCCAATCGAGATGGAAATAGCCATTTTGGTCAACCAGGCTGGGAATTTTGTCCTTGGAAGCGACCGGTCCCCAACGATAGAAAACGCGCTCGCTCGTCAGCGTGAGGTGAAGCCCGAAATCAATTTCGGGGTGCGTCTTTGCATATTCGGCTATTTCCGGAAACCACGGACAAGGCACCATGATGCTTGCGGAAGTGACGAGGCCGGTTTCGAGACCTTTGATCGAGGCGGCATTCACGGAATGTGTCATGCCAAGGTCATCGGCGTGAACGATCAGGAGTTTTGCATCGCGCGCGTAGCCCAACCTTTCCGCTAAAGATTTGGGAACGGACTGGCCATGCGCCGCCGGGCACGACACCGCAAGCAGCAGAAAAGCCAGATTCACGAGGTCATGCGTGACTGCGCGAAAAATTCGGGGAAGGGCTAATGTTGCGCAGCCGCCGTGGCCGGCCGCGGATTTTTCACATAGGTGTTCAGCCAATGATTCATCTCCCAGAACATGTGAAGCACGGACTCCCGTCCAGCATAGCCGTGCGATTCAAGCGGAAGGAGCACGAAGCGCACCGTGGCGCCGTGCCCTTTCAAGGCGCTGAAAAACCGTTCACTCTGAATGGGGAAGGTACCGTTATTGTTGTCCGCTTCGCCGTGAATCAGCAAAATTGGCGTCTTGATTTTGTCGGCAAAGGAGAACGGCGACATTTTGTAGTACACCTCCGGAGCTTGCCAGTAGGTGCGCTCCTCGTTCTGGAAACCGAACGGTGTTAGCGTCCGGTTGTAGGCGCCGCTCCGGGCGATGCCGGCCTTAAACAAGTCACTATGCGCCAGCAAGTTGGCGGTCATGAACGCACCGTAGGAATGCCCCATAACCGCAACGCGGTTGCGATCGACGACACCGAGCCTCACCCCCTCATCGATAGCCGCTTTGGCGCTCGCCACGAGCTGTTCCACGTAAGTGTCATTCGGCTCGGATTTGCCTTCGCCGATGATCGGAATACTTGCGCTTTCGAGTACGGCGTAGCCTTGCGTCACAAAGGGGACCGGCGAACCCCAGGACAAAAAAGTAAAAGCGTAAGGTGAGCCGTTCACTTGCCCCGCGGCGGCCTTCGTTTTGTACTCTGTGGGGTACGCTTCCATCAAAGTAGGCAGCGGACCATCCGCGGGCTTATACCCCGGCGGCAAATATAGATTCGCGCTTAAATCGACACCATCTGAGCGCTTGTAATGAAGGACCTGCTTTTTCGGAAGCGGAGCGGTTCCGTAAGGATTGGGGAAAAAGGTGATCTGTTCCGAAGACGAAGTTCCAATCTTCTGAAGGTAGTAGTTCGGACTCTGCTCTTGCGATTCCTTGCGAAGCAAAATTGTGCCATTGGCTGGATCCAGAACAGCCTCTGCCATCTCATAATAGGGAGCCGCCGACTGCCAGAGCCGCTTGGCGTCTCCATTCGCCACACTCACCACGGAAAGGAAGGGTTGGTTCCCCTGCGGCGAAGCGCCCTGGCCTCTAAAGTAAATTGCTTTGCCGTCTGTCGTGGTCTGAAGTACCGGCTTCCCCGCGGAGTTCATGACTTCCAGGGGCAGGCCAGGATCGTGATAGCGGTCCTCGAAAGAACCTTCGAATAATTTGACCGGCGACGCCGGAGTGGACGGGGAAAGCGCCAGAATAATGCGCTTGCGATCTTTCCAGCGGCGCTCCTCGACGAGCGCAAGCTGGCCATTGCCCCAGGCTAGTCGGCGATAGCGAACCGGAAGGTCCGCTAATTTCCGCGGCGTTGCTTCAAACGGCGCGTCCAGCAGGAACAGAGAATCGCGCACCGTCACATCCTTGCGGGGGTCGCCGTCATCACCAGCATTGACCCAGAAAACCGTGGAGGGTACGTCGCTTCGCCAGTCGTAATCGCGCGGGCCGGGAGGTACGGCATCATGAATATTGGGAACATTATCCTCGAGCGGCTTGTCCACCAACAGTTTCGCAGTTCCCGTTTTGAGATTTAGAACGGAGACGCGCTCCGGAAAAGCCTCAAAAGGCAGCAGGTAGGAATAAGGATGGTGGCGCTCAAACAGAAGCACGTAACCGCCGTCAGGCGAAGGCACGGCTTTCTCGATGACGCCAGGTTTACCGACGGGCTTGACGGCGCCATCGAGGCGGATGATTTCAACCTGCGATGTCGCATAGTAATCGAAAAATTGTTCGTCCTCTGAGTTCTTCAAAAGGTCTTCAAAGGTGGCCCCGGGTGTGACGCGGCCAAGATTTTCCTGAATGACCGGCCCTGTCGGCACTTCGCTGCGTGTGGGAGCGGGCCCCCGATCCGAGGGAACCGTTCTGCACACCAAACTTTGACTATCGCTCAGCCATTCACACGGCGAACCGAAAATACCGTTGAGAGCAATTCCCGGCAAGCGGCGCGCCTGAGCCGTCGCTACATCGACGATCCAAAGGCTGAGGCCCGCGTCCTCTTTCGCATCGCTGATGTTTACGAGAGAGATTTTGCGTCCGTCCGGAGACCAGTCCGCGAATCTGATCTTGGCGTGCGCAGGCAAGCCGGAAATCGCAATGGCTTTGCCGCTTGGCAGAGCTTGTAGTTCGAGCGAAGTGCTGTAGCGCCCCCGGCTCGGGCCATCGGTCTTGGGGTTGAATCGCAAGCCTGCCAGGCGAAGCTCTGGCTGGGCCAGCTCCGCGATGGTCGGTAGTCCAGCGAAATGCTCGATTAGCATCCAGCGCTTACCTGGCGTGTTGCCCGCGGGAGAGAGCTCGACTCCTGGAGTGGGCAGTGCATCGACAATGTCAACGATAGCCTTTGGCGGCTGCTGGTATCGGAGATTGGTTTGTGCGCGCGCAGGAGAAATCAAGAGCAGGAACGATCCCGCGAACCATCCAAGCCTGCGAAAAAAAGAAACTGGACGAATTTTAGATGGAGAGGCCATGCGCATCTCACCTTCCCTGAGGAGTTCGGTGATGATTGACCCGTGAATCACTGACTTGCGCTCACTCACTTGCACCCACCAACCTGCGATTATCGCGCGCATTTTGGCCGCAAATTCATCCGCGAGCAACACAAATTTGCGGGGTTGCGCAAAACCTCCCTCGACTTTATTTCCAGCCTGCGAATGTGCAAAACGGTTCTGGCCTTGGCTACATTATTGTGCGTCCGGTGGCTTTGCCTTCGCGTCGCCATTCAAATAGCGGTCAAACCAGTAGAGCTGCCAATTGAGGCTCTCAACGATGTGCTTAGGTTCGCCAGTTCGCGTGAGATTGTGGTTCTCGCGGGGGAAGAAGACGATCTCCGAGGGCACACCATAGTGCTGCAGCGCGCGAAACCACTGCTCGCCCTGCTCGATGGGAACGCGGAAGTCGTTGTCCGAATGGAGAACGAGCGTGGGAGTGCGGACGTTGCGTGCGTATTTTAGAGGAGAGGCGTCCCAGAATTGATCGAAATCGTCGAAGATGACGCCTTTGAAATATTCTTCGTGGCCATACGCGCCGTCGCGTGTGCCGTCGTCGCTGATGAAATTGGAGAGCGAGCGCAAGGTCACGGCGGCTTTGAAACGGTTCGTGTGCCCGACGATCCAGTTGGTCATGTAGCCGCCGTAACTGCCGCCGGTCACTCCCAGGTCATTTGCATCCACCCAGGGATATTGCTTCAGTGCGGCATCCACGCCAGCCATGATGTCCTGGTAGTCCATCCCGCCCCAGTTATTGATTTCTCCGCGTTCGAATTTTTCTCCGTAGCCGGTCGAACCCCGCGGATTGCAGAAAAAAACCGCCCAGCCCTTCGCGGCATAAATCTGGAATTCATGATTCCAGTCGATCCCATACATGCCTTCCGGGCCGCCATGAATCACCAGCACCATGGGATATTTTTTGCCGGCCTGCCAGCCAAGGGGCTTGACGAAGAACCCCTCGATGGCCCAGCCGTCGGTGCTTTTGTAAGCCAAGCGCTCGACGGGTTGAAGCGCGAGCTGCGCCCAGAGTTCGCTGTTTACGTGGGTCAACTGCCGCTCGTCCGAGCCGTCGAGATTGGAAATGTAAAGGTCGCCGAGGTGCTGGAAATCGTTAGCGAGGTAGACCATTTTCCCCGTGCTCGCGCTTACCTCGAAAGCATGAATGCCGCGCGGACCGGAGGTCACGGCACGGAAAGTGTGAGCGGCGGGATCCGCGCGAAAGATGTGCGTTTCACCTTTTACACCGGCCGTGAAAAAAACCGAGCCGGGAGCCGGCCAGTGCAAATTCGAGGGAATCAGGTCGAGGTCCTTGACGGCGAGTTGCGAAGCTGCACCGCCGGAGGAGTCCGCCAAATAGAGCTTGGGAAATTGGTGGCTTGCCGTCTGGCCGGCAAAGAGGATCTGCTTGCCGTCGGGCGACCAGCGCGGACTTTCATCCTCGAAGGCGTGATCGGAAATCCTGGTGAGCGTGCCGCCGTCCGCCGGAATCACCCAGACGTCCGTGTTGTGGCTGTCGTCGTAGGCCTTTCCAGTGCGGTCGGAAACAAACGCAATGCGCGTACCATCGGGAGACCATTGGGGATCGGTGTCATTCCAGTCCTGACCCTCCGTGATTTGTTTGACCTCCCCACCCGGCACGGTAACGACCCACAAGTGCCGGCGCTTGTCGTCAAACCAACCCGTGTCATTAAACTTGTACCGGATGTGCGTGTAATGCCGCACATCGCTTTTGCGATCAGCGAGGGCGACGCCGTCCATGGGGCCGGAAGAGCTGACGACCACAATGCGCGAGCCCTCGGGCGACCACTGGTAACTCTGGACGCCATTTTTCAGTTTTGTGAGAGCCAGGGCTTCGCCGCCGCCGGAGATGGAGAGCAGATAAATCTGAGGCTTTGGTTTTTCACCGGAGGAAGAATCCGGAGAGCACGCCGAAAGAAAGGCCAGCGTCTTTCCATCGGGACTCCAACGGGGAGAGTTCGAGCTGAAGCCTTCCGCGCTCAACCGGCGAGGCGCGGCGGAGCCGTCGGCGGGAACAACCCAGATCGCGGATTCGCGGCGGTTTTTCTTCCGATCGATCGAGGTGAGCACATAGACGACAACCTTACCGTCCGGCGAAACGTGCGGATCGCCAATGAACTTGAAGGAGAAATAGTCTTCCGGAGTGACGCCGCGCTTTTCTTGTGCGCGCGACCCGGTGGATGCGAACACGCCGAGCGAAAAAAGAGCTGCAACTGCAACAACCGTACGAAAAGTTCTCATAATGCGGGGAACTCTAACATAGCGAGAACCAAGCACAAGTAATTCCTTCCAAGAAACTTTATCGTTTCAAGGGAGGCGGAGCGGCGGACATTTTGCGGGCGACGTCTTCTTCTGACTTGTTGTGGAGTTCGCGGACTTTGGCGAATTCCTTCTGGGCGGCGGACTGATTGCCCATGGCCTGATAGACGCGCCCAAGGCGGAAATGCGCGTCGGGCTGTTCGGGATCCAGTTCCACAGCGCGTTTGAGCGATGCGATGGCCTCTTGATTGTGGCCTTGCTGGGCAAGAATCGCGCCGAGGTCGAGATGCGCAAGGCGAATGTCATTCCGCGCTTGTATGGCCTTCTGGAGCAAGGGTACGGCAGATTCCGGATCGTTTTTCTTCATGGCGATATCGCCGAGATACGCCAAGGCTTGCGCATTATTCGCGTCAACAGACAGTTCGGTCTTGAATTGCGCTTCCGCCTCATCGTATTGCTTCAGTTTCCAATACAGGTAGCCAAGACCAAAATGCACGTTGGGTTCTTGCGGTGCGGCTTTTACGGCTTGCTGAAACTCGGCGATGGCTTCCGGAGTTTTTTGCAGGCCGTCCAGCGCCTCTCCCAGGAGCACATGGGCGGCCGCTGAATTCGGATCGCGCTGCTGGATCTGGCGGAATTCTTCGAGGGCACAGTCGAATTTTTTCGCCCACAAACAGCTCTGCGCAAGGACTTGCCGCAACTGGAGATTGCCGGGATCGGCTTTGGCCGCAAGAGAAAGGTGCTTGGCCGCTTCCGTAAAACGCTTCGCGCCGTAATAGCTCATACCAAGCAGCGCGCGCGCCTGCAGATTGCCTGGCTGGACGGCCAGAGCTGCGGTGAGCGGAGCGAAGGCAGCTTCGAAGCGCCCCTGCTTGAATTCCGCGAGACCGAGATTCAACTGGATTCCCGGGAGCTTGGGGTCGAGCGCGAGAGCCTTTCTGTAAGCGGACGCGGCTTGTGGATATTTTTGTTGTTTCGAGAAGACCACTCCCAAGCTGGCCAGCGCTGCGGCATCGCGCGGATTTTGGGCGATCACCGCCTGCCAAATCTGGGCCGCCTCGTCCAGTTTGCCCTGCTGCTCGAGGGCCATAGCCTCGGCCGGGCTGGGTGTGGACGACTGCGCTCCGACATAGCCAGGTGAGAGCAGTATGCCAGCGAGCAGCGGCAAGAACCTGATTATCAGCGGGAGGGGTGCGGTTAACATTTTGCCCCTACCCTCCCCCCGGTTTTTTCGTAAGTGCGGATTCTAAAGGGTTTTAAGTGCTGTGTTTTTGGAAGTGCGGATTCTAAAGGAGTTATGGGCTGATTTCTCGTAAGTGCGGATTCTAATGGGGATAGCGGCGAATGATGAACGGCGAGTGGGGGGAAGAATAGAAAAGCGGATCCCTCACTACGTGCGCGACGAGAACGGAAATGAAGGCTGTCCAACGCGGAGAGACGCAGTGCACGGAGAAAAGAACCGCCCAGCGAGGATAAGGCGGTAGTCGGCGAGAAAAACATAAAATATGGTAGCAGGATATACAATCCAAGTCAATTACATTATATATACTGTTCGAATGAGCTGTGGAAAACTCAGGGAGATCAGCATAGCCGGGGTTGGCCAGGCGACGCAAAGGAGCGGTGGCCTATTTTGCAATTCCACGGCGCCAAACAGGATTGCCGCAAAACAAACGCCCCGCTCGCAGTGCGTGCGAGCGGGGCGGGGTGCCGCTTCCGGGGTGGTTAGAAGTAAATCTTGCCGCCGAGCTGAAGAATTCTCGGGTCGAAGGCGGAAGTGACCTGGCCGAAGGTGCTCGAACCCAGCCCGTTGCTAACCTGATTGAACTGGGTATGGTTCCAGGTATTGAAGGTTTCCAAACGCAGTTCGAGGCGGCTGCCGCGGGATTCGCTGAGGAGGAAGCTCTTGAACAGGGAGAGGTTCCAGTTGTCGCGGCCAGGTCCACGCAGTGAATTGTGTCCGGCGTTGCCAAAGCTGCCCACGGCTGGGAAGGCGAAGGCTGACGAGGTGAACCAAACGGGATTACCCGTGACTGGATCGGAAGAGCCAGCATGCACGTAGTTTACAGACCCTGTTACATCAGGGCGATTGGTGGCGTTGGGCAGGGCATTGCCGCTTTGTCCGCCGGTGAGTTGGGGATTGATCGGAAGCCCGGACGAGATCGTGATGATGCCCGAGACCTGCCAACCGGCGATCGTGGATTTTACGAGCCGACTGGCGCTGTTACGTAAAAAGGGTATGTCGTAGATGAAGTTAACGGCAGCGTTGTGCGTGCGGTCATATCCACTAGGCCCCACGTCGTACTGCCAACCCAAGTAGGGATTTGACACGTTGCCCAAATCTCCGCCGCCGTTGCCGCCGGTGGTCGGATCGATGGTACGTGAGAGCGTATAGTAGGCGCGAAGAGTCAGATCGTGGCCTACTTGCGAATTCACGTCAACCTGAAGGGAGTTGTAATGCGAGTTCGCCTCGTTCGTCGAGAGATCGATCGAGTGAAATCCGGGATAAGGCAAGCCCGCAGCCGTGTTGTAGTTGGCGCCACCGACGCCGTTGATGATGGGAATCAGTGCCGCCTGATCCGGGAGATTAATTTGCCGGTAGTCGTTCTGGAAGCGGTTCTGATTTCCGACGTAAGAGATGCTCAGCACAGACTTGGCGTTGAGGGCGTGCTGAACACCGATGCTGTACTGGTAGCTGGCGGGCTGCTTGTATTCGTTGAGCGCTAAGCCGGTGATGCCGGCCGGGTTAATGGGAAGAGCAGCGGCAGTGCCAGTAGCGAGCGAAAGGGTCGGGTTGTCGAACTCCACCGGCCCCGGAGTGTTGACTTGCAGGCTGAAGGGAATGTTGGGACCGGCATTGTACATGTCGTTGCCCTGAATGCGCTCGTACATGATACCGAAGCCGCCGCGGATGACGGTCTTGCCGGCACCAGTCAGGTCATAGGCGAAGCCGATGCGCGGGCCGAAGGAAGCCCAGTAATTGTTGACTAAGCCTTTCGGGATTCCGTTCTGGCCGGGAATGCCGATGCCGTTCAAGTAGAGGGGAACGCCTGCGAGAATCGGATTAGGGCTGGAGCCCAAACCAGGGCTGGCCGGGTTGATCGTGCCATCCGGATTCATGAGAGCCCTGTCAGCTTGGTTGTAGAGGGCGGGGTAGAAGTTGCCCATGCGGTTGTTGGCTTCGTAGGTGTGCGGCACGCCATCCCAGCGCAAGCCCAGGTTCAGAGTGAGCCGACGGTTCACGCGCCAGTTGTCCTGGAAGTAGGCGGCCCAGGAAACGTTGTTCCAAAGACCCTGATCCTGGACAGCGAGCTCCTGATATCCCTTGGAATCGCCAAGCAAGAAATCGGCAAAGTCGTTTCCGGTGAAGGTTCCGTCAAAGCCGAATCCGCCTTGCGTTTGGCCAAACAGATCCTGGATCTTCTTGTACAGGGCCCAGCTTCCGCCTATGCGGAATTGGTGCGCTCCTTTGGTCCAAGAGATGTCGTCGCGAATCTGGTAATCGTCAGCCTTGTTTTTCCACGGCCAACTGGAGACTTCAAAGTGGGTTCCCGTACTGCCATTCAAGTCGATATTCGGGATGCGGTTGTCATTGTTCGGCCCCGTGAATAGCCTTGAGTTCGTAGCGTCGTAACCAGTCGGGATTGATAAGCTGCCCAAGCCAGCTCCAGCAAATGGAATGATATTGATGCGGTTGCCGTTGTAGTTGAAGGCCACTTCGTTAACCAGCGTCGGGCTGATTGTGTACGTGGTGTGAATCACAGCGCTGTAGGAGGGATTACCAAAATTATCGCCAACGGTAGGGACATTAGCGCCGCTCCACTGACTGATCGCGAATCCCTGGGTGACTTGTTCGGCGATAAAGTGTCCAAACACGGAGAACTTACTGGTGAAGTTGTGATCTACGCGGACAATCTCTTCTTTCAGGTTCGTAGGAGCATTGGCAGAGCCAAAAAATAGATTTCCCGACGTAGGCGCCGGGAAGATACCTGCCTTCAGCAAAGCCGAGGAGTTCGGGTCGATCATGCAACTCGGAATGGTGTTATTGGGAAACGGCTGGCCTTGAACGATGCCAGCCGGCAGAACTCCGCCGGGGCAGTTCTTTGCGAGGACACCAGCGGAAACCTTGTTAGCAGCGGGGACATTAATTGCGGTCGCGCCGAGGTTGCCATCATAGGTGGAGGGGAGGGGCACAGGCTGCCCGTTGTTAACATTCCCCTGTATCAATCGACGCCACTCCATGTTGTAAAAGAAGAAGGTTTTCTTTTTGTCAGGGTTGTAAAGATGGCCAAAAGTAACCGGGCCACCGACGTTGAAGCCGAAAACGTTGAGGCGCAATTCGGCAACCGGGTTTGGAACCTTGTTAAAGAAGTTGCGGGCATCGAAAGCATCATTGCGGTTGAATTCCCAAGCAGAAGCGTGCAACGTGCTTGATCCGGACTTCAGAACCATGGTCATGGTTCCCCCCGAGGAGAGGCCGTAGTCAGCGCTATAGTTCGAGGTGAGCTGGCGGAACTCTGCAATGGCATCGGTGGAGGGCGCGATGCTCATGCCGCCAGCGCCGCCGCGGTCATCATCTTCGCCCCCATCGAGCAAATAGATGTTGTGGTTCTGGCGCAGCCCGTTAAATTCCACGCTGGCATTGCCGCCAACCGGAGTGTTTACGAAACCAGTGATCTGGCTTGAGGCTCCGGGAGCCAGGGCAGCAAGCTGATAAATGCTACGGCCGTTCACGGCGAGCTGTGTCATCTGCTGGTCGGTAATGAGGTTGCTGCGCTCGCCGGAATCGGTCTGGACCTGGACGGCATTGGCTTCGACGGTGACAGTTTCCTGCGCTGCGCCCATCTGCATCTGGAAATCGACACGAATGCGGTCGCCAACGTTCAGCACGATGTTTTTTTGCTCGGCGGCTTTAAACCCAGAAGCTGTGGCTTTAACGGTGTAATGGCCGATCAGAAGATCCGGCGCGACATACTGGCCGGCATCGTTGGTGGGATACGTGCGAGTCAAGCCCGTATCGGTATTCGTGATAGCGATAGCCACATTGGGTACAACCGCCCCCGATGGGTCGGTGACTGTGCCAACAATGGTGGCTTGTTGAGCGAAAGTGGAAAACGAAAAACCAATCAGGGCAAGCAAGAGAATGAATAGAAAGCGGAGCCGAAAAGGATTGACTACAAAAACGATATTCCTAGCAAACGGTAAAGAAACACGCATAAATTTGCCTCCACACCCCACGGCGATTGGAAACGCCGTTAACGTAAACGGAGCTTTTCATTGGTCCATCTTCTTGTCAAGCACTTTTTTTAATTTGTAGTAGCTGGGACCTCGATGCTTATCCATCCTTATGACTGCTGAGGGACAGCAGGCCGTGAACCGTCAGCCGGGTTTTGGTACTGTTAGTAGTCTGGCAGATGCTGAGCGCGCGGGTCTGCCTAGTCGTGACGGGCAAGCAACGAAGTTGCGCAACGGGCTCCAAGTTTGGAGTCGGTAAAGGATTTATTGATGACTTCTTCAGGTCCGGGGAACGCCCGTCGCTTAAAGCTGATTGCTGCGGCGGGTTCGATTTTAGTTACACCTCCCATCTTTTTTATGTTCGCCCTGGGCTCGATGGGCCAGCAGACGCCAAATCAGGAGACAAAACAGACTTCCTCGGGGATGGGAGTTGCGACGGGCGGCGCGCATCCCGCTGTAAAGGATTCTCTTTCGCGGCCGATCACGGCTGGGGGATTTGTGGACGGCGCAACCGTTGTGTTCAGCGACATCACCAAACAAGCTGGACTTGAGAAATTTCTGAATCGCTCGGGAACTCCGGAGAAAAGGACGATCCTGGAAACCATCGGCTCCGGCGTGGCATTACTCGATTACGACAACGACGGCTGGCTGGACATTTATCTGTTAAATGGTTCCACGGAAGCGGCTTTGAAGGGGACGGAAGCTGCGCCGCGTGCCATGCTCTTCCGCAACAATCATGACGGGACTTTCACGGACGTCACGGAGAAAGCGGGCGTGGCGAACGAGCGGTGGGGAGTCGGCGTGGCCGTGGGCGACTATGACAACGACGGGTGGCCGGATATTTACGTCGCGAACTTTGGCAAGAACCGTCTCTATCATAACAACCACGACGGCACCTTCACGGATGTCGCTGAGAAGGCCGGCGTGGCGCTGGGCGGCTGGTCGGCGGGACCCACGTGGGGCGATTACGATCACGACGGATTGCTGGACTTGTTTGTGCCGGGCTACGTGAAGTACGACGTTGACAATCCTCCGATTGCGGGACAAGGGCGGATTCCGCCGAACTTCTGCCAGTTTCGAGGAATTGCGGTGATGTGCGGACCACGAGGTTTGCCCGGTGAGAGCGACCACCTGTTTCACAATAATGGCGATGGTACGTTCACGGACGTCAGCGTTAAAGCCGGCGTTTCCGATCCGAACGGCTATTACGGCCTGGCTTCGGCATTCGTGGACATAGATGACGATGGGTGGGTGGACCTGCTGGTGGCAAACGATTCCACGCCGAACTATCTCTACCGCAACAAGCACAACGGCATCTTTGAGGATGAAAGCTATGCCTCGGGATTCGCCCTTAGCGAGGACGGACGCGAGCAGGCCTCCATGGGAATCGCTATCGGGGATTACCAGCACACCGGCAGGATCGATCTGTTCACCACGACGTTTTCCGACGATTACAAAACGCTTTACCGAAATGACGGCGGAGGAAGCTTTTCTGACGTTACCTATGCCGCGGGGCTTGCCGGTCCGACGACTCCATTTCTGTCCTGGGGAACCGGCTTTCTTGACTACGACAATGACGGCTGGCTCGATCTTTTTATCGCCAATGGGCACGTGTATCCGGAAGTGGATAAACAAGACTGGGGCACAACCTGGGCGGAGCGCCCGCAGCTTTTCCGGAACGTTAATGGAAAGAAATTCCAAGAGGTGCCCCCGGCAACGGGGAGTGGCCTTGCGGACGTGATTACCGCCCGGGGCGCGGCATTCGGCGATATTTTCAACGATGGGGCGATCGATGTGGTGATCAATAACATCGATGCAAGGCCCACATTGCTGCGAAATGTTCTGAAAACCGGCAATCATTGGCTGGAGTTGAAGCTCATCGGCGGGCCGAAGAGTCCGCGCGATGCTAATGGAGCAAAAGTATTTCTGACTACAGGAGGAGTTCGCCAGCGAGGAGACGTATACAGCGGCGGATCCTACAGCTCGAGTTCCGACCAACGCATCCATTTTGGGTTGGGCAAAGCCACTGCGGTAGATTCGATTGAGATTTATTGGCCGAGCGGGGCAAGACAAAAAATTACGCGGCCGGGAGTCGATCGCATCATCACGATGCAGGAAGGAAAGAACGCTGCAAGCTGATCTTTGCGTGAAACCGTCACAGTCAATGACGGACGGTTAGAGGTTCGGCGGTTGCGGGGAATTATTCGGTGCGCTCTGCATGGCTTTCTGAAGCTGTTCGCGCATACTGCGGACCCTGTCAGCCATGCGACCAGAGGGCGCCAGTTTGAGGTAAGCATCGGCATCGCGCAAAGCGGCTGGAAAGTCATCCGTTTGGATATGAAGATTGTAGAGCAACAGGTAGGTCTGTGGATTATCCGGATTCAAGTCGCGAGCTGTGATCGCGCTGGCTGCCGCATCCTTGAAGCGGTTCAGACCGGCCAAAGCAGAGGCTAGCTCGAAATGGGCGCGCCACGAGGAAGCATCGAGGGCGATCGCTTTGCGGAGAAGAGGCTCAGCCTCCGCGGATCGCTTCCGGCCATTGAGCAATGATGCAAGGTCAATCATCGCCTGCGGATACTTTTCCGCGCTCAGCTCAATAGACTTTCGCAGCGCCGCCTCTGCCGAGGCAAGATCGCCTATTTTGTGTTGTGCCAAGCCCATCGCTGCGTAGGCTTCGTAGTAGGAGGGATACTTGGCGATGGCCTTCTGGAATTGAGCCACGGCGCCCCGATAGTCGGACTTTTGAACGATAAGTTGAATACCCTTGTCGAACGATTCTCGCGCTTTCCCCGGAATACTCAGTTGGTGTTCAGAAACTGGATTTACGGACTTCGGCTTGGAGTCAGGATTCACCGGCCGCAGGAACACATCTTTGTACACATGCCCGGAGCCGTCCGGCCGCACGAACTGGCGGAACGCGTCGTACCCATCGTGTTGCACCAGAACATAGCAATCACCGCCGCCGATATCGTCAAATTCGTACGCGCCATTTCCATCGGAGTACGCAGACCCAATCGGCGTACCCATGGCATTTTGCAGTTCTATGCGGGCCCCGGTGATGAGATGGCCCGAGCCTTCCTCACGAATATAGCCGGAGAGGACCTTCTTCAGCGGTCCTTGGCTAAAACATAAGGAGGAGGTCAAGAAGAGCAGAGAGAACAACACCAGTGCGGAACGACGCTGCATAAGACACTTCCCTGCAGGAATGATAACAGGAGGCAACGGGCATTGCCACGAGGCGTTGGATTTAGGATCGGCTTTCAAGCGGGCCTAGGCGGTCCATTGCACAACGGTATAAGAACGCGGCGGCAACTCGAGGGCCGAACGTCCTCCTGTGTTCGATAGTTTTTCGCCGTTTTGCGGCGTCACTCGCGCGGGAGCTTCGAATGTGTTTGAAGCCTTTAGGTCACTTCCGGTGAGGACCATCACTTCACCAGCGCGCGGAGATGAGCCTTCCCAGACGATTTCCACCTGGCGAGGCTTCGCCAAATCGCGGTTCAGCAGAAAAAGCGCTATTTTTCCAGATTCGGCCTGCAGCGTTCCGGCTACGTCAACGTAGGGGACATCTCCTAAACGGGGAACCTCATAACCCGGTGATTGCACCAAGAGATCAAGCGCAGCGCCGCGAGCAAATTCCAGCGCCCAGCTGTACGGATAGTAAGTGGTTTGCCGTAGCAGACCATTTTCATTGGTCATGAGGGGAGCTATTACATTCACGAGTTGCGCGAGGCAGGCGAGTTTCACGCGGTCTGCCTTGCGAATCAGCGCATTGAGAAGGCCACCAACCAGGAGAGCATCCTCCAGGTTATAGACTTCCTCCAAGAGATGGGGCGCGGTCTGCCTTCCGCCGTTGACCGCGGCGCCTGTCCGCGCGCGGTACCAGACATTCCATTCATCGAAGCTTAGCCACAACTTTTTCGCCGAACGTTTGTGCCCGCGAACTACATCACAGACCGCCGCCACTTCGTCAATTTGGTGCTCCATGCTTAAGTTCATGGCCAAGAAACGGGAGTTGTCTCCTCCGGTTTCCTCGGAGTTGCCGAAGTAACGATGCAAGGAAATGGCGTCAACGTAGTCGTAGCACTGCTCGAGCACTTCGCGGTCCCATTCGAGATAAGTGGGCATTCCCGGGCCACTGGATCCGCACGCTACTAGTTTCAGCGAAGGATCCACGGAACGCATCTGTCGCGCGGCGTCCTCGGCTTTCAGACCATACTCGGTCGCCGTCATGTGGCCGATCTGCCACGGGCCGTCCATTTCATTTCCGAGGCACCAGTGTTGAACTTTATAAGCGTCGGCGACTCCATTCTTTCGCCGGAGCTCGCTCCAGCGCGTGCCTTTCTCCACATTGCAATACTCGACCAGGGCCGCTGCTTCCTCCGCAGTGCCAGTGCCTAGATTGACTGCAAGTAGCGGCTCTGTGCCGGCAAGACGGCACCACGCGAGAAACTCGTCCGTTCCAAACTCGTTGGAGTTGACGGTATTCCAGGCTTTGTCCAGCACCCTCGGGCGGCTGGTTTTGGGGCCGATGCCGTCGAGCCAGTTGTAGCCGGAAACAAAATTTCCGCCGGGATAGCGAATAATGGGAACGCCAAGCTTGCGGATTTCCTCCAGGACATCCTTGCGATAGCCGTTGCTGTCCGAAAGTTTCGACTGCGGATCGTAGACGCCCTCGTAGATGGCCCGGCCCAACTGTTCGAGAAACGAGCCAAATAGCTCTCGCTGGATTGGGGCAAGCGTCCGGCGAGTGTCGGCGTAGATTCGAACCGGCTTTGCCGAACTCGGCGCAGTCTGAGCGAGCAAATCCCTTCCAAAAGCGAAGTTAGCGCCTAGAGCGAGGCCCGCTCCGGATGCTTTTTGCAGAAATTTTCGCCGCGAGACTGGTCGCATTCGAGGTCTCCCTACTTGGATTTCGGTCCTGATAACTGGGCTCTCATCGATGAATGCCAAAGCCGGGGACGCGTCTAACCTTACGCGAGCCTCGAATTCGTCGTGAAGCCGGGCGTGATTGTACTCCCCAATCCACCAGGAAACGCAAGCGCGCAATTCTCCGGCACAAATCGTGGCAGCCGATTGTTTCTTTCTTTTAGTTCATTAAATCGTGTTAACGTACGCGGGCTGTGCGACTCATCTCCCCAATTTGCATTGTGCGGACGACAGTTTAGGATGGGGGGACTTGGGGCAGCTGAAGCCAATCGGCCACTTTCGTGAGAACTCAAATTCTTATCGTGCCGGTCAACGCTGGAGCAATCCGGCAGAGCGCGTTGCGGAAAGCACGCGGAACGGCGGAGTTCGCTAGATGAGCAAGGGAAAACACGGAATCCATCTAATCGCCGAGATGGCCAATGTTTCCATCGGAACCGTGGATCGCGCTCTGCACGGACGAGGCGGGATTAAGGAATCCACCCGCAAGCGGATTCTGCAAATCGCGCAACAGATAGGCTATTCGCCAAATCTTGCGGCTCGCGCACTTTCGGTTGCGAGAGCCGGGGTGCGCATTGGCGTGTGCATCCCCAAGGAAATCCATTTTTTCTACGACCAGCTTTGGGGCGGAGTGTTGGACGAAGCACGGCGTCTTGAGCATCTGGGCGTGGAGTTTGAGAAACGTCCCGTGCAAGCCCTGGGCGAAGGCGATATAGAAGCTTTCAAGGAATTGGTGAAAAGCCGCGTTGATGGAATCATTCTCACCGCCGGAAGTCCTAAGGAATTAACGCCCCTGATCGACGAAGCGGAGGAAAAAGGCCTGCGCGTGGTTTGTGTTTCCACGGATGCTCCAGCGAGCCACCGCTCCAGCATCGTCTGCGTTGAGCCGTACTTGAACGGGTGCCTCGCGGGTGAATTAATGGGCAAGTTTGTTCCTCCAGGGTCCAAAGTGGCGGTCGTGGCCGGCATGCTCTCGACTGAAGATCATCGAAAGAAAACAGACGGCTTTTCCGAAGGATTTCTGCGGCACTGCCCGGAAGGGAAAATCGTCAGCGTGGTGGAAGGGCATGAGGATGAAAAGGAAAGTTTTCAAAAAACCTCCGATCTCCTCCGCCGCTTCCCCGCGCTCGACGGACTTTATGTGAACACCGTCAACTGCCTTCCCGTGTGCCGCGCTCTCGGAGCGCAAGGCTTCGAGGGGAAAGTGAAGCTCATCACCACGGACCTCTTCGCAGAGATGGCTCCTTACTTTCAAAAAGGAATCATCACGGCGTCGATTTACCAGCATCCTTACCGGCAGGGTCAGATCGCTGTGCGACTGATCGCAGATAATCTCACCAACAAGGTTCATCTCCCACCGGCAACGCATCTCAGCCCTGGAGTCGTGATGTCCACGAACCTGCATCTCTTCCGCGAGATGCGGCTCACTGAAGCCAAGTCGGGCGAGCCGGTTCTCAAGAGCCGCAGCGTCTTGCAAGCGTAAATATCAGTTGGAATTCCGATAATTCAATCCAGGGAGGAATGGATTTCGATATAGTCCAGGGCTGCGTACTCTTTATCATCCGGAATTCCTTCGAGGTGGATGGTGTCGCCGGGACGAAGCGCAAGGCCAGTAATCCGCCGGCGCGTGGAAGAATCAGCGTTCGGCTTTTTCGCCGGCAAATGATCGTCAGCCACCCATTCGTCGACGACCTGATCGCCGACCAACACGCGGAACTTCGACTTGCCGTTGTTTTGGTCAAAGTACTCGACATCCAGGTCGTACCAGCCTGCGGCGCCATCGAAGCGAAAGGCCGCGGAGCACTTTTGCGCCGGGGGCGCACACTCGACCGCCTTCCCGCCCGAAGAATCCTCCGAGGGAATAACATCGAACGGCACGTAACCTTGCAACTGCATCCCTTCCGCTTCCATGCGGGCGGGATAATGCCCCACTCGGCCGTGCTGATCGGGTATGCCGGAAATACGTAAAAACCAATTACAAACTGCGTCGCGCCAAACGATGGCATGACCGGCCTGATATTCGAGGCGCTTCAACACTTCCGCGTAACGCTCGCCATCGACGCGGTCTTTCAACGAATTCCATTGTTGAACGAGATTTGCCGCGGCTTCCGCGCCGGCGTAATGCGAATCGTAAATGTGCTGGATGACGGTTTTTCCAGAATGCAAGACGTAGGTGTACGGGACGTGATGAAAAAACAGCAGCAGATTGTCCGGAGTAGTTTCAAGCGATTCGTACAGCTTCGAGACAGCGGCGCGATATTGATCGACGTAGCCGGTGCCGGTGGCGGCCGTGCGATCCATTCCGACCCCATCGTGGTCAGCGCGATGCCATTGTCCCCAGCCGTTTCGTTCGGAGGATTCGACTCCCGGCCCATAGTGGCTTCCAAGAATATCCGTCAATGTTCCCGCCCCCAGCGGACCGGTGTAGCTTTCATAAATGGGCCAGGACGTGAGCAGCATGTTTGAAATTGTGTGGACTACGACAGGATCGTTTCCAAAACTTAGCTGCGCCCACTCCCGTGCAATGCGATTGGAGGAGAGATTGGGATTCCAGGCCAGCCTGCCGTATCCATAAAGATTAGCCATCGCCAGCGGGTGGCCCAGCCAATTGGCATCCATGCCGACGTTCACGACAGCAACGAACCCGCCGGTGGGCCGCTGAAAGGTCTTGCCAGCCACAATATCCTTCACGGGTGTGGGATGCTCGCCCGCGTGCATATCGAAATCGAGAACTTCCTTCCACATCGGCGGAAGAAAACACAGATGCCGTTGCTGGCCCGTATATTCCTGCGTAACTTGAAGCTCGATCGCTTCATTTGTCTTCTCGAGGCCGGTGAAGAGGGGTGAGGCCGGTTCGCGCACCTGGAAATCAATTGGTCCGTGCTTGATCTGGATAATCACGTTGTCGTCGAACTTGCCGTCGAGCGGATGAAAGATGTCGTAAGCGGCTCTGGCACGGTCGTTCTTGGGATCGCGCCAATCGAGATGATGGTTATAGACAAAAGCGCGATAAAAAACGATTCCGTGATGCGGTTTGAGCGCACGTGCGATTGCGTTGGCGGCATCGGCAGGCGTGCGGCCATACGTCGCCGGACCGAGGCGGCCCTCCGAATCCGCCTTGACCACAAATCCGGCAAAATTCGGAATCAGCCGGTAAATCCCGTCCACCTTTTTGCTCCACCATTCGGCGACGCGTGGATCCGCGGGATCAAACGTGTCGAGGCCTCCGATCACTCTCGGGCTGCTGACGTCAACGGAGACGGATAGCTGAACCCCCCAGGGCCGGAACACATCGGCGACGCGAGCGAGCTGCGGGAGAAAATTGTCCTCAAGAACGCGCGGATCGGCATTCACATTGCTAATCGCGCATCCGTTGATTCCGATGGAAGCGAGCAAGCGAGCGTACTCGCCGGCGCGCGTCAAATCGGCGCGGACGCTGCCGTTCTCAAAAAATATGGACGGCCCGGCGTAGCCGCGCTCGATACTGCCGTCGAGGTTGTCCCACTCGTCCGTCCAGCGTATGGGTGCGTAGGGCTGCTGAGTTTCATGCAACGAAGAAATGTTTTCGTCTCGCGCAATCTTGCTGAGTACCGCGAACACGCCATACAGAACGCCTCGGTCGTTCGTTGCCGTGACGATGAGGCAATCAAATCCATGCACTTGTTCCGTCGCCAGCAGGAAGCCGTCTTCACGCAAGCCAGCGCTGGCGGAAATCCCAGGCGCCGCAGACTGCAACGCGGAAGTTGTGCCCAGGAGGATGGCGTTCTCTCTCGGCAAGGTCTTGTCGTCGCGCAGCGTCCTACCTAGCATTCCTCGAATGCCACGGATCAACTCGGTTTTCGCGGATTCGAGCACCAGTGAATCGCCGAGGACGACCACAGTCGCGGGCAGGTGTGCGTACTTTTGGGCGGCCTGCCCCTCGAGCGGAGCATAGCGCAACCAAGCGTCCGCCCCCGTCTCGGCGCGGGCGCATGTCGACCTAAGCGCAAGTAGTAGAAGTACCCCGCAAATCGTGATGGGCCGTAAATGACGCATGGGATTGAAGAAATCCAACGTCCTATATTGCGCCAAGCAACAAATCCACGGTGAGTTGATCCAGCCGTTCGTACGGGAGCGGTTTCTTTGCGAGCGCGTTGCGGTCAAAGGTGTGCTGGAGCAACTTTGTTGCGTGCGCTCTCGAAAAACTTTTCATTTCCGGAAAATTTGCACCGGGGGTTTGAATCTCCCGCAGTATTTGCTGAATTTGCTTGTTTTGGTTCCAGAGCTTGGCTTTTTCTTTCAAGATGAGATACGTCCTCATGCAACCGCGCGCGAAATCCTTCACGCCTTCGCAGTCTTCGGTGCGGTAAGCGTGCGCGTCGAAATGGCGCGGCCCCTGATAGCCGACATCTTCCAGGAACTTCACGATGAAAAATGCCGATTTTAGATTGTAGGAACCGAAACGAAAGTCCTGATCGTAGCAGCCTGCCATCTGGTCATTCAAATCCAGGTGAAAAAGTTTGCCCGCATCCCAGGCCAGAGCCAGAGCGTGCGTGCAATTCAAACCGGCCATGTGTTCGTGGGCAACCTCGGGATTCACTCCAAATTTTTCATGCTCGTCGAGCGTGTTGATAAATGCCAAATAGTGGCCGGTCGTGGGGAAATAAATGTTGGCGCGCGGTTCATTCGGTTTTGCTTCGAGCGCGAATTTATATCCGTAGCCGCGATCCGCGGAATAGCGGGCCATGTAGTTGAGCGCTTCCCTGTAGCGCTTGATGGCTTCCAGAGGATCCCTGCAGGAGTCCGTTTCCACGCCGTCGCGGCCGCTCCATACCACAAAAATCTTTGCACCCAGCTCCGCGCCGAGGTCCATCGCGCGCAGGACCTTCTGCAATGCGTAGGCGCGGACGGCCGGATCATTTGAGGTATAGGCACCGTCTTTGAAGACGGGATCGAAGAAAGCATTTACCGTCGCCATGGGAACCACAATGTGATGGCGCTCGCAAGCCTTTTTGAAACTCGCCACGATGCGGTCGCGCTCCTGTGTCGTTGCGTCAATCGGCACAAGGTCGTTGTCGTGCAGGTTCACGCCCCAAGCGCCTACCTCAGCGAGGAGCGCGACAATATCGTCGGGAGGGAGCACGTCCCGGACAAAATCTCCAAACGGATCGCGGCCCCGATTTCCCACAGTCCAAAGGCCAAACGAGAATTTGTGCTCCTTCTGGGGCTCAAACGGATTTCTGCTCATTTGTGGGTTCCTTGCCGACCCTGCGTCTCCTACATGTAGCTTGCGCGCAGAACGAGGAGGAAAATGACCGTGTACGTTAACGGCCGTGCTATAGTACCACCCGTTTTTCAGATTGCAAGTATCTGTACTCGTCCAGTAGATTAGTGACACTTTGCCTTTCGTCGGTTGTTTTTCCAACGGGTGACAAATTCCAGTGGCGTGAGGTAGGCGAGCGACTGGTGAGGGCGGACGCAGTTGTAGGTGTGTTCCCAATGGCGTAGCTGGTGATTGAGCCGGAGGGGCTGGTCCGAATCGGCGTGCACTTGGTAGAACTCTTCATGGTGGGTGCGGTGGGAACGCTCGACATGGGCATTGAGTTTCGGTGACTTCGGCGGGAGCACGAACAGTGGGAGCTGTTTTTGCTGACAGGCCAGCTCGAATTCGG